>Ga0075019_10001373_pt1 | contig 13776 bp, 13 predicted proteins | sample ColStrG_CSR_2013_FD_71473 | JGI IMG/M metagenome (GOLD analysis project Ga0075019, IMG submission 71473) | Freshwater sediment microbial communities in response to fracking from Pennsylvania, USA - Cold Stream Run_MetaG_CSR_2013 | ecosystem: Environmental > Aquatic > Freshwater > Creek >...
TGTTCATAGGCGATGGGACCGCCCTGGTAGTGCTCGCGCCAGGTACCCTCCCGCCCGATCGACTCGTATCCGGCGGCCAGGGTGTTGACCGCCGCACCCCAAGTCCCGCCGGGGAGGGATGCCTCGAGAACCCCGTCGTTCACTCGGGCGAGTTCATCGCAGAGCTCCACGATCGGATCGCCGGCGTCGCGAACCGCGATGCGGGTGGCCGCCACGTGAAGTCCGCCACGTCGCGCGACGACCACGGCCATCAGAGCGTCGTGGACGACCGCGCCGATGGCGAGGGGGTGTCGCATCGAACGCATTCTCGAGTCGCCGCCGACGATCAGACAGACCGCCTTGGCCCCGTCCTGTTCCAGGACGTAACTGATGGCGGCCGCCACGTCGAAGTCCGTCGACCGGCCCGGCCGCCAGGAGTCGATCCCCGCTTCAAGAGCGCGTGCGCAGAGTGCTCCGAGGTCTCGAAGGTCGTCGCGCTCGGGTTCGGTGAGGACCATCCGGGTTCGCACGATTTCGCTCATCACGTTCGTGCCCATTCCCTCACGGTCACTGATCAGCGCTTCGGTCCTCAGACCGGTGAACTGTGCCACGGCTTCGAGCGGAGCATCCGGGTCGTACCAGGGAACTCCGATCAACTCCCAGTCCGAGTTGGCGATGTCGAAGTCTTCGAGCAGCCGGGGGACTTCAATCTCGTTGATGATCATTGCGCGGCCCTGAGGCCCGTCGACCACCCACACGGGGTCGCTCGTGGCGGTGATGTCGACGGGATCGGACAGGCCTCCGGTAATCCAGTTGACCGAACCCGGGGTCGTGAGAAGAAGTGGCCTTCCATCGAACTGGTCACGGAGCGCCGAGGCGCCCGCGCGAACGGCGGTCGCGCGTGCTCCGATACGAGATGCTCTGTTCGGCATTACAAAACGCTTGTCGATATTGATTACGTCATACAAGCAGGTAATTTCCGCTTGGTCAAGTCAAATAGTTGTGTTTTTGTCGGACAAGCCGTATTCTGTTCTATTGTGCCGAACAAAACTGAAGTTGACAAGCGATACGAAGTCCAATCCGTGGCCCGAGCCGCCGCCCTGCTCGACCTAGTAGCCGACGCTGGATCCACCGGTCTGGGCGTGACGGAGATGGCCGGTCACCTGCACGTCGCCAAGAGCACCGCGCTTTCTCTCGCCCGGACATTGAGCGGCGCCGGACTTCTCCGTCCCATCGAACCGGGCCCCCACTACGTGCTCGGCCTCAACCTCTTGAGGCTCGGAGACCTGGTCGGTCAGCAGACGTCGATCGCCGAGCTGGGTCTGCCGATCGTCCGCGATCTCTCGGCGACCACCGGAATGACTGCACGGCTCGCCATGAACGAATCGGGATACCCGATCTTCCTCGAGCGGATCGACGGTGTCGGATCGATCAGGTTCCACGCTCCGTTGGGCCAGCGTGAGGAGCCTCACGCGACGGCCGCCGGCAAGGCCCTGCTCGCCGAGATGTCCGATGACGAGGTACGCCAGCTCATCGCTGAGGCAGGAATGCCGGCCCACACCTCGAAGACGTTGACCGAGGTGGACGAACTCCTCGACGACCTGCGGAGGGTTCGCGTCGAGGGATACGCAACCGATGACGAGGAGGAGGCCGAAGGCGTCTTCTGTGTCGGCGCGGCCTTCTTCGACCACCAGGGCAAGTGCGTCGGAGCGCTGAGCGTGACGGGGCTCAAGGTCGAGGTGCCCCTGCGCGAGGTCCAGCGACTCGGTGAAGTCGTTAAGGAGCACGCCGACCGGTTGACCACGTTGCTCGGCGGAAGTCGCCGACGGGGGTCCTGATGCGGTCCCTGGTCGCGACCGGTGACGGAGGGTTGTCGATCGTCGAAGGGCCCGGACCAACCGCCACTCCACTGGAGACGGTGGTGGCGCCACTGCTGTCGGGAGTGTGTGGTACGGACCTCGAGCTCATCGACGCCACGATCGACCCCGCGTACGTGCGCTATCCGTTGACGCTCGGTCACGAGTGGGTCGGCGAACTCCTCGAGGATGTCCGCGGGATCGGAGTCGCGGGCGAGCGGGTGGTGGTCGAAGGGATCGTACCGTGCGAAGAGTGCGTCGAATGTCGGCGTGGCGACACGAACCGCTGTGTCACTTACGACGAGATCGGCTTCACCCGGCCCGGATCAATCGCCGAGATGATCTCGGTGCCGACTCGCCTCATCCATCGAATCGACGCCACGGTGGAACTCGACGACGCGGTGCTGGTCGAGCCGATGGCCGTAGTCTGGCGTGCGCTCAACCGGATAGCGCTGCGCCCCGGTCTGCGGGTCGCCGTGGTCGGCGACGGCACGGTAGCGCTGCTCGCCGCCTACATGGTGCGGCTCTTCGATCCGTCCTCCGTGGTCGTCGTCGGACGTCGCGCGGCCCAGCGGACCCTGGCGATGCGGGCCGGCGCTGACGATTTCGTAGTCGTTCCCCCGAAGGTGGACTTTGATTTGGTGATCGAAGCCGCTGGCAACGCCGACGCGGTCAGGACGGCCATTGATCTGACCGCCCGCGGCGGTGAGTTGATTCTGCTCGGACTCGCCGCGCACGGCACCACGGTGGAGGTGGCGCCGGACGACCTCGTGAACAACGACCTGATCGTCCAGGGAAGCTTCTCCTACACCCGCCGCTCCTGGTCGGAAGTGGTCCAACGGGTCAACAGCGCAGACCTGCGACCGTCATTCCTCATCACGCACCGCTTCACGATGGACGAGTGGCCTTCAGCCATCGAAAGCCTTCGAGGTGGCGTCGCGGAGGAGGAGCCTCGGGGCAAGGTCGTCATCACGATTGAACGCCAAAGAAGGCCCGAGGCGAATTAGCCTTGGAACACGCGAGGACCTCGACCATCCAGTGTCGGGTGAATGGTCGAGGTCCTTGCGTACTTCTTGCCTTACGTGTGAGTTGCTTCTAGACGATCTCCGAGGGGTCGGCCTGTCGGTAGTGACGGATGCCCAGCAGCGTCAGCACGAGCATGAGCAGGGCGGCCAAGAAGCATCCGAGCGCTCCGTAGAAGGCGATCTGACCGATGAATCCGAAGGCGTAAGCGTTGAGCAGAAGGCCACGGAGGGTGTCACCGCGAAAGACCAGTTCCACCTGGTTGGCGAGTCCCGTGTTCGAAGGGTCGGCCAGTGAGGCCGCGCTCAACTCCGCGTACGTCTTGCCGCCGGCGATGGCGGCGGTGTCGACACCGATGATGTCGTTGGCGAAGATCTGGGCCTGTGATCCGGTGAGGACCTGCTGGCCGGCCAGACTCGTCAAGTTCACCTTCACCAGGTCCTGGTAGTCGCGCTCGCCGACCTTCGGGAAGAACACCTTCTGTTCGATGAGTTGGGACTTCACCTGCGAGCTCGTGAAGCTGTAGCCGACCAGCATCCCAATGCCTGCCACGATCAGAATTGAGGTCATCAGTGTGCCGACCCAGTTCAGTAGTAGGTCAAGTGTCTTACGTCGCATCGGTTCGCTCCTGTGTTTGTTTTGGGTGCGATTCGAGCCTCGCACTTCCACGTGGAGAACTTGTAGGGGAGAAGGTCCCTTTACCTACTCTGACCAGTGGTGATGACCGTGGGATCACGTGGGTCGTCCACGCACAAACCCTTCCCCGGCCTCTCGCTCTCGTTCACTCGAGTTCGTCGATGCTGATTCCCAGCCGGGTGAGGTACCCGAGTCCCATGATGGCGGCCTCGCAACCGATCTCCTCGAGGGCCCGGACGTCGCGGTCGTCGCGGACTCCTCCCGCCGCCACTACGGCGAGTCCGCTTGCGCACACGCGCTCGTAGAGGGCCAGGTCCGGACCCTGCATCGTTCCGTCGCGTTCCACCGCCGTGACGTGGAGACGCTTCACGCCGGCCGCGACGCACCGCTCAAGGGCCGTGTCGACGTCGAGACCGGTCGAGGAGACCCAACCGCGAACCGCCAGTTGTCCGTTCTTCACGTCGACGGCGACGAGTAGCTGGTCGCCCAATCGACGAACGAACTCGCGCAAAGCGTCCTCGCTCGCCCAGGCGGCGGTGCCGACGATGACCCGCGACGCTCCCGCGTCCAACGCGGCCCGGGCGGCCTCGGGGGATCGAATCCCCCCTGAAACCTGGAGGGGGATGCCCTGCGAGACGGCGACGCAGCGCTCGATCATCTCGGCGCGCAGCCCGCCGTCGCGCGCGCCCTGCAGGTCGACGACGTGGATCAGCGGGGGCCTCGTCGCTACGATCCGCCCGAGGAACTCCTCGACGGGCTGGCGGAAGATTACGCGGTCGTAGTCGCCTCGTTCCAGGCGGACGGCGTCGTCGCCGAGGAGGTCGAGGGCGGGGATGATTTGCATAGTAACGTGGTAGCATGTTAGCATGCTGACATGACTAGTGGCAAGGTAGTTTCTGCGGAATCGCACTCCGAGACGACGGCTCGATTCGACGAGCTGGTCGCGGCGTTCGTGAGGCTTCGCGATCCCCGAGTCACCGCGGCCTTCCTGCGTGACCTCTGCACGAGCACCGAGCTCGACGCCATGGGTCAGCGTCTTCAGGTGGCTCGACTCGTCGACGAGGGCGTACCGTATCAGGAGATCTCACGTCGAACCGGAGCGTCCACCGCCACGGTGACGCGCGTGGCGCAGTGGTTGCACCACGGCGAGGGCGGCTATTCCGCCGTACTGAAGAGGAGCCGCCGATGACCCGCCGATTGACCATGGCCCTGCCGTCCAAGGGTCGCCTGCGAGAACCCTCGTGGTCGTTGCTCGAGGCCAGCGGGGTCTCCCCCCAGGAACCCGGTGAGCGCGTGCTGCAGTCGCACTGCCTCAACGCCGACATCGACCTGCTCTTCGTGCGGGCCGACGACGTGCCCGAATACGTACAGGACGGCGTCGTCGATTGCGGCATCACGGGTCTCGACCTCGTTCACGAGCGAGGCGCCGAAGTCGAGGTCCTACTCCGACTCGGATTCGGCAAGTGTTCACTGCAGGCTGCGGTCTCCATCGAGGACGCGGCTCAGGGCATCGAGGACCTTGCCGGGCGCCGGATCGCCACGTCGCACCCGCGGATCGCCGCGCAGGTCCTGAAGGAGCGCGGCATCAAGGCCGAACTCGTCCAGGTCACCGGTTCGGTCGAGATCTCGCCGCGACTCGGACTGGCCGACGCGGTCATCGACCTCGTGTCGACCGGCAGCACGTTGCGCACCAACGGGCTCCGGTCGATCGGCAAGGTGTTCGACTCTGAAGCGGTGCTCGTCGGTCGCACCGGTTCGACGGACTTCGAGGCGCGCCGCACCCTGACGATGGTTCTGGGCTCGGTCATCAACGCGCGCGCCAACCGTTACCTCTTGTTCAACGTCCACAAGAACCGCCTGGCCGAAGTGACGTCCCTGTTGCCGACCAAGGGTTCGCCGACGGTGATGGATCTGGCGACGTCGGGCGACGTGGCCGTCCACGCGCTGGTGCCGGCGTCGATCATCTGGTCGTTGCTACCCAAGCTTGAAGCCTGCGGTGCGAGTTCAATCCTCACACTGCCCGTAGAACGGATGGTCCCATGAGTAAGCCGGTATCAACGGATCGCACGATCTCGATCGAAGAGATCGTCGAGGACGTGCGAGATCGCGGCGACGCCGCTCTGGCCGAGTGGTCCCGGCGCTTCGATGCGACCACGTCGGACGTGCCCGAACGCGCGGTCGCCTACGGCGACATCCCCACGGCCGCAGTGCTGGCCGCCGCCAATGCGGTACGCATCTGGCACGCCGCGCAGCGTCCGGCCGACCTGACTCTCGAGGTATCACCGGGCGTCACGTTGGAACGGCGGTGGTCGCCGTTGCGCTCGGTGGGGATCTACGTGCCCAAGGGACTCGTCTCGTCGCTCATCATGTCCGCGGTACCTGCCCAGGAGGCCGGGGTCGAGCGGATCGTCGTGTGCACCCCGCCGAGCGGTTCGGCCGCGGTGGCTGCCGCGGCCGCGTTGCTGGGAATCGACGAGGTGTGGGCCGTCGGCGGGGCGCAGGCCATCGCCGCCATGGCCTACGGGACCGAATCGATCGCCCCGGTCGACAAGATCTTCGGACCCGGGGGAGGCGCCGTCAATACGGCCAAGTTGCTGGTGAGCCGCGACGTCGCCATCGACCTTCCGGCGGGGCCGAGCGAAGTGGTGGTGGTGGCCGACGAAGGTTTCGACGAGGAGATCATCGCACAGGAGCTCGCCGCGCAGATGGAGCATGGTCCCGATTCCCGCGCCTATCTGGTGCGGGTCGGGGACGACCTGGAGGTGGCACTGGCGCAGGTCGAGCAGTATGCGGCCGAGCACGTGGCCCTGTTGGGCGAGCGAGCCGAGTCGCTCGCGGGGCGCATTCGAAACGCCGGCGCCGTCTTCGTCGGACCGTACTCCCCGGTGCCGGCGGGCGACTACGCCACTGGCGGCAACCACGTGCTGCCGACCGGCGGCTGGGCCAAATCGACCGGCGGGCTCGGACTCGAGGCGTTCATGAAGACCGTCACGGTCCAGAGGGTCACGAAGGAGGGGCTCGAGCGACTAGCCCCGACAATCGAAGCGCTCGCTGACCTCGAGGGCATGTCAGCGCACAAGGCCACGGCCCGGCGATGACCCGACCCACCGCACTCGAGGCGTACCAGTGGCCCCCTTCCAATGAGGCGATTGCCGAACGCCTCGGCCTCGACCCTCGATCGATCATCCGTTTCGACGGCAACGTCGCCGCCACTCCGCCCGCGAGCGCGCGGCCCGCGGCGCTGGCGCGCTCACTCGCCGACGTCAACGAATACGACCGAGGGCGCTACCAGGCTCTGCGTGAGGCCATCGCGGCCCGCCACGACGTCGACCTCGACCAGGTGGCCCTGGGCGCGGGCAGTGACGAGTTCATCGTGCTGCTCACGCGCATCTTCGCCGAGGGGGGAAGCGTCGCCACGGTGCCGAGCTTCTCCTATTCGATGTACAAGTACGCGGCGGCGATGGCGGGGGCCCGCATCGTCGACGACGTCGACGGGGCCGACGTCGTCTTCGTCTGTCGACCGAACAATCCGACGGGAGAGCTACCGGACATCCCCGTGGTGAAGGGGCAACTCATCATCGATGAGGCCTACGCGGACTACGCCGGCGTCGACGCTCTCGACCGGGTGTCCGATGGCGCCATTGTCCTGCGAACGTTCTCGAAGGCCTTTGGGCTCGCCGGTGCCAGAGTCGGCTACGCCATCGCCAGTCGCGAGTTGACCGCGGTCATCACCTCGCGACAGGCCCCCCTCTCGGTGTCGTCGCTGTCGGCGTCGCTGGCCTTGGCCGCGCTGGCCACGCCACTGGACGTCTCCGGTGCGAACGCTGAGCGCGAGCGCTTGAGCAGTGAGTTGACGGCGCTCGGCCTGACCCCGATCCCGTCGTTCACCAACTTCCTCTTCATCCCGATGGAGGACCCCCAGGCGCTGGTCGACGCGCTGATGCCGCTCGGTGTGATCATGCGCGCGTATCCCGGTGGGCTGCGGATCAGCGTGCGCGATGAGCTCGACGACGACGTACTGCTCAACGCGCTGCGCCACGTCCTTCGAGGCGAGGCGCTCGCCCCGCGAGGGGTTCGTCACCGCCGAGCCACCGCCGAGACGTTGTTGACGGTGAGACTGCGGGTGCCCGGCGAGGGGCGCGTCTTCGTCAACACGGGTTCGGGCTTCTACGACCACATGCTCCAGCAACTGGCGTTCCACGGCGGGATGGACCTTCGCCTCGAAGGCGTCGGCGACCTCGAAACGGGCGACCACCACACGGTCGAGGACATGATGCGGACCTTCGGAGAAGCCCTCGACCAATCGCTCGGCGACCGCCGCGGCCTAACTCGCTACGGCGAGGCTCGGGTTCCGATGGACGAGGCGCTCGCCCACGCCGTCGTGGACCTCTCGGGACGGGCGACGGCGAACATCTCGATCACCCCCGATCCGGGGATGGCGGCCCACGCCTTCGAATCGTTGGCCCAGACGGCCCGTATCACCCTGCACGTCACCGCCACCGGCGAGAACGACCACCACGTCGCCGAAGCCGCCTTCAAGGCGGTGGGGCGGGCCTTGGCCCAGGCCCTCACCCGGGACGGTTCGTTGGTGCGCTCGACGAAAGGCAGCCTGTGAGCGACGTCGTCGTCGTCGACTACGGCGCGGGCAACACGCGTTCGGTGCGCGCGGCGCTGAGTCACCTGGGTCGTACGAGTGAGGTCAGCAGTGATCCGGCCTCGATCGAGGCGGCCGAGTTCGTGATACTGCCCGGGGTGGGGTCGGCGCGCACCGCGATGGAACACCTCGACGTGACCGGCGCGGCCAGTGCGCTGCGGGTCAGGTACGCCGCGCGAAGGCCCCTGCTCGGGATCTGCCTGGGCATGCAGTTGGCGCTGGAGTCGAGCGATGAGGACGGCGGTGTCGAGGGCCTCGGCCTGCTCGAAGGACACGTGCGCAGGCTCCACGCCGAACGAGTGCCGCGACTCGGCTGGGCCGTCGTGGAACCCTGGGGTGACGCCTATTACTTCGCGCACTCCTTCGCCGGCGAGTCGCCCCACGCCATCGCAACCTCGGACGGGATAACCGTGGCCGTCAAGAGCGGGTCGTTCCTCGGCGTGCAGTTCCACCCCGAGAAGAGCGGCGCGGCCGGACTCGACTTCCTGGAAACATGCCTCTCGCCCGCCTGATCCCCTGCCTCGACGTATCCCACGGTCGCGTGGTCAAGGGCGTCAGCTTCGTCGGATTGCGCGATGTCGGTGACCCGGTGGAGCTCGCCAAGTTCTACAGCGACGGTGGGGCGGACGAGCTGGTCTTCCTCGACATCGCCGCGACTCCCGACGACTCGGCCACCATGACGTCGGTCGTGGTCCAGGTGGCCGAGGTGCTGGAGATCCCCTTCACCGTCGGCGGAGGAGTGCGCAGCGTGCAAGACGCCACCCGGATCATCGAATCGGGCGCCGACCGCGTCTCGCTCAATTCGGCAGCCTTGGCCGATCCGACGCTGATCACCAAGATCGCCGAGCGCTACGGCAGCCAGGCGGTCGTCGTGGCGATCGACGCCGGCGAGGGAGTGGTCCACACCCACGGCGGGCGCGTGGCCACGACGACCCCCACCGTCGCCTGGGCCGTCGAAGCGGCCGAACGCGGCGCCGGCGAGATCCTGCTCACGTCGATCCGTTGCGACGGGCGTCGATCGGGCTTCGACCTGGAGTTGACGCGCCGGGTGCGTGAAGCGGTGACGATTCCCGTAATCGCCTCGGGGGGCGCCGGATCGGCGAAGCACGTGGCCGAGGCGCTGCGCGTCGCCGACGCCGCTCTCGTCGCGTCGATCGTCCACGAGGACCCAGCCGGTCTTCCGGGACTGCGCCGCGAGATAGAACTGCTGGGGATCAAGTTGCGACCACTGAAGGAGCGCCAATGAGCGGACAGTTGCGGGCGGCCATCGTCCAGGACGACGCCACGGGCCGGGTACTCATGCTCGGCTGGATGGATGAGGAGGCGCTCGCGTTGACCCGTTCCACCGGTCTCGTGACCTTCTACTCACGCTCGCGCCAGAGGTTGTGGCAGAAGGGCGAGACCTCGGGCAACACCCTGCGGGTCGTCGAGGTGGTCCTCGACTGCGACGACGACGCCGTACTCGTGCGGGTCAACCCTGACGGTCCGACCTGCCACGACGGGTCGACCTCGTGCTTCACGCCGTGGCTGTGGCGCAAGATCCTCCAGCGCGAGGAGACGGGATCGGAGAGTTCGTACGTGGTCTCCCTGCTCGACGAGGGAACCGCGAAGATCGCCCGCAAGGTCGGCGAGGAGGCCGTCGAGCTAGCAGTGGCCTCGCTCAGCGAGAGTGACGAACGCGTCGTCAGTGAGGCCGCCGACCTCTGGTTCCACACGTTGTTGTTGCTGCGCAGTCGAGGATTGGACCCCGCGGCAGTCGAGGACGAACTGCGCCGACGAGACCGGTGATCACCTTCGCGAACCGCACGGCACCCCGCGCAGCGCCCGGCCGGGGTTGAATTCGTCACACGAAAAGCGTGGAAATTTCATTTCTCAGTTCTGGTTGCTTCACACCTGGTTAACCTGGCGCGCTTAAAAAGCAGCCATGACATTTTCCAACTTTGCCCGAGGTGCTGTCCGCTCGCGGATCACCACCGTTGTCCTTGCAGCTTCGGTTGCGTCGCTGTCGCTGATCACCTTCGCCACGGCGTCGGCGAGTGCGGCCCAGGGTCCGACCCTGGTCGTCTACTCGGCGCAGGGATACGACTCGGCCGTCGTGAAGGCCTTCAACGCCACCCACCCCGGTTTCACCGTTACCCTCAACGACAACTCGACCGGTCCGCTCCTCCAGCAGATCCAGGCCGAGGGCAACCACCCCAAGTGGGGCGTGCTGTGGGTCGACGGAGCGACGGCCTTCGCCTCGCTCGACTTGAAGGGCATGCTGGTCAAGAACAGCGTTCCGACGAACGTCAAGTTCAACGCCCTCGGCAAGGCCAACATCCCCGCCGACCGTAGCTTCACGCCGGCCAGTCTCACGGTCACCGGGGCGCTCTGCTACGACTCGTCCCAGATCAACGCATCGTCGTTGCCCTCGACCTGGGCCGAGCTCGCCCAACCGAAGTACCAGGGCCTGCTCGGCATGAACGACCCGTCGCAGTCCGGACCGACCTTCCCGCTGATCGCCGGTGCCATGTCCTACCTCGGCCAGTACAAGAAGGGTTCGACGGCTCACGCCGTCAGCGTCGGCAAGTCCTTCTTCACGAGCCTGTACAACAACGGACTGCTGGTGAACGCGACCAACGGCCCGACGATCGGCGCCATGCAGTCCCAGCAGATCCAGATGGCCATCATCCAGAGCTCGGCCTGCTACGGCAGCGTGCTGAACGGAAGCTTCCCGTCCCTGAAGGTCAAGTACCTGGACTTCTCGGTGGCCCTGCCCGGCGTCATCGGTATCGACGCCAAGATGCCCCCGGCGGTGCGAGCCGAGGCGGCCAAGTTCGTCGCCTACGTCATGTCGCCGGCCGGCCAGCACGTGATGCAGACCGGTGACCCCCAGGGTGACTCCCTGTTCTGGCCCACCATCGTCGGAGAGCAGCCCGCCAACCCGATCATCCCCTCGCTGGCGTCGACCCACGCGGTGACCATCAACCCCTACGTCTGGGGTCCGCTGGAGACGTCGATCAACACCTGGTTCGACGCCAACATCGCCAACGGTTGATCGCGATCACGCCGCCTCACCCGAGGCCGGAACGGCGCCACGGTCGGTATCTCGACCGTGGCGCCGTTCCACGGTAGGAGGGACTTCTCCATATGGCTATTTTCACCCTGAATTCGCCCAAGGCCGATGACCTCGATCTGTCGGTGACACCGCGCCTCGACGGCCGGCGCCTCGACGGCCGGCGCCGTTTCTCGCTGGGCGGGGTGGCCATCTGGTTGGCGCTGACGCTGTTGATCATCGCGCCGGTGATGAGTTTCCTAGTCCTGTCGGTGAGTCCGCGGATATTCCAGCAAGGACCGGAGTGGTTCACCACCAAGTACATCGGGCAGGCCTTCCAGGGCTATACGGGGCGGGGAATCTTCGATTCCCTGTGGGTTTCCATCCTGGTCTCGCTGCTCGCCGTCTCGATCGCCACCACGTTGGCGTGGCTCATCCATCGGACCAACGTGGGCGGAAGACGGATGTGGGCGGTGATGATGTGGCTCCTGCTCCTGATGCCGACCTGGATGATGACGCTCGGTTGGACGGACCTCTTGCAGCCCTTCGGCGCCGCCCAGGCCGTCGGAATCAACACGCGGTACCTGTACCACGAGTTCTTCGGTCCCATGGGAATCGTCATCGTGCTGACGGCGGCGGCGCTACCCTTCGCCTACTTCATAGTCTCGGCGGGTCTGCAGGGCCTCGGACCCGAGTACGAGGACGCGGCGCGGATCCACGGGGCCAGCCGGTTGAAGACGTTCCGCACCGTCCTGCCGATCATCGCCCCCGCGCTGCTGAGCGCCGTCGCCATCAGCTTCGCCGAGACGATGAGCGACTTCGGTGTCGCTTACACCCTCGGCTATCACAGCCACTTCCCGATGGCCACCTACGCGCTCTTCAACGCCATCGATAACTATCCGGCCAACTTCTCGGTTGCCGCCGTCATCGCGGTCGTGCTCATTCTGTCGGTCGTCCCGCCGATCGCCCTGCAATCACGCGTGATGCGTAGTCGTTCGTACGCGGTGCTCTCGGGTCGGACCAAGACCCCTCGGCGCCGCGAGTTCTCGCGCAGTGGGCGAGTCCTCGCCACCGTCGCCGTCTCGTTCTTCTTCTTCGTCGCCCTCGGCATACCCGTGCTCGGAGCGGTCGGTGGGTCGTTCATCTCGAATCTGGGCGTCTACTCGGCGGGCGGGGTACACCTGACCATGCGCTACTACACCCAGGTCTTCCACCCGTCGATCTCCGGCAAGAGTCTCTTCGCTCCGTTGCTCCTTTCCAACCAGCTCGGGCTCATCGTCGCCACCGGCACCGGTGTGCTCGCCGTCGTCCTCGCCCGTCGTCTGGTGGCGAGTCGCGGAGGGTGGAGTCAACGGATCACCGACGTCTTCCTGCTCGGCTCGGTCGCGGTGCCGGGCGTGGTGCTCGGCGTCGGGTACATCTTCTTCTACAACCTGGCCTGGATCTCGAACAACGTCGTCAACATCTACAAGACCCTGCCACTTCTGATGCTGGCCCTGGTGGCTTCGTCGCTGCCGGGCCAGACCCGATTCATGGCCGGACCCGTGAGCCAGATCCAGCCCTCGCTCGCCGAAGCCGCGAGGGTCCATGGCGCGAACCGTTTCCGTTCCTGGCGCACCACCAACCTGCCCCTGATGTCCAGGGTGTTGCTCTGGGGTTGGCTGCTCACCTTCACCAAGACGATCTCGGAACTGGCCATCGCCCAGATCCTCTACCCGCCCAGTCAGGAACCTGCGGCGGTGACGATCCAGTCCTACCTCGCCAACTTCGAATCCGGCACCGGAACCGCGATGACCGTCATGACGTTGATCGAGATGCTTGGCGTCATCGTCATCGCGATGGGCCTGTACCGGTTGGTCACCCCGAAGGGGTGGCGACGAATCGGCTGGAGCGGTGTCAGTTCGTGAGCGTCACCAAGTCCCAGCACGCCGTAGGCGTCTCGATCGAGCTGCTTCGCAAGGAGTTCGGCGAGAAGGTGGCCCTCGATGACGTCAGTCTCGACATCGAGCCGGGCACCTTCCTCGTCCTGCTCGGACCCTCGGGATCGGGCAAGACCACGATGCTGCGCTGTCTGGCCGGCATCGAACGTCCGACGAACGGGAGGATCCGGATCGGTGACCAGTTGGTGGTCGACTCCAAAGTTTTCGTCCAGCCCGAGAAGCGCGGACTCGCCATGGTCTTCCAGGACTACGCGCTCTGGCCCCATCTGAGCGTCGCGAAGAACGTCGGTTTCCCTCTCCACAACTCGCAACTGGACAAGTCCGGGCGCGCAAGCCTCGTCGGTGACCTGCTGGAACGTGTCGGTATCGCCGCGCTCGCAGATCGCTTCCCGAACCAACTCTCGGGTGGGGAACAACAGCGCGTCGCTCTCGCCCGAGCACTGGCCGCCGACGTCGGCCTCATACTCTTCGACGAACCACTCTCCAACCTCGACGCCGACCGTCGAGAACAACTGCGCATCGAGATCGCCACTCTGACTCGCGAATCGGGCTCGACCGCGGTCTACATCACCCACGATCAGTCCGAGGCCTTCGCCCTGGCGGACAAGGTGGGAGTGCTCAACCAGGGGCGCCTCGTTCAACTCGACACCCCCG
>Ga0075019_10001374_pt1 | contig 13769 bp, 10 predicted proteins | sample ColStrG_CSR_2013_FD_71473 | JGI IMG/M metagenome (GOLD analysis project Ga0075019, IMG submission 71473) | Freshwater sediment microbial communities in response to fracking from Pennsylvania, USA - Cold Stream Run_MetaG_CSR_2013 | ecosystem: Environmental > Aquatic > Freshwater > Creek >...
AAAGGAAAAGTCCATATAAAATAAAATCCACGATTCTTGGTATTCCTAAGTAGAATGGCCTTACCTTGTATTATTATCAATACAGAAAAGAATACCCTTTTATTCATAAAACACCATGATGCAAAAAGTCCGATGCAAGGGTAAATAAGGATTTTTGTTTAGTACTCATTCCATTTCTACTATACACGATTTATTTTGGGGTCCTTCGCTACGATTCCTCCCCAGACTCCTTTATTCATACTTTACCCCTATCAAAACGCCTCTTATAACCCATTCCTAAGTCTGATCCCATGAAAAACCCTCATCATATAATTGCGATTGGTGCCTCTGCCGGTGGATTGGCCGAGGTAAATTCTTTTTTTGACCATACTCCTATTGACCAGGTTTCCTATGTGATTATCCAGCATTTATCCCCCGATTTTAAAAGCAGGATGGTAGAGCTATTAGCAAAACATAGTAAATTATTGGTTAGGGAAGCGGAGAATGGTATGGAAGTTCTATCCAATGAAGTGTATTTGATTCCTAATGACCAAATTATGACCATTAAGGATGGAATTCTTCATCTCTCCCAGAAATTGAAGGGGGGGAGCCCCAATTTAACCATAAATACGTTTTTTAAGTCCCTTGCCGAGGATGCAGGATCCAGGGCCATTGCTATCATTTTTTCCGGCCTAGGCTCGGATGGGACCGAAGGTATTAAATGGATAAAGAAGGCGGGAGGTATGGTCATGGCCCGTCCCTCCGAAACCACCGAATTTGGAAGCATGCCTTTCCATGCCATTGCCACCGGTTTGGTAGATTTTATCCTGGAGCCAGATTTCATGCCGGAAGCCATAGAGGAATTTATCAAATTTGGGAAGGAAAGTATATTGGATAGCCAATCCGATGAAATGAACCTAAACTATATCCTGAATTGTATAAAAAACCAAAATTCAAACGATTTTTCCGATTATAAGCGCTCCACTCTTTTGCGACGAGCCAAACGAAGGGCTTATCAATTGGATTTTAATTCCTTATCCTCCTATTTACATTTCCTGCAAACCGATACTATTGAAATTGAAGCCCTTTCTAAAGAGTTTTTGATTTCCGTCACTTCCTTTTTCCGGGATCCGGAAGCGTTTAGCTTTCTGGCGGATGCTATCATTCCTTCTATCTTAAAGGAATTAACCCCAGACGAGGAATTTAAAGTATGGGTGGCAGGTTGTGCAACCGGCGAGGAAGTATATTCCTTAGCCATTCTTATTGCCGATGAGCAAGCCCGGTCGGGTATTCATAATACGGTAAAGATTTTTGCCACCGATATTGATGAAGCGGCCCTTACTTTTGCAGGCAAAGCTTTATATCCCAATAGCATTTCCAAGCACGTAAAAAAAATCTACCTGGATACCTATTTCCATCTCGAAAATGATTTTTACCGGATTAATCCCCAAATACGAAGGATGGTAATTTTTGCCCGGCATGATTTGGTTAAAAACCCGCCTTATTGTAATATGCATTTTATAAGTTGCCGGAATTTGCTCATTTATATGACTCCGGTTTTACAAAAAAAGGTCTTTGCCATGCTCCTTTTTGGTCTTAAGCAGGGGGGGTATTTGTTTTTGGGGTCCAGCGAAAACCCCTTGCCAATAATACAAAACCTGGAGATTGTAGAAAAAAAGTGGAAAATTTATAAAAAGCAGGGATCGGAAAAAACCCTTGGTTTTAACGCGTTTTTATTACCAGAGGCAAAGGAACTAAAGCCCATTGGAAAGGCCATCTCCGCAAAAGAGATTTCTCAGCATAAAGGAATTTTGGCCGAATCTATTCTTGAGACTTTAACCACCGATTGGGGTATCCTGATTGTTTGTGATAAAAACACCAAAAGTGTTATAAAAGCCTATGGGGACACCTCCCGCATTCTATTACAGAAAAATTTCAACTTAATTTTACCGGAATTATTGCCAGACCCATTGGCCGAAGCCTTTAATTATCTCTGTTTAGAAATTCAGAAAGAAGGTAAACCCGTTTCCATCAACCATATTGAAGTTCCGGGAAATACCCAGCCCTTATTGGCCTTTATAAAGGTAAGCCCTTTAAGTCAAGGTCAAAAGGAATCTCCCTTATTATTGGTTCAAATCCAGGAGGATATTGGACAGATCATGGACCAGGGAAACCGGCCCTATAATTTGGTCGAAGTTAACAGGCAATATAGCCTGAGTCTGGAAGAAGAAATAAATCGATTAAAGGAAAAAATCCTATTGGTCCAGGAGGAATTGGATGCTTCCAATGAAAATCTCCAATCCTTTAACGAAGAATTATTGTCGGCAAACGAAGAAATGCAAAGTTCCAATGAGGAAATGCAATCCGTTAATGAAGAGCTGGATACCATTAACAACAGTTTTCAATTAAAGAACAAGGAGCTGACCGATTTAAACGATGATCTGAATAATTATTTCCGAAGTAATGTGAACGGACAATTATTTGTGGATAAGGAATTGAAAATTGTCCGATTTTCACCGATCTGTACCCAGTTAATCAATTTAATGGAAACCGATATAGGAAGAGCCCTTTCGGATATTTCTACGAATTTTAAGGTGGAAACCTTGGTCGAGGACTTATCAGAAGTAATAGAAAAGGGTATTCCTACCAATAGGGAAATACAAACCTTCGATGGTCGCTGGTTTCTCATCAATTCCATGCCCTATATCCATCAATCCGATTTATTAAAAAAAGGGGCCATTATCACTTTCACCGAGGTTACCGAATTGAAGAAAATTCAATTGGAATTGGATAAAAAGAATAAAAGCCTGTTACGCATTAATTCAGACCTGGATAATTTTGTCTTAACGGCATCGCATGATTTACTTTCCCCTTTAGGGAATATTGAAATGAGCATTGGTGTTATGAAAATGATCGAGGTAAAAGACCCTGAATTAGTTCATTTTATGGATATTATTAATGAATCGGTGGTGAAATTCCGTACCCTGATAAAAGATATGGCCTCCATTGCCAAACTGGAGTCGGAGATTAAGGTAATGGAATGGGTCGATATTGAAGAAATCATTAACAATATTGAATGGAGTCTAAGCAATAAGATAAAAGAAAGCAATACCAAAATAAAAAGGAATTTACAGGTGGAAAAAATCATGTATTCCAAAAAAAACCTGCGAAGTATTTTATTCAATCTGGTATCCAATAGTATTAAATTCAGAGGAGAGGAAAGCCCTGTTATTTATATTCTTACCAAAAAAGAAGGCGATTTTATTAAGTTCATTGTAGAGGATAATGGGATTGGGATTTCTCAAAAAGGGGTAGAACGAATTTTTGATATTTTTGGACGCTTACACCAGAATATAGAAGGATTGGGCATTGGTTTATATCTTGCCCAAAAAATTATTCATGCTTCGGGTGGAGATATTAAGGTGGAAAGCGAACTGGGGCACGGAACCAAGTTTACCATTTCCTTGAAAGAAATTCCAGACCTGGATTAATCCTTGATTTTTTTAAGATCCTTGTGAAAAAAGGCAGCCGAATAATTTTCGGACTGCCTTTAAGAGGGGAGGAGGAACTAAGCTTTGGTGGCTTCTTCCGCTTCTTTTTTTGCATGTTCGGCATGTTCACCTGCTTTCATGAACTGGCCATTGGCGGCACGGGCTTCGTGCATGGCTGCTTCATGATGACCTGAATTTACGGCCTGCTGAGCAGCGTGGTGGTGTTTTGCAGCTTCTTCATGCGCTTTTGCGGCTTCGGTGTGATGATGAATTTTTTCCATGGTTTTGGGTTATTGATATTGGTTAAAATCAAAGATGGTTTAATAAAACCCCAATAAAGGGTACCCATCCACAATAATACCCAAATGGGGGTTTATAGGGTATATCGTTACCGATAAGGCCAACCAATTTATTTTTATTCCGTAATAGAGGGGGTTCAATGCCTTTGAAAATTTCTATATTTACCCCTTTTAATGGTATTGCCTTAATCCATAGTTGCAGAAATTTTATGTTTCATAATCCTATACGTCGAAGAGAAGCTATTAAAAAATCGCTTTTATTATTAGGTGCAGGTTATGGTTTGGGTAGCATCACTCTTTTTTCTGAGAGTTGTCATTCCGGACCCGGTGCGAATTTTTCTTTTAAAATAAGTTCGGACCAGGAAAAGGTGATCGCCGAAATCGCCGAGGTATTTATCCCTAAAACCGATACTCCTGGTGCAAAAGATATAGGACTGGAAAAATTCATTATTTCCTTTATGAAAGATTGTTGCGACCCTGGCACTCAGTACAATTTTATTCAGGGTTTGAATGCCTTCAAGGAAAAAGCCAAAACCAATTTTAAAAATGAATTCTGGAATCTAAGTGCCCAGGATAAAGATAAAATGGTAAGAGACGAAGAGACCTTCTCGTTTACCTTATTAAGTACCATTAAACTAAAGGTGATTAAATCCCCTGCCAGTTTCTTTCAATTGATGAAAAAACTGAGCGTATTGGGCTACTGTACTTCTCAGGAAGGGGCTACCGAGGCCCTGTCCTATTTACCCATTCCCGGGCGTTATGTTCCCTGTATTCCTCTGGAGCCTGGTCAAAAAGCCTGGGCCCTTTCAAGATAAATTTAATCTCAATAATTTCATTTCATGGGTGCAAATACCAATAATACTTTTGATGCCATAGTGGTTGGATCCGGAATTTCCGGAGGTTGGGCTGCTATGGAATTATGCAAAAAGGGATTAAAAACTTTAATGCTGGAGCGAGGTAGGGATGTGGTTCATATTAAAGATTATACCTCGGCCATGACCAATGTTTGGGAATTTCCCGACCGTTTGGAAAAAACCAATGAGCAAATTAAAAATTACCCTATTCAGTCCCATTGTTATGCCTTTAATTCCGGATCGGAGCATTTTTTTGTCAATGATTTAGAAAACCCCTATAATCAGGTGAAGCCTTTTGCCTGGTTCCGGGGATACCAGGTGGGAGGCAAATCCCTGATCTGGGGCCGGCAATGTTATCGGTATAGTGATCTGGATTTCAAAGCAAATCAGGAGGAAGGAATTGGGGTCGATTGGCCTATTCGATATAAGGACCTTGCTGCCTGGTACGATTATGCGGAGGATTTTGTAGGTGTAAGCGGAAAAAATGAAAGTTTGAGTCAATTACCCGATGGTCATTTTCTTCCTCCCATGGAAATGAATTGTTTGGAGGAATTTATGGCGGAAAAAATCAAATCTAAATTTCCAGATAGGGTAATGACCCCAGCAAGGCTGGCTAATTTATCGGCTCCCCATTTGGGAAGAGGTCCCTGCCAATATAGAAATCTTTGTACCCGGGGTTGTCCATTTAGCGGGTATTTTAGCAGTAATTCTGCTACGATTCCTGCTGCACAAGCCACCGGAAATCTAAGTTTACGTCCGTTTTCCATCGTTACCGAAGTACTATTGGATGAAAAGACGAATAAAGCAAAAGGAGTTAGAGTCCTGGATTCAGAAACCAAAGAGGTATTCGAGTTTTATGCCAAGATTGTCTTCTTAAATGCTTCAACCTTAGGAACCACCCAAATTCTTTTAAATTCGGTTTCTTCCCGGTTTCCTACCGGATTTGGCAATTCCAGCGGTCAATTAGGACATAATGTAATGGATCATATTTCAGCGGCCGGAGCTTCGGGTACCTTTGAAGGTTTTTCCGATAAATATTATGTAGGTAGAAGACCTGGGGGTATCCTTATCCCCCGATTCCAAAACTTAAAGGGAAAGGACCGGGATTATTTACGTGGATTCGGATTTCAGGGAGCAGCCGAAAGAGAAGGTTGGGAACGATTGGAAACCCAGGCTGGTACCGGGGTGGATTTTAAATCACAAATCAGTAAGCCGGGTCCATGGACCGTATGGTTAGGCGGTTGGGGTGAATGTCTTCCTTATTTTGATAACCAAGTTAGCTTGAATAAGGAAAAGCTGGATAGCCATGGACAACCCACCCTGAACATGGATTGCACGTTCCGGGATAATGAATTCAAAATGAGAAAAGATATGGAGGCCAGTGGTAAGGAAATCCTGGAACTATGTGGATTTAAGGATATTCATGGATTTCAACCCGACGCTCCCATGGGGGCTACCATTCATGAAATGGGCACCGCAAGGATGGGAAAAGATCCAAAGACTTCCGTTTTGAACGGAAATAATCAAATGCATGATGTAAAAAATGTATTTATTACCGATGGTTCCTGTATGACTTCTTCCGGCAGTGTAAACCCTTCCCTAACCTATATGGCCTTAACCGCCCGCGCTTGCGATTTTGCCTTTAAAGAACTAAAAGCAGGAAATATTTAAGCAAACCAATTTTATTTTCTTTACATGAACCAAGGATTTTTTGTGAACCATACCATTACAGCACAAAAAAATCTCCCGTCTAGGAGGAATAAATCATATTGTTTTTAATACTGGCTAATTTTTAAAAATATTTTCGGGTATATTTTCTAATTTAAACGGGTCTAAATACTCTAGGTCATCCGTTTAAAGATGTTGAAAATTCTACTTTCATTATTCCTACTTATATTTTTAACAATTTCCCTTTCTGCCCAGCAAAAGAAAAATCCTGCGTTTAAAATAATCCCGCTAGGGGTTAAAGGAGGTTTGGACGAAGGAAACTTATCATCCTATTTAATTGCCGAGGGGGGATCCAATGCCTATATAGCGTTGGATGCTGGCACCCTACATGAAGGAATTTCGAAGGCTATAGCAGGTAAAGTCCTTTCCGGAACGCCCGACCAGGTTCTAAAAAGGAATATAAAAGGTTATTGTATTTCTCATGGTCATTTGGATCATGTTAGTGGCTTGATACTCAATTCCCCAAATGATACATCAAAATTTATATACGCCCTTCCCTCTGTGATCAAGGTTTTAAAGGAACGGTATTTTACCTGGCAAAACTGGGCAAACTTTACCAATGAAGGCGATAAACCCGCCTTGGGTGAGTATAAATACGTATATCTGGAGGAAAAGAAGGATACAATTCTGAATAATACTTCTCTTTCGGTAAAAGCCTTTAGTCTTAGCCATGGAACTAATTATGAAAGCACCGCTTTCCTGATCCATGCTAAAGGGGGGTATATGTTATACCTGGGAGATACGGGTGCGGATCCTAATGAAAAATCGGATAAGCTCGAAATACTCTGGAAGGCGATAGCCCCTTTAATTAAATCCAATACACTAAAAGCTATTTTTTTGGAGGTTTCTTTCCCGGATGAAGTAGCAGATAAGGCTTTATTTGGCCACCTAAATCCCCGCCTGTTTACGAAGGAAATGGCCTCATTAAATACCTTTTCGGATGGAAAATTAAAGAATACCCCAATCTTTATAACCCATATGAAACCTTGCCTGGATTGTGAAGAAAGAATTAAAACTCAATTATCAAGGGAAAACCAATTAGGATTAAAATTAGTATATCCAGTACAAGGCTCTATGATCTTTTTAGATTAAGTTCCGCTACCAGATCCTAATTTTTATGAAAAATTCTATTTATCTTTTTTTTTTAACTGCCATTACTCTTTCCTGTACTTCCAACCATCAGGTAATCGAGAACAAGAATTTTGTCGATAGCCTAACTCACCATTTCTCCATCCCCAAAAGTGTAGAAATCCAGGAAAAAGATCTAGCGTTTTGGAAAAACCGAATAGATCCGAAATTTCCGGGACAAGTGAGCGAATCCCGTTATGCTGGTTCCTTAATTGGGCGATTTCACGAATTTGGGAATATCCGCGATATAGATACGGCTGAAAAAATTCTAAAAGGAATTAATATCCATTATAATAATAGCCTCGCCTCCCCGTATTCTGCATTAGTTTCCACGTCTATTTTAAGACATCGATTCTCCCTGGCCGATACTTTTTTACAAAAAGCGATTCATCTAGGCATAGGGGGCTTTACCAGAAATACCCTTTCCTTCGATGTGGATTTTGAAACGGGTAAATTTTCTGCTGCCCAATTCTATTTAAGCCAGTTAAGGGGCCATAAGGATTATGCTTATTATTTTCGCAAGTCCAAATGGGAACATTTTAATGGGAATATAGATTCAGCTATATCCTCCATGAATAGGGCAGCCGATTTAGAAAAGGATATCCCCTACCTGAAAGGAATTGCCCTATCCAATACGGCCGACCTCTACGTTCATCAGGGTGAAATGGAGAAAGCAGGAGAATTATATCGAAACTGTATTCGACTAAATTCTCTTGATTTACATAGCATTCTGGGACTTTCCTGGGTGCTATTGGAAAAAGACCAAAATGATAGCCTAGCCTTAACATTAATGAATCTGGGTAGAAAAATAAATGCTTTACCCGATCCCTTGTTTCGCCTTTACCAATATGGTCAGGCTACCCAGGATACAAACCTGGAAAAAAAGTATGCCTTAGAATTTGAAAAAATGGCAACGGATACCCTATATGGAAAAATGTATAATAAATACCTCATTGAAATGTATACGGGAATCCTTCATCGCCCCGATAAGGCAGAAATTCTGGCTAAAAATGAATTAAGCAATAGGGCCATCCCAACCACCTACGCCTGGTATGCTTATTCCCTTTTGCGAAACCATAAACCGGAACAGGCCTATAGCCTATTTAAAAAATACATTTCGGGAAAACCCTTGGAAAGCCTTGAACTGTATTATATGGGATGTTTATTCCAGGAACTGAATAAAGGATTTAACGCCCATGAGTTTTTTAAAGCAGCCGATAAAAACCGTTTTGATTTAAGCCCCTCTTTTCAAAGGAACTTACGAAAGTTTTTAGAAGAATAGACGTTGAATCGTCCAAAATCCTGCCACCAGGGCGATGAAAAGAGATACCGGCCAAACAATTCTTTGTTTATATAGGGAAGAATTTTTGGAAAATCGGTTAACCAGGATAAAGGCCAGGGCAATTACCGTAACCTGCCCTAATTCAACCCCTACATTAAACATCAAAAGGGAAAGTAAGAAGGCATCCTTAGGTAAACCTAATTGGGCAAGAGCTCCTGCGAAACCCATTCCATGCACCAATCCAAAAATAAATATGATTACAAGACGGGATGGTTTCAATTTTGGGGATAGGATATTCTCCATAGCCACATAAACAATGGATAAGGCAATGAGCGGTTCAATGATCCTGGATGGAGGATTAATAATATGATACATCGATAATCCCAGGGTTATAGAATGCGCCAGGGTAAAGGCGGTAGATTGTAATAGAACATACTTGATATTGGGACTCAGTAAAAAAAGACTAAGGATGAAGAAAATATGATCCAGTCCCAAAGGAAGGATGTGTCGAAACCCAATACCCAGGTAAACCCATGCCGTATCGGTTGCCGTCATGTTTTCCAATTCCTTTACAATCACATGTGCGGAGCTAAATAGAGGAAGAGATAGGAAAACCAGAATCAAAATTGGCCTTGGTAGAGCAGGGAAATGACCTGGATCCTTTGGCGTTAAAAAGTTCATAGGATAAATATTTAGGACGAAAAAAAAACCGGAACCTGGGTCCCGGTTTTATTGAAAGATAATTTAGTTTACCAGGGAGCTGCCTCGTAAGGAAAGGAGGTTAAAAAGGGCTTGTCATTGGCCGGTACATGATCTGAAGTTAATCCTGGATTGGCAGTTCCATTAGGACCTCCGAAAATCAAGGTTAAGCTTATATCAATCACATTATCGGTTAGGTTTCTGCCTGTTAATACATTTTTTCCATCATAATAGGTGGTCGTTCCTGTAGTAGAGACATTCAACACATCTGAGGATAAAACGCCGGTAAAGGTAGGTGCATCGAGCCCTAAAATATTGGTGGTATAATTTCCTCCATTATACGCCTGCAATTGGGTCTGAAATTTTGACTGAAATGCGGCCGACATAGCAGAAGGTTGGGTTTGATTGAAGGCATCCTTATCGGCAGCAGCAACAAAAACAGTGGCTATACCCGGACGACCTACTTGATCTCCCTGAATACCAAATACTTCTCCGGTATTGGGATCTCCAGCGGGGCCGTTAATATTTTTCTTACAGGAATCTAGACCTAGTCCCAGAAGGGAAATGCCTAATAACGTGATAAATAGTTTCTTTTTCATTTTTGATTTTATTAGTTTATTAATTTTTTACCTCTAACTTTTTGGGAATTACATATGTTGCTTCGTTTGCATCCAAACATTTAGCTTAGGTACATTGGGTAATAGACTTTTAGGGATTTCTAAAACCACCGACATCACATTGGTGCCAGCAAAGGAATCTTTACCAGGATTATTGAAGCTGGTGGCTGTTCCTCCGGTTATGGCATGAAATTGATTCAAGTCAAAGAAAAAAGGATCATCGCGAGGGCCAGCAAAACCAGATATTCCTGAAGTAGACGTTACTACCGTAGGGGCATTTGCTGTATAACTTGTTACAGGAATAATTAGGCTGGCATTTCCAACAATTGTACTGGTGGCTCCTGTAGTAATAGGGGCCGCAGGGCCATATATGTACATTTTACCATTATTGTAAACGCATTGAATTACATGGTCTTCTACTAATCCTCCTGTTGAATTGATTTTAAATTCAATCAGGGTATTTGGATCGAAAGAAGCATTCGCGGTCAATGCGGGACTCAATAACCCCTGTACATTTCCAATAAAGACCAGGTTGTTTGGATTGGTCGGGCTTTGGAAAACATATAAATCGGTAATGTCATCGCTTTTTCCTTTAACCGAAGGAGCATCGGCATGGTCGGAAGCCCAAATAAGGCCGGAAGTGAGAATCAGTGCAAATAGCCCAATCCCAATTAATAATTTTTTCTTTTTCATTTTGTTTTTTTTAAGTTTTATTTGGTTGTTTCCTATACCTACGAAATGGATTATAGCTTGGATTTCAAGGATTAAAAAAAAGCCCCATAAATTAATTATAGGGCTTTCACCGTAGAAGGGTTCGTTTATACCTGTAGGACCCAGTATTTTAATTTTGGATCCATAGAGGATTTAGGAAATGATTTATAGATTATTTTAAAAGAACCAGGCTATATGCACTTTACCAAAAAATGGTAGGCCTGGTGTATAGCTCACCTCATCGACAGGGGCTTTCTCGTTTTTTAATTGGGATACATATTCAAACTGAGACTCATTCCAAACCACATTAAAAAGGTTCTGAATGGATAAGCCTATTTCAAACCTAGGCCTGGTATAATTCAGGGTGATATCATTCACGAAATATCCCCTGGCAATTAGGGAATAATCCGAATTGGCGGCCCTGTCATGCAAATAACGATAAGAAAAACCTCCGTTCCATCCGTCCTTACATCGGAAAAATAGCCCGGCCGTGCTGGTTTTAGTTGGGGCCAGAGGTAAAAAATTATGCCCTTTTATACTATCCAGGGCCTTGGGCACGGCCAGATCCAGGTTTACGTTGGCAAATAGCCAATCGGTAATTTGGTAACGGGCCGAAAAATCGAACCCCTTTCGAATAGTTCTTCCTGAGGGTTCAACACTTTGAGCCCCAAAATCCTGACCATAAGTAAATTCCTGCTGTAGGAATAAATACCATAAAGCTGTATTGATAAAGAGCCTGGAAGAAGGCTTCCAATTCAAACCCAGATCCATTCCATAAGCCGGAGGAAGGGTTTGGAAGCCAGAATTGGCTATCACCACCCGAATATCGTTGGAATGAAAACCCTTTCCCAATTTTACATAAAATTGGAATTGGGAATTCAGGGTATATTCTACATTGAATTTAGGACTTAAAATAGATTTCGCCGTACTGGTTTTACGGCCCAGGAAAATTCCTGCCGAGGTATCCGAATCAGGCGCTTCATTTTGGTAATAGAATTGGAAATAATCCAGCCGAAGTCCAAGATCAAAAAAGAATTTTCCTGATTCGAAGGTTTCATCCAAATAGGCATGGGCATTGGTCTCTCTTCCCCTACCTAATTGAATATAATCCAGGAAATTCCCATTTTGAGTTTGAGCCAACCATAAATTATTGATCTTATCATACCGGATGCCTATACCCAGGGTTGAACTGAGGCTACCCTGCCCTATCGATTTTATGGAATTTAAATGGCTATTAAATCCATAAAGATTTCTACTCTCATGTTGATTAAATTCATCGCCATGAATTGGGTCGGCATAATAAAATGTAAAATTAGAGATCAGATTAAAATAATTATGGGCATAATAAACCTGGTTTTCCAAGGTCAAATCATTACCCAATCGGGAAACCAACTTTACACTGGCATTAGTTCGGGTGGTAGTACCTCCTTGTGCACTATCCAAAACACCAAACCGGTTGGCTATATACCCCTCCTGTATGGCCCGGTTCGGGATTTCACCGGCAGAACGCCAGGTTGAATATAAGGACGATAAAATGAGGGTAAGTGTATTATTGGAATCGATGGGTGTGATGAATTTTCCAAACAGGTTGAAACGTTTAAAATGTTCCGGCAATGCATAAGGCCCCCCATCGGAATATAATCCTTCCGCGGCTATATAGGCACTTTGGCCCTTTTTCCTCGCACTATCGCCTAGTAAATTTATAAGGGAAACTATTCTAGCCGAATTAAATTGTCCTCCTTCCACTTTTACCAAGTTCTTATCGAGGAAATTGATGGTTTTATAGGATACATACCCTGCGGTACAAAAGTCTCCCTTGGCGGCATAATAGGGCCCTTTACCAAAATCATAGGAAGCTACCGTTTCGGGAATAAGGAAATGCAAATCCGCATAGCCCTGGCCGTGGGCATGAGAAACCATGTTGACAGGCATTCCATCGACCGAGATATTCACATCCGTTCCATGATCGGCATCAAAACCCCGCAAAAAAATTTGTTCGGCCTTACCCTCACCCTGATGCTGGGCAATAAACAAACCGGGAACCAATCGAAGTAAATCCTGAGCTGACCGAACCGGCTGAATATTCAAATCAAGTCGGCTAAAGATTCGGGAACTGATTAGATTATGCGAATGATCATTAACCACCACTTCCTTAAGGTCAAGAGCCCCTTTTTCAAGTTCTATATGAAGATCTTTGCCGGGGAAATACGAAAAGGATTTTCCCCTGTAGCCAAAAATTCGAACCGTAATACTATCGCCAGGTTTGACCGAAGGAAGCATAAATCCTCCTTTTTGGTCACAAATACAATGCGTTGAATTGGTCATATTAAGCACCACAGCCCCTTCCAACCCCTCCCCGGTAATTTTATCGGATACTCGCCCGCTAAAATTTCCCTGGGCTAAAATCATAAAATGGGAAAGAATAAGGAAAAGGAAGGTTAAATAAAAGGCCCGCATTTAGAGTAATTTTCCTTATTTACGATAGTATGGGATGCCTGGATTTTCCATTAAACTATTTATTGGGAAATAAGGAAAGAATTGGGCAGTTGGAGGCAAAAAAATGTATGCAAACAAGTCAATATCTCATATTTAATCAAAACCCCCAAATCCTATCCTAATTCTTTACCTATTTTCTGGTCATGCCTAATAGATTTAGGTGCTTGAGCATTATAAAAAATGGGAATCAAGGGTGGAGGATATAACAACGAAAATAAGCGTACTCAAGATAGGAAAAGTTCGGATTCCCTACTTTCCTGGATTTTCTTCTAAACGGTCGGGGAGAAAAGGATTTGAATCCAATTATTTCTTCAAAGTTCCACTAAACCATCCAGGAAATTTTCAATTTCTTCCAGGTTCTTCGTAAAATTAGGCTCGGTACAATAACAAAGTAATTGGATGGTACCTGATTTATTCGAGTAATAATAGCCTATATAACGAAAATCAATTCCGGAAATAAAAGCTGACATGGTCAGACATAGAAT
>Ga0075019_10001376_pt1 | contig 13755 bp, 10 predicted proteins | sample ColStrG_CSR_2013_FD_71473 | JGI IMG/M metagenome (GOLD analysis project Ga0075019, IMG submission 71473) | Freshwater sediment microbial communities in response to fracking from Pennsylvania, USA - Cold Stream Run_MetaG_CSR_2013 | ecosystem: Environmental > Aquatic > Freshwater > Creek >...
CCACGCACGCGCATGGGGGTGGAGTTTGTGATTCGCCAGGCGTTTTCTCAGGCGAAGAAATATGCCGAAGACTGGGAGGCTTACAATAAAAACAAATTGGTAAAAGGTTTTCGGGGAGCGCCTCCAACGTACAACCTTCGACTCGAGACTCTTGCTGATATTTTAAAAGGCAACATCATTGTTCATTGTCACAGTTATCGCGCGGATGAAATCTTCATGCTGTTGAAAGTCTGCAAAGATTTTGGAATCAAGCGAATTGTTTTTCAGCATGTTAACGAAGGCTTTAAAGTTGCTCCTGAATTAGCGGCCTACGGAGCGATGGCTTCGGTGTTTTCTGACTGGTGGGCCTATAAATTCGAAGTATATTATTCAACGGCATACAATGCTGCAATCCTGACTAAAAATGGTGTAACTACCTCAATCAATTCAGATGATGCACAAATGATGCGGCATTTATATAACGAAGCGGCCAAGACGCAGAAGTACGGCAGTCTGTCGGATGAAGAAGCGTTGGCCTTGATCACCATCAATCCAGCTAAGCAATTAGGAATTGATGGGCGAACGGGTTCATTGGAAACAGGTAAAGATGCGGACATTGCTATTTTTAAAAATCATCCGCTGAGTGTTTACGGGGTACCGCAATACACCATTGTTGATGGTATCGTTCGTTTTGATCGCGCTAATGATCCAGCCGATATGCGGTTGATGGTAGACCCTAAGCAAAATCTGGATGAGGTGACTTTTGAGGATAAGAACATTGACCATTGCATGGAAGGAACAGAAGTGTTGTTTAGCGATCTTTTCGGGACTGATAAAAAATAATTTTATGAAGAATTTTCAACTTATATCAGGTTTTTTTACAGCCTTGCTCTGTGGGCTGGTGTTTCATATCGAAGCGCAAAACCAAAAGGGAAAATATGGCACCTTTGCGTTGACCAACGCCACCATCGAAACCGTTACCAAAGGAACGATTGCCAATGGAACGGTAATTATCAGCAACGGCAAGATCGTGTCGGTTGGCTCGGGTGTTGCGATCCCGCAAGGGGCAGAAGTAATTGATTGCAAAGGACAATTTATTTATCCTGGAATGATCGATGGGGCCACTAACCTTGGCCTTTCTGAAGTGGGATCAGACCCGCGCACAACAGACTTCAATGAGATTGGGGAATTAGTTCCGCAAATGAAGGCGCTCACGGCGGTCAATCCCAATGCCGTGGCTATTCCGGTAACGCGGATAAGTGGCGTTACTACTACCTTATCGTCCCCTTCAGGAGGATTGTTTCCGGGCACGGCCGCACTCATCAATTTGCACGGCTACACGCCGGATCAAATGTTTGCTGGTTTTGAGGGAGTGGTGATGAATTTTCCGAACGGTGGACGCCGCGGTTTTTTTGATCGTCGAACGGAGGAGGAAATTAAAAAAGCAACGGAGAGTGCCCAGAAGAATTTAAATGAAGTTTGGGAGCGCGCCGTTCAGTATCATAAAGTAGATTCCGCAACAGGAGGAAAAAATGCGGGCTACTATCCGGAGATGCAGGCGCTTTTGCCCGTTGTCCGCGGTGAGAGAGCATTACTGGTTGAAGTAAACTCGGCAAAGGACATCACCGCGGCCTTAAAGTGGGTGAAGGAAAGAAAAATTGCCAGTGTCGTGCTTACCGGTGTAGCGGAGGGTTGGCGCGTGGCCGATCAAATTGCCAAAGCGAAGATTCCGGTCATTGTGGGTGGCGTCTTGGAACTTCCCTCGCGGGAGTCCGATCGTTATGATCAAGCTTATGCCAATGCTGGATTGATCAGAAAAGCCGGAGTGAAAGTGGCGATTGGGTCAAGTGAAAATGGCAATCAGAATTTTCGCAACCTTCCCTACCATGCAGGCTTTGCCGTAGCCTATGGAATGGATAAGACCGAAGCGTTGAAGGCCATTACCATTGTGCCGGCAGAAATTTTTGGTGTAGCCGATAGATTGGGATCAATTGAAGAAGGCAAGACGGCTACGTTGTTTGTCTGTGATGGGGATCCATTCGAAAATAAAACTCAAGTCAAGCAGGTTTTCATTGAAGGCTGGCAAATCCCAATGAACAGTCGGCAAACGTTGTTGTATGATGAATTCTTGAAGCGCGAGCCAGGGGCGAGTAAGAAATAAAGAAATTAATATCCTATTGATGAATAGCCACGATGCTGAGTCGGTGGCTATTTTGTTTTAGGAGATGTTGTCGATCACAAAATTCTTCTTGTTAAAAATAAACGTATCGCTCGTTCGTAATCCCAGTAACCGCTGCGCTATAGGGGAGGAGGGCGAAATCGCAAAATAGATCTCTCCATCAATGGTAAACTGGTCTGCCGGAATGGCGATGTAAAATCGACCTTGATTGGTAATTACTACACTCCCTGTTTGAATCGTTCTAGGTGATTTCGTTGGGTCGAGTTGAAGAAGTATTTGTTTTAGTTTCTGCGCCTGAGCAAGTTGAGCGCTGTTCTTCTCAATTTCCAATTGGGCCATCGCCCGACCGGTTTCGTATTTGTCTCCTGCACTGCTTTTGGTTTCTTCGTTGGCGGCGGCTTGCGCAAACTGGATGGCCTGATTTGCTCCTTTGATTCTGCCCTCGATATAGGCCATACAATAGGCGTGCAGTTGCTGTTTAATGGTGGTCATGTTAATTTTAAATTTAAAACTTATTGGCCAATGAAAGCCCTGTTACAAATTTTGATTTTTGTGCCGTTCTCACTGAAGGCACAACTGACCGACTGGATAACGGTGCAAAGCGCCTATTCCAGTCAACAGACGGTGGAAGCGCTCCAAAAGGCAGTTCAACAAAAAGGGTTTAAACTCTTTGCCACCCTCGACCATTCGCAGGAGGCAGAGGTAGCCGGTCTTAAATTACGACCAGAAATTTTACTCATTCTTGGGAACCCAAAAGTGGGTACCGCCTTGATGAATTGTGATGCGCGCATCGGCATTGCTCTTCCCTTAAAGATTTTAGTTTGGGAAGATGCCACCGGAAAGGTGATGGCTGGCTTCATCAACCCTGAAAATTTTTTGAAAGAATACCAACTTGAAGATTGCAAGGATATTTTGCCAAAAATGAAAGCAGCGTTAAAAGATTTGTTGTCAGCGGTAGCAAAGAGAAATTAATCCTATTTTTTTAGCGCCGCTTTTAATATCTCCAAGGCTTTTTCCAAATCCTGCGGGGTATCGATGCAGATGCTTTCTTCCATGTCGGTTTCTACGGTTTTGATTTTAAAACCATTTTCAATCCAGCGAAGCTGCTCCAGCGATTCGGCTTTCTCGAGAAGAGAGGGGGACAAGCGAGTGATTTTTTCTAAGATATCGCTTCGATAAGCATATAACCCCACATGCCTGTAAAAAGTAGTTTTGTCCAACCAATCCTTTTGCTCGGTTTTTTGCACGAACGGAATGGGGGACCGACTAAAGTAAATTGCTTCGTGCAATTGATTGATCACCACCTTGGCCTCGCCTGGGGAATGCAGTTGCTCCAATGTGCCAATCTTTTGAATCAGCGTTGCTAATTCCGTTTCTTCTTGTAAAGAGGAGCAAAGCAAATCAATTTGCCCTGGGTCAATAAAGGGCTCATCGCCCTGAATGTTGATAGCAAAATCATATATTTCGTTTTGTTTTTTCAGGGCTTCAAAGCAACGATCCGTTCCACTCGGATGATTTTCATGGGTTATACAGGCGTTGCCACCGAAGGATAGGATGTGCTCGTAGATTCTTTTGTCATCGGTGGCAACCACGACCTGTGAAAGTTTTTTTGATTTCTTTACTTGATTGTAAACGCGTTGAATCATCGTCTGACCAAGCATGTCCACTAAGGGTTTTCCTGGAAATCGGGAGGAAGCGTAGCGCGCAGGGATGATTCCGAGTATTTTCATTTTGATCATTGCTGCAAAAGTAAAAAATGTTTTAACCTTTTAAGCTGATTGATAATCGTTCCGGATTCGCCAGGCGGAGGGATAAAGGTTATTCATTCGCTTACCCAGGAGGTTGGCCCAGCCAATCGGCACGTTCTGGTAGTTCATCAAGGCGAACCCGGTCTTTTCTGACGGCAGATTCAATACGTCCTTTCTTAAATAAGCGATCGCATCATTAAGTGAAAGTTCGATCGAGGTGAAATTTTCACGATTGATTTTTGTGGAAAGTGACATGGCGTGTTCGGGAATGAGTTTGTCATGTTTTGCGGTGGCCATAGCCGTTCCCTTCTGGATCACCCTCAAAAACTTGGTAAGAAATTCAATTTCGAAAAGATAATTCTTTGGCAAAGCAAGTATTAATTCTTCTTGCTTGATAAATTCAATTTCTTCTGGTTCTTGTAACCACGATGATAGACGCTCTTTAATTTTCGTGGGTGGATGGTCAAATGTTTTCTTTCGATGTATTAAAATCTCATGCTGCTCTTCCTTTTTTCGAATAACTGAAATAAAGAACCCTTCCCCTTTAATTTGGTGGGGATAAAATCGATAACCAAAAACATTGTTTTTCTTTACTTCTTCAACCCCAAAATTATTTTCCATTTTTAACTTAACACTTTCAATTTTTTTCCCCTTGGCCAGCCAATTCATATTTTCTTCATTCTCTTTTTCATTGTAGGTGCAGGTGCAATAGATTAAAACCCCGTTCTTTTTCAAGGCAGGCCAAACCTGATTTAATATTCGCTGCTGCCGCAAGGCACACAGTTCAACATTCTCTTCTGACCACTGGTGGATGGCCTGCGGATCTTTTCGAAATAACCCTTCTCCGGAGCACGGCGCATCCACCACAATGACATCAAAACACCCTTCGAGTCTTTGAAAATCCTCAGGATCGTTATTGGTGACCACCACATTATTGTTTCCCCACTTTTGGATATTCTCTCCTAATACGGTCGCCCGGGATCGGATTGCTTCATTAGCCACCAGCAATGACTGATCGTTAATTAAACTAAGAAGATGGGTTGATTTGCCACCGGGTGCAGCGCATAAATCCAGTACCTGCAAAGGCTGCGACAAGTCCACAGCCTGTTTCAGCGCCTGTTCCAGAAACATGGAGCTGGCTTCTTGCACGTAATAGGCGCCGCCGTGAAATAACGGATCAAATGTAAAAGATGGCCGCCGGTTCAAATAGTACCCAAAGTCAGTCCAAGGAATTTTTTCAAAATCGTTAGCGTTACTCTTTATTGGATTGCGACGAATACTGGTGGGAGAAGGCCGCTCATGGGCAGAGACAAAATCATTCCAGTTTTGCTGGAGTTGAATGCGCATCCTTTCTGTAAAGGCTGGCGGAAAAAAGCCTTCAGTCATTTAGCTTCTTGTCCATGTATGCAATGATAGTAACCAATTGCGTCAAAAGGCCGTCGTAGTTCTTCTTACCAATTAACTTTCGGTATTCGTCCATGAGTTCACCCACCGTTTCGCGTGCACACCAAATGAAACTCTGACCTTTTGAGGTAAGTTTAAAAATGGTGCTACGTTTGTCGTCGGGGTCAGTTTTAGAGGAAATATAGCCAGATTTTTGTAGTTCTTTGATCACTTTGCTCATGGCTTGCTTCGTCACTTTCGCGCGCAAAGCCAGGTCGTTATTACTTGTTCCGTTCATGTCGATGTTCATGATCACGGGCATGTAAGTCATTTTGAATCCCTTATACCCTTTTTGAGCCAGCCTTTCGATTGCCCAGGAATCAAACTGCCTTCGTAAATGGTTCAAAATCTTTCCCCAACCGCATGAAAGAATGTAATCCTTGTCATGGAATATCTGATCAAGTGCCATACTATATTAATAGGTTGGACAAAATTAGTTCATTAAAAAATAATAGTCAACATTATTGACTAATTAGTCAACCAAGTTTACTTTTGCCCCGTTAGAGAAACATTATTTAAAACGCCCAATTATGGAATCCAACGAGCTAAAGCCAAAGAAAAGGAATATAGCCCCATTTATCATTGTACCTGCTGTTTTGATCGCCGCTTTCTTTGGCATACGGGCGATTATTCATAATTTAAATTATGAATCCACTGACAATGCCCAAATTGAAACAAATGCTACTCCGATTGTTAGTCGATTGGCGGGCTTTATCGATTCGGTTTCCGTAAATGATTATGATGAGGTAACCAGTGGTCAGCTATTGATTTCCATCGATGACCGTGAGTATGCCCTGGCGGTGCTTCAGGCGCAAACCGACCTTGCCAATGCCCAGGCCGATCTCGCCAACGCCCAGGCTCAACTTAATAATAGCCAAGCCAACAAACAAGTCGCGTTGGCGAACGAAGACGTACAACGCACTCGTGTGCAAAAAGCGGCCGATGATTTAAAACGGGATGAAGGTTTGTTTACCGATGCGGCCATCACCCAAAAGCAATTGGATGACAGTCGGAACAATGCCGAGTCGGCGCAAAAGCAATTTACAGCGAACCAGAAACAAGTGGCCTTTGCCAATTCGCAGGTGGTCACTTCGGAAGCACAGATCAAAAAGGCCCAAGCCACCGTGGAGACCCGTAAGGCGGCACTTGATCTGGCCAAACTCCGATTGAGTTATTGCAACGTTTATGCCCCGGTAAATGGTCGCATTGGAAAAAGAAATTTGGAAGTGGGTCAATATGTGCAACCGGGTCAGCCGTTGATGACCGTTGTCAATAGTGATCAATTTTGGATTGTTGCCAACTTTAAGGAGACACAAATAGAGAAAATGAAAGTCGGGCAGGAGGTAAGTATAAAATTAGATGCCTATCCAGACGTTAAAATCAAAGGCAAAGTTTCGTCGTTCAGCCTTGCCACCGGCTCAAAGTTTTCGTTACTGCCTCCGGATAATGCCACCGGCAATTTTGTTAAGATTACGCAACGTGTTCCCGTAAAAATAGAATTGGACGATGATTCCAACTACAAGGGCATCCTTAAGGCAGGTCTCAGTGTAGATGTGGAAGTAAAAGTGCAGTAACATGGCGTCAGCACCGTTACCAACTGGATTTGCCCGAGCCATTATCGTAATCACCACGATCTCGGCTGCCATTATGGAGCTCATTGACGTATCGATCGTCAATGTGGCTTTGTCCGACATCAGTGGAAACTTAGGCGCTACGATTGAAGACACCTCATGGGTGGTAACCGCCTACGCCATTGCCAATGTCATCATCATTCCGCTCACTGGATTTTTTGCCCGGCTTTTTGGTCGCAAGAGATATTACATAGTCTCTATTTTTATTTTTACGCTTTCGTCTTACATGTGCGGCCAGGCTGGAAGTTTAATTTCACTCGTAATCTGGCGATTTATACAAGGTGTCGGTGGCGGCGCGTTGCTTTCTACTTCACAAGGAATTTTATTCGATGCCTTTGAGCCGGCCAAGCGCCCGATGGCGGCTGCTATGTTTGGTATGGGCATTGTGCTTGGCCCTACCATCGGTCCGATTTTAGGTGGCCTCATTGTGGACAATTATTCATGGCCACTGATTTTCTATATCAATATCCCCTTTGGAATTGTTGCCACGATCTTAACTCTTCGATTCATAAGGCGCACGGAGGATGAAAAAAATCCTAATCGGGAGAAACCCGTGATCGATTTTACCGGTATTGCTTTTCTGGCTGTTGGGGTAGGCTGCTTACAGTACGTCCTCGAGCGAGGCGAATCCGATGGCTGGTTTGAAGATCGAACCATCGTGGTGCTGTCTATTCTCGGTGCATTTGGACTGGTTTCCTTTGTTTATCGGGAGTTGACCGCAGCCACACCGATGGTCAATCTGCATGTGATGAAGCGAAGGAATTTATGGGCAAGCAATGTGCTCACCTTCTCGGTAGGCTTTGGGATGTTCGGCTCGGTATTTATTTTTCCGGTTTTAGTCCAGCGCATTTTGGGATACACGCCCACCGATGCTGGCTTTGGTTTGGTGCCCAGTGCCATCGCCGCTATTTTTTGTATGCCGATTGTAGGAAGACGACTAGGAGCGGGAACTCCACCGTTAGTTTTTGTGGTCATCGGATTCGTGTTTTTTATTTTGCATGGATACACCTCTTCGTTGGTTACTCCTGATGTTGGCTTGCCTTTTTTCTTCTGGACACAGGTGTTTCGTGGAATAGGAACAGCTTGCCTGACTGTGCCACTCATCAATCAGGCTGTAGTGGGCCTTACGCCACAAGAGATGCCAAGCGGAATAGCGCTGACAAACATGCTTCGTCAATTAGGCGGCGCCTTTGGGATCGCCGTAATGAATACCTATGTGGCGCAACGTTATGCGGTGCATCGATATGATTTGGTGAGTAACTTACAGCAGTCGGATCCCAATCTTATCCAACGGTTGTCACAATATCAGGCGGGCGCGCTGAGTGCCGGGATCAACCCAACTCAGTCAACGGAATTCAGTTATAAAATTTTAGACCTGGCTGTTACCAAACAGAGTTTTTTAATGGCTTATGCTGACAGCTTTATGCTGATCGCTTTATTTTTTGTGTGTGTCATTCCTTTTATGTTTTTATTGCGTACAAAAAAAATAGACCAGGCTACGATTCAAAAAATTGCGGAGGAAAGCCACTGAAGATTTACCATTTTAGATATTAAGATTATGTCACTATGAAGAAGATATTTTTAGTAACCCTGTATTTATTGGTCGCCGCCTTCGCCGGAGCACAAACCAATACCGAATTGAAAACACTAATTAAACAATCGTTCGGTTATTTTCCTCGGATTCAGGAATTGCAAAAGGCATCGGAAACTTCTGAACTCCGCATTGGGTTAGCGCGTAGCAATTACTATCCGGTGCTATCGGCCAATGGGGCTTATACGTATGTAACACCATTAAGTAGAATTAATACTCAAAATGGTGAACTAGTCTTTCAGCCCAATAACAATTACGATTTTAACCTTTCATTGACACAGCCAATTTGGGATTTTGGCAAAACCAATGCGCAGATAGCCAAAGCAAAGACCGATCTTCTTAGTGCAACCACCAATATTGAACAAGCGAAAGCCCAAGTGGCCGCACAGGTAGCGAATGTGTATTATGCTATGGTTTATCTAAAGAAAGCCATTACTGTTGAAGATTCAATTTTATCATTCTTGCGTGAGAACAAAAAGATTGTCGAAAGTCGGATAAAGCGGGGTGACGCATTGCAGATTGATATAACCAATATTCAAAGCAATATTGACTTAGAAGAGAACCGTAAAGTAGATTTCGTCAACTCGTTGCAAAAACAGAAAGCACTTTTGGATTATACGACCGGGGTAAACACCGAACCGACGTCCGGTGATTTTGATTTTCCGGCCTTCTCCGAAGCGCCCGTGATGGACTATGCCAAACAAAACAATTTTGATTTGTTGTTAGCCAACCAGCGAACGCTGGCCACGGAAATGGATTTGAAATATTCGGAGAACAGTCGTTATCCCTTATTGAACCTAATTGGAGGTACCGGTTATAAAAATGGGTATCAACCGTCAATTCAGCCGCTGATTTTTAATTACCTGGTGGGTGTTCGGTTGAGTGTTCCTATTTATTCGGCGGGCAAGACAAGCCAGAATATACAGATCTCCAGAAAGAATGTAGAGGCAAGTCAATTGGCAGTGAAGACGACCGAGAACAATTTGCGAAAAGATCTCGCTCAGGTGCAGGCAGATATCACCTCCAACGCCGATCGTATTAAAAATTCAGAGGCTCAGGTGAAATACGCACGAGAAGCTTTGGTGCTTACTGAGTCGCGTTACAAGCAGGGAGTGGCTACGCATTTGGATTTGCTTAACGCCTCTTCAAACCTTCAGCGGATTTTGCTCAACCAGATCCAGTTCGAATTTCAGCTTTGCGCCGCCCGTATTGAACAGGCCAGGTTGTTGGGATGGAAGTATTGGAGTGAATAACGCCATATTTTAGATCGAAAGAATGCGTTAACTTTCGGCATTCTTTCTATGAATTTAAAATCCAATGACGCCCGACTGAAATCGTGGGTAGACGTCCCCAAAGGCGCTGACTTTCCTGTCCAGAATTTGCCTTTTGGGATTTTTAAAACAAAATATTTGAACCCGGTTGCTGGCGTAGCAATTGGCAATTATGTTCTCGATCTGGTTTATCTTCATGAAAATGGGTTCCTTGATAGACTTGGTTTGCCACAAGGCATTTTCAACCAAAAATACCTGAATGATTTCTTAGCCTTGGGCAGAAAAAGGGGGCGTGAAGTCCGGGAACGAATTTCTGAATTACTCCGCCACGACAATGATGAACTCAAATCCAATAAGGCAGCCAGTGAGATTGCGCTGGTCCCGATGAGCGAAGTTCAGATGTGTATCCCAGTTAGAATTCCAAACTACACTGATTTTTACAGTAGCGAAGAGCATGCTAGGAATGTAGGGGCAATGTTTCGTGATCCGAAAAACGCTCTGCTCCCTAATTGGAAACATTTGCCGGTGGGTTATCATGGCAGAGCTTCCTCCATAGTCGTTTCAGGAACGTCCCTTCTTCGTCCGAAAGGACAAGTGAAACCACCCGATGCCGAACTGCCGGTCTTTTGTCCAACGCAAAAGTTGGACTTTGAATTGGAAATGGCCTTCATCACCTGCACGGAAACAAGACTTGGTTCGCACCTTACCACTCAGGAGGCTGAAGAAAATATTTTCGGGTTGGTTTTGTTCAACGATTGGAGTGCACGGGACATACAGCAATGGGAGTACGTGCCACTGGGTCCATTTCTGGCCAAAAATTTTGGATCCACGATTTCACCCTGGATCGTGACACTGGATGCCTTGGAGCCTTTCCGAACGAAAGGCCCGGATCAGTGGCCGCATGTCCTGCCTTACCTTACCTTTGAAGGCAACAGAAATTTTGATATTTCACTTGAAGTTTTTATTCAACCCGAGAGGTCAGAAGCCATCACGATTTGTCGCTCTAATTTCAAATACTTGTATTGGAATATGGCGCAACAGCTGGCTCATCACACCGTCAATGGATGCAACATTCAGGTGGGTGATTTATATGCCAGTGGCACGATCAGCGGGCCTTCTCCTGGGTCCTATGGGTCAATGCTGGAGTTGTCATGGAATGGGCAGCGACCCTTGCATATGCCCGATGGAACGGAAAGAAAATTTATTCTTGACGGGGATACGGTGATCATCAGGGGGCATGCTGAAAAGGACGGAATTCGGATTGGATTTGGGGAGTGCGCAGGTAAAATTTTACCCGCCATTTAGCCGCTATTTTTTTTCAAGAAAATAACCTAAAAAGCCTCTTATTTTGGGCTTTATTCCGACCTTTTTCACTACCTTCACGGCTCAAATTTTTACCCTTTTCTAACCGAATTTTACAGTGGCTGAAGACACCGGAGCACCCCTTGAACGACAAAGTATAATCCCTATCAATATTGAAGACGAAATGCGTGGCGCATACATCGATTATTCGATGTCGGTCATCATTTCGCGTGCCTTACCCGATGTGCGTGATGGACTAAAACCGGTGCATCGACGCGTGCTTTACGGTATGTTGGAACTGGGTGTAAACTACAACCGGCCTTACAAGAAATCGGCTCGTATTGTTGGTGATGTGATGGGTAAGTATCACCCTCATGGTGATGCCTCGATCTACGACACGATGGTGCGCATGGCCCAGGACTGGAGTATGCGCTACATGCTGGTCGATGGCCAGGGAAATTTCGGTTCCGTTGATGGTGACCCCCCCGCGGCCATGCGCTATACTGAAGCACGCCTTCGCCGTATTGCCGAAGAGCTTTTGGCGGACATTAACAAAAATACGGTTGACTTCCAGCCAACCTATGATGACCAAAATACAGAGCCAACGGTATTGCCCTCAAAAGTTCCAAACCTGCTGATTAATGGGTCCTCCGGTATTGCCGTGGGGATGGCCACGAATATGCCCCCGCATAATTTAGGGGAAGTCATTGATGGCATCGTTGCCTACATCGACCATCGCGAAATCACCATTCCCGAATTGATGAAGATCGTGCTAGCCCCTGATTTTCCCACCGGCGGGATTATCTATGGTTATCAAGGAATACAAGAAGCCTTTCTTACCGGAAGGGGAAGAATTATTGTTCGGGCGAAGGCAGAAATTGTGACCAGTGGCCACGGTAAAGAGCAAATCGTGGTGACTGAAATTCCCTATCAAGTCAATAAAGCGCAGATGATTGAGCGCACCGCCACACTCATCAATGAAAAGAAAATTGAAGGCATCAGCGATATGCGCGATGAATCGGATCGCGATGGTTTCCGTGTAGTTTATGATCTAAAAAAAGATGCCATACCGAATATTGTACTCAACAACCTGTTTAAACAAACTCAACTTCAATCCTCTTTTGGTGTAAACAACGTCGCCTTGGTAAAGGGACGGCCTCAAACACTCAATCTAAAGGACCTGATTGTTCACTTTGTTGAACATCGTCATGAAGTCGTTGTGCGGAGGACAAAATTTGAGTTGGACGAGGCGGAAAAGCGTGCTCATATTTTGGAAGGCTACCTGATCGCTCTTGATCATTTGGATGAAGTGATCACCCTGATCCGTAATTCCAAAGACCCGGAAGTAGCCAAGATTGGTTTGATGGAAAGTTTCAAACTCTCTGAAATTCAAGCCAAGGCTATTTTGGAAATGCGCTTGCAACGATTGACCGGTCTGGAGCGTGATAAAATTCAGAACGAGTACAATGAAGTAAAAGAATTGATTGGCAGACTAAAAGAAATCTTAGCGAGCGAGCCCGTTCGCATGGGGATTATTAAATCGGAGCTGAGCGAAATCAAGGAGCGCTATGCGGATGCCCGCAGAACACAAATTGTGCAAAGCGAAGACGATATCACCATGGAAGATATGATCCCTAACGAGGAAATGGTGATCACTATTTCTAATCAGGGGTATGTGAAACGTACTTCGCTATCGGAGTACCGCACACAAGGCAGGGGGGGAATCGGATCGAAAGCCGCCGGTTCAAAGGATGATGATTTCACCGAGCATTTGTTTGTGGCACAGGCCCACAATTATATGCTCATTTTTACCGAATTCGGCAAAGTGTATTGGAAGAAAGTATACGAAATTCCCGAAGGCAACAAGACCGCCAAGGGTCGGGCGATTCAAAATTTGTTAAACATCGAGCCGGGGGACAGCGTTCGTGCCGTTTTGAATTTGAAGAGCATTGAAGACCCCGAGTACATCAACAACACTTTTGTAATTCTGTGTACCGAAAAAGGCATCATCAAAAAGACTTCATTGGAGGCGTATTCCCGCCCACGAGCCAATGGGATTACGGCGATTACGGTACACGAGGGGGATCGTTTGCTCGATGCGGCATTAACGAACGGTAAGAATCATATTATTATTGCAAAGAGTGAAGGTAAGGCTGTTCACTTCGATGAAAGTGACGTAAGACCCATGGGCCGCACGGCAGCGGGTGTGAAAGGTACAACGTTGGAAAACAGCCAGGATAAAGTGATCGGGATGGTTTGCATCTCCCGCGAGGATGCTAACCTGCTAGTGGTTTCAGAAAAGGGCTATGGTAAGCGCTCTGATATTAGTGATTACCGAATCACGCGCAGAGGCGGCAAAGGAGTTAAAACGATTAATGTCACTGAAAAAACCGGCAAACTTGTTGCGATCAAAGAAGTGGTTGATAAGGATGATTTGATGATCATCAATAAATCAGGCATTAGTATACGCATTAGTGTGGATGAACTTCGTGTTATGGGCCGTGCTACCCAGGGGGTACGCTTGATTAAACTCAATGACGATGACGCCATTTCTTCTGTGGAGAAAATTCAGAAAATGGAAGGTGAGAACGCCGAAAGCGATGCAATAATT
>Ga0075019_10001377_pt1 | contig 13755 bp, 11 predicted proteins | sample ColStrG_CSR_2013_FD_71473 | JGI IMG/M metagenome (GOLD analysis project Ga0075019, IMG submission 71473) | Freshwater sediment microbial communities in response to fracking from Pennsylvania, USA - Cold Stream Run_MetaG_CSR_2013 | ecosystem: Environmental > Aquatic > Freshwater > Creek >...
GAGTGGATCCGGGTGCTGAGTTAGTTTTCCTGGCGCGGTTTAGTAGCTGCACGCCGCGGACGCCAAACTCCTCACCTTTGCCGAGAGGGTCGTTCGTTTCAACCGCAGCATATCGGCGGCCGCCTTCTTGTTGCCTCCCGTTTTGCGCAGCGCCTGTTCCAGAATGCTCTTTTCGATCAGGGCCAGCGTCTGCTCATAGTCCAAGCCGTCGTCGGGGACGCAAACCGCTGGAAGCGGCGACGCCGCGGCGGCATGGGTACGCGAAGGCAACGGCAGCGGGAAATCCGAGGGCGCCAGCATCGCACTTTCACCGCTCAGCGCTACCGCCGTTTCGATGGCGTTCTCCAGTTGACGGACATTGCCCGGCCAGGAGTATTCACAGAGCCGCTCCACCGCTTCTGCGGTGAGGGCTTTCACTGGGATTCCCTCCGCGCGGCAGACCTTTTCGACAAAATGAACGGCCAGGGCCGGGATGTCGCTGCGCCGCTGCCGTAGAGGCGGCATATGCAGCGGCACCACGTTCAGCCGGTAGTACAAGTCCTCGCGAAACCGGCCTTGCTCAATCCGGTCCGCCAGGTCGCAGTTGGTCGCGGCCACGATCCGGATATCCAGGCGAATCGTCTCGGAACTGCCCAGCCGCTGCAATTCCCGCTCCTGCAACACGCGCAGGAACTTGGCCTGGAGGTCCATTGGCAACTCGCCGATTTCGTCCAGGAACAGCGTGCCGCCCTGAGCCTGCTCAAACCTGCCCATCCGGTTTTGAATGGCGCCCGTGAAGGCGCCGCGCACGTGGCCGAACAGTTCAGCCTCTAACAGGTTCTCCGGAAGGGCGCTGCAATTGACGGCCACCATGGGTCCCGCGCGCCGGCTTCCACACAGATGGAGTGCCCGAGCCGCTAGTTCTTTCCCAGTGCCGGTTTCGCCCGTGATCAGCACGGTGGCCCGCCGGGCGCCCACCAAGCGGATCAGATGGTTTACTTGACGCATCTCGCGGCTCCCGCCGACCAGTAACCGTTCCCAATCGTCGCGGCCCAGGTTCGCCGCCAATCGTGCAAGCCCTTGAGTCGTTTGAAAATGGATTGCCTGTTCGATCTGTCCGGCAACTTCGACCCCCACTTCCAGCAACTGATGTGCGCCGAGGTGGGCGAGCCGGACAGCGTCCGAAAGCGTCGCCTCCGGATCCCGAATGAATACCGGAGTGCTTGGCGCCAGCCGCTTGACTTGCTCCAGCACCTCCGCAGGGCGCCATTGGGGAATCGGAAAATCCAGCACCACCGCGTCGTAGGCGCTGTAGCGGAGCGCTTCAATCCCATCTGTCGGCTGGCGGAACTGGGTTGCCCAGGAGGCGGGTAATCCCGGCCCTACCTCCGCCGGTTCCCGTACTGCGCTGATCCATAGGACTTTTTGGGCTTCCATGGCGATTACACCGAAGCAATCGGATGAAATCCGCCAAACTTTAGCCGGAAGCCGGCAACTTCTTTCTGAATTCCGCTAAAGGTCTGGAAATATCCGGCCGATATGTGAATCAGCCATGGTTGGCGTGTTGTTATGAAAGTCTACGAAAGCAACCTAACAGGGACCTCAGCCGCCCAAACAGGGCACACCCAGGAAACCCAAAAACTGGATCGAAGTGAGAACCCACGAACGGGAGCGGCCGGGGCCGGGTCGGAAGATCGCGTTGAATTCTCCAACACTTTAGGCCGCCTGTCCAAGGCGATGGCGGCAGACGGCTCCTCGCGAGCCAATCACGTGCAGGCACTGGCTGCACAATATCAGAGCGGCAATTACCGGCCGGATTCCCTTGCCACCAGCCGGGGCATGGTCTCGGAAGCTTTAGGGGCGGGAAGCAAATAGCATGCCGCAGGCCGGAATAGAGGAGCAACTCCGGGCGGCGCGCCTGGAAGTAGATGGGGCCATCCAGTTACTCGTGACTGCGTCGCCCGAGTCACTGGATCGCTGTGCGCCGATTTTGGAAACCGCCAGTCAACGAATCGCCGGGTTCCAGTCTCGATTGGGTGAAGAAGGTGGCAACTCGAAGGCTCGGGAAGAAGCCCGGCGGTTGCGCTCCTCAGTGTCACGGGCCGGCCGGTTGCTGGAAGGTGCTGCCAGCTTTCACTTCAACTGGAGCCGCATGCGCGACACGCTCTGCGCCGGGTACACCGAGGGCGGCGCCCCGGCTCCTGCGCCACCGAGAAAGAGGATTTCGATAGAAGGGTAGCCCAATGAACCTGCTGAGCTTGCTAAACACCTCCGCCGGCACGTTAGCGGCCTATGGGAGCGTACTCGAGACAGCCCAAAACAATGTGTCAAATGCGTCCACTCCGGGCTATGCCAAGCAGAGCATGCAACTCACAGCCATGCCGTTTGACCCGAGCACGGGGTTTCAGGGAGGCGTGCGGTCAGGGACTCTGGTAAGCTCCCGCGACGAGTACGCAGAACAGGCCGTGCGGCAACAAAATGTTTCTCTTGGCGCGCAACAGCAGTTAGTCGACAGTCTCACCTCTCTCGAATCGCTGTTCGACATCTCTGGTCAACAGGGCATCCCCAAGGCTCTCAATGACGTGTTCTCGGCCTTTTCCGCCTGGGGAGCTTCGCCAACCAATCAGGCCACGCGTCAGACCGTCCTCGACTCGGCCACAGAGGTGGCACAGAGTTTTCAGCAGGCCGCTAACGGCTTGGCCAACCAGGAACATACTGCCACCCAACAAGTCAGCCAGACTGTAGATCAAGTGAACCAACTGGTTGGCCAATTGCAGCAGCTAAACAAAATCATCATGGCGGGAAACCGCAACGATGCCGGCATCGACGCGCAGGTGAATTCAACATTGCAGAACCTGTCTCAACTGGTCGATTTCACGGCCACCAAACAGGACGACGGCAGCGTTACCGTCATGCTGAACGGCAACCAGTTGCTGCTGACCGAAGACCAGCAATACAAGCTCAGTTTCACCCAGAGCATGCCCACATCCCCGCCACCGACCTATCCCAATGCGCCTCCCAGCGCGCAGGTCTTGACCTCGGACGGCACCGATATCACATCTCAGATCACTAACGGGCAATTAGGCGCGCTGCTGAATGTGCGCAACCAGGTTCTGCCCTCCTATATTGGCGATGCCTACCAACCCGGCGACCTCAACACCATGGCCAAACAGTTCGCCGACCGCGTCAACCAACTGCTAACCTCGGGCCAAATGTCCGACGGGACGGCCGGCGTGCCGCTGTTTACGTACGACACCTCGAACGATACCGCGGTAGCCCGAACCATCGCGGTCGACCCCAATGTCACCCCGGATCAATTGGCGGCCGTCGACCCAGCCGCCAACGTCTCCAACGGGATTCCGCTAGCCCTATCGCAGTTGGCCAGCCCGGCTGACCCCGCCGACGAAATCAATGGCGTTAGCTACAGCCAGTTCTACGGAAACCTAGCCGGGCGCGTCGGCAGCCAGTTGAACGATGCCACAAATCAGTCCCAGGTTCAACAGTCGCTGGTCGCGCAGGCAGAGTCGCTCCGGCAGCAGACCTCAGGTGTTTCGTTGGACGAAGAAGCAACTATCCTGGTTGAATTCCAAAGAGCCTACCAGGCGACTTCCAAGTTCATTACCGTGCTTGACCAACTCACGCAGACCACAATCGATATGTTACCGACATAAGGTGCAATTCCATGGTGACGACTCTCAGCCCCGCTTCCGAAACCTTCCTGGCCAATATGGAGCGCGTCCAACAACAAGTTGCCGACGCCTCGGCACAAGTCTCGTCCGGCAGAAAGGTCAACGTGGCCTCCGACGCACCGGACGAAATCGACGCCATTCTGCAGCTTCGCGCCAACATCGCCCATAATTCGCAAATCAAAAGTAACCTCGCGCTTGCGACAGCCGATGCCAATGCCGCCGACAGTGCCTTGACCTCGGCTACCAAACTGATGGACCGAGCCGTCACCCTTGGCAGCCAGGGCGCCACATTCACGCTTGACGCGACCGGCCGACAGAGTATCGCCGCCGAAGTACAGTCCCTGCAGGACCAGATGCTCGCCATCAGCCGTACGGTCGTGCAAGGCCGCTACATTTTCAGCGGCGACGCTGGCGGCTCTCCGGCGTATGCGGCCGACCCGGCCGCGCCCAACGGAGTGGATCGGCTCTTGACCTCGCCGGCCACACAGCGGGTGGAAGATCCATCCGGCGGATCGTTCGCGGTTGGACAGACGGCCCAGGATATCTTCGACAGCCGGAATGCCGACGACAGTTTTGCGACAGGCAATGTCTTCGCGGCGTTAAACAGCCTCCAAGTGGCTCTACAGAACAACGATACCGCCGGGATCACAACCGCCGTCGGAATGCTAAAGCAGGCGTCCGATCACCTGAATACCGCTCAGGCCTTCTATGGGTCGGTGGAAAACCGCCTTACGGACGCGAGCAATTTCGCGGATCAATATGACGTCCAACTGCAAGCCGAATTGAGCCAGAAGCAGGATGCCGACGTGGCCTCCGCAGCCATGCTCCTGAACCAGGGTAACATCCAGCTTCAGGCGGCTTTCCAGATGCAGGCCAAGATGCCGCACACCAGCCTGTTCGATTTCCTCGGCTGACAAGCAGCTTTAAGCAATCAGCTCTTAGCAGTCACCCCAGCACGCGCCTTCGGCGCGCCCGATGAGCCGCGAGCTGACCGCTGACAGGCGTAGCTTCTCTAGTCGAACAAATGCGGCACAAACCGGCTGGTGTTGCCGGTGATCGGGCCGTCTGCCTCCCGCACGCCCATTCCTCCAGCGGCATTGCCCTCCTCGTGCCCGATCACCCAACTCCCCAGCACCGGGTGCATCCCATCGAAACTCTTAAGGGGTGCCAACTGCTGATACACGAAGCCTTCGGCGCCGTAATCGCCGCCGGTCTCGATGTCCTTTCCCGGCTGGTGCAGCGTAATGTTAGCTCCTTCCCTTCCCAGCAGCGGCTTCTTCACCCACGACATCATCAGGCCCGGTCCGTCAAAGCTGGCTTCCAGCAGGTAAGGATGCCGCGGGTAAAGCTCCCACAGCACAGGCAGGATTCCTTTGTTCGATAGGAGCATCTTCCACGGAGGCTCGATCCACAGCGTCTCCGCCACGGCCAGGTGCTTGCCGAACTCCTCGCGCACCATCCATTCCCATGGATAGAGTTTGAAAACCGCGCCGAGAGGCCGGTCGTCTGGCCCCACAAACGACTCGCCGTTCCAGCCGATTTCATCGATGGGAAAGCTCGACGCCTCCAACCCGGCCTGCTGTGCCGTGTCCTGCAAATAGGTCACGGTCATTCCATCTTCCACATCGTCCATCGAGCAGAAGTCGATCCGCCGCCCTGGCAAATAGGCAGCCAGTTCCTTCCACAAGGCGATCAGGCGTTCGTGAAGCGAATTGAACTGGTCGCGCTTAGGATACAGGTCCTGCAGCCAATACCACTGCACCACTGCGGCTTCCAGCAGCGAGGTCGGCGTGTCCGCGTTGTACTCCAGAAGTTTGGGCGGGTTGGCGCCGTCGTAACTCAAGTCGAAGCGGCCATACAGCGACGGCGGCTCGGCCTCCCATGAGCTTTCTATCAGTGGAATGGCCGACTCCCGGATCCCGAGCTTCGCATAGAGCTTGTTGTCGATCACGTGCTGCGCTGCCGCCAGCGTCATCTTTTCGAGTGCGTTCGTGGCCGCTTCCAGGACGTCGATTTCCTTCGCCGTGAACTCGTAAAAGGCAGATTCATTCCAGTAAAGCTGTTCGCCGGTGTGCCAGACCAAGCCGGCTTCTTCCACCTTTTTCTGCCAATTCACCCGCGGCTCCGCTATGATTCTTCGCATTTATTCCCCCGCTCCGTGCCCCGAGCCAGTCGATCCAAAACCGCCGCGCTCCACGCCGGATGAAGGGCTGCCACCGGGCGCGCTGACGCTCGGCCGCCCGTACGACCTGCCAGGCGCCGAGACCACCGTGCCGCCGCTCACCACGTGCCTCCGGTAGGAATCGTAGTAGTACGGATAAGGGTAGCTGTACGTCATCGGAAACCACGACCCTTGCCAATAGTACCCGCCGCTTCGCACGGCGTCCTGGCACGCCATTTCGTTAAAAGTTGCCGCCGCACACGGATCCGGGTGCCGCCTGCCGCACATGGCCAACCCCATGGCGGCGACCGCGGCGATAGTAACCTTGGCCGACTTCTTCATGGACCGTATCAATCCTGCTTTGGCGTAAACGTCGATTCCACGCCAAATCGCTTGTAGTTCGTGTAAGCAATCCGCAGCCGCTCGCGCTGCGGCCCTCCGCGGAAAAACAGGGTGTCGTCCGCGTACGTGTAGACCGGAAACCAGTGCTTCCCGTCAATCGGTTTCCGGATCGTGGTAAAGCGCGGGAACAGGTTCTCTTGCTTGGTGGTCCGGATCTGGGGCACCGCTTGGCCTTCCATGCGCACAATGTTGTATTCCTTCTTGTCCACCCAGATCATTCCGTCAAACAGCCGCTGCCCCTGCAGGATTTGACGCGGGCGAACTTGGAGCACCCAGCAATCCACGCCGTCCACGGTCTCCTCGCCGCGAAACTTGGTCTCGTATATCCACAGGCGCTCCTCGGTCAGCACCAACGGTTGAATTTCCCGTATGTCGTGGAAGTCCTCTTCGGTCAGGATCAGGTTCTTCAGCCCATTTTCCGGCTGGCCGATCAGATTCTCCGAGCGCTCGTGCTTCGGCGAAAAGATGACGTCGCGCGTTTCGCGGTACTGCCCGCGCGCCGCGCCGTGGCTGTCCAATTCGTCCAGGGTCACGCTCTGGCGGTAGGTGTATTCGTTGCGCTCCGCTTCCGTTTCCGTTTCGCGGTGAGCCACCAGCCTGGTAAGGTTCGCGGGCGCGTCATCGGCAGACGCATCGGTGGCAGCACAGCCCATACCAGGGGCCGCACCGGCCCATTTCGCGCAAGGCGCCAAAATAGCGAGTGCTAGAATGAGGCCGATGGCCAAATCGCGTGGCGCCTTCCAGGCGGCTTTGCTGATCGGCTGGGTGGCGCTGGGCGTAGTCGGCATTTGGTTCGCTCGCCTCAAGGGCATTCCAAGCTGGGCGGCGATTCCTGCGTTGGCCGCCATCCTCGTGGAATACCCATTCTATCTGGTCCCGGCCTTTCCCGACCTGCGCGAACGTCTCGCGGGCGCGTTCTTGCCGGGATTCCTGGTGGCTTCGGCGGTTTTGCCTTACTTGGTTTGTTGCTTGGGCGCCGTCCAGTTTCAGTTCCTCAGCCTGGTGAAGTTGATTGCTCTGGCGCTGGCCCTGAGCCTGTGGTACATAGTCCTGCCGGCGGTGGCGGCGGTCGATCTCGCCTTCCTCATTCTCATCGCCGCCGTCCTGCTGGGCCGCTATTTCGACCCCATTTATCCGGCGCCGGTCAAAGGAGCGGATATTGCGGTCCTCGGCAAAGTCGCCGTCTACCAGATCGCCGTGATGTCTCTGATCCTGGAGCGCCGCGTGCGGGAAACCGGCTACGGCTTCCTGCCCACCTGGAAGGACTGGCGCATTGGTGGGCTGCACTTCCTCTACTTTTTGCCTATCGGCGTCCCGCTGGCTCTGGCGCTAAAGGTCATGCACTGGGGCACTACCCCCAAACCGCTCTGGAATATGGCGGGCACTTTTCTGGGCTTCCTCTTTGTCGTCACGCTGGGCGAGGAGTTCTTTTTTCGCGGCGTGCTGCAACAGTGGATCGAGGATTGGACCTGGAACCGCACCGGCGCGCTGCTGATCACATCCGCCTGTTTTGGATTCGCCCACTTATGGCTGGGCCGTTTTCCCAACTGGCCGTGGGTCCCGCTGGCGGCCGCCCTCGGCCTGTTCTGCGGCCACGCCCGCAACCAGGCCGGCAGCATCCGGGCCGCCATGGTGACCCACACTCTGGTGGTCACCACGTGGCGGGCGTTCTTCGTGTGACTGTTCCCCGGCGCACTGAACGCTGCAGCCGCGCCCTTCGGAGTCATGATCATCTGCTGATAAGGCGATTACGAGCGCAATCGCGAAGGCTGTACGCTTCGCATCGAGGTGGAATACCGCGCTGACTCGCGGCCGCGCCCGCAACCAGGCCGGAAGCATCCGGGCCGCCATGGTGACCCACACTCGTAAGAACGCCCGCCACGTGGTGACTACCCGTATAGCTCGGTTTCTGCGTTCGCGCATACCACCTCCCCTTGACGCCGGTCCGCTTCGGTCTTACTATGATATGTGGTAGCGCTATATATGGAGGGCCAATCTATTGATCGCGAGTGGAAGAAGGGCAGCGCCGAGTTGCTTCTCCTCTCGCTGCTCGAGGCTTTGCCGCGCCACGGCTACGAAATCAGCAAGCTGATCGAACAGCGGTCGCAAGGCGCGCTCCGTTTCCACGCGGCGTCGCTCTACCCGCTGCTGTATCGCCTGGAGAAGCGCGGCTGGATTCAAGGCCGATGGGTCGAGAAGAGCGGTCAGCGCCGGCGGCGCTATTACCGGCTGACTTCGCAAGGACGGAAGGTCCTGGCTTCCCAGCGGCTGGGCTGGCAAACGTTCGTCGAGGCCATCAACCGAATCACTGGAGTCGAAAATGCCTGACTGGAACCAACAGATTCGCACACAACTGGCCGGCTTGAACCTCGCTCCCGCGCGTGAAGCCGAGATTGTTGAGGAACTGGCCCAGCACGCCGAGGATCGTTACCGGGAACTCCAAAGCGGCGGGGCCACCGAGTCGGAAGCCCGCCGCATTGCGCTAGAGGAGATCAGCGGCCACGAATTGCTGGCCAGAGAACTGCGAGCCGTCGAGTGCACGGATGTGCCCGAGCCCGTCGTGTTGAGTGCGGGAAGCAAAGGGCGTCTCCTGGCCGGCCTTGGGCAGGACCTGCGCTACGGATTCCGAACGCTGCGGAAGAACCCGGCCTTCACCGCCGTGGCAATGCTGGCCCTGGCGCTCGGCATCGGGGCGAACACTGCCATTTTCAGCGTTGTGAACGGCGTACTTCTGCGGCCGCTGGCGTATCCCGACCCCGACCGTCTGCTGACGATCTTCGAGACGACCTCGGAGTTCAGCCAAGCCTCGGTCGCATACCCGAATTACCTCGATTGGCGCCGCGAAAGCCGTTCGTTCACCGACATAGGCGCCTTCCGCGACAATGACTTCAACTTCACCGGAGCCGGCCAACCCGAGCAGGTCTCGGGAGAGCACGTCTCGGCCAGCCTCTGGCCGGTTCTCGGCGTCACTCCGTTCCTGGGGCGCAATTTTATGCCTGAGGAAGACCGCCAGGGCGCCCCCTGCGCGGCGATGCTCAGCTACGGTTTCTGGACGCGGCGGTTCGGATCCGACCCCGACATCCTCGGCAGGGTCCTGACCCTGAACGCCGTGAGTTGCACCGTGGTCGGCGTGCTGCCCAGAGACCTTCGGTTCCGCGAGTACGCCCAGGTCTTTGTCCCAATCGAGCAGTGGAATTCGGTCGAGTTGCGCACTCGGGAGTCGCGCCCCGGGCTCCAGGTGATTGGCCGTCTCAAACCGGGTGTAACCATCGAAGCGGCGCAGGCGGAAATTACATCCATCTGCACCGGCCTCGCCCGCCAATACCCGGCGTCGAACGCGGGACACGGGGCGCGGGTAGTCCGGATGAAGGACGACATGGTGGAGTACATCCGCCCCACGCTGCTGCTGCTGGTGGGCGCCGTGGGGTTTGTGCTGATCGTCGCCTGCGCCAATGTCGCCAATTTGCTGCTGGCGCGCTCCACGGCTCGAAAGCGCGAGTTCGCCATTCGCGCCGCGCTGGGCGCCAAACGCGGACGCGTGGTGCGCCAGTTGTTGACGGAAAGCGTACTGCTGTCTCTGGGCGCCGCGTCGATCGGCCTGCTGCTGGCCCGCTGGGGTACCAGCCTCGTTCTGGCTGCCGCACCGGGCAGTCTGCCGCGCTCTGGGGAAATCGGAATCGACCCGTACGTGATGCTTTTCACGCTCGCGGTCTCGATCGCCACGGGCGTGCTGTTCGGCCTTGCCCCGGCCCTCCACGGCGCCAATGCCAACCCGCAGGAATCCCTGAAGGAAGGCGCGCGCGGCGCCGGGGGCGGACGTCATCGCGCGGAGGGTGTGTTTGTGGCCGTGGAAGTCGGCCTAGCCGTTATCTTGCTCGCGGGCGCGGGGCTCATGATGCAGAGCGTCTGGCGGCTCTGGCAGGTCGATCCCGGCTTCAACACGCGCAACATCCTGACGACGCAGGTCGCGCTGTCGCCCAAAGTGATGGCAAGCCCGGCTGCCATCCGGCTTGCCTTCCCGCAATTACTCGGGCGCGTGGCGGCGATCCCAGGGGTCCGGTCCGCTGCCATCACGTCGGTGGTTCCGCTCAGCGAACGCAACAGCGAGATTCCCTATTGGCCGGGAACCGGGCCGCAGCCTGCCCAGGACCGGACGACGTCGGCCATGTTCTATATCGTCACTCCCGATTACCCCAACGCGATGCAAATCCCCTTGCGGCGGGGTCGGTTCTTCACGGACCGGGACGACCTGGCTTCACCCCCGGTGGTGGTGATCGATGACGTCCTGGCAAAGCACCTCTTTCCAGGTCAGGACCCGGTCGGCCGGCAGATCAGCCTGATCGTATTGGGCCCGGCCCAGATCGTCGGCGTGGTCGGACACGTCAAACATTGGGGGCTGGATTCGGACGATGCTGCCAAGATCCGAGACCAAATCTACTTCCCTGTCCTGCAAGTGCCCGACAAGTTTATGTCCGAAGCCGTGGCGGGGCTGACGCTGGTGCTGCGCACCGCACCGGAACCCTTGAGCCTGGTACCGGCCGTACGCGCGCAAGTCGCCGGTCCGACCAGGGATCAGCCCGTGTACGCGGTCCGAACGATGGAGCAGATCATTTCGGGATCGCTGGCCGAGCGCCGCTTCACCATGCTGCTGCTGATCATCTTTGCGGCCACCGCCCTGCTACTGGCGGCAGTCGGAATCTACGGCGTCATGTCTTATGCGGTGACACGGCGGACCCATGAACTCGGAATCCGCACGGCCTTGGGAGCGTCGCGCGGAGAGATCGTCGGGCTCGTGGTGCGCCAAGGTATGAGACTGGCCGCGATCGGAATGGCCGCCGGTCTGGTTGCGGCGCTTGCGCTCACGCGATTGATGGCAGGTTTGCTGTACGGCGTCCGCGCGGCCGACCCGGCAACGCTAGCTACCGTAACGCTGCTGCTTGGAGGATTTGCGCTGCTGGCGTGCTACATCCCCGCGCGGCGGGCCACCGCGGTCGATCCTGTTGTCGCCCTGCGATGCGAGTGACTCTGGTTCGCCCCGCGGGCGACATGGCGGTCCGGATGCCTCCTTGCCCGATCACTCCGGGGCGTTACGAGATCACACGATCAACATGCAATCCCCGTACGAATAGAACCTGTACTTCCGCTCCACAGCGTGGCGATAAGCGGCCAGCGTTAATTCTCTCCCGGCAAAAGCACAGACCAGCAGCAGCAGGCTGGTGCGCGGCAAATGGAAGTTGGTGAGCATGGCGCCGACCCGGCGAAACGGAATGCCCGGATAAATGAAGAGATCGGTTTCGCCGCTCATGACACCGTCGCGCCAGGCGCTCTCCACCGTGCGGACGGAAGTGGTCCCGACGGCCACCACCCGCTCGGCGGAACGGATCTTTGCGGCACTCTCTTCGGGAATGCGGTACCGCTCCGCGTGCAGTTTTGCCTTCTCAACCTGCTCTTCGTGCAAGGGCTGGAACGTGCCCAAGCCCACATGCAACGTGACATAAGCCACCTCGGCGCCGCGGGCGCGGCAGGCGTCCAGCACTTCACCGGTGAAGTGCAGCCCGGCCGTAGGCGCGGCCACCGAGCCCGTCTCGCGCGCGAACACGGTCTGGTACCGCTCACGGTCGCGCGCCTCGTCGGAGCGCTTGATGTAGGGCGGCAGCGGTACGTGGCCGATCTGCTCGAAGCGCTCGAACAAATCTCCAGTACCGGGAAACCGCACCGTCCGTTCGCCGAACTCGCCGCGCGCCACGATCTCGGCTTCGAGCGCACTCTCGAACGTCACGTGCTCGCCGACCCGCATCTTGCGGCCCGGGCGGACGAGCGCTTCCCAATCGCGGCCGTCCGCCGAGACGGGCCGCAGCAGAAGGACCTCCACCTGGCCGCTGAGATATTCGCGGCGCTTGGGGTTCTTCTTCCCGATGGGGAGCGACTGGACGCCTGCGCGGTGGCCGAAGAGCCTGGCTGGAAAGACGCGCGAATCGTTGAGCACCAGGCAATCGCCGACGCCCAGCAACGATGGGAAATCGCGAAAGGCCCGATCCTCCCAGCGCCCCTCGTCGCGATACACGACCAGCATGCGCGCCCCTGCCCGATCCGCCAACGCCTCCTGGGCGATCAGCGCGTCGGGCAGGTGGTAATCGAATGCGGCGAGATCCATCCGCCTACTGTTTGGACTTCAGGACGTTCACCAACTCCTGCACCGAGTCGGCGCTCTTCTGGAGTTTGGCCTGCTCTTGGGCGGTCAGCTTGATCTGGTAGATTTTCTCGATGCCACCTGCACCCAACTTAACCGGCACGCCCACGAACAGGCCGTTGATGCCATACTCGCCTTCGAGGTAGGCCGCGCAGGGGAGCACCTTCTTCTTGTCCTTCAGGATGGATTCGGCCATCTCGACCGCAGCGGCCGAAGGCGCGTAATAAGCGGAGCCGGTCTTCAGATACTTGACGATTTCCGCCCCACCGTTGGCCGTGCGGTTCACGATCGCGTCGATGGTGGCCTGGTCCATCAGCTCGGTCAGCGGAATTCCGGATACGCTGCTCAACCGCACCAGTGGCACCATGGTGTCGCCGTGACCGCCCATCACGACGGCGGTCACGTTCTCCACCGAGACCTGCAACTCAGCCGCGATGAAGGTGCGGAAGCGCGCGCTGTCCAACACGCCCGCCATCCCGACCACGCGGTTCTTGGTGAACCGGGATACCCAGTAGGCCGCCTGCGTCATGGCGTCCAGAGGATTGGTCACCACAATGAGGATACAGTCCGGCGAGTGCTTCGCCACCTGCTCGGTAGCCATCTTGACCACGTCGTAATTCGCCAACAACAAATCGTCGCGGCTCATGCCCGGTTTGCGCGGAAACCCGGCGGTGATAATGGCGATATCGGAATTGGCCGTGGGCGCGTAATCATTGGCGCCCGTGATCGTCACATCGTAGCCCTGCACCGGACCCGACTGCAGCAAATCGAGCCCTTTGCCCTGAGGAACACCCTCGATCACGTCCACCAGTACGACATCGGCGAGCTCCTTATCGGCAATGCGCAACGCGCAATTGGCGCCGACGTTCCCGGCGCCCACAACAGTGACTTTCTTTCGCAAGGCAAGCTCCTTAAAGGGGTGAATGAGACTCGATTATAGCGCCTCGTGGGGGTGAGGGCGGGGCCGTCCGCGCGAGGATCTCAAAAAGACAAAAGTTCAACACAGGGTCTATGATCGTGCTGCCAAGGTTACTCCTTGGCGCTCACCTTCGCCTTGGCAAAATACATGGCCACCGCGCGGTCGATGTTCGGCTTGGTCATGCGCACGGGCCGCCCTTCATACTCGCTGATCGCCTTGATCAACCGGTACACATCCAAGGGGTAACAGGCGCGCAAAAGTCCCGGGCCTGATGCCAGACAGCGATCGAGGAGATAGTCGGCGCACCCGGGTTCGGTGGGCACCTGGGTCGTCTGCACTACCCGCTGAAAGATGCCTTGGAAGATGTCATTACTGACTTCTTCCACCAGGATCTTGGTCTGGATGCGGCGCAGAA
>Ga0075019_10001381_pt1 | contig 13741 bp, 12 predicted proteins | sample ColStrG_CSR_2013_FD_71473 | JGI IMG/M metagenome (GOLD analysis project Ga0075019, IMG submission 71473) | Freshwater sediment microbial communities in response to fracking from Pennsylvania, USA - Cold Stream Run_MetaG_CSR_2013 | ecosystem: Environmental > Aquatic > Freshwater > Creek >...
GGATGAAGGATGTTCGTTAGCCACTGATCGTTATGACTCGGCGAAGGACGACGAGTCCCGTTTCAATGAAGACGGTGATGCTCGTTAGGGTTCTGACCCTAGTGGCGCCAGGCAAGGGGTTTGCACGTCACAGTAGTCGGAGAATCAGTGGAAATAATTCGTCAAGATTGTCAAGGAACAGCCGCAATCTAACTCCTCAAGAATCCTGGCGCATGTCTCATACCTCTATTGTCGCCGGAGGGGCCTCCGGATTCCAATGTGCGAGCAATAAGATGATTCCTCGTCTCTCCGTTGTCGGTGCAGATTTGATAGTTTCGAAGCTTGACCGACAGCTGTCGACCCTCTTCTGCATCAACATATCGTTGTTTGCTTCGAAGCGCGACAACTCTGGCAAAGCTCAATTGCCAGCGACGGCTCAGTTCACGATATCGACTTCCGCCTGCATTATTTGGCTTCCCTCGCCAGGAGGTGTTCAACACCTAACTGGTTTGGTCATAATGGAGTTGGCGACCGTCATACTGGGTGCGGTCCATCACGTTGAACTGCCCAATTGGCAGGCGGTCTGCAGGTCCGCAACTTTTCGACCGCTCAACCTTTGAGGATTAACCTGACCGAATGACTCGATTTGTTCATAATCGCTGTAGCGCTGCGTCGGTAGCTCTTCTGACGGGAATACTTTTCTTCACGTGGGGTGCCGTTCAAGTGGGGGCCGCATCGATGCCGACTCTGGGTATCAAATGGAACACGAGCGGAGGTGTCGGATACGGCACCGTCAGGCCGATCACCATCAGTAACGGAGGTGATCCGACTGGCGTCGCTAGTTCAATCAAGTGGCAATCTTGGGGCGGGGCCAAGGCAATAGGCGTAGGAAAAAGTGATTACGTAGCCCCTGGGAAGGGCGTGGTGGGTGGTAGGCAAGAGACCGTGACCGTTGTCGCTTTCAATTTAGGAGAGTGCAGTGGTCGTGCGGCATATCGTGCAGTGGAGTGGTACTTCCCTGGTCACGGCCAATCCTTTAGCGCAACCACCTATCTGAATACATGTACCGGCAACTACGTGGTACCCCCGCCACAGTGTTTGAAATCCCATTTCACCTCGGTTTGGCGGAGCAATGGTCTGCACGACTTTACGACAATCTGGTTCGCTTGTCGAGGGAATTGGGCAGTAGTGGGAGGGTATGCGCCCTCTGTCGGCTTTAGCGTCGCGTTACTGCAATTTATTGGCATCTGGGTATTTGCCGATCAACCTAGTGATGGCACCTGCATGCTGGACTTGAAGACGACCCAGGTCTGCGACTTTAACCCTCCGCCTGTGCTCCCTCTCCCGTATGCAACTTTCGCGAGTCTTGTACTGAAGGCTGGTATGCAAGTGGTCGATGGAGGGACGACCGTAACAGCGCCTGCGGGTTGGAGACCGCCAGCCAGTTAGAAAGGCCTAATTGGGTCGGAATCGATCTCGAGGAATGGACATGGTCCTGTGGGCGTGCGACTTCTCACGCTGGCACCGCGATGACTATCGCCGCGAATTGTTCCTTCAATCGACACGTGAGACAATATCAGTTTGGTTTCGCACTACAACTCAGCAACGGTTATATTCTTGGCCGGACCAAGCGTCAAGGTCGATAGTTCCACATTCAGTGCAGTGCGAATCAACACTCCTGCAATCAAATTACTCCGCGCCATATGGTTACGCTCAATTCTCGAGGAAATGTACTCGTCGCTTAAGAAGGTATTCCCGATGTAGGGAGGGTCCTATGATTCTTCAATTGGACGAACCGAAACTACAGTGCCATAGGCAATCGATTTAGTCATCACCCCACTAATCTCATTCGCGTCTAATCTCATCGTGGTTGGGGCGTACATATCGAGTAATACTGTCCGACTTCTCGTCTTAGCGAGAGCGACATTACGACCTTCGGTCAGCATTAAGGGTTTGGCGGTAGTTTCGCGAAGAGCAATCCGCTCCAGACGGTGCAAACGCGTCGTTGTCGTAGTTGTCGCCCGCGTAGGCCCAATACCAAAGGTTCGTTGAGTTGAACATAATTTGCGAAGTCTCTGTGACATTGTGACGACGTATGGCCACAGTTCGAATAGTTGACTATTTTGGTAAAGGATGATGGGTGCCACGCCACAACCGAAGTTGCAGTGCCGTGCCATTAGACCACCAACGGCCCGACTTCCATTTACTATTGTCGTTGGCTCTCGACAGAGATGACACGAATTTGATCTCACCTCGGAACAAGTGTGACTCCATGATTATCGACTGGACAAACCGTGAACCCTTGCGGCTTCAACCACGGCCACCCTCTTGTCATCGACGTCGACCATAGGGATACCCTGTTCGAAGAAGATGGACCATACTTCATAGAGAACCTGACGAACACGGCTCGCGCTGTAATTAAGGGAAAGACCGACGTCGCGGTGGCTGGCCGGTTCGATGCGGCCGCAACGCAATGGTTCGCAATACGCATTTAGGACCCTCGTCTGAAGCTCGGACAACTCTACGTTCGGTCTCATTGTCGGTAGATCGACCGCATCTTCTAACATGCGGACCGTCTTAGAATTGCGCAAGGAAATGTTGAGGCGCCATATCCCTATTGATCCTCGAGCGATCACGTCGAAGTGCGGCTCACTGGGTCCGTAACCTTCCCCAATCGCAATTTGAACCGATTTTTGTGGCGTCTGAACCTCGATTGCCCGATGACCCAGTTGATTGCTTGACTCAATGAAGACTCGCTGGTTCAAAGTCAAAAATTTTCCGACAACTCGAGGCAGCCCTTGGTCTGGTTGAGGGGCGAAACCAAAACGAATCTTGCACTCAGATCCACGTCCGAAGGCGACAATTTCCCCTTCGAACAACTCAACCGCTTCAATACCGTGTGGAGCCGGGTATGTGACGGCGGCCACCGCTATTCGAGACGCCCCATTGTGGCTCATGGGGCCACAATAGTAATTGGGAACAGAGAGAGCGAAATGATTGCCGGATTGTAAATGTTTTCACTATGTTGGCGCCTTCTGGGGAGCAAATTCAATTTGCGGAAGACGCGTGAATGGCCACACACTTCCTCACGCCATTGAGGAACGTGCGGTGCGAGCCAGGTGCCTGAAAGGAAGCTTCGAACTATGGCCGTGGGCATAGTTTGCGAGTATCCAGAGTCTTCACTCATCGATTCGACACATTCTTACGGGACACGTCGAATGAACTATCGCCAAAGAAGAAAGAATTGCTACGTTCAAATTGTGATTGCGGTGCCCCATTTGTCTGGGAGCGTGGGCCGTGGTGTGAACCAACCCTCGGATACGGCGTGCCTGCGAAATCTCACCAATTCTTGTGACGTTCATCAGCGGGCGCGGGGAAGAGGCGATCGTTGACGTGAAGAACTTTCTTGGCGTTGATCTGTCCGGCAACTTGAATGGACTCGACATTGACAGGGCTGACACTGGCTATCCCAGGTAATTGCGTCAAAGATGAACTCACCACAATGAAGGAGAAATTGTTATGTTAAAAAACGCATCTATAATTCTGGGAACAAAGTATCTCTTTGGCTTAGGTCTGGTTGGCGCCATAAGTTTCAGTGGCGTGGTGCTGACCTCGGTCGGTGCTGGTGCCTCGTCGCCTTCCTACATGACGACCTCGTGGACCCCACAAGTGTCGCCGAACTATCAGGGAGCTCAATATTGGACCGTCACCAGGGGCACTCATGTTTCTATGGAATGCTGGACCACGGGGCCATCGAAACTGGGTACTTCGAAGTGGTTCTACATTGCTTCCAACTCATACCCGTTTACTACTGGCTTCGTGCCGGCTAATGCCGTAGCGAATCAAACGATAGTGGGCCGCTGCTCGTAACCGGTTCGTTTTCTGATGCGGCTTTGGCCGGACTCCGAATACTAAGCCATTAACTTTGCGAGTTGTTGCTGGTTGCTGAACTACCAGGTCTCGGCGAACTTGACCGGCTTGAGCCGACGAAGTGCGCTGTAGGTTCTCTCGTGATTGTATTCTTGTCGCCAGTCCTCGAGGAGCGCCCGAGCCTCGACCTGCGACTCGAAGAGGTGTGAGTTAAGGAAATCATTTCGCAGGCGTAGTTTGAAGGACTCGAGGTTTCCTTTTGCCAGGGTGATCTGGGATTGATGAAAGTGTTCTCAGAGCCATCGAAGTGACATCAGTTGGCAATCGGTTCGAAGTCGAGGTTGAATCGAGGGAGCCAATTTCTGCTGACGCCAATCAGCATTGCCAATCGATTGGTGCTAATTTACGCCGAAGTGCTTATTCCGAATAAGGAGGCGCGATGCCTTGGTCAGTTTGGATCGCTTTGGTCGTGATAGCCGCGGTGGCTTCCATCTATAGGAAATCTAAAGAGCGAAGTGCTGTCCAGAAACGTGGCCAGTTCTTGACTGAACAGCGCAATTCACAAGCAAATAAAGAGGTTGAATAGATGGCACTAAATGAGGATATCGCTATTGGTCTTCAGGCAACTGTCAATGCGTCGAGGGAAGAAGTCGTGAATGCATGTCTGAATGCTGCCAGCGTGCTGGGAAGTCATGCGCAAGCGACTGCCGCTTCTGCGAAAGTCACAGTGAAGATCTTCCCTGGATTGGTTCAGAAATTGTCTAAAGTGTCGCCTCTAGTGGGTGTCACGCTTAAGCCAAGTACGAACGACACTATCGAGGTAATAGTTCGAATAGAGAAATATGTCTCGCTTCAATCGAAGTTTTTCCTTATTCCGATGGGACCGAAGCGACTAATGGGTAAAGCAACCTACATGAATTTTCTTAGTGCGCTGGAACAGGAACTTCGGGCTATCAACAATGGTGGTGGAAGAATTCAACGGATAGGTGAATCGCGTTGAGCCCATCTTTCAAACCGTTTGTACCACTTAGAGTTACAGGAGCCGCAACAGGGGGGGACCAGAGGCTTTACCCGTCGCTAAATTTTGACGGATCTCCGGAGTGGCAGTTCGGAGACCAAAATGTCCTTGATTGGGAGATCGAGTCGCTGGGTTGGACTCATGGAGCGCCAGCAAATCGTAGGGATTATCCAGGAATCCGAGGAACTGTGTATCTGACTGATACGCGCGTGGTCGCTGTCTCGGGACATTTTGTCAACGGTAAGAAGGCGGGCGCCACCGGATTCGGAAATCAATTTTTGTTGACTGCCGCTGCCGCGAAGATTTCCAATATCAAAGCGTCGCGGGAGGCTGCGGACACATTTCTAGTAGGTCAAATGAGACTTCCATGGATTACGGGTGTCGTGTTCGGAAGTGAAAATGCCTCGAAGAACAGTAGAGGCGAACTTAGGTTGCTTGGTGAGCACGTGACGGATTTCGGCGATCCTGAGATGATGATGATGATGATTCGCCTTCGTCACCCCGCCGCAGTGATCGAATTTGTAGAGGAATTGATCTCGAGAGTAAAGTGCGACAGGCTGTCGTGGCGAGATACCAAAGATGATCAGCGGTCAAGACTTACAGCCATTCCATCGCCGAGATCAATCCAGGCGAACGGGACTTCGCTACCTATGGTCTCGTTCCCGGTCGCGTATAGGGTAGGCGAGGACACTGCTTCATATGGGACTAACAGTATGAGATCTTTCTCAGCGGGATAGTTCGTGGGCGTGGACTCTGAGGCGAAGCAACTTGAACTCGAGTCAGACCACTGCGCGGTGCGCAGTTCAGCCTGAATTGAATCAGGGCAATTGAATGTCCCAATAATCTAGGTTGGAGCCAGGAGGACTGCAATGAAGCGGTGTGATATCGCTTTCGGGCAAGGCATCTTGAAACAGCCTGGGTGACAATCTCTTAGCCGAAAGCTACGACCTCCTCGAGGACGACAAGGCCATCCGGCATCGTCAAATCGACCTGGCAACGATAGAAGACCCAATGGAGCGGGAAGAGGGCCTATGACGCCAAGCGCCTCAAGGATCTCACGACCGAGAACCGGAGTCCAAAGAACGCCTTCGCCGGTGACGCCTTGGAGAACGAAAGGGCAATGAGTTCGGCGAGGGTAACGCCTAACCCCAATCATCAGGCGTCGATCGATCCCTTCTCTCTTCTTCGCGGGGATAATTAATTGAACCAATTCGGCACGACCGTCGAGTCTCTCTTGGCCTCTAAATTCGCACACAGCATGTCTTAATCTATGCTGTTGCCTTTGATCCTGCGAAGCGAACACCGTCACAAACATCCAGTTGGAGGTTGCGCGATGAATCGAATGCCATTAAGTGTTCTTGTAGGACTCATGTTATTTGCCAGTTCGGCGGTGGGACTGGCCGCATGCGGGTCGCCAACTACTTCCACAACTACTACCACGACATCTACCACGACTACGACCGCACCAAGCGGCAGATCGACGTCAACTTCGCTCACATCAAGTGGGACGTTTACGGCGCATATTCCAGGTGGGTACACAGCTTCGGGACTTGTACAGATTGGCCCACCACAGTCAGAAGCCGACATCACGACGGCTATTGCGGGCGACTTGCTAGGTTCGGCATGCGCTCTAAACTCTCAAACTGACGCCGCCATACCCTGGACCTTGACATTCACCAATACGACCGCTGGATTTTCTTTTACCAGTGGCGGAGTGCAAGTGGACCTTCTTAGAGTCGGTTACGGCCCGCTTGACGTCCCCCTTGATCTTAGTTACGAATTCGACGTTGGTGGTCAAATCCAGTGCGCGAATCAGGTCAACGGAGGAAATGGAGGGCAAGATACGGCCGGGTGGTCGCTCGCATTAACTCCTCAACAGAGAGTAATTCTCGGCGGTTTCATTATCGTGCCTAACTACTTCAGCCCTGCCCAACCTCACGGCGACACGAGCGAATTGTCCAAAGCAGCCTTGGGGATACAGGTTGCATCCGCTGGGCAGGATGCTACGTATACGGCGAGGTCCGGGATGAAAGTACTCATAAGGGTTCCTAACGATGATGAGGTTTACCTTCCTCTACCCTTACGATGACGGGTTCGGTATCGCGGTCAACTACCTGTACATCTCAGTTTCGTTGGCCTTCATGCCGCCGTATTGATTCCTCCAGCAGTGCCAGGTCGATTCGGTGATCTCGAGTTGTCGGCACACCTCGGCCACGTCGTGACCTTGGTTAATCTGCTTCTCGCCCTAGGCGAGTCTTCTGATCACCTGTTCGGGGCTACGACGCCGTTGTTTCATTGCTGTCCTCCTCGCTCCATTTTGGAGCATCGGGACTCGCATTACTGATGGATAAGTTCACGGGGGTCAGGCCAGTGGGGCCAAATCAGGTAATCACACTCATACCCAGGATTGGCACGGCTAGTGGATGTCCAACATTGCGAGAAACTCGATGGTTAAGGTGTCCAGATCGAGTGTGATAGCGAAGTTAAATTAATCTAAAGAGTGTGCGGCTTGTAGTCCTACAGGTTCACGGATAGGTTGGACAGACTTTCCGGTATGCAAGACCAGGAATCAACTGACTCCACTCCGATCGACTCAAATTGTCGTGAACTTGACTACAAATTCTGGCGGCAGCGGGAAGCCCTCCCCATTCCGTCGACGAATAGATTTCAAATCCCGAAGCCAAACCGCCGATCGCTAAGATTTGGCCTTTAGGATCAATCCTCATCACCGCTGGCATCGCCTTTTCGATAGTCCCATCACTAAATTGGGCGATGAGTTCTCGACTTGATGTGTCCCATACGCTGATGTGGCCGTCGTGCTCTCCGAACAACAACGTACCATCTGGCGAGAAGGCGATACCGCTCCAGGCTGAGTTGGTGCTTGAGAAATCGATGGGTGGTCCGGTTGACGCACCGTGAGCCAGGTTCCAGAGCAAGAGATCACTGCCGCTGACAGCGGCGACCATGCCACCTTCTGAAGCCACGGCGATGTCTTCAATTGGTTGCACGGATTCTCGAAGGACATAACTAACCGTCGAATGTGTTACCACATTCCAGATCAGGAGGTTGCCCGAGGAGTCACCAACCACCAACATCGATCCGTCTGCGTTGAATCTCATGCTCCTCACCCCGCCACCGTCAGCCTTGAGGCGAGGTCCCGACCGCAACCGATCCGAGGGAAGGTTCAATATGATGACTTGACCATTGGCCTCACCAACGGCGAGTTCGCTCCCATTGGCGCTCAGGGCAATAACACTGATATGACCATGGGGCACCACGTCAACTCTCCTCACCTCGGTGGGGTGTGCACCCGAGGTGAAGAAACCGACTTGCCCTTCTGATGTCCCGACGACGAGCAAATCATTGTGGGGACTGAACACGAGACTGTTGGGCGATTGGCTGGGAAAGGCAATCGTGCTGACCAAAGAGCCATTCAACGCATTCACCAGACGCACGGCTCCACTCATTGGTATGTTGCCGACGGGATTTCCAGAGCCGTAGGCGAGAGCGAGGATCAGCCCGTTCCGATCGAACGCCATGTCTTGAAGGATTCCCGAGGGCGACTGGATGTCAAAATAGTGGCTGAGTTCAAAATTGGGGGAGCCGCTCCATTGCGCGACATCACCCGAGCCATCGACGGTCACTAAGGTGTCAGTCCCACGTAAGAAAGTAGTTTCAACTGAAGGCTGCCTGCTGTATGTGCGCCGAACGATGGAGGAGGCGCCTTTGGCATTTATGATGTCGGTGATGCCGTTGTCGTAAGAGACAGCAAGTTCGCTCGAGTTCGAATTGAAGGATAGCAATTCCTGGTTCTGTGAGATGTCGGGACTTTGATATCCGGGTACCTGATCTATAAGGGTTCCCGAGACAACGCTCCACAACTGTATTTTGCCAGTCTCGTCACCTACCGCCACGTCCTCGCAACCTTGGTTGAAGGCGAGGGCGACGATGCCCGAAGGGTTGCTCTCGATCGATAATTTGAACTTCCTCAAAGTGGCACTGGTGGTCGAACTGCGGATAGTGACCTCACCTACAGAAGTAGCCGTGACGACGGTAGAGTCGTTGGCGCCAAAGCCCACCACACCCGTGCTCCCTTGGGATGCATCGGGACTAAATATCTCTGACTTGTTCTCCGGTGTCCACATGAGCAAGCCATCCGTCGAAAGCACCGCTAATTGCCTTCCTTGTCTGTCGAAGGACATGTCAACGAATTGACCAGACACCGAAGCGGTTCCGCTCACTCTGCGATGGGTGTCCAAATTCCATATTTGTACCTGTGTCCGAAGGTCGGTGACACTACCCACATTGGTGGCGATCGCCAGATACCGCCCGTCCGTACTCAGGTCGAGTCCGGAAATCGATTGCTCACCCCCTATGGCAATAGGGGATCCAAGGGCTCGGCCGCTCGCGATTTCCTTGACAATGACGTCGCCGGAACCACCAATGATGATGGTCTTGCCATCAGGACTGATGACTGCCGTGTTGACGAACGTGTTTAGATTTGAATACGACATTAAGGGAGAATTGAGCGCCTGTACGATGTCCGCCCGAGCTGAGGGGGTCGGAGAGATATCATAGGCTGCAAGACTGAGAAGGTCGCTCAATCGGCTGTCAATCGTCCGCAGTGATGAGGCTTCGTTTGCAACGCGGGTGGACAATGTAGCTTGGGCGGCCATGTTTTGTGAATGATGTCGTCGTGCTACCCACCAGAATCCTGAGGCTACGACAGAGGCGACGGCCAATGTCACCATGATGAAGGCAGCCGGCTTGACGGCGCGTTTAAGTCGGAAGGAAGCGGGCACAACGCCCGTCAGTATTTCGTCGAGTTGGTCCGCCCACTTCGCCATATCTCTTGGACGTTTGTGCGCATCAGCTTCCAGCAGGACTGAGATGTGGTCAGCGAGCTCGATTGGTCTCTTGCAACCACGAGAACGTGCCGCATTCAAAATTCTGTCGCGCGCAACTTTCGCTGCTTCAAGACGAGGTGGATCTCCGGTGAGAACCCAATATGCAATCGCGCCAACACCCCAGTCGTCTGATGAGGGTCCCGGTAGACCGGGTCCACCAATCACCTCCGGTGCACGCCACAAAAATGTTCCCACTCCCTCAGTGGAGTCCGAATTGTCGTGCGGACGAGCAATTCCAAAGTCAATGAGTATGGCTTCACCCGATGGGGTAATGCGAATATTGGATGGCTTCACGTCGCGGTGGACGATTCCGTTTGGCGCCGCGGGGCTCCGAAATCGGTGCAGTACGTTGAGCGCCCGAGCCACTTCGGCCACCCAGTGGAGCCCTTGTTCAGTGGTCACCTTTCGGGCAGCTTCAACAAAGGAAACACCGGGAATCCAGTCTGACACTGAATAGGCAACGTCGAAATCCGCGTCGTCCAGGTCGTGGACTCGGACGAGGCCCGTACCTACGAAGACCTCGCGCTGCCGCATGATTCGTGCTTCTCTTACTTCGACCAAAGCCGCCGCCCGAGCGATGGCTACCTCGAAGGCGTCTGGGTGGAGCGTGTTGAGAAGTTTCAAGGCGACAACTTCGTCGGCGCCATTGACGCTACAGAGGGCTCGAAAGACCAAACCCTCCCCACCGTCGCCCACGCTTTCGAGACCGTTCGGGCCGAGGACGACTCGGTAGCGGCGTGGATCCTCTCGTGGCCCGGTGAAGAGCGAATCCCCTTCAAAGTCCTCCGTCATATGTCTCCCTACACCAGATGGGTCTACATAACACTCTCAATGGTTCCACCAAATATATGGCCCACCCAATTATTGATGGTGCGACTATCCGCCGTCAGTTGTCGCCGATTCTGACATTCGTAGTGGGCAAGCGCAACTAACAGGGCTGACACGGTCTTCGTGATCCAGTGCAACCATGATTGGTCGGGTGTCGTGACCAATACGACGAATCCCAATGAAGGCGTTCACAGGCCTGTCACTTTTGATAGTCCGACTTCAAGCGAAATTAACTGGAGTTGACCCGACTCCGGAAACTAAGCCACTTGACCTACACCCCATTAAGTGAGCTACTTCAGAGTTCGTCAACATTAAAATTCCTCGTGCAAGGCGACCTGGACTCGGGTGACACCCTTTTTACTAGATAGGTATCCACGTCCTGGAGGATCCAGGGGGGTTAACGGCCGAGGCAAGCGAAGCTGAAAGACGTCGGCAGAATCTGGGCCACCTCCGAGAAGCAAACCGTGTTGCTGGCTTTTCAAAGTAGCGAGCCATCCGCTGTACGTCCTCTGACACTTGCTTATCGACGTACTGACAGCAACGATACCATGATGGCCATTCATTTTGGCGAAGAGGTCCTCGATGCGAGTGGTCAAGGGTGAGGTGAAATCTGTCCATTCATCGGCGTCGTCAATTATGATCACAGTTCGATTGTCCTGGATGTTGACCTCGTTCATGATTCCATCGAGAAGATTTGAAACTTGGTCACTTCCTGTGGCAGTTTCACTCCACAGGCCTAGATCCGAGAGGGGCGTTCTTCTTGAAGCAATGAGGTAGAACTTCGAATACAAACCCGCAGCGTGAATTCCACAAGCAATCGCTGCCAATGCGGAGCTCTTGCCACTGCGGGGCTTGCCAGCGACAAGAAAGGTCGAAGCGTCACGAAAGTTAACGATGGCTTGTCCCCATCCTTCATTTAGGCCGACGACAATATTGTCGCCAACTGATGATCGGTCGACAATTTCAAAGGGGATAATTTCGGGGAGCATCCGCAGGATGGGGCTGCCGTTCGACATGGTGCGACCAATGACGCTCTCAGGTGCTGGAGCGACCTTCTGGCAACGGGAACATACGGTGCCGGCGGCATTCAAAACGTCGACACAGGTGCATGTCGTGAACGTCACAAGTGGCGGGAGGTCCACGTCACGAACAAACTGAATTTCGGTGCCTTCCGGCATAATGGCCCTGCCCGGCGTAAGTGTGGCCAGCCGATTGCTGAATCGGCGGACAGAATTTCCAGCATCGTCGGGATTCACGGTTCGAAAATAGAAGTGGGTACCGACTCCGCTCAAAACTGTGGCCGAAAAAGCACCTGCTCGGTCCGCGGTCAAGAGAAAATAGATACCGGATCCGCGCGCGTCCGCTACGAGCCGTATCAGTCGATCACCGTATGGCGCCAGTTCGATTGGCTGGAGGCTGGCGAGAAGTGCAGGCCAGTTGTCGATGAGGCAATAAACCGTAGGCAACTGGTCGCGCATCTCAGGCAATAACGTTTGTCTTTGCATCGCCAATTCACCAAGGAGGCTGATTAGGCGACAAACTTTCTCAAGATTCTGAGGATTGGCAACTCCGCCACAGTTCTCCAGGTTCTGGATTGGCGACAAACCCCCGTGCCCAAAATCAATACAGTAAATAGCACTAGATTCGCTAGGAAGTGAACGTGCTACTGCGACGAGTGCACCAGTCTTTCCGCTACGCGGTCCACCGACAAAGGCCACACTTTGATCGCGGTGATGGTCGTAGGCCCAGGCTGCTTGCGCTTGTAAGTCGGGAAGATCTACCACGGCACATGCATGGATGGAATCGACTGGAGTCTCCCATTTTTTTATCTCCTGGGATGAGATAAGGGTGGGCAGTGGTTCTAGCCAGGGCGGTGCGGAAATTCGAAGATTGGACATAGCCACAGCGTCGGAGATCTTTCCGACGACAATGTCGAGGTCGCTGATCTCTTGGCCACCCAAAGTGGGGGTGCGTATTTCGCCGGTGTGCTTACGGGAGATAGCAAACGTAATCGCGCGGGCATCTGGTGACTTCTCGAATGTCTCGTGCGGCCTACTGATGTACGCGGTCTGAACCTCAACCGGAGGCTGGGGCCCAGATCTGATGAAAGCCCGGCCTTTGGTCCGAGGCGAAATGGTCGAAGCCTCTGGCGAACCGAGGACGTCATTGCTTTCGGTCGAACTGGTCACTCGAAGTCCGACGCGAAGATTGGTATTCGCCTGAATCGCGGGGGATATAACGCCGCTCGGACGTTGGGTGGCCAGAATTAAATGAACGCCAAGACTTCGACCACGTTGGGCAATGTCAACCAAGCGTTCGACGAAGTCGGGGAGTTCCTTCACTAGAAATGCGAACTCATCGATGACGATGAGGAGGGAGGGGCAAGGAGTCTCCGGTCGCAATCGACGATATTCTTCGAGGTCCTTGGCGCCGGCGTCGTGGGTAATCATCGCTTCGCGACGGCGAAGTTCTGCGTTCAGCGATCTGATAGCCCTCTCTGCCAAGCTGTTGTCTAAGTCAGTGACCATTCCCACGCAATGAGGCAGGTTCTTGCAACTTAAGAAGGCTGAGCCACCTTTATAATCGACCAACAGGAAAACCACCTGTTCAGGACTATTGCTGAGTGCAATTGAACTTACGAAGGTTCGAAGAAATTCACTCTTTCCGGAGCCGGTGGTGCCTGCGACGAGAGCGTGAGGACCATCAAGGTCAAGGTTAAGGGAGAACAATCCATGTTGGTTGACACCGACGATCGCTGAAAGCTCCGTCGGCGTAGTGGACCATCGTCGAAGAATCGCCTCGGAAGTGAGTTCATCGTTACGAATGAGATCAAGATAACCAACTGAATCGGGAAGAACTCCCTCACCCGAAGACGCACTCGCGTCCCTGAGGGGCGAAATATCTCGAACCATCTCTTCGAAGACATCTGCTTCTACGAATTCTGGCGCGAATCCCATCTTTAGAGCAGACGATTCGACGAGCGCTGAGTCGTCGGAGACTATTTCCACGACGGCGTTGCATTCACCCGGGAGTTCAGCGCCATCGTGAGCCCACCAAATCACAGAGATGCCAGAACCTTGAAGATCAGAAAGGAAGTCAGATACCTGAGATCGCGTCATTGACAGAGGGGGCCGCACGA
>Ga0075019_10001385_pt1 | contig 13730 bp, 15 predicted proteins | sample ColStrG_CSR_2013_FD_71473 | JGI IMG/M metagenome (GOLD analysis project Ga0075019, IMG submission 71473) | Freshwater sediment microbial communities in response to fracking from Pennsylvania, USA - Cold Stream Run_MetaG_CSR_2013 | ecosystem: Environmental > Aquatic > Freshwater > Creek >...
GGAGCCAGTGCGGTGATATACGGCCAGCACGAGGCGGCTGGCATCGCTTTCAAGAACGTCGATGAGGCGTTGCGCGTCCCGAACAGCGATATCCGCTTGTTCGGCAAGCCGGAATCCTTCGTACGCCGCCGTATGGGCGTGGCACTGGCCACCGGCAAAGACACCGACGAGGCCCGCACTCGCGCGAAACTGGCCGCAAGCAAAGTCGTTCCAATTAAATCCAATTCATAACCACGGAACACTCGCAAGAAAAACAAAGGATCACAACCCGTCGTGGTTTTGAGCTTTCCGTGTTTTTCCGTGGTTAAATGCTTTTCGCTTTTATCTTTCTATTCAACCAGCGTCGCTCTCACACTGGCTCTTTCGCTCATGCGCGCGAACCATGCCGAGAGATTGGGATGCGCCGCGCGCCAATCGCGATCGGGCTGGCGCAGATCGAGATAGATCAGCATGCTCGTCAGAGCCAAGTCGGCCAACGTGATCGACGCGCCTTCGCACCACTGGCGCGAGCCTAATTGCTGCGCGATATGCGCCAGCGCGCGGGTGATCGCATCGTTGTGGCGCATGATGGTGCCGGCATCCTGCATGGCTGCTTCGCGCATACTCTCCACACGCACCACGATCGCCGAATCCATGATGCCGTCCGCCAGTGCCTCCCAACGCTTGACCCGCATGCGCGCCAGCGCATCGGTGCGCGGGATCAGGATGGGCGTGTCATTCAGCGTGTCGGCATATTCGGCAATGACCGGCGAATCGAACACACAAGTCTCATCATCCAGGATCAGCGCGGGGATACGGCCCAGCGGATTGGCGCGCACCACCTGGCTGCCGGGCTCGCGCGGCGGATCGATGAGATAGGTATGTGGAAGGTTCTTCTCCAACAACACCAAGCGCGCTTTGCGCACATAGGGACTGGTATTCGTACCGAGCAATTTCATGGTGCTGCTCCTTTGATCTGGATTTATAAGGGTGAGGATTGTTCAACAGGACGCGCCCCAACACAAGCGAAATTCGTGACGTGAACGCGAACGTCCCACCGACGCCGATTCAGATCGCCTCCGGTCCGTAGCCCAACACCGCCATCACGATGCGGATGATCGCGTGACTGGCTTTGGCCAACAGTCGTGCACCCCAACCCATGGTGTGCCAACCATCCAGTGCGATGCGCAATCCGTCCTGGTCTATCGCAACCAGCAAGCTGCGGCGCAACGCTTGCGCGAAATGTTCGTCCTGCACGGCGAGGTTCGCCTCGCGCGCCAGTAACAAACTCAGGGGGTCGATGTTGGATGATCCGACCGTCGCCCATACGCCGTCCACCACGGCAACCTTGGCGTGCATATAGCTGGCCTGGTATTCATAGATCTCGATGCCCGCCGACAGGAGTTGCTCGTACAGCGCGCGCGTGGCGTAGTGCTGCAAGCGGTATTCCACCTTGCCCTGCAGCAGCAACACCACTTTCACGCCGCGCTGTGCCGCGTATACCAGGGCACGGCGAAACACACGACCCGGCAAAAAATAGGCATTGGCGATGATGACCTCATGCCGGGCAGATGCCAGTGCTTTGAGATAGGCATTCTCGATGTCGTGCCGATGGCGAAAATTATCGCGCAACAAGAGACTCAAATCATGGGAAAGAAATTCGCGCGCCTTGAAGTATCGGAGCTTTTTGGTGCGCCGTTGCAGCATGGCCCATGTCACCAGATTCCACATATGCTCCATCGCGGCACGAACTTCTCCGGCCATCGCGCCCTGCACACGCACCGCATAATCGAGGCGCGGCATCTGGTAATCGCCCCCCGCAGGCACATCGTCGAGTATGTTGATGCCGCCGACATAAGCCACGGCAAAATCGATCACCGCCATCTTGCGATGCAGGCGCCTTAGCCGGCGCATGCGACTGCGCTTGAACGTGAATGGTGTGATGTCGCGCCGGAACCAGAGCACTTGCACACCATCGGCGCGCAATTCATCCAACCACGACAGGGGCAACTCCGCCGCGCCAAAACCGTCCAGCAGCACACATACCTCGACCCCGCGCAACGCAGCCCGCCGCAGGGCATCCGCTACTCTGAACCCGGCATGGTCAGCGGCAAAGATGTAAGTTTCCAAATGTATCGAATGTTGCGCGGCATCGATGTCATCGCACAACTGCGGAAAATAGTCCGCACCGTTTTGCAACAGCATGAGTTCATTGCCTGCGACGAGATGGATCATAGGGATTGGAGGTGCACCGACAGTGCCGCGTGGTCGGAGATGTGCCTCCATAATCCGCCGGTATTCACCCGGCTGTGCAGCACCGCAAAACTGCGCACATAGATCCTGTCCAGACGCAGCATCGGCCAGGCGGCCGGAAAACTGCGCGCGATCTTTCCCCGGTGCAATTGAAATGCATCGCGCAACCCCAATTCCGAATCAAGCGTATGGCCCAGGTGATTGCGCCAATCATTGAAATCACCGGCCAGGATCAGCGGGGCATTATCGGGAATGGTATTGCGCACATAGTCGATCAGTGCCCGGGTCTGGGCGCGCCGTCCCTTGGCAAACAAGCCGAAATGCGCGCACAAGCAATGCACCGCCACCCCAGACGGTACTGTGATAACCGCATGCAGCAAACCGCGACTTTCAAAACGATGCGCGGAAATATCATTGTTCAAAGACTGCACGATAGGAAAACGGCTGAGTATCGCGTTGCCGTGGTGTCCGGCCGCATACACAGAATTCTTTCCGTAAGCCAAATGCGGCCATATCTCTTCGGCAATAAATTCATGCTGAGGCATGGCCGGATAATCAAGGTGATATAAGCCGTGCAGCTTGTGTTCGCCCTGCACTTCCTGCAGAAACACGATGTCCGCATTCAACTCGCGCAGGCGCTCCCGCAGCTCGTGCAACACCACACGGCGATTGAATTGTGAAAGGCCTTTGTGTATGTTGTAAGTGGCGATGTGCAGGGTAGGCATACCCATCATTCTACCCAATCCTGCTGCAAAAAATCGCCGCCCGCCTGCACCGGCACGCCGTTATTCAACGCTGACCGGGACATGAGGTGATTTGCCCGGCAAAACAACCTTTTTTTTAAATCAAGTTATGCCCTATAATCTAATCGCTCGGACCGGGAGCCATACATACAAAAATATTCATGGATCAGAAACTAGTCAAAATTCTAGGCGGCAATACAGAGCATTATCCACACCTGCTGGAAAAAAAATATCCGCGCATATTTTCGACGCTGATGTTGCTATGGGATGCCCCCGAGATAGACGAATACTTCACGAAGTTAATGGTCAACGAACGCATCGATCGGGAAGGCTTCCCGCCTGAAGTCGCGGCCGAGATCATGTACATGAGTCTTATCCATGCAGGTCAGCACAAAAAGAATCTCAAGCAGGACATCTGGAGTCCGGAATCGCGGATGTTTAACAACTTCGACCCGCTCGCTTCAGCCAAGGCGGTTATTGCCTGGCCCAACATTCCGCGCGAAACGGCCCTAACAATACATGCCCTCGGTGTAGGCTGCTCTCTGGAAGGATACTTCCGCGCCGCAGAGACCGGCAACCAGGAAGCCATCAGCCTTTTTCTCGGCGCAAAAGTTCACACCGAAACCCGCAACGAGAGCGACTGGACCGCACTCATGTCGGCCGTTTACAACGATCAAATGGCGGTGGCCGCGTTTCTCATCGAACATGGCGCGCATGTCAACGCGAGCGAGAGTGGCGGCAACACCCCTTTGCACTGGGCCGCGTTTGCGGGAAGATTATCCTGCTGCAGGCTGCTGGTCGCGAATCAAGCCATGATCGATGCGCGCAGCAACTTTGGCTGGACACCGCTTTATCAGGCGGTCTCGCGCAATCACATGGTTGTCGTCGCATTCCTGGTCAGTCACGGAGCCGACATCAACGCCTCGGGACGGGATGGTGTCACTCCGCTGCACAAGGCTGCCGCAAGCGGTTCGCTGGAGCTCATCAAGCTGCTCATGAGTCACGGTGCGGATACGACGCTAACCAACCAGCGTGGTGAAACGCCGCTGGCAAGCGCCACCAAAAATCTCCAGGATGAAGCCGTATCGTTACTGCAGGGCGGCATCTGACAGATTGACGCCAGTCGGCCTCAGGCATTCCCGATACCGCGAGCCGGCAGCTTGATCTGTTTGGCAAAATCCAGCATGCGCTGTATCGGTTGCACGGCAAGCGGAACGATGGACGGGTCGACGTATATTTCGTTCTTGCCACTCTCCAACACCTCGGCCAGATTGATCAAACCGTTCATCGCCATCCATGGACAATGGCTGCAACTCCTGCAAGTCGCACCCTGCCCGGCTGTCGGGGCTTCCATGAATACTTTGCCCGGACACAGCGTGCGCATCTTGTGCAGGATACCGTTATCGGTGGCGACGATGAATTCATCGGCAGCAGAATTTTGTGCGGCCCTGATGAGTTGCGAGGTCGAGCCCACCACATCGGCAAGCTTCACCACCGCGCGCGGCGACTCCGGATGCACCAGAATCAGCGCATGAGGATGCTGTGCTTTCAACTCGGCGAGCTCTTGCGCCTTGTATTCGTCGTGAACGATGCACGAGCCTTGCCATAACAACATGTCCGCACCGGTCTGATCCTGAATGTAGCCGCCCAGATGACGATCGGGTGCCCACAGGATCTTCTCACCGCGTTCCTTCAAATATCTGACGATAGGCAGGGCAATGGAACTGGTCACCATCCAGTCGGCACGCGCCTTCACCGCCGCACTGGTGTTGGCATACACGACCACGGTACGATCGGGATGCGCATCGCAAAACGCGGCGAACTCGTCCGCCGGACATCCGAGATCGAGCGAGCACTCCGCCTCCAGGTCGGGCATCAGCACGCGTTTTTCGGGATTCAGTATCTTCGCGGTTTCACCCATGAAACGCACACCCGCCACCACGATGGTCCTGGCCGGATGCTGGTGACTAAAGTTCGCCATGTCCAGCGAATCGGACACGATGCCGCCCGTGGCCTCGGCCAGATCCTGCAAGTCGGGATGCACGTAATAATGCGCGACCAGCACCGCATCCTGCGCTTTCAACATGCGCTTGATGCGCGCGATCAATTCGGCCTTCTCGCCCGCTTCGGGTTCGCGCGGGACTTTTGCCCAGGCGTGGACCGTGCTGCAGCTTGTCTGCGCGACATCGGGATGATCGTAAATGATTTCGATACGGGTGTTCACCTTAGACATCGCTAGTCCTCATCATCTACCAGCAAATTGCTGACCATTTCAACCGTGCTGCGCAAGCGTCTGGCTTGCACACCCATGAATGCTTCCGCTACCAGTACCCGCACCATCAACTCGGCAGATTCCAAATAGGCCGGATTGAACAACAACAGCGAACAATCCGTGCGCGCGATCACTGTAGCGCTGCGTTTCGGCTCGTCACCGGCCTGATAAGCGATCTCGCCGAATGGCTCACCCTCGCGGATGATCTGTATGTTCTTCTTCCCTTTCAGCACCGCCAGCCTGCCCGACACAACGATGTAAAAGACAATGTCGAACTGCCCCTCTTCGACCACGACCTCGCCTTTTTTAACGTCCTTCCATTCCGCCCAGACCAATATTTGAGCCAGGTCGGAATTGCGGAATTTCTTGAAGAAATCCAGATTGCGTATCGCCTGGAAATTGGGATGGTTCTGCACCATTTCATCATCCGACATCTTCTGCTGCTTGCGTTTTTCGATCCCTTTATGCTGCTGTTCTAACACGCGGATCCGGACGGTTTCATCCATGCGATCGGAATTTTGCCGCAGTGTCTTTTGCATATGCTGAAATTCGCCCAGCATGGTTTTGTGGGCTTGCTCCAGTTGCTCTTTTTCAGTCTGACTGGCCTGGCTCTGGCCCGACAAGTCGGTGAGTTGCGCCTGCTGGGCGGCGATGGTCGCTTCCATGCCCTGTTTGTATAACAGCACTTGCTCTTTCAGGGTGTGGTACTTGGCCGTCACGCTATTCAAATGCGCGGTGGTCTCGCTCAATTTGGCTTGCGATTCGGCCAGGTCCTGCTCTAGTTCCAGACGTCGTTCGATCTCAATCTCTGCCAGACCCAACATGTCCTTGCTGAATTTCTGGCTGGTCAACATCGCTTCCTTCACCTGCTCGCTGGTGATGCGAGAGTGCGGCTTGACCGCTACAACGATGTCCACCTTGCCGCTTTCCACAATCAAGCGCTCGGCCAGCAACCGCGTAAATATCCCGTCCATATATTTGCGCACACTGGGAGGGACTTTCTTCCCGATCGCATCCACGCTGGACTTGCCGTCAACCAATAACATCAGGCGCTTCGCATCGCCGACCACCTTGCTATCCGCTTTGTCCAACTCGGCATTACCCGCGTCGGTTCTGGCATAAATCATGGACTCACCCATTACAACTCCTCTGCCCGGATTTCCGATTCCAATGCCGGCAAGCGCAAGATCGCTGCACGATTGCTGGGAGAGAACACCTTGTCCGCGGCATCCGGCCACGACAACCACTGATGATGCAAGTGCTCGCGGGGCGCCAGTTTGACCGGCATTTCGCCGGTCAGTTTCAGGCCGAACACATGCTCGGTATTGTGGGTGATGCCGGGAGCATAACGATGCCGCCATTGCGGATAGATCTCATAGACAGTCTGCTGGTGCCAGTCTGTCAACCGGTGCAATGCAGCGTCTATACCGGTTTCTTCCCATACCTCGCGAAATGCAGTTTGCACCGGGGACTCATTGCCTTCCACACTGCCCGTTACCGATTGCCAGTATCCGGGATGATCGGCGCGTTCCAGCAACAATACCTTGACACCCCGATCTTGTCTGGAGCCTGTCATGAGCGTGTCGAAATGGCCTGCTGAAGGAGCGGTATAGATCACGACCAACACCGAGACCGGTTGCTTGTAAGCGTGCATCCTAAACGTAGAAGATCCAGAAGGGTTTATTGCGTTGACGCCAGTACAAGACGGTATCGTCAAAAATATCCTGGGCGATCTCTCTATCGTTCCCCGACAGACCCAGACTGTCACTGGCATCGCGCAACAGCAACACGTAGCCGGACGATCCCGCCCAGGAAAAATCACACAATGCATCCGCCAACGCGTCCCAATTCCCGCCGAACCCGGAGGGGAAATGCGCGGCAGTGGCAAGTGCGGTCAGAAAATTCTGCTTGCCTTTCACGCCGTGCATATTCGCTTCAAACAAGGCCATACCGGCCTCCGCGGCACTGCTACGCAACTGTTCCGGTGTGCAGCTCAGGCGATAGCTGCCGGATCTTTCGATACTCTTGAGTTGTTCCGCCCATGTGTCCATCGCTACTCCCGAATACGCCTGAAAGTTTGGTAATGGTCGTCCGTGTAGTAATACTCGTTGCCGCTCCCGCTGATGATGCGCCGCGCGCCGCGGCTGTGCACACCGGGCGTCTTCACGGTGTATTCGTGATAGTAGCCGCGCGCCTGTTTCGGCAACACATGTTCATAGTTGCCGAACACCACCCCGTCGCGATCGTAGGCGAACGGGCCACCTTGCTTGATCGACCGTAAAGTCTCGCGCGCCTCTTTGGGCAATTCGGCAACCGCTATGGCCGCCGACCCGGCCTGATCGTGGGTTTGCCACTGATAGGCTTGTGCGTTCGACAAGCCCGCCGCCAACAGCCACATCCCGCATAACAGACGCAGTGCGTGCAACATCCGGCTACTCCTTGGTCGTTTCTACATTGGCCGGTTGACGCAAGCGGATATGCAGCTCGCGCAACTGGCGTTCATCGACAGGCGAAGGGGCTTGCGTGAGCAGACATTGCGCACGCTGGGTCTTGGGAAAAGCGATCACGTCGCGTATCGATTCCGCGCCCGTCATCATGGTGACGATACGGTCCAGCCCGAAAGCCAGCCCGCCATGCGGAGGCGCGCCGTATTGCAGGGCATCCAGCAGGAAGCCGAATTTGAGCCGTGCTTCTTCCGCGCCGATATTCAGCGCGCGGAACACCTGGGACTGGGTCGCTTCCTTATGGATACGCACCGAACCGCCGCCCAGTTCCCAGCCGTTCAATGCGAGGTCGTAAGCTTTGGCGAGGCACTTGCCCGGATCGGTTTCCAGCAGGGCGAGATGTTCATCCTTGGGCGCGGTGAACGGATGATGGCAGGCGTTCCAGCGCTGGCCTTCCTCGTCGTATTCGAACATCGGAAAGTCCACCACCCACAGCGGTCTCCAGCGCTCGCCCGTGACATGGTTCTTCTCATGACCGATCTTGCTGCGCAACGCGCCGATGGCATCGTTGACCACTTTTTCCTTGTCCGCGCCGAAGAAAATGATGTCGCCGTTCTGCGCGCCGGTGCGGGCTATGATGGTCTTCAGTGCGGTCTCGTGGATATTCTTCACGATAGGCGATTGCAAGCCGGTCTCGTTGAGTTGCGTGATGTCGTTGACCTTGATGTAAGCCAAACCCTTCGCGCCATAGATACCGACGAACTTGGTATACTCGTCGATCTCGCCGCGCGTGAAGGCCGCGCCTCCCGGCACGCGCAGCGCCGCCACACGGCCATTGACCGAATTGGCAACGCCCGCGAATACTTTGAATGCCACATCCTTCACCACATCGGTGACCTCGGTCAGTTCCAGCGTCACGCGCAGATCCGGTTTGTCCGAACCGTAGCGTGCCATCGCCTCCTGGTAAGTCATGCGCGGGAACGGATTGGGCAGATCCACATCCAGTGCTTCCTTGAACACGGTGCGTATCAATTCCTCGGTCAGCGCGGTGATCTGCACCTCATTCATGAACGAAGTCTCGATATCGACCTGGGTGAATTCCGGTTGGCGGTCAGCACGCAGATCTTCGTCGCGGAAACATTTGGTGATCTGGTAGTAGCGGTCGAAGCCCGCCACCATCAGCATCTGTTTGAACAACTGCGGCGATTGCGGCAGCGCAAAGAATTCGCCCGCATGCACGCGCGACGGCACCAGATAATCACGTGCACCCTCGGGGGTGGACTTGGTCAGCATCGGGGTCTCGATGTCGATAAAGCCGCGGCTGTCGAGGAAACGGCGGAAGGACATCGCAACCTTGTAGCGCAGCATCATGTTTTTTTGCATCTGCGGACGGCGCAGATCGATCACGCGATGCGTCAGGCGCACGTTCTCGGAAAGATTGTCATCGTCCAGTTGGAACGGCGGGGTGACAGCGGTGTTCAGCACTTCGATCTCGTGACACAATATCTCGATCTCGCCGCTGGTGATGCTTGCATTGGTCGTGCCCGCCGGACGGCGGCGCACCTTGCCGGTGATGCGCAGAACGAATTCGCTGCGCACCGACTCGGCGATCTTGAACATGTCCGCGCGATCGGGATCGCACACCACTTGCGCCAAGCCCTCGCGGTCGCGCAAGTCGATGAAGATCACCCCGCCGTGGTCGCGGCGGCGATGCGCCCAACCGCAAATGCTCACGGTTTGGTCAAGTTGATCGGTGTTGAGTGAGCCGCAATAATGTGTACGCATGAGTCTCTGAATGATCTAGGTTGTTTGTTAAGTATTGGAAATAAAGGCTTGATATTTTCCGGAATTGGGATCCGCCGCCACGCCCATCGATACGATAGAACGCAAAGCCACATCCACGGTCATGTCCAGTTCTATCGTGTCGGCCTTGCGTACAAAAAAATAAAAACCGTTAACCGGGCTCGGCGTGGTGGGAATGAACACCGCGACATATTCTTCGTCGAACTGCGCGATCACTTCACCCGGCAGACTGGTCTGAAATGCCAACGACCACGACTCCGGGTGAGGATAACGCACCAGCAATACCTTGCGGAACGAGTTCCCGTTGCCCGACAGCAGCGTGTCGCTGACTTGCTTCACGCCCTTGTAGATCGTATTCACGAAAGGGATGCGCTGCAGCACGCTTTCCCAGTAACGCAGCAAAACCTGGCCGAGGACATTGCGCATCAGCAAGCCGGTCACACCCACCACCACCAGCGTCAGGATCACACCGAGCCCGGGAATATGGAAAGGCAACAGATTGTCGGGTTGCCAATTGTGGGGCAACAGCAACAAGGTCTGATCCATGGTGCTGATGGTCAGATTCAATACCCAGAAAGTGATTCCCAGTGGAACCCAAACCAGCAAGCCGGTGATGAAATATTTTTTCATGGGCGCGGACTAACCGGCAACCGGGCACGAGCCCGATGCGGCGCACGGCGGGCATGCCGATTCGGCCTTGGGTTTGCTGCCGTTCTTGAAATCCGTCACGTAATAACCGTTGCCTTTCAGTTGAAAGCCGGCTGCAGTCACTTGTTTGGAAAAACTTTCCTTGCCGCATTCGGGGCAAATCGTGAGCGGCGCATCGCTCATTTTCTGCATCACATCTTTTTGTACGCCGCAACTGGCGCAGGCATATGCATATATAGGCATCGCATCCTCCTACCGGGTAAATTTCAAAGGCGCGCATTATACCTGAGCAAGCCGCGATAGCGCAGCGTCGCACAAGCCTGGCCTGCAATGCAATGACCTTAGGCCTGCCCACGCTCGGATATCGGTGCTGATCCCGCCAAAATCCAACAAATCCGTTAATTCCCGACCGGCACAGGTATAATGCGCCACCCTGCGCCCACCAATCAGCGCAGCGGCTCGTTTAGTCACGCTCACTTACCAACTTAATATTCGTCTACCCCGATTGGTGCTGCATCAAAGTAGTAGGTCGTCGCAGGAGTACTCACTTGTCAAATGAAATCACATTCGCCAGCCTGAATCTGGCAGCCCCCTTGATGCGCGCCATAGCAGATGCGGGCTATACCATACCCACACCAGTTCAGGCACAGGCCATTCCGCTCGTTTTGGCAGGCGGTGATCTGCTGGCGGGCGCGCAGACCGGGACGGGCAAAACTGCGGGCTTCACTCTGCCTATCCTGCATCGCCTGACAGAAAAAGCTGCCGCAAATCCGCGTCCCGGCAAGCCGCGCGTCCTGATCCTCACCCCGACGCGCGAACTTGCCGCGCAGGTGGAAGAGTCGGTGCAGACCTATGGCAAATACCTGCCGTTCAAATCCATGGTGATGTTCGGCGGAGTGAACATCAATCCGCAGATCAAAGCCTTGCGCGGAACGATAGACATATTGGTCGCCACGCCGGGTCGGCTGCTCGACCACCTCGGACAAAAGACCCTGGACCTGTCGGGTGTCGAGATATTGGTACTGGACGAAGCCGACCGCATGCTGGATATGGGTTTCATACGCGACATCCGCAAGATCCTCGCGCTCCTGCCCAAACAGCGTCAGAACTTGCTGTTCTCGGCGACGTTCTCCGACGAGATCAAAACGCTGGCTGAGGGTTTGTTGCACAACCCCGGTTTTGTCGAAGTCGCGCGCCGCAACACCACCTCGGAACTGGTGACGCAAAGCGTGCACATGGTTCCGCAAAAACTGAAGAGCCATCTGCTCTCGCATCTGATCAAGCACAACGACTGGAAACAAGTTCTGGTGTTCACGCGCACCAAACACGGCGCGAATCGTCTGGCGGAAAAACTCGTCGGGGATGGCATACCCGCTGCCGCGATCCACGGCAACAAGAGCCAATCGGCGCGCACCAAAGCGCTGGCGGATTTCAAGGACGGCTCGCTGCCGGTGCTGGTCGCGACCGACATCGCCGCACGCGGGCTGGACATCGATATGCTGCCGCACGTGGTGAATTTCGAACTGCCCAACGTGCCGGAAGATTATGTGCACCGCATCGGCCGCACCGGTCGCGCGGGCAGCAACGGCGCGGCCATCTCGCTGGTGGATAGCGAGGAAGCTTTGCATCTGAAGAACATCGAACGCTTGATCAAGATGCAGATCCCGCGCGTTGCGATAGAGAGCTTCATCCCACCCACCAACATCCCGGCAGAAGCCCCGCGCCCTCCGCGTCCGCCGCAGGGGCAAAGACGTGGTGGCAATGGCAAACCCGCAGCACGCAACGGCCAGCCTCCAACCAGTTCACGCCAGCCTCGCGATCAGCAGCCTCGCACGGGCCAACAACAGTCGGCCAAACCGCGTCCCTCGCAAAAAACCGCTGCCGAGCAGCAACACTTGTCCGAAGCGGCACGCCATCAAGCCATGCCGCAGCCCGCACTTTTCTCGCCGAAAAAGAATGTGCACAGAGGCCGTTAAGTACCAACCATATCTGGAGTTGAACCTGCGGGCTATGGTACCCGGGTATAAGTAGTGACGGAACCGCCATCGGTGATCAGCAGCTTGCCGTCCTGAAAACGGTAGGGCAGGATGGACGTAGTCTTGCGCTTGCTGATCTGTATCGTGCCCTGGGCAATCGCGCAGAAATATTTTTTACCTTGGTAAACGATCGTGCTATTGGCATTGAAAGTCACACTCCCCTCGGCACTGGACCATGTTCCCAGCAGCTTTTCCAGATGTCTGTTGAGCATCGTACCGGGTGGTGCTTCCGCATGACTCGTCACCGCAAGCCCTGTCATGCCAAGCGCGGCAAGCATCAATATCACACGTAAGCAATTCATCTCGTTCTCGCAGAATTCCAGTTGTGGCTACGGTAAAAGGCGGCTGACGTTTTGTCAACGCGTATCAAGCCTTGCGCCATTGTCCCTGGGGCAAATCATCCAGACTCCACTCGCCGATGCGATAACGGATCAAACGCAGCGTTGGCAGCCCCACCGCCGCGGTCATGCGCCGCACCTGGCGGTTCCTGCCCTCGCGCAGGGTCAGCGCGATCCAACTGGTCGGGATCGCCTTGCGCGCTCGTATAGGCGGATCGCGTGGCCACAACTGTGCGGACGCCTCCATTAGCTGCGCGGTAGCGGGCAGCGTCATGCCGTCGTTCAGCGACACGCCGGTCCGCAATCTTTCCAGCTGATCCTCGTCCGGCACACCTTCCACTTGCACCCAATAAGTCTTGGGCAGTTTGTGTTTGGGATCGGTGATGCGGTGTTGCAATACTCCGTCATCCGTCAGCACCAGCAGTCCTTCGCTATCGGTATCGAGCCGGCCGGCGGGATAAAAACCAGGAAGAGGAATATAATCTGCCAGCGTCGTATGCAGGCCATCCGGACTGAATTGGCAGATCACGCCATACGGTTTGTTGAATAGCAGAATACTTCCCATAGGAATTCCAGATTATCTCAGGCCGACATTTTACCGCGCCAACTGGGTAACTGAACCATGATGAACGACGGCCGATGGCAAAATTTATCCTTAACTCAAAAAGAAAAATCATGACAAGTCATAAAATTATTTTCACGATGGTTGATGAAGCACCGGCATTGGCTACTTATTCCTTGCTGCCCATCGTGCAGGCATTCACCAAAGCGGCCGGCGTAACCGTCGAAACGCGCGACATTTCTCTGGCGGGTCGCATACTCGCCAACTTCCCGGATGAGCTGAACGCAGCGCAAACGATCTCGGATCAACTGACCGAACTGGGGGCATTGACCTTGCAGCCCGAGGCCAACATCATCAAGCTGCCCAATATCAGCGCATCCATACCGCAACTCAAGGCGGCCATCAAAGAATTGCAAACGCAAGGCTTTAAGGTTCCGAACTATCCCGAAAATCCGCAAACCGATGCCGAAAAGATCATCAAGACGCGCTACGCAAAACTGCTGGGCAGTGCCGTCAATCCGGTGCTGCGCGAAGGCAACTCCGATCGCCGCGCTGCCGCGTCGGTCAAACAATATGCGCGAAAACACCCGCACCGCATGGGCAAGTGGCCCGCCGATTCCCATACCCGTGTGGTACACATGAACAGCGGCGA
>Ga0075019_10001386_pt1 | contig 13727 bp, 9 predicted proteins | sample ColStrG_CSR_2013_FD_71473 | JGI IMG/M metagenome (GOLD analysis project Ga0075019, IMG submission 71473) | Freshwater sediment microbial communities in response to fracking from Pennsylvania, USA - Cold Stream Run_MetaG_CSR_2013 | ecosystem: Environmental > Aquatic > Freshwater > Creek >...
CCACCACAACATGATGGTCATCGCCCTGGACAACGGGGTCCCGGTGGTGGCCGCGTCGAACCCGACCGACGTGTGCGCCATGGACGACCTGCGCACCATCCTCGGCAGCAACTTCATCGTGGTCGTCGCCACCCGGACCCAGATCGGGGCCTACATCGGCCGGGCGTTCAACAGCGGCGACGCCGCCGACATGGCCATGGAGGCCTCGCTCGGCATGGAGGGCGGTCACCAGGACTCCGGGGTCGACGACATCCAGACCGTCACCGAGACGGCTCCGATCGTGCGCTACGTCAATCTGCTCATCCTGCAGGCGCTCAACGAGCGCGCCTCGGACATCCACATCGAACCGACCGAGCGCGACCTGCGCATCCGGTACCGCATCGACGGCGTGCTGCACGACGTCTCCACCGGTCCGAAGACCATCGCCGCCGCGGTGACCACCCGGCTCAAGGTCATGGCCGACATGAACATCGCCGAGCACCGGGTGCCCCAGGACGGTCGCATCTCGCTCAACGTGGGGGCGAAGGGCATCGACCTGCGGATGGCGACCCTGCCCACCATCTACGGCGAGAAGATCGTCATGCGGGTCCTGGACAAGTCGAGCGTGGTCCTGGGCTTCGCCGAATTGGGCTTCGACCCGGAGATGCTGGCCACCTACGAGGGCCTGTACACCAAGCCGTACGGCACCATCCTGGTCAGTGGGCCCACCGGCTCCGGCAAGTCGACCACCCTCTACACCACGCTCACCGCACTGAACTCGCCCGAGAAGAACATCATCACCGTCGAGGACCCGGTCGAGGTCCCCCTGAAGGGCGTCAACCAGGTGCAGCTGAACGTCAAGGCCGGCCTCACCTTCGCCGGCGCCCTGCGCGCCATCCTCCGGTCCGACCCCGACATCGTCCTGGTGGGCGAGATCCGGGACAAGGAGACGGCGTCCATCGCCATCGAGGCCGCCCTGACCGGTCACATGGTGCTGGCCACCCTGCACACCAACAGTGCGTCGGCCACGCCGATGCGCCTCATCGAGATGGGGATCGAGCCGTTCCTGGTGACCTCCGCCCTGTCGGGCGTGGTCGCCCAGCGCCTCGCCCGTCGGCTGTGCATGCACTGCAAGCAGCCCTACGTGCCGACCGAGGCCGACATCCACGCCGCAGGCTGGACGCGGGCCGAGGTCGAGGCCGCCGGCGTGCTCCAGGAGGCCTACCGGTCCGTCGGCTGCTCCGCCTGTTCCCAGACCGGCTACCGGGGGCGACTCGCCCTCGCCGAATTGATGCCCATGACCGAGGAGGTCGAACGGATGATCATCGAAGGAGGCTCGGTGGACGAGATCCACCGGCTCGCCGTCAGCCAGGGCATGGTCGCCCTCCGACAGGCCGGGCTCCGCAAGGCCATCGACGGGGAGACCACGCTCGAAGAAGTGCTGCGGGTGGTCGCATGACCTCCGTCACGTCGACGACGCGCACCGAGTGGACGACCCGGCTGGCCCAGGCGCTGGTCCAGGCCGGCTACGAGACCGACACCGACATGCGGCCCCTGGTGACCGAAGCCATCGCCACCGACCGCTCGCTCGCCTACCTGCTCATCAGCCGCAATCTGGCGCTGCCGAGCGTGGTGGTGGGCACCTTGTCCCAGTTGTCGCAGGTCCCGGCGGTGGACCTGGCCGCCTTCACCCCACAGGCCGACGCGGCCGCGGCGATGCCCCCCGGGGTGGGTAGCGAGTTCAACGCGCTCGCCCTCCAGTTCGACGGGAACGCACTGGCGGTCGCGTTCGCCGAGCCCCCGGCGGCCCACGAGGTCGAGGAGCTGGCCTCGCGTGTCGGCCACCGTGTCCACCCGGTCCTGGCCGACCCGGTCCTGATCGCCCGATACCTGGGCACCGACGGCGATTCCGATGCAGCCGCACCCCCCGTCGAGCCGAAGGACCGGGCCGCCGTGGTCGAGGACCTGCTGGCCAACGGGATCCCGGCCCACTCCGCCGACGACGCGGTGCCGATGCACGTCGACGACCTGCTCCGGTACGCGGTGTCGGTGGGTGCCTCCGACCTCCACCTGACGGCGGCCATGCCGGGGACGATCCGTCTCCACGGAGCCATGCGTGCCATCGAGGGCTGTCCGCCGCTCACCAACGAGGTTATCCGCGACATGGTCTTCGGGATCCTGCCGGCGTCGCAACGGGAGCGGTTCGAGGCCGAACACGAGCTCGACACGTCGCACACCATCCCCGGCGTGGGCCGATTCCGCGTCAACGTGGCGCTGCAGCGGGGGACCGTGACCGCCGCACTCCGGCCCATCCCCCACGAGATGCCGGTGTTCGCCAGCCTGGGCCTGCCCGACTCCATCCGGGCATTCACCGATCTGCGCCGCGGTCTGGTCCTGGTGACCGGTCCGACCGGCTCGGGCAAGTCGACCACGTTGGCGTCCCTCATCGACATCATCAACCGGACGAAGCCGATGCACATCGTCACGGTCGAGGACCCCATCGAGTTCCTGCACGACCACAAGAGCTCGATCATCACCCAGCGGGAGATCGGCGAGGACACCAATTCGTTCGCCGAGGCCCTCCGACGGGTGCTGCGCCAGGACCCCGACGTCATCCTGGTCGGCGAGCTCCGCGACCTCGAGACCATCTCGATGGCGCTGACCGCCGCCGAGACCGGCCACCTCGTCTTCGGCACGCTGCACACCCAGGACGCCCCGCAGACCATCGACCGGATCATCGACGTGTTCCCGACCCAGCAGCAGGAGCAGATCCGGGTGATGCTCGCCTCCACCCTCGAGGGTGTCGTCACCCAGCAGCTGGTGCCCACGGCGGACGGTTCGGGCCGCGCCCCGTGTGCCGAGGTGCTCGTGTGTACCTCGGCCGTGCGCAACCTGATCCGCACCGGCAAGACCCACCAGATCTACTCCCTCATGCAGGTCGGCGGCTCCTTCGGCATGCAGACCATGGACCAGGGACTCGCCACCCTGGTCAAGGAGGGCGTGATCTCCGAGTCCATCGCCTACGACCGGTCCTCCAACGAGGAGGACCTCCGGAACCACCTGCACATCTCATGACTCCACTGCCCACCACTGACCCACGAAGCGGGGAACCGTGTCACTGACATTCGACTACAAGGTCCGGGACAAGTCCGGCGGCCTCGTCGAAGGCCAACTCGACGGCGACAGCATGGCGCTGGTCGTGCGTCGGTTGCGCGAGATGGGCTACATGCCGATCTCGGTCACACCGAAGTCGGCGGTGAGTCTCAAGAAGGAGATCAAGATTCCCGGGCTGTCCGACCGGATCAAGCTACGCGAGATCGCGGTGATGACCCGGCAGCTGTCGACGATGGTCGACTCCGGTCTGTCGGTGGTGCGCTCGCTCGGCATCCTCGGCAATCAGGTGGAGAACCCCGAACTGGCCCGGATCATCGGCGAGGTGCGGACCGACCTCGAGCACGGGTCGTCGCTGTCGGTGGCGTGCGCGAAGCACCCGAAGGCGTTCTCCAAGCTCTACTGCACGCTGATCCAGGCCGGCGAGGTCGGCGGGAACCTGGACGACGTGCTGACCGACCTGGCCAACACGATCGAGAAGCAGGCCGCACTCAACAAGACCATCAAGTCGGCCATGACCTACCCGGCCGTCGTCATGTCGGTCATGTTCGTGATCTTCAGCGCCATGATCATCTTCATCGTCCCGGTGTTCCAGAACCTGTTCAAGTCACTGGGCGGGAAGCTCCCCCTCCCCACCCAGATCCTCATCGACGTGTCGAACATCATGACCAGTGCGTGGGTCCTGCTGGTCATCGCCATCGTGGTGGGGGCGATCGTCGGGATCCGCAAGTGGATCGCCACCGAGAACGGACGGCGGATCTGGGACCGGTGGATGCTGAAGCCCCCTATCTTCGGCCAGCTGTTCCACAAGGTGTCGCTGGCCCGGGTCACCAACACGCTGGGCTCGTTGATCGGATCGGGCGTGCCCATCCTCGAGGCTCTCGACATCAGCGCCGAGACGGCGGGCAACGTGACCATCGGTGACGCGCTGCGCAAGGCCAAGGACGGCGTGCGCGAAGGTCGGCCACTGGCCGACCCGCTCAAGGAGCACGAGGACCTGATCCCGCCGCTCATGGTGCAGATGATCGAGGTCGGCGAGCAGACCGGTGTGCTCGACGGGATGCTGAAGAAGGTGGCGAGCTTCTACGACCAGGAGGTCGAGGTCACGGTGGGCAACCTGACCGCGCTGCTCGAGCCGCTGCTGACGGTGGTGATGGGCGCCGGCGTGGGCATCATGGTCATCGCCCTGTACCTTCCGATGTTCGACTACATCAAGCTCATCCACAGCTGAGCGACCGGGGTGACTCTGGTGGATGATCGTCCGGCCGGCACGCGTCCACGACCGCCCGGGACCGGCGCGGCGCGGCAGCCGGGTGGCGGCGGACCCGGACGGGCTTTCGCCCCTCAAGGACCGCGGGGTAGCGGTCGATTGATAGGCATGTCCACTGTGACCCGGCCGACCCGGCCGCACCTGCCCGTCCGCCCGCCGGGTGGGTGCTCGCCCCGGTGTGCGGCGACTGCCGACGACGGGTTCTCGCTCGTCGAGCTCATGGTCGCACTCCTGGTCCTGTCCATCCTCCTGGCCATCGCCATCCCCACCTTCCTGGGAACGACGGCGACGGCCAACAATCGCTCCGCCCAGGTCAACCTCAACACGGCACTGACCGACGCCAAGGCGCAGTTCGAGAGCGGCGGCCAGACCTTCTTCGTCAACGGGGTCCAGGACTCGGCCGGTCTGGCGTCCGTGCTGACCTCCGCCCAGCTGTCGCTGGCGTTCAAGGCGGGCTCCGCCGGGTCCACCACATCGACGGGAAGCTCCGGTTCCGCGACATCGGTGTCGATCGCGGTGTCGGCGGACGGGAACGGGCTCGTCATGGCCGCGTTCTCGCTGCCGGGCAACTGCTTCTACGTGATCGACAACTCGGGCGGCATCAGCGCCGCGTCGCAGGCTGTAGCGCCCTATGCCGGGACCACCGCGGTCACCACGACTGCAGTGGCGGCTCCGGCCGGCACCATCGGGCTCCCGACCGGGTCGGGCGCGAACTTCGTGACGGTACACGGAGACACCACGGCTGCGGACTGCAACGCCTACTCGCCGAGGACCAGCGGGTCCCCGGCGACCGTGCAGTACCTGAGGTCCGGATTCCCACTCTGACCGTGCTCGGTGTGCCCTCGTCCTGATGAAAAAGGGGCGAGTGGAATAGCAACTAATCAGCAACCGTAGCAACGGATATATCGGACTGCTCCACTGCTGCACCCCTGCAACTACTGACAAGGGTGACGAGGTGGTCCAAGGTGGAGGGGCGGGGCACACCCAGTCGAATACGTGCAGCTCAGCGACCCAATTGGGTGAGCGGACCTCACCTGAGGACTGCAGTGTGCCGGGCACGGTCCAGCCGACTCGGGTGCAAGAAAAGAAAATTCTTATCAAGTACTCAAGTTGTCCAAGGATCGAGACGAAAGCAGTACTGGCGACCGGGATCGGATCGTCGACCATAGATGCAGTACATACCTACAAGAGGAGACAAACAATGGTTTCATCCCTTATCAGTCGCCTGAATGACAGGCGGGATGCTGCGGCCGACCTCGGCGAGGATGCAGGGTTCACCCTCATCGAGCTCATGGTCGTCCTGCTCATCCTGGCCATCCTTCTGGCCATCGCCATCCCGACCTTCCTGGGCGTGACCGGCGGAGCCAACGACAAGGCCGCTCAGTCCAACCTGAACACCGCCATCACCACGGCCAAGACTGCGGAGACGCAGAACGGCCAGGCCTACAACACCACGGGTGGCGGTTCGGCCAACATCACCACGACCCTGCTGGGCAACAACGAGCCCAGCCTGTCGTTCGTCTCGGGTGCCACCACGACGCAGGGTGTCGTGTCGGTGTACGTGGACAACGGTGGCAACGGGATCATCCTGGCATCCCCGTCCAAGAACAACACGGGTTGCTGGTACATCGTGGACAACATCAACTTCGTGACCGGTGGTTCGGCCAACGGCCTCTACATCGACACGACCGCCACCCCCGGTGTCGGCGCGACGACCACCACCAGTGCCCCGACCAAGGCCGGTACGTACTACGGCTTCTCGAAGGGCACCTGCAACGCCGGTGCGACCGCTGCCCCGGCCTCGCTGGTGTGGGGCTCGAGCTTCACCGCCGTCTGATAGCACCCCCTGCTGAACCGACCGGTCCCTGACCGGGAGGTTCCGAACACGGTACGACGTGCCCCCTCCTCCGGAGGGGGCACGTCGCCGTACCGGGCCGTCTTCCGTGCGCGTCGCCCGGTCCCCGTCGGTCCGGCCACGCCCAGGCACTACGCGGTCTCCGACGTGAACTCGACCTCAAGGGACCGTCGGATCGAATCGATACATCTTCCATGACCGACACCGCACTCCTGCCCGGCGCTGTCACGCCCGAACCGCACCCCGATGCCCCGTCGTCCCCGGAGCACCTGACAGATCCGGTGCGTAGCCGACCTCCATGGATGCCCGGGCTGTGGGACGCCGTCCGGCGGCGTCGATTCGCACTGTGCATGGCCGCCGTAGTGGTGGTCGTGGGCATCCTCTACACCTTCTTCTGGGACCTGCTCGTGTACGGGAACTCGAGCTGGGTCGATCCGAGTGACATGTGGGGCGTGTTCCGGGGCGCCCACTACGTCGGGTGGGGCTACCTGGGCGGCGTCTACAACCAGGACACCGGGATGGTGACCTTCCCGGGGATCGCCGTCCTCCTCGCCCCCGCGGCCGTGGTCAGCGACTGGCTGCACCTGAGTGCGTCCATCCCGCTGTACGCACTGCCCCACCCGACGGCGCAGCTGCTCGTGTCCCCGCTGGAGATCGTGTTCGCTTCGACCGCCGTTGTCGGAGCCGACGCCCTGGCCGACGCACTCGGGGCGTCCCGCAGCCGTCGGAGGTGGTCGGTCGTGGCCGTCGCAGTCGTGGCCTGGCCCACCGCATGCGTCTGGGGCCATGCCGAGGACGCCCTGGTGATGACGCTCTTCCTCTACGCGATGGTTGCGGTGCTGCGCGGGAACTGGCGTCGGGCGGGTTGGCTGCTCGGGATCGGCATCGTGATCCAACCACTGATCGCACTGACCGTCCCCGTCTTCCTGGCATCGACCCCCCGCGGTGGCCGACTCTGGTTCGCCGTCCGCTGTTCGGTGGTCTCGGCCTTCCTCGTGGGGGTCGCCGTGGCGGGGAACCCCCGGGACGCCTACCGGGCCCTGGTCCAGCAGCCGACGCCGCCGGCGATGAACCATCCGACGCCGTGGGTGGCGTTGGCCCCCCACCTCCGGATCCACTCCATCTACAGCGGGGACTCGACCATCAGCAGCATCCGGGGGTCACACCTGTTCCGCTCGGTCGGCGTCGCCACCCAGCACCAGCTCCAGGTGTCCGGTGGCACCGGTCGCACGATCTACGTGGTCCTCGCCCTGCTGCTCGGCCTCTGCGTGTGGCGACGGCCCCAGCCTCCGGTGCGCCTGCTGTGGGTGGCTGCACTGGTGCTCGCCGGACGGTGCTGCTTCGAGGCGGTCATGACCCCCTACTACCTGGCGCCACCGCTCATCCTGCTGCTCGTGCTGGCCGCCCGCACGGACGCCCGGCGCCTGGCCGGCAGCATCGCCGTCGCACTCGGCATCTCGTGGTTTGCCTACTGGCGATTCTCGCCGTGGGTGTGGTGGACCCCGATCGTCTGCGGTCTCGTCGCGCTCCTGGCGCTCACCTATCCCGCCGACCCTGCGCTCCCGTCCGGGTCCGGGCCCTCGGCGGAGCCCGACGGTGCCCGACGGCGACACGGGCCCGACGAGGACGCAGGGCATCGGTCCGGTATCGGCACTCAGGGCGGTCCGATCCCGGGGGCCAGCTGACCGGTCGGTTCGGCGGTCCCTACAGCGGCCCGACCGTGTGCTTGCGCCCCGGGAGCGATTCGCGTCGCGTCGCCAGGACCTCGAGGGCGTCGCACACGACCGCCCGGGTGGCGCCCGGGTCGACCACGGCGTCGACGAAGCCCCGCTCCGCGGCCTGGTAGGGGGTGAGGAACGCCTCGGCGTACTCCTCCTGCAGCGTGGCCCGGTCGTCGGGGGAGGCACGGCGGTGGAGGATCTGTACGGCCCCCTCGGCTCCCATGACGGCGATCTGGGCGCCCGGCCAGGCCACGCAGACGTCGTTGCCCAGGCCCTTCGAGTCCATGACGATGTAGGCGCCGCCGAAGGCTTTGCGCAGGATCACGCACACCCGGGGCACGGTCGCCTCGGCGTAGGCGAAGGCGAGCTCGGCGCCGTGGCGGATCATGCCGCGCCACTCGAGGTCCTTGCCGGGCAGGAAGCCGGGCGTGTCGACCAGGGTGACCAGTGGCACGTTGAAGGCGTCGCAGAACCGGACGAACCGGGCGCCCTTCTGCGACGCCTGGATGTCGAGGGTGCCGGCCAGCGCCTGGGACTGGTTGGCCACGAAGCCCACCGTGCGGCCGTCGACGCGACCCAGGGCGCACACCAGCTGGGGGGCCCAGCGCGGCCACAGCTCGGTGACGTCCCCGTCGTCCGCCAGCCCGGCCGCCACCCGCCGCACGTCGTAGGAGCTGGTGGCCCGGTCGGGGACCACGGCGCGCAGGTCGACGTCGCCCGGCCCCGGACGGTGGTCGACCCTCGGCGGCAGCTCGTCGGTGTGGGCGGGCAGCAGGCCGAGCAGGTGGTCCACGTGCTCGAGTGCCTGGTCGGCCGAGGTGGCCTCGATGGCGCACAGCCCGCTGGTGCGGGCATGGATGGCGGACCCGCCGAGCTGGTGGACGCCGATCCGGACGCCGGTGAACTCCTCGACCATGGCCGGACCGGACACGAACGCGAAGGCGTCGGCGGTCATGAGGACCACGTCGGCCAGCCCGAGCAGCAGGGCGGGCCCCGACAGGGCCGGGCCGGTCACCACCACCACGACCGGCACCACGCCGGAGCACGCGGCCAGTGCCCGGGCGGCACGACCCCACGCGTGCAGCGACGCCACCCCGTCGGACACGTCGGCGCCGCTCGACGCCAGCACCAGGACGAACGGGATGCGGAGCTCGAGGGCGACCGCCGCCGCCTCGGCCAGGGTGTCCCCGTCGTCGGGGGCCAGCGCGCCCCGGCGCACGTCGGACACCGAGCGGACCAGCATGGCCGGCCTGCCGCCGAACTCCTCGACCCCTGCGGCCACGGTGCCGGCCACCAGCCGCCGGAGGATCGGTGCTGCGGGGGCGTCCAGGGTCACGGGCCCATGGTAGGGAGCGCGGGCGCACCCGGTGGACCGGTGGTCGGGTCCCGGAGGGGGAGGAGGCAGCGCCGACCCGGAGGTGCAGCCGGCTACCCGGGTCCCGGACGGCCGGCCGCCCCGGGGTCGTCGTCGGCCGGGGGCAGGTCGGCCGGCACGGTGGCGGGGCCCCTGCGGTCGGCCCGCTCGAAGTGCCGTTCGACGTCGGCCCACACCAGCGGGTCCTCGGGTCCGAGGTCCTCGTCGGTGTCCGGCGCCTGGGAGAGGATCACCCCGGCCACCGTCAGCAGTGTCAGGAGGAAGGTCAGCTTCGACACGAACCCGGCGACCTGCTGGTCGTTCAGCGGCGACAGCCAGGCCACGTGCCCGGGGTGGTCGAGCGTGGCGTACAGCGGCCGCGTCGCCAAGATGTAGATGAACGAGAGGAAGACCGGCACGACCGCCTGGGCCACCAGGTAGACGGCCCGGATCATGGGTCGGGGCCGGGGGATGCCGGGCACCCGGCCGAGGATGGGCAGCCACAGGACGACCCCGGCCCCGGTCACCACGACCGCCAACAGGGCTCGAGCCACCGCCGAGTGGGACTGGGCGGCCACCAGCGGAGGCAGCATCGACCCGACCAGCAGCACGGTCACGGTCACCACCGCGGCCGGCGGCCACAGGACGCGCAGCAGGACGGCGTCGACCGGTGCCGGCCGGGTCAGCCAGGCCAGCACGTCGTCGGGCAGGCCTGACAGCAGCAACGACGCCACGGCCAGCACCAGGATCGACCGCTGCAGCACCAGGGCGGACAGCGACCAGTGGGCGGCCAGGTCGCCGAGCGGCCAGCCCAGGGCCACCAGGGTGACGACCAGGCCGCCGACGAACCGGCCGATCCGGACCCGGGTCCACGGCACGGGATGGGCGGCGGCCCCGATCAGTCGGCGGTGGAGGAGGGCGGTGCCGGCGCCGAGCGTGGCCAGGACGGCCCACAGCCCCGGGTGGGGCACCCAGGCCCAGGCGTCGGCGGCGGCGGATACGGCGGTCACTGTGGGAACCGGGTCCCGGGGGCCGTAGATTTGCAGGAATGGCCCAACCCGACCGACTCGAACGCGTGACCGACCTGCTCCTGGTCCTGCTCGACACGAACCGGCCCCTCAGTCTGCGCGAGATCGCGGAGCGGGTGCCCGGCTATCCCGAGGGGCACGATGCCAGGCGTCAGGCCTTCGAGCGGGACAAGAAGCTCCTGCGCGACGAGGGGGTGCCGGTGGTGACGGCATCCGTCGAGTCCGAGGACCAGACCGGGTACTCGGTCGACCCCGACGCCTACTACCTGCCTGACCTGGGGCTCGACCCCGACGAGCAGGCTGCCCTCAACCTGGCGGTGGCCGGTGTCCACCTCGGCGAGCCTATCGGGAGGGAGGCGCTGTCCAAGCTGGGCCTGGGAGGCCGGTGGCCCCGTCGCGGTGCCCCGCTGCCGCTGGTCGAACTGCCGCTGGTGGACGGGCTCCCGGCGCTGCCCGCCCTGTTCGACGCCGTCCGCACCGGTGCAGTGGTCACCTTCGCCTACCGGGGGGAGACCCGGACCGTCGACGTGGCCGGGATCCGGTTCCGCGGCGGCCACTGGTACGCGGTGGGCTGGGACCGCGACCGCGGCGAGGCCCGCACCTTCCGGGTCGACCGGATCGACGGTCTGCCGGCGGCCGGCGCCGCCGGGTCGTCCGAACTGCCCGGCGACTTCGACACCGACGGGGCCTTCGCCCGCGAGCCGTGGCACTTCGGTTCCGGCGACGCCGTCGAGGTCGACGTGGCGGTCGATGCGGCCGAGGCGCCCCAGGTGGTCACCGCGCTCGGCCCCGACGCGGTGGTGGAGCGGTCCGACGACGGTGCGGTGGTGGTGCGTCTGGTCGTCACCGATGTCGAGGCCCTGGTCTCGTGGGTGCTCGACCTGCTCGACCACGCCGAGGTGCTCCGGCCGCCCGAGGTGCGTGCCGCCGTGGTGTCCCGCCTGCAGTCGTTCGTCGTCCCGGGAGCGGCGCGATGAGCCCGGCACCCGACACCGCCGGGCGGCTGCGCCGGCTGCTGGCCATCCTCACCTGGCTGGCCCAGGAGGGCGAGGCCCCGATCGACGACGTGGCGGCCCGGTTCGACCTGACCCCGAACGCGCTGGTGGCCGAGCTGGAGATGGCGGCCTGCTACGGCGTCCCGCCGTACTCGCCGGACCAGCTCCTCGAGATCATCGTGACCGACGAGACGGTGTCGACCCGGGTAGGGACCGCACTGGCCCGGCCCCGACGACTCAGCCCCCGGGAAGGTCTGGCCCTGGCCGCGTCGGCCCGGGCGCTGCTGGCTGTCCCGGGCAGCGACGACAGCGGTGCCCTGTCCCGGGCGCTGACCAAGCTGGACCGGGCGCTGGGGGGTCCCACCGTCGACGTCGAGCTGGACACGCCGGCGCTGCTCGACGTGGTGCGCCACGCCGTCGACCGGGGCGAGCGCCTCGCCATCACGTACTACTCGGCCTCGTCCGACCAGACGGCCGAGCGCACGATCACGCCGCGGCACCTGTTCGCCTCCGAGGGCCACTGGTACGTGGACGCCTGGTGTGAGGTCGCCGACGGCGTCCGCCGATTCCGGGTGGACCGGATCGCCTCGGCCACACCGGCCGGGCCGGCTGCCCCCGAGGTGCTGGCCGACGAGCTGCCGGCCCCCGGGGACCGGCCCGTCGGTCCGGCCGGTTCGACCGCCCGGGGTGCCTTCGTCCCCGGCCCCGACAGCCGGAGGGTCCGGGTGGCGACCGACCGGTCGATGACCTGGCTGCTCGAGACGATCCCGTCGGCCGCCCCCGTCGACGACCCGGGGGACCGCCCGGTGTGGGAACTGTTCGTCGGCGGCGACGCCTGGCTCGAGCGACTGCTGCTCCGGCTCGGGCCCGACGCCGAGGTGCTCGACCCGGTGGAGGACCGGGCGCTGGCTCCGGATGCGGCGGCCCGGATCCTCGCACGCTACGGTTCCGCCCCGGCCTGACCTCGGCCTCACCCTCGGCCTCACCTCGGCCTCACCCCCGGCCTGATCCCGCCGGAACCGGCACGACCGCCTCCTGGCCCAGCCCCGCGGTCCGGCCGTGACACCTCCGGCACAGCCTCCGACAATCATGGGATAACATGAAAGGGATCGAAAGATACCCTGAGACCGAGGGCGCCCCGACAGCGCCGGTCGAGGGGGTGCGGTGCTGAGGGTGCAGGTGGTGCGGTCCGCCGGGGTTCCCTACTACGTGCGCGACCTGGTCCCGGGCCGGGCCGAGGGGACGCGGGTGGCCGGCGAGTCACCCGGGGAGTGGACCGGCGGGGGGAGCGCCGTCCTGGGGTTGCGGGGCTCCGTGGCCCCCGACGAGTTCGCCGAACTGTTCGCCGGTCGCGACCCGCTCGGCGACCGGCCGCTGCGGATGCCAGGTGGGGAGCGGGCGGTGGCCGGGGTGGACCTGCTGTTCTGCGCGCCGAAATCGGTGAGCCTCCTCCATCTGCTCGGCAATCGGGAGCTGTCCGAGGCCACCGGAGCGGCCCACGCCGCCGCCGTGGCCGATGCCAGGGGATCGCTCGAACGGAGCGGACTCGGTGTCCGCCGGACCAGGGGTGGCGTCACCCGGCACCTGGCCACCACCGGCGCGGTGGCCGCCGGGTTCGTGCACCGGACCAGTCGCGCGCTCGACCCGCACCTCCACACCCACCTGGTGGCGGCCAACGTGGCCCAGGGCGTGGACGGGGTGTGGTCGGCGATCGACACCCGACGCCTCTTCGCCGATCGTCGGGCGCTCGGCGCCGCCTATGACGCCTCGCTGCGCCGCGAGCTCACCGAACGGCTCGGCGTGGCGTGGCAGCAGGGCCCGACCGGGCGGTGGGACGTCGCCGGGATCGACCCGGTGCTGACCCGGCTGTTCTCCCAGCGGGCGGCCTCGATCGACGAGCAGTTGTCCGGCGTCGCCGACGTCGCCCGCACGCCGGGTCGTCGGCGGGCCGCGTTCCACGTCGAGCGTCCGGGCAAGGACACGGATTCGACGGTGGAGGGACTGCGCACCGCGTGGCGTCGACGGGCGGCCGACCTCGACCTCGACACCGCCGACCTGGTCCGGGTGGTCGGACTGGGCCGCGTGGCACCGGCGGGGCCGACCGTCCACCGTGACGAGCTGTCGGCCCGACTGGTCCGCCTCGCCGGTCGACAGCCGACGCTCGGCCGGGCCGATCTGGTAGCCGCGGTCGGCGACGCGGCACCGACCGGGCTGCGCAGTGCCGAACTCGATGCGACGGTCGACCGCCTGCTGGGGACGGTCCCGTCGACGGGGTCGGGGCCGGGCGCGGGTCGGTGGGCGACGGTCGACGTGGTGCGTGTCCTCGATTCGTCACCGGCGTCGCTGACCGCAGGCGGCGACCGGGCCGTCGGGCGTACGGCGGGGCCGGTCACCCGGACGGACCTGGGGTACGG
>Ga0075019_10001389_pt1 | contig 13708 bp, 9 predicted proteins | sample ColStrG_CSR_2013_FD_71473 | JGI IMG/M metagenome (GOLD analysis project Ga0075019, IMG submission 71473) | Freshwater sediment microbial communities in response to fracking from Pennsylvania, USA - Cold Stream Run_MetaG_CSR_2013 | ecosystem: Environmental > Aquatic > Freshwater > Creek >...
GCCGAAGCAATTGCCGTAATGCGCGATGCCGGCCACAACGCCGCTCAAGATGCGGCGGTTGCGCGCTCCAGTCTTGGGGTCGTCGATGCGGCCGAAGCGCAGTGAATCCAGCACCGCGACCGGGCGTGCGCCCATGGTGAAGATGTCGCGGAGGATGCCGCCGACGCCGGTGGCCGCGCCCTGGAACGGCTCGATGAAGCTGGGGTGGTTGTGCGATTCGATCTTGAAGGCGATCACGTAGCCGCCGCCGATATCGACGATGCCGGCGTTTTCGCCGGGGCCCTGCACCACCAGCTTGCCGCGCGTGGGCAGCTTCTTCAGATGCAGCCGCGAGCTTTTGTAGGAGCAGTGTTCGCTCCACATCACGCTGAAGATGCCAAGCTCGGTGTAGCTGGGCTCGCGGCCCAGGATCTGGACGATCTTTCCGTACTCCTCGCCGGTGAGCTGGTGCTGGCTGATGAGATCGGGGGTGATGGTCATGCCCGCACCGCCGCGGGCGCGGGGGCGTGTGCCATCAACATCGAGTGGAAGACGACAAGGCCGTCGCTCGATCCCATGAGGGGCTCGGTGGCGCGCTCGGGGTGCGGCATCATCCCCATGACGTTGCGCTCGCGGTTGAGCACGCCGGCAATGCCGCGCAGAGAGCCGTTGGGGTTATCGATGTAGCGGTAGGCGATGCGGTCTTCGTCTTCGAGCTGGTCGAGGGTGCGCTCGTCGGCGAAGTAGCAGCCCTCGCCGTGAGCGATAGGCATGCGCAGGATGCGATCGGTTTGTGCGGCCAGGGTGAACGGTGAGTTGCGGGTGGCGGCGCGCAGGCGCAATTCGCGGCAAATGAACTTGAGGCCGCGGTTACGAATCAGGGCGCCCGGCAGCAGGCCGGCTTCGACCAGGATCTGGAAGCCGTTGCAGATGCCGAGCACCAGCCCTCCATCGGCGGCGAAGCGGCGCACGGCCTGCATCACCGGCGAAAACTTGGCAATGGCGCCGCAGCGCAGATAGTCGCCGTACGCGAAGCCGCCGGGCAGGATGATGGCATCGGCGTTGCCGAGGGTTTCGGAGTCATGCCAGATATATTCGACCGGCTGCCCCAGGTTGTTGCCGACCGCGTAAAAAGCATCGTGATCGCAATTGCTTCCGGGAAAAACAATGACGCCAAATCGCATGGTATTTGTTTTTGGGGAGGCTATAGCTTAGTTTAGCACCCGGCACGCTGGTTCCGGAGCCGCAGCCAACGCTGAAGGTGCGGGGGGCACACGCGGCGGTGCTGGGTTCTCGCGCGGGCGGAACCGGTGCCTTGTGGGAGGTATCAGGAACCAGACGAATCCTGCGTGCGAGCCTTGCCTACAGCCTACCAGGTTGAATACTTCGTCCCATCCAGTGCCGTGGCGTCAGACCCACTCCTAACATCAAAAATACCGGACGTCGCTGTCGGTTGGTTCGGGTCTGGTTTCGACCAGACGGTTTTCCAAGAACCAGTGCGGTTCGTGAAGGGGTCCGTCGGAATTTGAGTGATGTACCCCTCGTTCGTCAGCGAATCCATGCTGCTGGGAGGGCCTTTTCTTGTGGCCTCACCGGGTCCCCGCTCCAAGAGGCGCGGCTAACGACCTACTGGTGTACGGTCAGATATACCGTCTGCGTGACGGGCACGCCAGCCACGCTCATGTTGATCTGATAGTCGCCATCCGGCACGTTCGGTACCGTGATGTTGAACTGATACAACCCGATATTGTCCGGAGCCAGACCCGCATAGGAAGTGGTTGCCGGGGTCAGACCGAAGCTCACCGCGAGCCCGGAAATGCTGTTCGCGGCGCTTACCACCACACCCGGCGGGAGCGGCGGCGTCACCGGACCGAATCCGATGCCGTAAGCCGTGATGGATTCGCCCGGCTTGGCCGGACGGAAGGACGCACCCGCGATCAGACCATTGTCGCCGACATAAGTCACGCCATCCGGGAACAGCGCGACTAAGTACTGCTTGCCCCCGATGTTGAATTTCGCCGGAGCCAGCATCCCCGGCGCCATCGTCACCTTCTGCACCGTAGCGGGAGCGCTGGCGCCCGCGCAGTTGGTGACCACCAGCTGGACCGGCCCGGTAGCCGGATCGGCGGGAGCCTGCACGTTAATCTGCGCGGGGCTGATGTACTCAACAAATCCCGCGTTGGCGTTGATCGAGACGCTGCTGCCGTCGAGACTGGTGGGGGCGTTGGCGCCCATGAAATCGCCGGGACTCCAGAGCCGCGTATTGATGGCGAGGTTGGAGCCCTTTACCTCGAGCCACGACCCGGCGCCGAAGGACGGCAGGGCGCCGAAATCGCCCAACGATCGGACCGAAGTGATGATCGGCACACCGATTCCGCAACTCGGATTGATCGTGGCCATGGCCATGAATTGGACGGAACCCAGGTTGCTGCCCGCAATGGCAGCCGTGATCACGACGTTGCCCGGCACCGGCCCCAACGTGACTCCCATCGCGGCCGAACCGGTGTTGTCGGTCAGGAGGCTGAGGGCGGAGAGGGTGGCCGATCCGCCGACCACGGCGAAATTCACCGTGATCCCCGGCACCCCCAGCCCGCCACGGCCATTCACTGTCACCTTCAACGGCTTGGGCAGCGCCGTTCCCGCCGGCGCCGTCTGGTTGTTGCCGTCGGCAATCAGCAGACCGGTGGGCGAATCCAGCACCAGCTTCCACATCATGCTGCGGGCGGAATCGATAGCATAGAGATCGCCGCTGGCATCCAGCTGGATTGCCTTGCCGCTGAATCCGGCGGTGGCATTCGCCAGCAGTCCGTCCGCTACCGCCGCTGAGCCGCCCCCGCTAACCACTCGAATCCTGGCGCTGCTGTCCACGCGGTAAATGCTGCCGCTGCCCGACTGGATATAAAGGTATCCCGACGCATCCACCGCCAGGCCCGCCACACCGGGGAGTGGGCTGGACTTAGCCGGCGCACCGTCGGCCGGAGTACCCTTGGTTCCGTTGCCGGCCACGGTGGTGATGATGCCAGCCTGGTTCACCACGCGTACCACATTGTTGGCGCCATCGCCCAGATAGACGTTACCGTTCCGGTCCGCGGCCAGACTGACCGGACCGCCCAACCGTGCGTTGATGGCCAAGCCTGCGTCGCCGGTGTACCCCAGCGTGCCGTTGCCGGCAAACGGGGAAATCATTCCGTCCGTCGTGATCTTGCGGACCCGTCCGTTGCAGCAATCGCCCACATAGACGGCGCCTGCCCCATCCACCGCCAAGGAGGAGACGACGTTCATCCCGGCATTCGTGGCCGGACCACCGTCTCCGGAGTTGGGCGGTGCGCTGGGGTTCCCGGCGAACGTGGTGACCACGCCGGCAGCCGAGATCATCAGTATTTTCTGGGACACGCCCAGGTAGAGGTTTCCTTGCCCGTCTCCCGCCATCGAATACAATTGCGGCAGCGGGGCCGAAGTCGCCTGTACTCCTTCGACGGGGGTTCCCAGGAGGCCGTTGCCCGCGAAGGTGTTGATCCTGCCGTTGGGAGTGACCTGGCGGACGCGGAAATTACCGGCGTCCAGGATAAACAGGTTCCCCTGCGCATCGATCGCAGTATCGCCAGGATTGTTGAGCAGCGCGAAGATCGCCAGCCCCCCGTCTCCCGCGTAGTGCAAGCGGCCGGCGATCGTCATCACGCCGGTGCTGGTGAGCAGCCTCACCCGATTGCTGCCGGTTTCCGCGATGAACACGTTTCCAGCACTGTCGATCGCAAGGCCGAGCGGGTTGAAGAAGTACGTGCCAATCGCCGGGCCGTCACTGTAGCCGAACGTCTGGGTCCCGGCTACCTGAATCAGGCTGCCGTCGGTCCCGATCTTGCGTATGGCCGGGAACGTGACGTCGGTGAAGAAGACACCGCCGGCGACGTCGATGGCAATGGCATGTGGGGCCCCCATCGGCGTGGCGGTGGCAGGACCACTTGCCGGCCGGCCCAGGCTGCCGTTGCCCGCGATGGTTGTGATGATGCCGCTCGGGTCGATCTTGCGCACACGATAGTTAAACTTGTCCGCGAAGTACAGGTTGTTCGACTGGTCGAATGCGAGCCCGGTGGGGGTATTGAGCTGGGCGGAGAGTGCAGGCTTATTGTCGCCGTCGTAACCGCCAATCCCGGTCCCGGCTATGGTCCTGATCTTTCCATCCAGCGTGATCACGCGGATGCGATTGGCGTCGCTGAAGTAGATGTTGCCGGCGGGGTCGAGCGCAATCCCGCCGGTGACGCCCACGAGTGCGTTCACGGCCAGCCCGCCGTCCCCGTTGAACCCCAGCGTTCCGTTGCCTGCCAACGCCGTCACCAGTCCTTTGGGGGCGATTTTGAAGACCAGTCCCGGCGATGCCAGGTAGAAGGTGCCGTCCGTTCCCAGCTTCATGTCGGTCGCGATCACGCTCAACTGAAACGTCGTGCTGATCGTGCCGCTCGGCGTGATTCTGCGGATGCGGTAGTTCGCCGAATCCAGTACGTACAGATTGGCGGAGTCATCCACGGCCACCGCATCCGGGCTGGACAGCAGGGCCTGCACCGCCGGCCCGCCGTCGCCCAGCGGATAAGTGCCGGCGAAAGTTCTCAACACGTAGGGATAGTTGGCGCCCTGGCCGGCCGCACTGGCGGCCGCCAGAGCCAGAAGACCTAGAGTGGTAGCGGTCCGGCGGTGGAGCAGGCGTGGAAAGCGCTTCATGGTCCCTCCCGGTGCACAGACCTCTATTCTAGTTGCCGAATGCGGCGTGGCAGCGATCGGCCGGGGCCTTCGCGCACGCTTCGGGACTCATTCTCACATCCGGCGAACGGCCGCGCCCGGCCATGTCAGACGGGCTATCTTAATGGGTATGACCAAAGTTCAGGTACGTTTCCGGCTGCAGAAGCCCCTTGACGATGCCATGCTCCTCCGCATTTCCGACACCTCGTCCCTCTACGGCATCCAGAAGCTGCAGGTGGCGCCCTCGCTGGATGCGTTGATGGTGGAGTACGACGCCACGCGCCTGCGTCCGGCCGAGGTGGAGGCGGCGCTGGCCGGCGCCGGCATTCCCCTGGAGCGCGCCGGGTAGATCGAGCAGGCGGCGCTCTGGGCTCAGCGATCGGCCGGCCCGCGCTTCTTTCCAGGCGCCGCTGCCTGAATCGCCAGCAGCCTGAGGCAGGCTGCGGCCGCGCGCAGGCGCACGGGCTCTTTGTCGTCCTGCATCAGGGGTTCAATGACACTGGCCAGCGAGGGGTCGTTGCGCAGGCTCAGCGAATGCACGGCCGCGGCGCGGACGGACGCGTCTTTATCCGACAACGCGTCCTTCAGGGCCTGTAGCGTCTCGTCGTCTTTGTCCCGGCCCAACAGAAGCGCGGCGGTGGCGCGGCCGGAAACACCGGAGTCGGTGAGGATGGCCTGCATGGAAGCCACGCCTTCCCCGAAGCCCGGCAGCGGAACGAAGCCAATTCCTTCCTGCACCGCGAAAAGGAAAGTGGCCCGAGGCGTGTGCATCATGCGCAGGGCGGTGCGCTTCTGCTGGCTGAAGTAGTTCGAGGACGTCTTGCTCTCTTTGGCGAGAACGGCCAGCAGCGCCTGCTTGCCCGCGGGTTCGCGGCGGGCGAAGAGCGCTTTGGCGGCGGCAAAGCTGACCTCGGGCACTTCGTCGTCGAGCGCCTTCAGCAGGGCGTCCGTGGCAGGCTTGCTTTTCACTTCGGCCAGGCTCGCGACCACGGACTGCCGCACCTCCACATCTTTGTCTTGCAGCATCTGCCGCAAGTTTTCAAACAGGGGGCCCCGGCCTGGAGCCAGACTCAACGCCACCACCCCCAACTTGCGTGTGTCCGGGTTCTTGCTTTCGAGGGCGTGCCGCAAAATCTCGTTGCACTGAGCCTGGGTAGCCGCTCCGAGCGGCCCAGCCAGCATCGTGGCCGCGGGGAGAATCCGGAGCCACCTCCATGTGTTGTGCGCCATTCCCGATTGTTTATCACCGGGGCCACGGGCGTGGCAAGGGGCGCTGCGTCGCACACAAACGCGCGGACGGGTGTGGCGTTTTCCGGCAGGCAAAACTAGTAATCATCCCAGATGTAGCGGCTCTCGACAGAAGGCAATATATAGTTACGCATCTGCTCCTACGGGATTCCATGGCTTACCCAGAGGGCATTTCGGATCTCAAGACGCAGCGATTGGGCCGGTCACGCCCGAAAGGACGTGGGGCAAAGAGGAAGGCGGTGAAAACCGTACACCTGAGTGCGATCGCCCTCCGCTCGTTGTCGGAGAGGATCGGCCAGGCGGTCCTTACCTTGGAGCGATTGGGGCTGTTACCGCCGGAAGACGTAGGAAGGCAGCGAGACCTTTCCAGGGAAGAGCGGGTGACTGAGGAACTGGACATCCGCTCGATAGAGACGTCACTTCAGTTCGGAAGGGAAATTCTGGATCTGGCAAGAATCATCTTGGATCTCCGCTCGCAACGGGAGAAGACCGACCATCCGGTAATCTGACCACTACCGAACCCGGTTGCGAAGGTCGCGAGGCCTGGTTTACCGGCCCCCGGCCGGAATGGTAGAATGACCCCCATGAAACGCACTCTCGTCTCCCTCAGCATTCTGCTGCTGCTTGCAGCAGCCTCCTTCGCCGCCGACGCCACTGGCAAATGGAAAGGTTCCTTCGAAGTTCCCGGGGGCCCGGTCCTCAGCCTCACCTTTGATCTGAAAGTCGCCGATGGGGCTTTGACCGGCACCGTCGCCGGTCTGCCTCCCAAAGAAGCCGGCATCGAAATCAAGGACGGGAAGGTGGAGGGAGACAACCTCTCCTTTTGGCTCATGACGGAGTACCAAGGCAATCCCATCAAAATTGTGTACACAGGCAAGGTCGAGGAAGGACAGATCAAGTTCGTCATGGGGACGGAAGACGGAGGCTGGAGTACCGAGATTCTCGCCAAGCCCGTTTAGCGCGCCACCCCTGCGGGCGATTGCGAGTTTCCGCAGTTTTGACCATAAACGAGCCTTGGGGCGCCGACGCGGAGGCCAACCCGGCGGCGTCGGACTCCTATCTCCTGGCCGTCGGGGAGACGGGTACCGATTCGAACCTAGCGGGCAATACGGTTCACTTAACGGCGAATCCCAACGCTTCCCAGTTCCTCACCTTCGGGCCGTTAAGCCGGATTGCTGGTGGATAGGGCTGTCGCGACAGCTATCCGTGGCGTTGTTCGGACGGTTGAGATCTGCCATAATTCTCGCAGCCAGTACCATAAGCTTGAAGAGCTTCGAGTCATGAACCGCTCCATCCTAAGTAGAACGTCGCTCACCGTTGGGGTGCGGTCGGCCTAAAAATCTGGAGGCGACTTGAGGAATGGTATGGAAGTAGTTGCAACACAAGGATTTAATGCCGAGGTCCGCCGGTGGCGCCTCCGTCTTAGGCCGCCCGGGGCCGGTTTTATGCAGGTCAGCCTAAACATGAGTTAGCAGTCATGAAAACCGCCGCCGCTGAGACCGAGGTGCTCCTGGAGTGGACGTACTCCCCTCGGGACTTCTTTGAGTCCGAAATTGAGGTTGCCAGGTCCGATTACACAGTGAACATTCCTTCGAGTGCGATCTCCACTCGTTTGCGCGCGTTCGAATTTGACGCCGATGATGGTATTCGGCAGCGGCTTCATGACGCTCTGTTTGACCTCATGTGCGGTGTTCAACTCGTTACGAGGAAGCCATTTCAGCTGTCCAAGTCTCGCCTCACGCGGATCGAGCCCGATGGTCGACGCCATATCTTTGTCGAGCCCGAAGGGGCTGTCCTCACCCTGAGCGGCTTTCCAGTTGACACCACTGTCACTGACGCAAGCGTCAAAGTTATCGCGGATTCGAAACAGGAACGAATCAACGGGAAGGCGGAGCTGGCTGAATTGGTTGCGAAGTACTCCCCGGAGGACGATCTCCTGAAATCCATGCTTCAGAGCTACAGCACAAGCGTATCGGACCCGAACAATGAGCTCTTCCATTTATATGAAGTTCGCGATGCCCTTTCCACAGCATTTGGTGGCGAGGCAAAGGCCCGGGAGGCGCTCAACATTTCAAGGGACGCTTGGTCACGCTTCGGTCAGCTGTGCAATGACGAGCCGCTTAGGCAAGGTCGTCACCGCGGGAAGAACTTTGAGTCCCGGCGCGACGCGAGCGAGGCCGAATTGCGTGAGGGCCGCGCCGCCGCCCTGGCAATGATCAACGCTTACCTCTCATTCCGAGAGCGTGGTGGAAAAGTGAAATGACTGCTAATGATCCGTTGCAGCGGACGCGCCGCAAGCGGCGCGCCGCTGAACGGAAAATAGGCCGCTACGAGAGGAACGCAGCAGAGTGATGGAACCATATCCGGGCCTCCGACCCTTTCGACGCGAAGAGGCCGAGCTCTTCTTCGGTCGAGACCAGCTTGTCGAGCACCTGGCCCAGAGGCTGTCGCGGGAGCGCATCGCTACCCTCGCAGGTCCTTCCGGATCCGGCAAGTCGTCGATAGTACGTGCAGGGCTCTTGCCCTTTCTGGAGGATGGCGGCGGATCGAGAGGAGGAGCACACTGGTGCTCCATCGTTGTCAGGCTGGGGTCGGATCCACTCCGCACCCTGAGCGAAGCGCTGACCGGCGACCTCAATGCTCTCGAGGGACTTCTATCGAACGAATCAGATTCTCGATCGACTCGCCATGATCTGGCGGATCTAATCAGGCGCCGCTACCCGGTTCCGGATCAGAGCACACTTCTTGTCATCGACCAGTTCGAGGAGGTGTTTCGTTCGGCTTGGCAACCGTCCAGTCTTAGAAGCACCACACAGTTCCTGGGAAGCACTTTGACTGAGCTTGCCGGTGACTTCCCGTGTCCCTTGTACGTGCTTTTGGTGATGAGAACGGATTTCCTCGGAGACTGCAACGGAATTTCGGGTTTGACGCAACTTGTTAACAGGGGCCTTGTACTCGTGCCACCCCTTAGCAAAGAGGAGCGGTTAGCGGCCATTGAGCGGCCCGCTCAAGTAGGAGGAGCTTCGATAGAACAGGAGCTGGTGACGAGGCTCCTTGCCGACACGGAAGAACTCGGTCCTGACCAGTTGGCTTTGATGCAACATGCCTTGAAGCGACTATGGGCGCGGGCGTCATTCCGACTCGGACCGCAAACCGATGACGCAGGAACACGCCCTTTCGTCCTCACGTTTGCCGACTATCAGGCGATTGGGGGTGTTACCGACGCGCTACGGCTGGAGGCGGAAGCCGCCTTCTTTGGCTTGCACCCGGAAGAGCAGAAACTGGCAGAGGGGCTCTTCCGCTGCCTTACTGCCTCGGGCGACTTCCGGAGGACATTCAGGCGACCCGGCCGGCTTCGCCAGATTGCGAGTGAACTTCAAAACTCAGCCGAAACTGTCGAACGAGTGGCCAGAACGTTCTGTCAGGAGGGTCTCCTCACATGCTCAGAACCGGCGATTGGAATTGCTGAAGATCCCGTATTTGACATTAGCCACGAGGCCGTGATCCGTCAGTGGGCTCGATTACAGCACTGGGTCGAAGCGGAGGGCGAGGCTGGAGAACGTCTTTCTCACCTGAGACAGATGGCTACGCGACACCAGGGCGGTACAGGGGCCCTCCTTCAAGGCCCAGAGCTCGCTTTCACTTTACAGTGGCTGTCGGAAGCAGGGCCGACAGTCGCTTGGGCGGAGCGATACGGTGGCGGCCTCGAGCTCACGAAGGCGTATGTCGATGCAAGTAGTGCAGCTGAGGAAAGTGAGAAGAGGAAAGTCGAACAAGGACTCCCACAGCGTGGCGGCGTATTCATCTGCTATCGGCGTGAAGACGCTGCCGACGCCGCAAGATATATCAATAGGGTCCTCGGCGAGAGATTCGGCCCTGGTCGGGTCTTCATGGATGTTGTTGGCATAAGCCCGGGTAGCGACTTTGAGACGGTCCTAGATGCGAAGCTGACAGAATGCTCCGTCACGCTCGTTCTGATTGGCGAGACTTGGTTGTCGCTCACTGCTGACGGCGGCGAGTCGAGGTTGCACCAGCCAAGCGACTATGTGCGAAGAGAGATTCGGGAGGCAATTAGCCGTAAGCATCGTGTTGTTCCTGTCCTTCTCAAAGCAGCTCGAATACCAGATGTTGACAAGCTCCCAAAGGACATCGCTCCGTTGTCGAAACTGCAGGGGATACAGCTCCGGCATGAAACTTTCGATCAGGACCTTGAAAGGCTGGCTCAGTCACTCAAGCCTGACGTGGACCGGGGCGATATTCCTTCCAAATTGGGCCGCGGCCTAACAAGGGCGCTGCAGTGGACGCGGCTGGTGCCGCGCCACTGAGCGCCGGGCGTTAGCCCTTGGCATCGAGGACCCGGCTCTGGGAAGCGGAACCCTCGCAGTGATCACATAATCACATATCTGTCGTGAAATCCCCTTCACACCAGCAGATGCCCCGAGCTTCCGTCTCACCCGTTCGGAAACAACCGCCGCGCGGTTCGCTCCACTCGGCACGTTAACTGAACAGCATTGAGACCTAGCGGTGACCTGGCGGGCAGCCCGGTGGCGGAATCGTGCCCACCGGCAAGGGCTCGGTCTGGCAGCGGCCGCTCCTCGTAAACCGTTGGCTTTCAACCGGCTACATGCGGTCTTCCATTCGACCCGCCAATTTGCCCGTTCAACCCGCAAACCTGCCGTACAACCAATAATTTCAACGTTTTAATGCCAAGTGATATGCCCGTGGCCGCGCCCTTCCCTATACTCGGTTCAAGCGCATGTGGCTGACGACAGGGCCGGACGGCTGTGTGCCGGTGCGTGTCACCTGTTGGCGGACGGGCGCAACCAAGTGATAGCCGGGAAGTTGCCGGGGCTTCGAAGGCCACTCAGGAGGGAGTTCGAACGAGATGCACAAGCCGATTAAGTATGCCGAAAAGGCACTGACATACGCCGCGGGTGCGGCCTGGTTCGTTTTCGACAAGTTCAATCAGATCGGCCAGAATCCGGGCTTTGTGCCGAAATGGTCGGACAAGCCGCTGCTCAAGTCGTACGAGAAGACCAAGCCCCCGTTGGGCTGGCCGCGCACCACCGATTCGCTCTGCCCCCGCTGCGTCCCGGAGATCCGCCAGCAAATCCTGGACGGCAAAACACCCCTCGAGGTGCTCTACACCGACAAGCCGGGCGAGATCAAGGCCCAGGTCATCGAGCGCGACGGCAAGATCCTGATGGTCAAGGATTGCCCGATTCACGGCCACTTCGAAGACGTGATGGCGATCGACACGGCTTTCTTTAAACACCTGGAAGATGTCTTCCCCGGCCGCGACATCCGCGCCCACAACGATTCCACGCTGCACAAGCACGGATCCAGCACCGTCACCCACGGCCGCGGTTCGGTCCTTACGGTGGACCTGACCAACCGGTGCAACATGATGTGCGACCCCTGTTTCATGGACGCCAACCAGGTGGGATTCGTGCACGAACTGAGCTGGGAGGATATCCAAACCCTGCTCAATAACGCCGTCACCATCAAGCCGAAGCGCCAGATGTCGGTGCAGTTTTCGGGCGGTGAGCCCACCATTTCGCCTTACTTTTTGAAGGCCGTAGCGTACGCCCGGGAAGTAGGCTATACCTCGGTACAGGCGGCCACCAACGGCATCGAATTCGCCAAGAGTCCCGAGTTCTGCCGCCAGGCCGCCGAAGCCGGCCTGCGCTATGCGTATCTGCAATTCGATGGGATCGGCAACGCCGCCAACGCGCACCGCAAGGTGGGCAACCTGTTCGACGTGAAGCTCCGCGCCATCGAGAATCTGCATTCGAACGGCGTGGACATTATCCCGGTGATTACGATCATCAACGGCATCAATAACGAGCAGGTGGGCCGCATCGTGCAGTTCGCGCTCGACAATCCCAAGAAGATTCCCTTCCTTTCGTTCCAGCCGGTATCCTTCACCGGCCGCGACGAGGCCGTCACGGACGACCGCCGCGCCGCTCAACGCTACACCCTTTCCCACCTGGCGCACGATGTCAAGAACCAAACCGGCCTGGGCGAGCCGGCGCGCGACTGGTTCCCGATTTCTTTCATGTCGACCTTCTCCGACTGGAGCGATCTGGTGCACGGGCCGCAACACGAATGGGGCCAGTTGAGCTGCGGCTGCCATCCGAACTGCGGCGTGGGCATGGCGGTCATGGTCGACAAGGAAACCAAGGAGGCCAAACCGGTCACGGCCTTCTGGAACGCGGACCAACTGGCGAGGGACGTGGCTCGCATCAACGATGCGGCGCGCGGCAAGTGGCCCTCGATCATCGGGATGGCGCTAGCGGCCACCCGCAACTACGATCCCTTCCAGGCGCCTACGCATTTCCGGCTGAGCGACCTGATGAAGAAGCTCGACAAGACGTTTGGCGCCACCGGCAAGAGCTACGGCAAGGTCGGCAAAGACCGCACGTTCGACGACATTGAGAAGCGCCGCCGGGACCGTTGGAACTTCCTTTTTGTCGCGGGCATGTGGTTCCAGGACCTCTTCAATTACGATTTCCGGCGCACCGAGCAGTGCATTATCCCTTACGCCACCCAGGAAGGCGAGATCTCCTTCTGCGCCTACAACACCGGCGTGGGCTGGCGGAATATCATCGAGAAGATGCACATGACTGCCACGCTCACCAAGTGGTACGAAGAGCACGGCCGGCACGAGATCTTTGCCGGCGGTAAGGCGGTTCCGCTCAACAGCCGCGACCACTCGCTGGTGCTCCGCCAGGAGATCGTGACTACCGAAGAGCAGCACGATCTGGACAAGCTGGGCATCGCCAAGACCGCCCGCGAGGAGAAGATCCGGGCGCGCGACGCGAAGTTGAAGCAGGCGGCCGAGAACGAGCGCATGGCCAGGCTGTATCGCGAGCACGTGCTGAAAGAGAAGTCCGACCCGGCGCTGGTGCAGATCGGCAGCATTCTGCCCGCGCCCAAAGCGGTCGAAAAGCCGGTGGAAGAGCGCGAGGAAGTAGGAAGCTTCGGGGATTAACGAGGCTGTCCGAGCCCCATTGACACAGGCCACCGGTTCCGACCGGCAGCCCAGCGCCATTTTTGCTAGCATGAGAGCAACCTGATCGTCTGGATGCCAGCGTCACGCCTTAGCGCCGGCATCGGAGGGAATACTCATGACGAACACGCGGCGTTCTTTCCTGGGCGGCCTCACCGGTGCGGTGGCCGGTCTCACCTATTCCTCTCGGGCGGCGGCAACGCCGCGGCAACTCAGACAACTGCTGGCGGTCGCGCCCAAAAGTGAGGGTTACTGGAGCCTGGTGGAGAGCCAGTTTCCCCTGCGGCCCGGCAAGGTGCCGATGAATGCCGCTAATCTTTGTCCTTCGCCGCGCATCGTTTCGGAACGCGTGGCGGAGTGGACGCGGGATGAAGACGCGGACGTCTCGTTCCCGAACCGCACCAAGTTTGCGACCCTGCTGGAGGACGCGCGTAAGAAGGTAGCGGCGCAGTTGGGCGTTTCGGCCGACGAGGTCGCGCTGGTGCGCAATACCAGCGAAGCCAACAACGTGATCAACAACGGCTGTGTGCTGAAGCCGGGAGACGAAGTCGTGCTCTGGGAGCAGAATCATCCCTGCAACAACGTGGCCTGGGACGTGCGCGCCGCGCGCTTCGGATTCACCGTCAAACGGGTCAGCGTTCCGGCTACGGCGAAGGACCCCGATGAGGTCGTGAAGCTGTTCGAAGCAGCCATGACAAAGCAGACCAAAGTGCTGTCGATCACCTACATCTCCAACAC
>Ga0075019_10001390_pt1 | contig 13696 bp, 9 predicted proteins | sample ColStrG_CSR_2013_FD_71473 | JGI IMG/M metagenome (GOLD analysis project Ga0075019, IMG submission 71473) | Freshwater sediment microbial communities in response to fracking from Pennsylvania, USA - Cold Stream Run_MetaG_CSR_2013 | ecosystem: Environmental > Aquatic > Freshwater > Creek >...
TATCTGGGCGTGGCTCTGGTGGCCCCCCCGATCGATGCATTGCCGGCTCCAGGCCTCGGGCCGCGCGAGCTCGCCCTGGTCGCCGACGTGGCCGAGTTGATCATTCCCGCCACGGACACGGGCGGAGCGCGGGCGGCGGGCGTGCCGGCGTTCATCGACATGATGGTGACACAATGGTTCAATCCCGATGAACGGACGCATTTCCTGGAAGAACTGCAGACCTTCGGGGACGCCGCACGGGTGCGTTACGGCCGCCCCTTCGTGGACCTCAACGAAGCCGACCAAGGCACATGGTTTGGCGAGCAGCTGGCCGCCGCGGAACGCGGGATGATTGCATCCCCAATTCCCATTCTCCCTCGGGGGGCGGCGACCGCGGCGCCCCGTTCTTCCTTTGCGGCGCTGATGAAGCGACTGACCGTCGTCGGCTTTTACACCAGCGAATTGGGCGCTACCCAGGAGCTCAACATGACCGTGATCTTCGACAATCCGCCGGGTTGCGCTCCCGTCAAGCAGGGCGAGCGCGCCGACTCGCTCGCGCTCTACAACATTCCGTTCAGCGCCTATTGAGCGGGAACGATCTTGGTCACTCAGGATTTTGATGCAATCGTCGTCGGCTCGGGCGTCTCGGGCGGCTGGGCCGCCAAGGAACTGACGGAGAAAGGTCTCAAGACCTTGCTGATCGAGCGGGGGCGTACGATCACACCGGCCGACTACCGGGGCGAGCACAAGGGCGCCTGGGAATTTCCATTCCGCCAGATTGGGGACCGTCGGCGCTACGCGGCGGACTATCCGATTCAGCGACTGAACGCGATGTTTTGCGAAGCCAATGAACAGTTCTTCGTCAAGGACAGCGACCACCCCTATGAGCAGGATCCAAATCGCCCGTTCATCTGGTTCCGAGGCTATCAGCTCGGCGGACGTTCGCTGACGTGGGGACGTCTGACGCCCCGCTGGGGCGCGATTAATTTCCTTGAAAACGCGAACGATGGCCATGGCGTCGACTGGCCCATCCGCTACGACGACATCCGGCCGTGGTACGACCACGTGGAGGAATTCATCGGCGTGGCAGGCCAGACGGAGGTCAATTTTCCGACCGCGCCGGTGGGCCGCTATCTGCCGCCGTTCCCGCTCAACTGCTGCGAGCAGCACCTGGCGACGGCCATTGCCCGGAAGTTTGACGACCGCCGGCTTGTGATTGCGCCCGTCGCCATCCTGACCCGTCCCCACAAGGGTCGGGCGGCCTGCCATTATTGCGGTCCGTGCGATCGCGGCTGCTCCACCGGCTCGTATTTCAGCTCCATCAGTTCGACCTTGCCGGCCGCTCAGGCCACGGGCCGCCTCACGACCGTGACCAATACGATCGTGCACAGCCTGGAACACGATCCAGCGACCCACAGAGTGACCGGCGTACGTGCCGTCAACATGAACACGCGCCAACGGACCGTCTTTCGCGGCAGGATCGTCTTTCTGAATGCCGGCACGTTGCCGACGACGCAGGTGCTGCTCAATTCGGTGAGCGAGCAATATCCGAACGGCCTGGGCAATACCAGCGGCGTCCTCGGCCACTATCTCATGGATCATGTGACCGGCGCCGGCGCTATGGGGGTCATCCCAGGACTCATGGACAGCAGGCAAGTGGGCAACAAGCCGGCGGGCATGTACATGCCCCGGTTCCGGAATGTCGCCAGGAAGGATGCGCCCTTTGCGCGCGGCTTTGCCTTTCAGGGCGTCACCGGCAGAAGCAACTGGACCCGCGGCATGACGACGCCGGGTTTTGGCGCCGGATTCAAAGAGGAACTGCGCTCTGCCGGACCCTGGTTTGCCCTGCTGGCCGGGTTCGGAGAATGCCTTCCTCGTTATGAAAACCGGGTCAGTCTGGACATGAATAGGCGTGATGCGTGGGATATGCCCCTCATCAGCACCAGTTTCGACTGGGGCGAAAACGAGCGACTCATGGCGAAACATATGACGGCGGACGCCAGGGATATTCTGCAGGCGGTCGGCGCACACGGGGTTCAGGAGCTGCCGAACCTGTCGCCGGGAGGGATGGGAATCCATGAGATGGGAACGGCGCGGATGGGACGCGATCCCCGTTCGTCGTATCTGAACGGTTTCAATCAATCGCATGAACTCAGGAATCTGTTCGTGACGGATGGCGCTTGCATGACATCCTCCGCCAACCAGAACCCCTCGTTGACGTATATGGCACTCACCGCACGGGCGGCAAACCATGCGGTGGATCAGTTGAAGGAGAATCTGCTGTGAGCGCCCCCACCGTGCGACCGTCATGGCCGGGGGCACAGGCCATCAATAGGCGATGCCCAGATTGACGGGGCCAAGCAGGCCGCTCCTGCGCGGGACGAAAGACCGGGCAGATTCCATCCCTGCCACTGGCAGCGCATAGAACGGAGGACGCGGGCTCGCTGAGTTGCTGAGCGAGTTCACCGCGGTGATCTCGAGCAGATTATTCCCTGGCCGAACAAGTTTCGTTACATCAATGGTGTACGGCGCCATCAGCAATGCCGGTGTGCCCTTGCCATTGAGTGTGACTTCCGCCACGTCCTCTACGTCGCCAAGATCCAGCGTGACCTTCTTCACCCCTGCCAGCGATCGTCCGGGGATGCTGAAGTGCGTGGCGTATGAGGCACGGCCGGAGAAGCCCTTGAGCTGCCTGTCCTGGGCCCAGTCGATCAGTTGCGGGAGGCTGCGACGGATGCGCGCCTCGCTGCCGTCGATCACATGGCCGATTCCGCTGAAATTCCACGGTCCCGTGATGGCGATAGTGGTCGCCGGCTCCATCGCCGCTTCGGGAATCCCTTGGGGCGCATGCCGGTCGGTAGGGTCGAAGACCAGCAGTACCGACCCATGGGGATCAAGATTCAAGGTGAGTTCCTTGGCCTGATCCGTGGCCCGAAACCCGCCGTACGGCCTGATGGCGCCGGTCCAGGGGTCCCACAGCTGCGGTGACCCCGCCGCGGCAACTGCAAGTTCTACCGTGACCGACCTGTTGCTGGGATTGCTGAAGAAGAAAGTTTCCAGCATTCCCAGTCTTTTCTCGATGAATGGCAGGGCAGGGCCCTCATGGAAGCTGACGTTCGGTGCCGTGAGCGCACTGAGCGCGCGAATGAATGCGTCGATGGTCTCGACATGCTTCGCCCGGGGCAGGGCCAGGAGGGCCGCTACCGCATCGCGCACGATCCGGCTGTTCGTATCGAAGTCCTTGAGGGTTGCGCTTTCGCTTGGGAGCCTGCCGACGATGACCACCGCGACCCCCTGCTGCGCGGATTTCTCGAGCATTGCTGCCACGGACGGTTCGAGCCACGTGCTGTCGTCGATGACGATGGCCGCGAACCGTGCGCCACCCACCGTCACCAGGGTGCCGTTCTCGATCCTGGCGCTCAGCAAGGCATCCGCGTTGATGTGGCTATAGGCATAGCCGCCCTGCGCAAGTGCCTGTGTCGTCTGCGGTTCCGGGAATCCGGAGAGCGGATAGCCGACTCGCGTCGCCAGAACCGCGACGGGCGTGACTGACGTACCAGTCTGGGAGATGTATTGCAGCCGGCTGATGTACGCATTGATCCGCGGGAGATAGCGCCAGAATGTATTGCGCTCCGACATGAACATGCCGAAGCTTGCCGTCGTCGAGCCGTTATTGAAGGCCCCCCAGCCCGGATAGGGCCGGTCGTCATACGTGTAGGGAAAGCCGTGATAGACGATCTGGTTGATCCCGGCGACGAAGAGGCGGTCGGCCTTTTCCCTGATGGCGCCCGGCGTCGTCCAATACGGTTCGCCCGAGGAGGCAAAGCTTTCGCTCGAGACGATGTGCCGGCCATAGAGGTCCGCCGCCGACGATGCCATCTTCGTGAAGTGCGAGGTCAATTCGGGAGCATGATCGGCGACGGCCATCTGTTCCGTCTCGGGAATATTGCTCCGGCCATAGACTTTCAGAAGATCGGCCGGGGCCCCGTGCGCCTGTGTCCGCGTCAGTAGCCCGTGCCCGGACGCCCACGCGTTGAACGGTTCATAGAAGTCTTCCAGGATCAATTCGCCCACGGTCTTCCAGTAATCACGCCGGACCGCGGCGCCGATGCCGGGCCGGTCATAGAGCGGCTTGCTGACGGCGCTGCTGTAGCCATTGTTGTAGCCGAACTGGATGATCAGCGGCAGATAAGGGACGAGGCTGTAGCCGCGCCGCGATTCGAACTGCTGCAGGAAGTCATCGCTCCAATACAGGTCGGCCGGGATCTCGAGGCTGTCGTAGAAGAGGGCCCGGAGGCCGTGACCAAACCGATCGGCCAGCGCGTCGACCATCGGCTTGCCGAATTGCTGCATGTAGGCGTCAAACGCCGCCTGGCTGAAGTGATCGACGATCAGGCGGGGGCCCGGCATGGCTCCCCCCATGACCTGATCATTCATCGCCACTTGCCGGAAGGCAAAAATATGCCATTCGCCCGGCGGTACCTGCCAGTCGAGCGTGCCATCACCCGCAACCTGCCCGGTCAGGTCGATCCGCGAGTCGAGATCAATGGAGCCGCTGGTCAGTATCGTTGCTGCGGCGCCCGGCATTGGGATAGCCGGGGCAGTGGTCACGGGAGGTACGACCCGGTAGGCGAGCACGGCCACGGTGCGTGCGCGCGCCTTGAGACGGTCGTCCCAGCCCGGCGGATTGGCCTGGATCGGATCGCCCATGGTGCCGTGCACGAATTGACCCACGCCCGAGCCGCTGATCGATGGCAGATCGAGCGCCCGGCGGAAGCGCTCGCCACCCTTTGCGGCGGTTTCGGAGTAACGAAGATCGGTTACGCAACGCTCGGGCGTCACGGCCTCGCCGCCGCCTGCCGGCCATCCGGAGCCGAGGGTGACGTCGATCCACATGCCGTGGTGGCGCGCTTCTTCCACAGCGGTGCGCACATGCTGGAAATACCGGGGCGTGCCGGCGCTGAACACGCGTGCGCGGACGTCCGCGGGCAGCTTGGCCGGAAAGTTCATGGAAAGGGGCTGGATCTCGGCGCCCCCGAATCCGGCCAGGTCGAGTTCATCCACCTCGCGGCGCAACTCCGCATCGCGTACGTCGCCGCCAGGCCACCACCAGCGCACCATGGGTCGATATTCGGCAGGAGGGTGCCGGAAGGTCAGATGAATCGCAGCCGTACTGGTGGAGTTCGCGTTTTCGCTGCGTGCGAGGTCGTGGAATTGGACCAGAGCTGCTGCCGCGAGGGACAAGGCGAGCGTCATCGCAACCCGAACAGTTTTCATTTGCTGCACCAGCGCATCCGTTTACGCACTCAGCTGATGTTGGCGCCGGTCAGGGAGACCAACAGGCGGGACGCGGCCGCCTCAATCCAGGCGCGGCGCGCGGTCCGTCACTTGCAGCGATAGCTCGAGGCCTTATCGGGATCGCTGCCAATCGTAAGTGCTGCCTTGGCCGGGTAGGCACAGATCAAACGCTCAGTGGGTTTGGTCGACGGCGCTTTGTCCAGCCCGGGAATCATCAGGCCCAACCCGGCAGGCAGCGGGCCGCCCCTGAGGCCGACGACGCTATCGGGTACACGTCCCTTTTCCACCCAGGCCTGGAGTGCCGCGGAGATGTTGCGCTCAGGCGAATCGCTGGCCAAGGGCACGCCAACCTGGCCGAAATCCGTCGGTCCATTGCCGGCGAAGCAATGCTGAAGTCCCGGCACCATGAACAGGCGCATCTGGTGCCTGGCTTTCGGCCCGGACTTGCGCAGGATGGCCTCATGAAGATCCAGCGTGGCTTGCGGCGGGATCGCCGCGTCGCCCCAGCCGTGCCACAGGATCAATTTGCCCCCGCGGTCAAAGAATCGGTGCACGTCGGGTTGGACATCCAGATCCCCGGAAACCGCGGCCTTCAGCCGGGCGGGGTCCTTGTTGAAATCGAAATGGGCGATATCGGTGAACGGTTTGTCGACCAGATCCTGAAGAAAGGCGCGGGCAAACTGACTGCCCGAGCTCTTGCCTTCCCCGCCCATGATCCAGGTGCCCCAACCGAGGTAGATCGACGGGTCCGCGCCCTCGGCCCCGCCGGGGCCGAAGGCTGGGGCCACCCGGCGTCCCGCCGCATCATGCGGCCCCGCGTAGATCTTCCGCAGCGCATCGAGCTGCGGTGGCGTGAAGCATTGTGGGGAGTTGGAAATACCGCAGGCCAGTTTTGACGGATCGAACTTGCACCGCTGCGGATCGCTGATCAGGCCGTCGGTCTGGCCGTCGAGCGCGTCGCATTGCGCCAGGACCTCCTGCTGCAGCAACTGGGACTGCTCCATGTGCATGGCCGCACCGGGTGGCTCCTGTACCTGAGCGGTCCAGATCATCGACAGGATCAGGTCCGTGAACTCGGCGGCCGGCGCACCGGCCATGATGCCGTCGTAGTCCTCGGGAAACCGCGTAGCCTCCATCAAGGCCTGGCGTCCGCCGTTCGAGCATGAGGCGAAGTAGGCGAAGTCAGGTGATCGGCCGTAGTAGTCCCTGGCCAGTTGCTTGGCCGCGACCGTGCTCAAGTGAATGGCGCGCCAGCCGTAGTCGCGCAGGCGCTCAGGGTGACCTTTCGCCCAGGAGCCATCAATCTGGATTGCGTTTGCGGCACTGTGCCCCGTGTCGGTGGAGACTCCAATCTGGCCGGCCCGCACCGCAGCGGCCAGATCCCCGTAGGCTATGGATCCGGCAAAGCCGCCGTTGCCGGCCCCCTTGAGGCGGCCGTTCCAATCCGTGGGCAGCCAGACCTCGAAATGAATGTCGGATCCCGGCTCCGCGTGAATGCTGCCGATGACGCGGCAGAAGCCGGGCAGGCCGGAGATCGGCTTACCCGCGCCCGGTCCCGCCGGCATGCTGCTGCCCGTTCCGGCGACCGCAGACCCGGCCGCCAGGTGGGTGGCGCTCTTGAGTTCCGCCAGTTCCAGGTGCCCGTTTGCCAGTGCCGCGCAGCGATCCTCCGCTGGCGCCGCAGCCGGCGCAGGGGAGGGCGAAACCTGCGCGAGCGCGGTATGAACCGCGCCCGACAAGGCGCAGACCATGAAGGCAGTTCTGATCGTCCTGGGTACCAATGTTCGGGCCATGGCTCGTTTCACTCCGGATTAAGCGCTGTTCATAACTGGTATCGCGGCATTCGCGGGGCCCAGCGTGCGTGCAGGTCGTCAACGACCGGCGCTGCGGCCTTCCGGGAAGGCCGACCCATCGCCCGCGGCGCTCAGCTCGCGTCCCCCACCTTCAGCTCTGGCCCGTTCAACTCTGGCCCGCCGACGTCATCATGGGCATGCGTGCCCAGACCGACCCTCTTCGTCACGGTAAGCGCCACCGGTGGCGTGACGGCTCCAAGCGTGATGCTTCATGATTTTTCAGATGTGCAATAATCCTAGACAAATATTTACCACTTGTCCAATTTCGAAAGGAAGCAGGTTGGACCGACCGAGTCAAGGACTGCCAAAACCATGAAGGCGGAGAGAGCGCAATGAGTACCAGAATCAATCGCCGCGACTTGCTCGCGTGCGCCGCGGGCGTGGCCGCCGCGGCGGTCAGCGGTTCGGGCGTGGCTCGTGCCGCGTCGCCTGCGTGCAGCGGCCTGGTGGTGCCAGTGCTGAACAGCGTGCAGCCGGTTGTCGAGACCGCCACTGGACGCGTGCGTGGGATCGAGAGCAGCGGCGTGCGCATTTTCAAGGGCATCCCCTACGGTGCGTCGACCGCGGGCAGGAACCGGCTTCAGCCCCCGCAACCGCCCGTGCCCTGGGCAGGGGTTCGCGATATGTTGCTCTACGGTGCCGAGTGTCCCTTTGCGCCGATGGGCGGCGGGGGCGCCGCCGCCGCCGCCTTTGTCCCGTCGCCCGAAGACAGCTTCCTGCTCTACAGGCAGGATGCGCCTTTCCGGGCGAACGAGGACTGCCTCAAGCTGAATATCTGGGCGCCGAGCGGTTCGGGCAGGCGGCCGGTGATGGTCTACATGCATGGTGGGGGATTCATCGCCGGATCCGGCAACGGACTGTTGGCCTACGATGGCGAGAATCTCGCGCGGCGGGGCGATGCAGTGGTGGTAACCCACAATCATCGCCTCAATGTATTCGGCTACCTGGATCTTTCGCCCTTCGGCGGACGCTGGTCACAATCGGCGAACGTGGGCATGCAGGACATCGTCGCCGTGCTGCGCTGGGTTCGCGACAACATCGGTGCCTTTGGCGGCGACCCCGGCAATGTAACGATCTTCGGCCAGTCCGGTGGCGGAGGCAAGGTACTCACGCTGATGGCGATGCCCTCGGCCAAGGGTCTCTACCACAAAGCCATCGTGCAAAGCGGTGCGCTTCCCGGACGGATGGCGAGTGCCGGCGCAGCCGAAGCGCATGAGGACACACTTGAAATTCTGAACAGCCTGGGCATATCGCAGTCTAATCTGGACGCCATCGAGGAAATTCCCGTTCTAAACCTCTGCCAGATGGCAATTAAGAGAGGGCTGCGCTGGAGGCCGGTCGTCGATGGCGTTGTTCTGCCGGTCGTCCCGGGTGGGCTCGAGGCGCTGGCACCCGGCGTGCCGCTCCTGGTCGGCACCAACCTCAACGAGCTCAAGAATGCCGTCGATGATCAGAGGGCTGCCACCTTTACGGGGTCCGATCTGGCTGCGGCGGCCGGCACGCGGTATGGCGCTGCGGCGCCGGATATCATTGCCGCGTATGCAAAGGCTCACCCCGGCCGGGCACCCATCGAGATCTGGTACGCCATGGAGGCGGCGGAGATGCGGGGGGCCGCCTACGCGCTGGCCGACAGGAAGTACGCCGTCGATGGCAAGGTATGGCAGTACCTGTTCAGCTGGGCCACGCCAGTGCTGGAAGGCCGGCCCAGGACGTTTCACAGTGCCGAGATCGCATTTGTCTTCAACAACGCGGGACTGTGCGTGAATCAGACCGGTGGGGGTCCGGCGGCACTGCGCCTGGCGGGTCAGATGAGCGACAGCTGGGTCGCACTTGCGCGGCGCGGCGATCCCAATCACGGCGCGATCCCCAAGTGGGCTCCGTTCTCGGCAGGACACCCGACCCTGATCTTCGATGACCCCTGCCATTCGGCAGACAATCCGGAAGGCGATGGCCTGAAGCTGATCGCCGCGGGGCGACTTTGATGGGCCGCGTTGGCCGCCGAAAATCCAGGGGCAAGAGCCGAATCAGGGGAGACAGGACAAAGAGCCGGATCCTGGACGCTGCCGAGCGCCAGTTTGCGAAGCATGGTTACGACGGCGTGTCGCTGCGCGCCCTGGCTGCGGCTGCCGACGCCCAGCTCGCCCTGATCCATTACCATTTTGGCAGCAAGCTTGACCTGTATCGTGCGGTCTGGGCTCGCTGGCTGACCCCCTTCGACCTGTCCAAGCCGTCTCCCGTGAGGCCGGAATTGCCGGCAGGTGTTCCGCTCGAAGCCAACGTGCGTACATTCGTGGATCGGTTTTTCGAGCCGCTCATCAGGCTGATGCAAACGCCGCGCGGCCGTCATCTGCTCACCATCCTGGGGCGCGAAATGTCTGACCCGAAGGCCACGGCCCGCGGGGTGCTCAAGTTATACGTGGACCCGAGATTGAAGCTGCTCGTGGGTGACATTCAAAGGCTGATGCCCTCTTTGACCGCGGGCGAAGTCAGTCTTGGTTACAACATGATGGCGGGCATCGCCACCAGCGTTCTGGTAAACCACGCCCGAATCATGCGTACGTCCCGTGGGGTCAGCACGGTCGATGACCTGCTCAAGTCATTGCCTGCGGTCATCACCTTCGTGGTCGGCGGTTGGCTGGGAATCCATCAAATGGGGGTTGGCAAGCACCGCTAAGCGGCGTGGCGGTTGTGCCTGTCTGCCAGTCGCAAGGAGACGAACCTCCAGTTGATGAGGGTACCCACGACCGCCTTGATGTAGGCGGCCCGATCCTGCTGGTAATCCAGATAATAGGCATGTTCCCAGAGGTCGCAGACATAGAGGGGATGAGCGCCCCAATTCAATGGGCTGTCCGCATCGTGAGTGGTGCAGACGGTCAGGTCTCCGTTCGGCAACGCCGCCAGCCACAACCAGCCACTGCCAAAGTGTGCCGACGCCGCGCTGATCAATTGCTGGCGGAAGGCGTCCACGGATCCAAAGCGCTGGGCCAGTTGGCGCGCGAGTTCCTCCGGGGGTTCACTGCCGCCGCCTGGGGCCATCGACTGCCAGTAGAAGTCGTGATTCCACACCTGGGCGGCGTTGTGGTAGAGCGCTTGGTGCTTTGCGACGGACTTGGCGCGCAGGATCAGCACCTCCAGATCCGCAGGTTCGACGCTGCTCTCTTCGGTGATCCTGTTCAGGTTTTCCACGTAGGCGCGATGGTGCTTGTCGTAGTGAACCTGCAGGGTCCGCCTGGAGATGATGGGTGCCAGAGCATCGTAGGCATAGGGCAGGGGCTTGAGCGAGAAACGTTTCATTTGAGTGCTCCTGATGTCGCAGTCAGTGGCCATGACGGGGTTCGTGGATTGAGTATCGACGGTCCGGGGGCGGCCGTAGGCCGATCGGGCTTCAGCTAAGCTGCTGCGGTGCGAGGCCCGGCAGGCGAAGCCTGAGCGCCGTGGCCGCCGCGGCCGTGCGGATTTCAGCCTGGTGTGCGACGGTTACCGCATGCTGCAAGTCGCCTGCCCGGAATGCTGTTTGTGCCTGTGTCCAGAGCGAGTCCACATTCGTCAGATCGGACCTGGCAGCCGGAACATTAATGACTGAGTGGACGCGTCTCGCCCGGGCCATCGCCCTGAGGCGCAACCGCACTGCAGCAACCGACGGTGGAATGGTGGCCGCGTAATGGGCCCACTCCTTGGTCAGTGCCTGGCTGAGCTCGGCTTTCCTTCCCGCGACGGCGGCCGTCAAGCCCTGTGCCTGTGCTAGTACTGCGGGTGCTCCGGACAGCACGCTGGCGTAGTCGTGCATGCCGAACTCCGCGTTCAGGTTCTTGAGCTCGGCCTGGACGTTCTTGAGCCGATCCGGGACGTACTTCGCGGCATCGGCGGGCGCCGCTGCCAGGACGACGTTAATCCGGTCAAGCGCAGTGCGTGCCGGCGCACTCTGCCCCGAGCAACCCGCTGACAGCATCGCGGCGACGCCCAGCAGCAGTGTCGTGTGTGCGCGCAGGCGTCGACCAAGTTCTTTCAGTTTCACGTGATTCACCTTATAACGCTACACGACGAAGCGGAAGTACGGGTATGGACCGCGCATGGCGGCCGAAGTTCCAACTCCGGCAGCTGGTTCAGTCGGTGGCTCGAAGCCCCGTTTTTTGGGCCGTCGGCGCCCGCCATGCGGGCTTCAAGGTCCTGGCAGCTCGCTCCCCGCAATGCGCAGGATGTATTCGGTGACCGTGTGAGCCAGTCGGCTGTCAAGGGGAGCATGGCCGAAGAGAATCCTGAAATAGAACGGCCCGGTCAGCATATCGAGCAGCAATTCGATATCCAGCCCTGCGGTAATATCGCCGCGACCGGCCGCCCGCTCGAAGGCCAGCTGCATGGAACGACGCCGCACGGCCAATACCCGTTGCTGAACCATGACGGCGAGCTCCGAGTCGGCAGCCATATCGCTCACCAGCGCCGGCAGCGCCTTGCCTAGCGGCCCGGAGAATGCGCGTCGGAGAGACTGGGCTACGGCCACCAGGTCGCCGCCGAGCGTGCCCGTGTCGCGGGCCGGGTCTACGCCCATCTCCGTGACCACTGCATCGGCCACCAGGTGCTGCTTCGAAGGCCACCGTCTGTATATGCTGGTCCTGGGCACGCCGGCGCGCCGGGCAACACCGTCGATGGTCAGTGCCCGATAGCTCCGGTCCCGCAGGATTGCCAACACGGATTTGCGCACGGTCGCGTCGATGCGGGCCTCGCGTGGCCGGCCGGAGCGCAGCGGCAAGGCAGTCTCCCGGCCGGCTGGCGCTTGAGGCCGCCGCACTCGGACTGCTCGTCGCCTGTGAATTGTCATGGTCGGCGCCTGCCCTTTGGGAATCATAACAGCATGTGCAAGGACCCGGGGATTGTGGCGCGGGCAGCCGCGTGATGCGCCCCATGCGAGGCCCGCATCCACCGCTCATCCAGCTTGCGTCTATTCCGAAACACCGTGTAGCGTAACAGGTCTGACAGCGAAGGCGGGTGATGGCAGACGTGTGGCAGCCGGCATCATGCCCGTCGTGGCGGCGAGGGCATTGATCGCAGGGAATGGGCTTTGGTTCTGCAGCCTGTTTGCTGCCGCGGGCGGAGCACTGATCTTCGTCGCGATGCGTTACCTGGAGTAATGACAGAGGCGGGCAACGAGTTCCGGGCCGACGCACTCTGACCTCTGGTCGAGGCAGGCAATTATGGATGCCATCCAAGCCGCCCCGTAATGAACACCTGCCACTTGACGTCGGAGTGCGCGCACTGGTCCCCGTCGTGGTCGCCAATGAGGGCCTGCGGTCACGATCGTCCGCCTGGCCAGCCTGGAACCGGCGCCGCGTCGCGCCGGCGAAGCATGGCCGACCCGCCTCAGAGCTTTCCCGCCGACTCCGCGGCAAAGGTGTCGCAATCCGTGAATTTGCCGCTTTCCATCCCCAGTTGCAGCCAGTGCAGGCGCTGCGTCTCGGTGCCGTGCGTGAGTGGATCGACCAGCTGCTGATTCGCGCTCGCCAACGACTGCCGCTGGCGAGAGACGTCTGCAATGATGCTCAACACGCGGGGCAGCTCCGCGCTTTTCAGCATCTTGCCGTGGCTCTGTGCCCATCCCAGCCACAGGCCGGCGTAGCAGTCGGCCTGCAGCTCCATCGTGTTGAGCGTGCGGGTGGCGAGTTCCGGGCTGCTGCGCGAGCGCGCCTGCTCGACGGCGGCCGTCGTCCCGTTGATCGCTTGAACGTGATGCGCGACCTCATGCCCAATCACGTAGGCCGTCAGGGCGCTGGCCGCGGAGCCAGCCCGAGAGATCCCTTCAGCAAGGTAGGCCTGATCGATGTACACGTGCTGGTTCGCCGGGCAATAAAACGGACCCAGGGCGTCGAATGGCAGCTTGCACGCCCGCCTGAGAGCGTCCGAATAGAAGGTGATCCGGGGTGCGGCGTAGCGGCCGTGCATGGCCGAGAATTCCTGAGTCCAGAACGTCGTGGTGTCGCGCAACAGCTGCCTGACGTGATCCTCGGTGACGGCAGAAGAGTCCGCCATCAGCGGCTGGCAGCACAGCGCCAGGACCAGACCGGTCAAGCCAAGGAACGTACGTCGCATTTGAAGCATGACGCGGAATGTAATCCAAGCCGCTGAACATCTCGGTTGCTCGAGGCGTATCTGCTGCGACCGTTCGAATGAACAGAAGGTTCCATACACATTGGAACTTTGTGCGCCCGCCTTTGATCCCACGAATTGACTGCGTGGAGCTGCGCACTTGGCATGGCGGAGGCGCCGGCACTCCGGAGCCGCGTACTCGAGGTCGCTGAATGAGCACGTGTTCTGAGGTCCCCGAAGCGTCGGTTGACGAGGGTCGATGTTTGTACCGGGTCCCTGCCACGGGTCGGGATTCGACCGGGCGCGCCGGGTCTTCGAGGGTGCGCCCGCCTCGACCGATATCGTGGTGGGCCACGAACCGGAGACGGCGTGGAGTTCTGCCATGAGAACGAGTTTCACCCTGGCCGTTGTTTGCCCAATACTGCTGATCCTGGACGCCTGCCAGTGCATGCTGGCGGGCCGGCAGCCCAGTGCCGCCGCGGCTACGG
>Ga0075019_10001394_pt1 | contig 13680 bp, 9 predicted proteins | sample ColStrG_CSR_2013_FD_71473 | JGI IMG/M metagenome (GOLD analysis project Ga0075019, IMG submission 71473) | Freshwater sediment microbial communities in response to fracking from Pennsylvania, USA - Cold Stream Run_MetaG_CSR_2013 | ecosystem: Environmental > Aquatic > Freshwater > Creek >...
AGCTCGTCCTGCGAGCTCCAAAATCCAACTCCAAGTCCCGCCAGAAAGGCCGCCCCCAAAGCGGTCGTTTCAATCATCTGCGGTCGAGCGATCCGAAGACCAAGAAAGTCCGTTTGCAACTGCAAGAGTAGATTGTTGGCCGTGGCCCCACCATCAACACGAATTTGTTTAATTTTGCGACCGTGATCTTTTTGCATGGCGCTGATAATTTCACAATTCTGCAGAGCCATGGCTTCCAAAGTCGCACGGGCCACGTGGGCCTTGGTGGTCCCACGAGTCAGCCCGGTGATCACTCCACGCGCTTCACTGCGCCAGTGAGGTGCGCCCAACCCAGTCAAAGCTGGCACAAATTCCACACCATTGCTGGATTCGACCTGAGCGGCCAAATTTTCGACCTCACTGCTGGATTGGATCAAACCCAAACCATCTCGAAGCCACTGAACAGCCGCACCGCAAACAAAAGCTCCTCCCTCGATTGCATACACGGGTTTTTTGTTCGGCAGTCGCCAAGCCACGGTGGTCAACATTCGATGCTTCGAGCGCACAATCTTTTCGCCAGTGTTGAGCAGGATAAAGCTTCCAGTTCCAAACGTGCACTTCAATTCTCCTGGTGCAAAGCAGGCTTGACCGAAAAGCGCAGACTGCTGATCTCCCGCAACTCCCGAAATAGGAATCCCATTTGGCAAAAGGTCCGAGCCCTGAGTGTGGCCGAAGACTCCACTGGAGTTGCAAATTTCGGGCAGAAGAGAGTCTGGGACTCCAAAGAACTGCAAAAGTTCGGGATCCCACTGACAAGTTTGCAGATTCATCAGCATGGTGCGACTGGCATTGCTCACATCAGTCTTGTGAACAGCACCTCCGGTCAGGCGCCACAAAAGATAGGTGTCGATTGTTCCCATCGCAAGATGTCCTGCCTTTGCCTGTGCCTTCGCACCCGCAATATTGTGCAAGAGCCAACGAATTTTTGAGCCCGAAAAATAAGGATCCAGAACCAGTCCCGTCTGCTTGCGAATCCAGTTGGCATGACCCTTTTTTTTCTGCTGCTCGCAAAAATCTGCAGTTCTTCGGCACTGCCACACAATCGCATTGGCGATCGGTTGACTGGTCTTGCGATCCCACAGAAGGACTGTCTCTCTTTGATTGGTGATGCCGATGGCACTGATCTGCCGAGCTGGGATTCTGGATTTGTCCAGAACATCACGGATGGACTTGCAAACAGAATTCCAAATGTCCTCAGGGTCATGCTCCACCCAGCCTGGGCGAGGAAAGATTTGCCGAAAATCCGTCGTAGCCTTCGCAACCAGACCTCCGGCTTGATCCACCAGCATCACAGTTGACCCAGTTGTTCCTTGATCGATCGCCATGATAAAATTCGCCATGGCAGTATCATGATCAATTTCAAGAAAAAACCCAATCAAATAATCAAAGACCTGCGCTTGGATCACTGGCTGGCCAAAGCTCAGGAACTGGGCCGAGATCAATTTCTGTATCAAACATTGCCGCGACTCATGATGGAGCTGTTGCGACAGTACTTCCGCCTTGAAGTGGTCGGTCTGGAGAATGTCCCGCGCCGAGGCCGAGCCATCGTTGCTCCGAACCACTCAGGTTACAGCGGATTTGATGCCCTTCTCCTCACGCATATCCTGAACAAAGATTTGAATCGAATTCCGCGTGTCCTCACGCACCAATTTTGGTTCCTCTCCAAAGCCACCGCGCGACCGGCTCAGAAGATGGGCTTCACCGAAGCCACTTACGAGAATGGGGTCAATCAACTGAAAAAGAACAATCTCATCGTTCTTTTTCCTGAAGGTGAGATTGGCAATTTCAAACCCACGTCTCAAGCCTATCAATTGCAGGAATTCAAACGTGGATTTGTCCGCATGGCGGTTGAGACTCAAGCGCCTATCATTCCAACTCTTATCATCGGAGCGGAGGAAACTCACATCAACCTCAAGCAGCTGAAATTGCCCAAAGCCTTGCAGAATCTCATTGTACCACTGCCGTTGAATATCATTCCACTTCCCGTGCGCTGGAAAATTATATTCCTGCCGCCGCTCATTTTGCCCTACCAAGAGGACTCGCGACACAATCGTGATTTGATGCGAGAAGTGGCCGATGATATTCAAGAGCAGATGCAAGAGGCTCTCTCGGCAGCGCTCGTGAAACGCGGCAAAAAGATCTTTTAGACAACTCATTTTAGGCATCAATCGGGGGAGCTTTGCAACTCCCCCGGTGATGGTGACTTTGGAAACTGAAGCTCACCAGAAGGGGGGGCTTCTTTCTCACTGACCGACGCGTTTCCGCCCCGGTTGCAAGAGGTCAACCTCGGTTTCCGCAGCACCGATGTTGTACAGGAACTGCCCCGAGCTCACCACTGTTGGGATTTGAGACAGTGGAAATTACAAATTGAGTGGCTCGGGCAGTCAGCTTTCGGTCCCCGGTGCCCCGTCCTCGGTCACGTGGCCCCGTCCTGTTGACTGTCCCGGGCCTGGAAACGGGACCGGGGACCCAAAACTGACACCTGATGATTCACAACGGTTTGCAGCCCTACTGATTTTTTTTGTTCGGATCATCGGCGCCAATTGCGGATTCGACAGCGCCCCACCTTTTTTGAACCGCACCGGACTCATCCGGAGTCTCACCGGTTTTGACCAGCGCCGTTCGCAAACTGAAGGCGATCGTAATGGCGACAACAAGGAGGAGAATGTACTCGACTATCATTTGTCCGCCTTCGGCGGAACCTATCTGTCCGCCCTCGGTGGAACCTACTCGCCCACCTTTGGCCGAACCTACTCGCCCACCTTTGGCGGCACCCATTTGCCCGTTTTTGGCAGAGCATCGGAGTCCGAACTCGGCGTCAAATCTCGGCACTCGTTGACGCGAAGGGGGCAGAGCTTTGGTTGACGCAGCTCTGCCAATAAATCGAAAATTATTTTGTGAAACTGACTTAAGGGGCAACAGCATCCAAGGGAACCGAAATACTTTCTGCCCCAAGAGTTTGGCGCAAAGCTTTTTCAACTGAACTGACAACTCGGTCCAAATTGGAATCTTCGACAGCACCTGCAACGCCAATGATATAATCAGATTCCAGACGATCTGTCCCCAGCCAATCCACCTGTCCATCAAAGGACATCTGAAAAGCCTCTGCACTGGGATAGGCCATCACCAAAACGTTCTCAGGCTGACCTCCCAGACTTTTGATTTCCGTCAGGAGGCTGCCCAGTTTTTCCTGGATGGCAAAATACAATTTCAACGCGCCAGCCTCATAAAATTGAGAAAAATAAATTCGCACCGGTCCGTCATAGATGGCCGAATTGAATGCCGGGTTGAAGAATCGCGACTGAACGAGTGCCGAATAAGTTGACTTCATCCTTGAATCCCCTTGCTGCAGTGATTCCAGACTAGGAAGGAAGGCCAGGGACTTGCAAGTCCGAAATTTCAGAATTCCCTAAAAATCTTAAATTTATAACGGATTGTGTTATTCGGCTTTGAAGAGTCGTTTTCCACCACAATGAACTTCAGCCAGCGAATGGCTTCCGACCGAATAGAAAAGTTCCTGCCAATCTCCAAAAATGCTTATAAAGTCAGCATCTTTGCCAACAGCTAACGAACCCTTCACCTTTTCCAAACCCAATGCGTAGGCCGGGTTCAAAGTCCAAGCCACCAGAACCTCAGCTAGACTCATTTTCATTTCCAGTCTCGCTAACAGTCCCACCCAATCCACACTCTGTGTGGGCGAAGTTCCGGGATTGAAATCCGTCGCAAGCGCCACTCGTGCACCCGCATCAATCAAAGCCCGTGCGGGTGGAAATTCACATTGCATATAAATATCGGCGGCCGGCAAAAGAACGGCCGTCGTATCGGAGCTCGCGAGCGCGGCAATTTCTGGGCCCCGAATTTGAATCACATGATCAGCGGAAAGCGCACCAGCCTGAACTGCTGCGAGCGTCCCACCAGAGAGTGAAATCTGGTCAGCGTGAACAGTCGTCGCAAAACCCAACTGCCGTGCGGCCTCAAGATACCAAGCCGCTTCAGACGCAGAGAAAAATCCGTTTTCAACGAAGATATCCACACGCTCTGCGAGTTGTCGCTTGCGAACAAGAGGCAGCATCTCGGTTGTTAAAAACTGCAAATAATCCGCCGGTGTTGGGTATTCGGGTGGCTTTGCATGCGCCCCCAAAAATGTGCGCACCAAATGGATCCGATTCGACTTTTTCAGATCGGTCAGAACCCGCAAACATTTCAATTCGGCTTCCCGGCTGAGGCCATAACCGGTCTTCACCTCAAGAGTGGTAATGCCCTGTGAGACAAATCGATCAATTCTCTGTTGCGTCAATCGCAACAGAGCCCCTCGAGAAGCTTTCCGAGTGGCCCGCATTGTAGACAGAATTCCGCCACCCGCTGCCGCAATTTCCCGATAGGAGGCCCCGCGCAACCGACTTTCAAACTCTTCGGCACGAGAACCCGCAAAAAGCGAATGCGTGTGACACTCGACAAAACCGGGCAAAACAACACGCCCCTGAAGACTCTGCTCGGAACGGATCTTCTGCCACAGCGGCCGGGGCAAGTGACGGAGAGGTCCGCACCAGGCAATTTTTTTGTTGTGCACAACAATTGCGGCCTTTGAAATCGGCGAAAGATCCTCAAGCTGCGGCGACCGTCCACCTTTTGCTGCCGCCTGAGCAAGAGTCAGAAGAGTCGAGATGTCACGATACAGCTTCAAGCTTAGCCCTTTCTTGGCGCCGGTGGAGCAACAGCTCCTTGTGCTGCCACAGCCGCTTGCGCAGCAGCCACAGCAGCGGGATCGCCAATGTACTGCTTGCTCACGACCCGCATGTCCGAATGCAGAGTGTAGACCAGAGGCAAGCCAGTGGGAATATTCACTTCCATAATGGCCTCGGGCGACATGCGCTCCAGATGCTTGGCGAGAGCTCGGATCGAGTTCCCATGCGCAACGATCAGAACGCGCTCGCCACGTCGCACCGCGGGCGCAATGTCGGACTCCCACAAGGGCAGGGCCCTGACGACAGTGTCCTTCAAGGATTCGCCACGCGGCAAAAGTTCGGGAGCCACCTTCGCGTACCGGGAATCGAGGCGTGGCAAACGTGGGTCCGTCTCTTCCATCAGGGGAGGCGGCGTATCGTAACTGCGACGCCAGATTTTGACCTGCTCTTCGCCGTGTTGCAATGCCGTCTCAGTCTTGTTCAAACCGGTGAGAGCACCATAATGGCGCTCATTCAGTCGCCACTCCTTGTGGGTTGGCAGCCACATTTGATCGAGCTCCTCAGTGACAAACCAAAGCGTCCGAATGGCCCGCTTCAAGACAGATGTCCATGCGACGTCAAACTGGAAACCAGCCTCACGGAGCGCCCTGCCTGCACTTTGAGCTTCGACTCGACCTTTTTCTGAGAGATCAATGTCCTGCCAGCCCGTGAAGCGATTCTCTTGATTCCAAAGACTTTCGCCGTGCCGAATGAGGACTAGTTTGTGCATGACGTGCTCCTGAGGTTATGGTTGAATTCGGCGTATCCACGATATCAGTTTCGAGATGAGCTGATAGGGCTACCATAAGTTTGCGCCGACGACCAGAAATAGTCGCGCCAGCCAAAGAGGAAGGATCGAAATGGTGAGCAGCTCGAGTTATTCCAACCGCGAAAATTTGGATTATATTGAAGGTCTTTTTCAACAGTATCGTGTCAACCCGACATTCGTCAGTTCCGACTGGCAAAAATTCTTTGAGGGTGTCGAATTCGCGGCTGATGGCAGCTTTGGTCTTTCCGAAAAAGAGCTTGATGTCTACCACCTGATCAGTGCCTATCGCGATTATGGACATTTTGAAGCCGACCTGGATCCACTCAGCAATACACCTGCCCATTCGGAACTTTTGGCTTTGTCACGTTATCATTTGGACGAAAAAGCCCTGGATCAAAAATTCCAAATTGGCTCGATTATCGGCAAACCCAACGCCACGTTGCGGGAAATCATCTCCCACCTTCGCGCTGTTTACTGTGGCAAACTCACAATTCAAGCCGCCGAAGCCTTGCCTGACGTACGCAATTGGTTTTTGCGAGAATTCGAACAGCCCAGTCAGTTCAAGTTGAATGCGGACGAGAAAAAAAATCTCTTTCACTCGCTGGTCCGTGCCGAGTCTTTGGAAAAATTTATTCACACTCGCTATGTTGGTACAAAACGATTTTCAATCGAGGGTGGTGACTCCCTCTTGCCGATGATGGAAACTCTCGCAGACCGATGCTTGAAGCTGGGTGCCGAGGAACTGGTGATCGGCATGGCACATCGGGGCCGCGTCAACATACTGGCCAATTTTATGGGGAAAGCTCTGGAGTATATTTTTGCTGACTTCAACGGGCCAACGGAATTGGCCGCGCCGATCGACGATTTCGATGGAGACGTGAAATACCATTTGGGTTACACCAGCGACAAACAAACTTCAAATGGCCCTTGCCATGTGTCTTTGGCGTTCAACCCTTCCCATTTGGAAGCCGTCAACCCCGTGGTGCTGGGCATGGCTCGCGCGGCTCAACGGCGAAAAAATGACACTGAAAAGCGTAAAAAAGTCATTCCTGTCTTAATCCACGGTGATGCAGCTTTTGCTGGCCAAGGCGTCATTCTTGAGACTTTTCAAATGTCGCAGGTCAAGGGCTACAAGGTCGGTGGAACGATTCACATCTCGATCGACAATCAAGTGGGCTTCACCACCAATCCTGAGAACAGCCGATCCGCTCACTACTGTTCGGACGCTGCAAAAGTTTTGGGAACACCCGTTTTGCATTGCAATGGCGACGACGTTGAAGCTTGCGTTCGCGCGATGGACATTGCCCTGCGGTTCCGCCAAGAGTGGAGCCGGGACATTGTCATCAATGTGGTTTGCTATCGTCGCTTTGGTCACAATGAGGGCGACGAACCTGCTTACACTCAACCCTTGATGTACGAGATCATCAAGACACACGCGACTCCACGCGAGATCTACGCCAAACAACTTCTGCATGAAAGCGTCATGTCGCAGGATCAGATGAATGCTCTGATGCAGGAAAAAATGGACAATTTGCAAAAGATCTACGAGCAAACAAAGCTCTCTCCACCGAAAATTGCGCCAGTCAAATTCACGGGTTTTTGGAATGGATTGCGCAAAGGCAAAGCCGAGGATTTTGAACAGCTGTGGCCGACGAATGTCGATCTCAATCTCCTGAAAAAAACAGGTCAGCTGCTGTCGCAAACTCCGCCGGGATTCACACCGCATCCCAAACTGGTTAAACTTTTGGAAACCCGTCGGCTCATGGCCGAGGGCAAAGAGCCTTTGGACTGGGGAATGGGCGAACTTCTGGCCTACGGGTCCTTGATGGCCGAGGGCAATTCCGTCCGGCTCACAGGCCAAGATTGCGTGCGTGGGACTTTCACCCATCGCCATGCGGGCCTGTATGACTTCAAAACCGGCGAACCCTATATCGCGCTCAAAGATATGACCGGCGGCAAAACTGAATTCTGTGTCTACGATTCGATTCTGTCAGAGTACGGCGTGATGGGCTTTGAATATGGAAACGCCATCAGCGATCCCACTTTTTTAACAATCTGGGAGGCTCAATTTGGCGATTTCGCCAATGGCGCACAGATTATCATCGATCAGTTTCTGACGGCCGGCGAAGCGAAATGGCAACAAATGTGTGGATTGGTGCTCCTCTTGCCACATGGCTACGAGGGACAAGGACCGGAGCACAGCTCAGCAAGGCTTGAGCGATTTTTGCAAATGTGCGCCCAATACAACATTCAGGTCATGAACTTGACCACACCGGCGCAGATCTTCCACGCCATGCGCCGCCAGGTTCGCCGCCCTTTCCGCAAACCAATGGTGGTGATGTCACCCAAATCTTTGTTGCGCCATCCGAAAGCTGTTTCGTCTTTGAAAGATCTCTCAGAAGGTCATTTCCAAGAGGTGATTCCAGAGGCCCAACTGACAGATTTGAAAAAAGTCGAATCCGTTATTTTGTGCACAGGAAAGATTTATTATGAGCTTCTTGAGGAGCGTGAAAAACAAGGTCTGAACCGCTCGGCCATTGTCCGCTTGGAGCAGATTTACCCAACTCCCGAAAAGCAGTTGAAGGCTGTCTTCAAAAGCTATCCAAACTTGAAACACATCGTTTGGACCCAGGAAGAGCCGCGCAACATGGGAGCTTATCAACATGTGTTCTTTCGCTTGTCAGAGCTCTTGGTGCGCGAAGGGATGAGTCAAATCACCCTGCACTATGCAGGACGTGGGGAACGAAGCTCACCAGCCACCGGATCCATTTACCGTCACAAAGTTGAACAAGCCGAACTCGTGAAGAATGCCTTTACGATTTAAAGCAAGGAGCCTGCTGTGAAATACGAAGTGAAAGTGCCCGCCGTTGGAGAGTCCATCACAGAAGCGACCATCGGCAGTTGGAATAAAAAAAATGGCGAAGCCGTCAAACGCAATGATGTCCTTCTGAGTCTCGAGACCGACAAAGCCAGCGTCGAAGTTGTGGCTGAACAAGATGGCGTCCTGACAATCAATGCCCAAGCGGGACAGGTGGTCCCCATTGGAGCTGTCGTCGCCGTCCTCGATTCGGAAGGCAAGGCCACAGCCGCTTCACCAACCACTGCGACACCAGCTTCGGCCCCCATCTCAGCAGCTGCCACTTCAACACCTGCGACTGCGGACCTGCGCAGCAGCGCTCTCAGTCCCGCGGTTCAAAGAGTCGTGATCGAGCGAGGTCTCGACCCAGCTGCGATTCCAGGCACCGGCCGTGATGGTCGCCTGACCAAAGATGACGTCGTGCGCGCCGGAGCACCTGCGGTTGCTGCGGCTCCTGCGAAAGCGGCGCCACCAGCTGTCGCGCTGGATATGAAACTGAAAGGCCCTTCGAAACAGGGCGAGCAACGACGTCAAGCGATGACGACAATTCGGCGACGAATTGCCGAGCGATTAGTCATGAGCCAACAGACCACTGCAACCTTGACCACCTTCAACGAGATCGACATGTCGCGTGCGATCGCTCTGCGCACCAAATACAAAGACAAGTTCAAAGAAAAATACGGCATGTCTCTCGGCTTTATGGGTCTGTTTGTCAAAGCGACAGTTGAAGCTCTTCAAGCCATGCCTGCCGTGAATGCATTCATCGATGGCTCTGATGTTTTGTACAACAACTTCTTCAACATTGGTGTCGCGGTGAGCACTGAAAAAGGTCTGATCGTTCCCGTCCTGCGTGATGTGGATCTAATGAGCGTGGCCCAAATTGAAGGGGCCATCCGTGATTATGCACTCAAAGCCCGTGATGGTAAAATTGCAATTGACGACCTTTCGGGTGGCACATTTACCATTTCGAATGGCGGAGTGTTTGGGTCCTTGATGTCGACGCCAATCTTGAATCCTCCGCAATCCGCAATTCTTGGCATGCACAAAACCCAAGATCGCCCGGTGGTCATCGATGGAAAAATTGAGATTCGTCCGATGATGTATGTGGCACTTTCTTACGATCATCGCATGATCGACGGCAAAGAAGCTGTGACTTTTTTGGTGAAGATCAAAGAGGGCGTGGAAGATCCTGAAAGACTTTTGATCGGAGTTTGAAGATGAGTCAATTTGATGTTGTGATTGTCGGTTCGGGGCCAGGTGGCTACGTCTGCGCAATTCGGTGCGCACAGTTGGGTCTGAAGACTGCAATTGTGGAAAAAGATGCAACTTTGGGTGGAACGTGCCTCAATGTCGGTTGCATTCCCTCGAAAGCTCTCCTTGAAAGCTCAGAGCTGCTGAACCAATCCCAACATGATTTTGCCGCTCATGGCATTGAAGTCGCGTCAGTGAAACTCAATTTGGATGCCATGATGGCCCGTAAAAATAAAATCGTGAAAGATCTGACCAACGGGGTCGCTTTCTTGATGAAAAAGAACAAGGTCGAAGTCGTCCGAGGTCGTGGAAAAATTCTGCGCCCTGGTGTTGTCGCCGTTGAGGCCAGCGATGGCAAGGTGACCGAGTTGCAAGCCAAACACATCGTTTGCGCCACCGGTAGCGTCCCAGTGGAATTGCCGTTTCTCAAATTCGATGAAAAGAAAATTGTCTCGTCAACAGGTGCCTTAGCTTTGATGGCGGTGCCTCAAACCCTGATTGTTGTGGGCGGCGGCGTGATCGGCCTGGAATTGGGATCGGTGTGGTTGCGCTTGGGTGCGAAAGTGACAGTTCTTGAGTTTGCAGAAACGATTTGCCCCTTTCTGGATCAGCAAACAGTGGGTGTCCTTCGCAAGAGCCTTGAAAAACAAGGCATGACTTTTATCACTCAAGCAAAAGTCACAGGCTCAGCCTTGACTGGCTCTCAGGTCGAGCTGACCTATGAAGATCGTCGCGACAGTTCCGTCAAAAAACTTTTAGGCGATGTGGTCTTGGTTTCCACGGGTCGAAAGCCGTTCAGTGAAGGACTTGGTCTGGACCAACTGGGCGTTGCGAAAGACGCCAGAGGATTCGTGCAAGTGGATGCCCATTTTGCAACGAATGTCCCCGGCATCTATGCCATCGGAGATCTCATTCCCGGTCCCATGCTGGCCCACAAAGCTGAAGAAGAGGGTGTCGCATTGGCCGAGCAGCTGTCGGACCATGCGGGCCATATCAATTACAACACCGTGCCTTCAGTTGTTTACACATTCCCGGAAGTGGCGTCAGTTGGACTATCGGAAGAGCAGGCCAAAGCGCAACAAATCCCTTACGCCGTTGGTAGCTTTCCGTTCATGGCCAACGGTCGCGCCAAAGCACTGGGGACAACGGATGGATTCGTGAAGATTATCACCGACAGCCGCACGGATCGCATTATTGGCGGACACATTGTGGGACCTCGCGCCAGTGAACTCTTGGGTGAGATTGTTGTTGCCATGGAATTTGGCGGCAGCAGTGAAGATCTGGCACGCAGTTTTCACGCGCACCCCACTTTGAACGAAGTGGTGCGCGAGGCCGCGCTTGCCGTCGACAAGCGAGCCCGTCAGATCTAGAACTTCAAGAAGCTTTCCGGGACACACGTGTTGTTTTTCAAAATGCGGCTCAGGTTCAGTGCAAATTGCATCTGATGCCACAGGGTTTGACCATCCCCTCGAACGTGCCGAGGCAAATTCTGAGACAAAAACTCGGGCCATCCCGTTTGCTGGCTGAAATCGAAGTCGACTTTTTGCAAAACGTCACCGCGCTTCAGCTTCAAAAGCAGATATTGAGCCAGCAGATCCGTGGCAGTCTCGGGCCCAATTTCAAACGCCAAAAGAAGGCTCTGTGTGTGGAGGTTCTCTTCCACGAGCTGCAGAAAATCTTCGTTGGACTCGCCCCAAGCCCAACGGCTCAGCCGGATGAGACCGTGAAGCGAATGAGTCTTTCCAGGTTCAATCGCATATTTACTTTTTTGAAATTCAAATCGTAAATCTTTTTCTGTTTGCCAGAGGGATTTGACAAACTCCGCTTCAAAACCCAGTTCCGACAGACCCCATTGTGCGACTGTGGGCTGCAAACGTCGACAGGCCGGATTGTCGCGACTTTCGATTTCTTTGAGAAACGCTGGCGAGATCGTGGGTGGTTTTGCAAGACTCGAACGATTCTCTTTCAGGCGCGTTTCCGTTCGCAGAGCCCACAGCGGAAAGGCTTCGCGCAGCGGAAGTTCCAGACACGAAAACAGATCTCGATAAAAATTGGCAATGGCATTGACTCGTGCTTCCGTGACACAGCCAAACTCGGCAGGCCACTGTTTCATCTCCGCTAAAAAGCAAGCTCGTGGGAGTTCCGAACTTTGTGTCGTTCGCGAGCTGCGATAGAGCTGTGGCAATTTCAAAATCTCGGCTCGCCGAGACCCTGTGCAGCTTTCAATGTTTTCAAATTGCAGCATTTGGGAATCAACACCCGCCGCTAAGCATTGGCACAGTTGATTTTCATTTCCCTCATCGTCCCGACCAACGGCTCTTTCTGCAACATGAGCAGCACCGTGAAAAGTGTCCCGCCAGGTCTGCGAGGAGCTGGACGGAGATAAGACTGATCGCGGAGTGACGTCAGGAAAAATTTCATTCTCAGAGGCGACCGAACGCGGAATGTTTTTTTCATTTTCAGGAAAATATTTTGAATACAACACGGCGACGAGCATCGACAGCAGAACAAAGAAAAAAATATGCCAAGCTCGCCAACGCAGCATGAGGTCTCCCTCAGTCCTGATCGGCTCCTTTTGCCATTCAGCGCACGGCCAAAAGGCTGGTTTGACCTCAATCCAACCACAAGGACTGGACGCCTCGTTCGCGGGCCACAGTCTTGGCCGACTCATATCCAGCGTCGACGTGGCGGAGGACGCCCATTGCTGGATCTGCGGTCAGGACTCGCTGCAACCGTCGGGCCGCAGCGGCCGTTCCATCAGCGACGATCACCTGTCCTGCATGCTGACTGAATCCCATACCCACTCCGCCACCGTGGTGGAAACTCACCCAGGTCGAACCACAGGCGATATTGGCAGCAAAATTCAGGAGAGGCCAATCGCTGACAGCGTCCGAGCCATCCCGCATTCCCTCGGTTTCACGATTGGGAGACGCCACCGACCCGCAATCCAAATGGTCTCGACCAATGACCAGCGGCGCTTTGACTCTTCCGGTCCGAACGAGCTCATTGAAAAGCAGTCCGGCTTTGGCTCTTTCGCCATATTCAAGCCAACAGATTCGCGCCGGCAGTCCTTGAAAGGCGATCCGTTTCTCTGCCATATCCAACCACTGCAACAGATCTTTTTTGTGCGGAAACAGTTCGCGAAGCGCATCATCGGTGACTTGAATATCGGCAGGATCACCCGACAGAGCCACCCAGCGAAATGGACCACTGCCCCGACAGAACAGTGGACGAATATAGGCGGGCACAAATCCTTGAAAACCAAAGGCCTCTTTGACACCGGCCTCTAAGGCTCGCGCACGGATATTGTTGCCGTAGTCAAAAGTCACCACGCCACGCTTTTGCATCTCAAGCATGCCGCGCACATGCTGAGCCATGCTTTCTCCGGCTCTGTGCAAATACGCTTTTTGGTCACTCGTGCGAAGATCCGCAGCTTGGGACAAAGACAGACCCACAGGAATGTAACCCACCAAAGGATCGTGCGCGGAAGTTTGATCAGTCAAAAGATCAGGTAAAAAGTTTTTGGCCAAGCACTGATGTATCACTTCTGCCATATTTCCCAAAACTGCGATTGATTTCGCTTCGCCTTTTTCGGCGTAAGCGCGAGTTCGCAGAATGGCTTCATCCAAATTTGGCGCCACTTCATCAATGTATTTCGATTCCAATCTTTTCTGAATCCGTGAAGGATCCACTTCCACTGCCAGAACACAGGCGCCAGCAAAAACTCCTGCCAGGGGTTGAGCTCCACCCATTCCACCCAAGCCGGCCGTCAGAATAATTTTACCTCTGAGCGATCCACCAAAGTGCTGCCGACCAGCTTCTGCGAAGGTCTCGTAGGTTCCTTGAATGATTCCTTGTGTGCCGATGTAGATCCAACTGCCGGCCGTCATTTGGCCGAACATCATCAAACCCTTCTTATCGAGCTCGTGAAAGTGGTCCCAGTTCGCCCATTTCGGAACAAGGTTGGAATTGGCAATCAGAACCCGGGGTGCATCGGAATGTGTTTGCAGGACGCCGACGGGCTTCCCACTTTGCACGAG
>Ga0075019_10001396_pt1 | contig 13673 bp, 11 predicted proteins | sample ColStrG_CSR_2013_FD_71473 | JGI IMG/M metagenome (GOLD analysis project Ga0075019, IMG submission 71473) | Freshwater sediment microbial communities in response to fracking from Pennsylvania, USA - Cold Stream Run_MetaG_CSR_2013 | ecosystem: Environmental > Aquatic > Freshwater > Creek >...
ACTAATTGCAAAAACACGCGAAAACTTGCCCCGCGGAGTCGATTTATTGGTGCGTGGACAAATACAAACACTTAAAACAACCTATACCGGTTTAGGTGTTGGTTTAGTTGTTGCCATCGCTTTGGTATAAGGGCGATGAATCTAAATCAATACAACGTAGATAACGTACATCTGCGGTAGTATCTAGGAGATTTATGAATATAGAAATTAATAGTCTTCGATATCAGTGCTGGCATGAGTTGGGCCACGCAGTTTCATGCCTCCACTTTGGCGGCAACGTAGAGTTTATTGAACTAATCGACATTGAAAAGCCTGGGGTCGCAGCGCGTGCTCGCTGCGCTACAACACCAAATATCCGTCAGAATGTTGCATGTGGCGGCTTTGCCGTTGAATTTTTTCTTCTTCGTCGTGGGTTTCTTGGCGATGTTGATGAGCGTGAAATTACGCAGGTGTTATTCCGCAATGCATCAAATGACCGAGAAATGTTTCATGGAGTGTCTGGAGACTATGAGTTTTCGGAAGCTGAAGATCGTATATTTATGAATCATGCAATTAAAATTGTGGTGCCCATCTTTTCGATACATCTAAATGGCATGAAAGAACTGGTAGAGGAAATGCTTAATAATCGTCGGATTGATGGTTCGACTATAAGGAGTGCTTTACTGCTGTAGTAGCATAATAAGAAACTGCAACTGATGATTTGGTGTTAAATATTGTGCACAAAATTCCCACCGTATTCTCAGCGGCGGCTGAATCTGAAAAAACTCAGAAAATAAGGTATGACAAAAGAAAGAGATAAGTCTTGGCTCTGAACTCCATTATTGGTCGGCATCTATATTTAACTCAATGCCCTCTCTATTAATTTGTATACTCAAACTAGACCTACTTTGAGTATACATTTGAGAATGATTTACATTTAAACCATGACGGAAGCTTGAATTCTGATGAAAATTGCTCTTATGTCCGATGTGCATGCCGAGTTTTATCGTGGCGAGCCGAACTGGCTTCCACCGCTACCAGATAATCCCGATGTTCTGGTACTTGCTGGTGACATTCATGTTGGTAAATCGCTGATTGATTTTGTTCAGCGGATTAGTAATGCGCTTCCAACCACACATATTGTTTTTATTGCAGGCAACCATGAGTTTTATCGGCAGTATCGCAAGCGTACCTTAAAGGTTTACAGCGAAGCCTTTGTGGGTCACAACATGATTCACTTTTTGGAAAATGATTATGTTGATATTAGTGGTGTACGTTTTATTGGCGCCACTTTATGGACTGACTTCCCTCCCCATCTGCCAGAGCACGCACCGGAAAAAGTTATGGCATATGCGAAAGAGAATATGTCAGATTTCAGTTTGATCGCCGATGAATCAGATACATTAAAGGCGTTTACGCCTGCGATTGCTAAAAAATTATTCGATGAATCTAAAGCTGAAATAAGCAAAATTCTCGCGCAATCGAATCCGGCAAAGTGTGTTGTTGTGACGCACTTTCCGCCCGCTAAACAAATACTAAATCCTCTATATCCACCAGATCTGGCAACATCATATTTTACAGCCGACTGCTTAGACGTAGTAAATATCTATCAGCCAGCATATTGGTTTTATGGGCATAATCATTGGTCTGCCCAAACTTCTATAGGCTCAACCCAGTTGGTGAGCAATCAGTTTTGCTACCCAAATGAGCGTTGGAAAACAGGGGCTACTTTTTATCCGGATTGTTGCATACTGATTTAGCACGTAATTATTAATTAGAGATGATGTGATTTAATGATCATACTTTTTCGACTTAGCCTATAGGCTACGCATGACTCTATCATTAAGTTTGGGGACAACATTTTACAGTCAACGATGTTATTGAGTGCCAAATTAAGTGGTAGTCGCATCTAAATAGCGCTTAACAACATACAGTGCTTCCATACTCTGACGATCCAAAATATATTGTTTAATGGATTTCTTCTGAAAAATATGGCTCGTGTTTGGCTGATTGAACCATTGGTATGCCAAGTCCTGGCGATCAGAGGGGACAACAAGCTGCAATGCTTTCCAGATACCAAGAAGCAAACTGAGTCGCTCCAAAATATCACGGCTTACTTTAATCGGTAAGCCTGCTGCTGCTTTACGTTTTAAGTTGTTGTATTTATTGACTGTGATTCCTCCCAGTAATTCTGCTGCCTCTGCATGAGAAATGTTCCAGCGTGTAGCATCACTCATTTTTACAAACCAATTAATTGCTGCTGCAACATGTTCCTGAGTGAGATCACCCAATGTTTGACGTGGTGTAGGTTGCAGTTTCATTTTAAGTCTCGCTTTGTGATCAAAAGAATTTTTTAACTTGCTAGGGCAATACAATTCTCAATTTTTATCAGGTAGATATCAACGCTGTCACCAAGTCGGCTCTTTGAACTCATTCAAAAAATGCCCCTAACGACTCGCTGCCGTTACGGCCCAAAAGATAGCTACTATCTAGAAGAGTAATTTTTGAATATTCCGAGTCAATATCAAATAACTGCGGATTGACCCACCATTCCGATGATCGTAAAACCTCCGCATCCACACCGTCAAATAGTTGATTCATTGTATAGAAATTCGAGTCTAGAACATCGCCATCAACCCATGGGCTCGGGGTGGCTTCATCAAAGCGATTAACTGAAAATTCACAGTCGTCTATCGCAATCGGTATCCCAAATAGAATGCTGAAAAATATTAAAATCGCTTGAATCAATGCCATCAAAGACTCAGCATCAGTTAACTGTTTAGTTCTGAACCGAGCTAACAATAGCCTCCGATGCTGGTGATATTCCTCGGTTACCATTTTTAGTGCATAGAATTTTTGTGTATCTTTAAAATTGATGTGAATCTCTATTATCCCATCCTCACGGCGCAGAAAGGCATCATCGCGATTTGGATCATAAGAAATGCCTTCCTTTTTTTGCAATGCGCCCCAGGTGAAACGTGTCGCCTTTATTTTTGAACCAGAAATCCAACGCCCTCTTCCGCTTTTTAACCGATAATTTATTCCTGTAATTGCATTAGATTTGTCAGTTGCAACGGAGAGCTCGACTCCGCATCTGGAGAGACCTAGCGCCAAATCCTTCATGGTTTTCGGTTTTCCAAAATATTCATATAATTTTTTGAATGCGCGCCGGATTGCTACAGATTCATCGCGTGATAGATGATTCGGATTTTGTTGGCAAAGCTTAATGTATCCCTTACTTTTATTGATACCGAAGTTTTGATCTGGATTCTCCAGTAACTGAAGGCCAAATTTCCGTTCATACTCACGCATGACCGACCAGCCTTTTTCATAATCATTATACGTACTTACCAACGACCCGAATTTATCACTTTTAATTCGACAGGCAAGAATATGCACGTGGTGACATGCATTGGTATCTCTATGCTCCACAGCGGTCCATTTTGTTGAGTTATTAAACCCCAACTTCTCCATGTAAGACGTAATAAATTCCAACCACTCAAACGCTTCAAGAGTTTCACCAGGAGCAAGCGATATTACATAGTGTTTAAAAAGGTCTTCTGCTTTTCCCTTGTGGCGCGATGCCTGATAATTAAACTCTGCAATAATCTCATTCAAATCAATGCTAACGTTTGACCCAGTTTTATGAATTGGGGTTTTTGAAAGAAGATTGCCACCAAGGTGGATAATTTGGTCAATCACGTGCTCATGATTTTCACCACGGTACATGTAGTTCAGTGTAGATTCGCATGTTGGACGGGATTCTTTTGGATTATGAGTTGCCATTGTAAAAGTCCTTTTTGATGTCTATCAAAAGTTCATCACCCAGTTCTTTATGACCGCGAAAGTATGAAATGACAATAAACAAAAGTATCTCTAGCTTTCTCGCTGTATCACCTAGGAGCGGAACATTAGGTGTTTCTTTGCCATTAATTATCGACTCCAGACAAATTAGCATGCTGACGCTATGGCTTGCATCCAGCAATTCCTGAACAATATTCTCTTCAATCCAATTATCGTAACGAAAACTAATCTCAAATTTTTTTGTTTCAATAACTTCACCATCAAGAAACCTAAGAGCGGCATTTCCTTCATCATTTCTACCAGTTGCAAAAAGGATTGCTGCGCTAGATAACCCAATCAAGCTTTCTACCAAATACTGGAGCCGACTCCAGATTTCAGTCCCACCACCTTTCAATGAATTTATCAGATGAGCTACTTGATTAAGGTTGCGACAGGCTCCCGTCAACTGACTAACTACTTCATGATTAATCTCAGGAACAGAAATTACGTCTACTTTATTATTTTCAAATGAGTCAAATATATAATCATGAACATATCGCGATATTTGTTTATATCCGTGCGCTTCCGCTCTTTGACTAATAATTTCAAGCTCTTTATCGGTGCACGACAACTTTATAGCGTTCGAACGTTTATCACAGTCGTCTTTCGAGGGCCTTCCATATATTGACTTGTCTTTATGATTTTTATTATTCATATTAAATTCCATATCATTATTGTTATATTTAGCGCAGAAACCGAAGGTTTTGAGCAACTCAAAAGTCAACAGTATGTTGACCATTTTAAGTAACTGAAAAAAGCGAAGCTTTTTATGGTACTTAAAATATTGCTTGCGTGTCGCCCCCAAGAATCGGTTTTTTCTTCAATATTTGAGTGCATTTTTCGATTGCTGCAAAACAAGTTTATATTTGTTTTTAAACAAAAAACAACATGTTTTTGAAACCTATCAGAGAGTATTTTTAGTGCCAACCAAAATATATTACAACTTTATATATAAGGAGCTGTGAACCTAAAAGAAAAAATTACGCGGATCATCGAGCGATGATGAAAATAGACCAACAATTTCATCGACAATAAAATCAATCGAAAAATGGAAAATGCAAATTAAAGCATTTTTTCAGACGCGTTACAGATCAGTAATCTATAACTGATTGAGGAAAAAACTGAAATTAATAGGTGCTATTTAATCACGTGACCAGCTGTTCACACAGCAGAAACACCCAGGAGATTTTACTAAATAACAAAACCAAAACCGCGTTACATTAAACTTTATTGCATGAGTCTATTGGATTTCTACGAGTGTGGCACTGCCACACATAATCCAGGGACTTATTGTTTGATATCGACAGCTGTTCAGACCTGTGGCACTGCCACAGGTCACAGCTTCAAAAATACACGGCATGGTTTGAATTGAATTTTCTGGTGATGCAGTACGCCAAACACAATGCCTGGGCTTAACGCCTGGCGGCTGACAACCGCTCACACTTGTGGCACTGCCACAAGTCTTAATCTTTAAAATTCACGGCATGGGGTGAATTGAGTTTTCAATTAGGCAAGAGGGGCGCCGATCACCCTATAAAATGAGTTATTTAATTGGAAATATTTTTTCTCAATAAAACCTTGGCTTAGCTGACTATTTACTACTGAAACCATAAAAATCATTCCATATTTATTCATTTCACATATTCGCCTAATTAATCCATTAAATATGCCCATGCCCTGTTTTTTCCTAGGCACCTGCATATTTGTGATGCATACAGTTCTATATAAGAGCGCATTGTGTTCAAAAGTTTCAATCCGAATTGATAAGGCCCCACCATCTCTCGAATCAGCATAGACACTCGAATCATCTGGCGATTCCAAATACATCACCACCTCATCCACCAAGCATTCGATATTTTTGCTTTTTATCACCATAAATTAATCAAACTCAAATTTTATATTGCCATTTAAAATATTTTGCCATTTCGTCAATAACACTGGTGCAGCGTATAAGAAATCCTACCGCAACCAGGCTTAACCGATTAATATCGAATTTTAGATTTATAAAAAACGTAAATCATCAAACCTAGTCCAACATGTATTGTATAGATAAGATGATAACAACGAAATCCTTAGCAATTCTACGTTGCAAAGTTATGTGGAATGTTGGGGGTATTATTTTTTCCGGAGCAAGGTTCCTGCTCCGAATTTAAACCGATTTAGAAAGAACGTTTTTAGATAAGCCAATGAAGCCGGAAGTTGCAATCCATGTGTATTGTTGATTTGCACCATAATTTGACCCACTTTTTCATCCGAAATTGACGCAGAAAAGATGCCCAGAACCCAAATCCACATATAGCTTTCATCCAGAAGCTTGCTTTCGTATTGGAGCTGATATACGCACAAGTACACGTAGCTTGTCGTAAACTGGGAAGGTCTTTAATCTGATGAATGGTGAAATAATGGCTGACAACTTACGATTAGCTCTGATTAACCTAGAATGCACGTGCAACGATATTCCTCCGTTTGGCATGGAGGAACATGAAATCATCCAGATCGCTATTGTCGTATGCGACATATCCGCCGAGCATCTAACGTTAGGTGGATCGCTTGAACTTAATGTTAAACCGGTTGCTCATCCTACTCTAACGGATTTTTGTATTCGACTAACTGATATCAAACAAGTAACTATCGATCAATCTGAATTATTAATCGACCTACTCCCTGAGCTGCAAGATTGGATGTTAGAACACTCAGTCAACTGCTGGGGTTCATGGGGTAGTTTTTATAGAAGCCAATTCATTATAGAGAGCCGCATAAAAGAATTAACTAATCCGCTGGCAAGTATTCAGCACGTTGATATTAGGCGACTGTTTGCACATAAATTTGGTTATCAAGTCGATATAGCTCGTGCCCTAAGCATTCGCGGATTAGCGTTCGAGGGTCAATTGAATGTAGGAATGGACAAAATTAAAAATATTGCACGGTTACTATACCGCGAAGAAATTTTACGTAATGCCATTTTGAAAATGATAAAGCATACCTAAGTGAAAACTTTTTATAACCAAGGATCTAGAAGCGTAAGACGTAAGACTCCCAAAAGTTTATCGACAAAACCGGCCATTCAAACTCATTAAAAATTGCAACTGATTATTGCGCCATAGAACCGAAACTAAAAAGTTTCTATTTTTTTGCCCATAAATAACAACCCGTGCAATTACCTTTTAGTCTTATTTTATTCTATGTGCGCTTGAATACACAACAATTCTATTTGACGCTCGGACATTCAAGCCATACACTGATTAGGAACAGCTGGTAATTGCATTCATCCCCCATGCAAAAGTACTTCGATTGGGTGGGTTCTAGTTGCAATTGCAAGGCAAAAGATCGGAAAAACCCCGGCGCTGCTGGGGTTTTTCATTTCCAACATAAAATTTCCCTTCTATCTAGACTCATTTGCAAGAATATCCCCAAAAGACCGTAAGAGCTTTCGCTAGGTCAATCCTTCCTTCATGAAATTATTGTCAAAATTTCAGCTGAAATTTTTTAGTTTCGACACCTTCGGCCAAAAGTGGACATCATAGTGATTAAAACTAGGCATTTATTCAATATAATGCACAGAAGTGGATGAAATTCAGGCGCAAATTAACAGGTGCAGTCCAAGTCACAGATACAATTCTAGTTTTTGTAGCACTGATTTAAGCTCCTCATCTGCATCGCTGTAAGGATGGCAAAACTGTTCTATTCCAATCCATTGTGACTTTTGCTCGGTGCATACATAACCCTCAAAATCATCGATCAACACAACTTGAGTGGGATCAACATTTTTGATGAAGCTTAAATTTTTTGTTGAGCCGCTCCAGTGAACATATTCGATTTCCTTAAACCAACCGGGGGCAAATCCCTCATTAGCAAGCGTCGTGGCAATTTGATAAAACAGATCTTCCTTAACTGTGGTAAAGATGACGACCCTGCCACATAGATTGCGGCATGCTTCTAAAAAATCGTGCAATCCAGGGCGTGCTATCTGACTCATAGCGTTCGAAATCAGCGTCCCTTCGAGATCTAATGCAATTACTTTCATGAAAATCTCCATTTGAATTGCTAGTGAAAATGGTGAATGCCCTCAAAAGTAATTAATGCGAAATTAATAGTCAATGCAAATTATTTTTCATCCTCAAAGTGAATACAGCAGCGACTTGAAGGAAAGGTAGGTACGATTTTGCAGAAGTGGCAAAAGCCTCACACCACATGTTCAGGCCCACCCTCGTCAAAAGCGGATTTCCCAGCAACTGAAATACGTCACAAACGGCCACAACCGGACAATCAGTACTATTAATCAATCCTGCTCTTCACACCAAAGCGGAATGTAGCGCGCACTATTTTTAGTGGACTCTACATTACCCCTTCGTCCCATAAATGCCATTTCAATAAAAAGCTGCCAGACTAGCTGAAATTCCAAAAAGACAATTACAGTTAACCTTGATACAACACCCTGTTGACGGGAACTTGAATGATTTGCCATAAAGCTGCAAGTGTCGTGAGGGATGTCAAAATAACGATCAGCGCCACAGGTAACGTCCATCCCCAGAATCCCGCATAGCGAGACGCGCCTGCTAAATCCCCAACGTAAGGCCTGATTAACATAGCAGCAAAAGCGATACCCAAACCAATAGTAACGGGATAAAGATTATCTTTAAACACCTGCCAAATTATGCTGCTTGGGCGCGCACCTATGGCCATGCGGATGCCCAACTCAAAACGCCGCAACTGCACGCTGTAGCTAAACACACCGTAAATACCAATGGCCGCCAAACCTAACGCCAGCAGCGACAAACCCGCCGCAATACCCGCCGCCGTTTTTTGTGGCGCCACCATTTTGTTAAGCAATTGATCCGTCACCTCCAGTGAAAACAATTTCAGTTGCGGATTGATTTGCGCAGCCAAGCGATTGATCTCCACCGGTGTAATCACCTGATTAGGCTTCATTTTTATCAAAAGTTCGGGATGGTAGTTGATACCAGAGCGAAAGAAGCGCCCCTCCTCCACTCGACCGGGTAAGGCGAGATCTTTTAGGACACCGATAATTTCATAGGCCGTGGGGCTTGCATCACCCTGACGATAAACACGCATACCAACCACATGCCCATCAGGCTTGAGACGATGAGCAAGCGTCTCGTTGACCAACATCAGTTCTGCGGATGAGTTAGCCTCAAGGTCGGTGTAGTAACGCCCTTCAACCAAAGGAATCGATACAATGCGCAGAAACTCCGCATCACTTAAGGTTTGCTCCGCAATCAGTTTTACATCGGGTTTATCCACGGGAATTAAAAAAGACGAAAAATTCCCGCCGTTGTAATTGACCGGCGAGCCATTGGTTAAACCCACAGCCTCAACATTGGGCAATTGTTTAATGAGATCAGCAAAATTGTAAAAATAATTTTTGCGTTGTTCTTCAGTGGTTGAATTCCACAGGGTTGCAATGCTCATATTGGCTTGATATTGATCAGCCGTGTTGTAACCCACAGACTTTGTTATTTCATGAAGGCTCTGCAACAACACTTGCAAACCTGCACACAGTAATAGTCCGGTAAATGCAATTTGGCTAACGATTAAAAAATTACGCATTTTTTTGGATACCTGCAATCCTGTGCCTTTGCCACTGCTCTGCAATAAATTATTCAACGAACGATAATTCATTTGGCGACTAACTACGAACGCAAAAATGACAGCCAATAACATGGAAAGCATTATCACTACTAATAAACTTAGCGGCAGCAGATGCAATTCATCAAGCCGTGGCAATAATCCATTGGCAAGCTGCTTAGTCACTTTAATAAAACCAAACGCAGTCACACTTGCCGCTAGGCAAGTAAAACCCATCAACAACAATACTTCTGTAAACACACCTGCAAAAATATTGCGCTTTTGTGCACCTAGCGCCACTTGAATGGCCATATTGCGTTGCTGTTTTAGCGTTCGTGCAATCATAATATTGAGAATATTTGTACTAGCAATTAACAGCAATGCAAAAACGCCGGCAAGAATTAATAGACTTTGATGTGCAGTATTGCGCTCAATTAAATCTGATAATGGTGAAACAGAAATGGCCACGCTTGCATCACTCAAGCCAGACATACCTGTTATCGCGGCCTTGTAATTTGTTGCCGCAGGCACACTAAACTCTTGTTCAAGCGCTGTAATTTTTGCGGATGGTGTTTTAGTTGCCACCATAAAAACACCACCAATGATAGATGCCCAATTAGTTCTAAATACTGCAGGAAAATCGTTGTAGTCAAACGGCAACCACAAATCCGCTTTTTGGCCTATTTTATTAATTTCTGGCTCGACAAAATCAGCGGCAAGTACACCAATAATCGTAAAATCGATTTCCATGATATTGAGCGTTTTCCCGAGCACTTGCGGGTCACCGTGAAAAATACGCTGCCATGTTGCATAACTAATGACAGCCACTGGCGTAAAAGCATTCAAACCTTCTGCATCTGAAAATGTTCGCCCCATTTGCATAGGCACATTAAACATTCGCAAAAATTCTGGTGTAACAGCCGCTGTTGTGAGCAAAGGGCTATCGGGCAGGCGACGCTCGACTGAAATGGTGTAAGCCACCAACGCGCGCTGACTCACCTTATCGCTTTGTTGACGATAGGTATCGATCACAACAGGATAAGGTAAATCGCGATCATTGACCAATTTACCCTTATCAAAAAATTGTCCGTGCATTAACACTAGGTTATCCGCATTAGGATAAGGCAATACGGAAGCAAGTAGTTGGTAATTCACATTAAAGGCGGCCACCAGCGCCCCCAAGGTAATACCTAATGTGAGCACAACCGTTATTACGTAACCCTTTGCTTTAGTGAGCGATTGAAATGCAGTTGTAAAATCCTTTGCCGAATACATTTAATTTCCTCTCAATGCAAAGCTGGCTGGCTTGCGAATAATTCGCCAAACAGATAACAAGCTTGTGGCCGCCGTTAAGAGCAACAGCAATATCACGGGCAAGATTATGCTATGAATATTTATGGGTAACGGATTATTGATGTGCTGCATCCACAACCATACAGAGACTGCCAAAATAGCCGCAACAAATATACCTGCCAATACAGGCGCTAAATTGTCACACAGAATTTGCATATAAATGGTGTGAGGGCGCGCACCAATGGCCATGCGGATTCCTAATTCGTATTGACGCAATTGAACGCTGTAACTGAGCACGCCGTAAATACCAATGGCGGCAAGACTCAGCGACAGCAATGATAAAGCCGCTGTTAAATATACCAATGTTTTTTGGAGTGCAGTTAAACGTGCGATAGCCTCATTCGTTGTTTCCATATAAGAAACCTTTAAATGCGGATGAATCTGTGCGGCAATTCTGTTAATTTCTGCTGGGGTTAATACTTGTCCCGTCTTTACTCGAACATCAATTTCTGACCCATCAGTGACTTGAGCACGAAAAAAGCGCGGCTCCTCACGGCCACCCGGAATAGCCAAGTCCTTAACAATACCTATAACTTGAATAGCATCAGACTCGCCCTCTCGATAGAAAATTTTTCCTAGCACGTTTCCATCGGGGGACATACGCGCCGCCAAAGTTTGATTAACCAACATTACATTAACTTTCATTCGCTCTTCTTCGTCAGTGAAATAACGTCCGGCCACCAATGGAATCTCCATCATCTTTAAAAAACTGCCATTACTAAGTGTTTGAATGGCCAATATTTTTGTATTTGAGCCAAGCTCAGGTAGTAAAAACCTATGCCGAGGCTGATCATTTGATACAGGCGCACCAGATGAAAGCGCCACTAATTCAACTTTAGGGCTCTGGCGAATGAGTTCAACTATTCGATCAAGATAAACACGACGCTCTTCACGCGAAGTACTATCCATCAAGGTCGCATTACTCAATTCAATTTGATATTGGTTAGCCGTGTGGTAACCCAAAGTCTGCGTCAATTGACGCAGACTTTGTAAAAAAATATGCACGCTAACCACCAACAAAATACTAGTCAGCATAACTTGGGTTAAAACTAAGGAATAGCGAACTCTCTCTGAAATTTTTAGTCCGCCCCCCTTACCGCCAGCTTGCAATAACTCTCCAAGACGTCGCACATTAATTTGTCGGCTCACAATAAATGCAAATATAAATGCGAGCATAGCTGCAACACCAAATGCAAACACAAGAGTAATAAAATTAATGCAAAGCTCATGAAGACGTGGCAAAAAACCTTGTGCTACGATTTGTATTAATTCGAGCAACGTAAAAGCAACAATAACAGCTAGAAAGCTAGCTGCTAACACTAAGCACAAAATTTCAGTCAATACGGAAAAAAATATATTTTCTAATTGTGCACCCAAGGCATACCGAATGGCGATAGCTCGCTGCTGATTAACAACGCGGGCAAGAATTAAATTAATGATATTCGTGCTAGCAATCAGCAGCAATACAAACACACCCGCCAGCATCTGCAAACTCAATTTTTTGGTATCGCCCAAAATAGTTTCACTAAAAGAAGCCAGCTTTATTTTTAACTCCCAATCGTTAGCTGCATTTAATGCGGCATATTCTTGTTTAAATCGTTGCGTTGCATAACTACTTACTTGATGTTCTGCACTGGCCATACTAACTCCATCATGCAACTGCCCCAGTACAAAAACGCTCCCCGTGTTGGTATTCCAGTTTTTTCTTAAAGAAAGCGGCATATCATCATAATCAAACGGTAACCATAAATCAGTTTGCCAGCCTCGACTAAACAATTCAGGCTCAACAAAACTTTTATCCATCACCCCAACAATTTTGAAATAATTCTCACCAATATTGAGTGTTCTATCCAAAACATTAGGGTCCAAATGAAAATACTTTTCCCAAGCCCGATAACTGATAACAGCGACTGGCACCATCGAGCCCAACCCTTCATCGGTGTTAAAATAACGCCCCAACACCATAAGAGGATTAGTCATTTTAAAATATTCTGGTGTCGTGAATGCAGTGTTTAATTTAGGGCTTTCCGGTTGACTCCGCTCAATAGAATCCGTATATGAAATTAAAGCCTTTTGCACAAATAAATCATTTTTTTGGTGATAGCTCTCTATAATTAATGGATATGGTGAAGTCCGCCCTTCAACCAAGACACCCGATTTAAATTGCGTAGGACTAAAAACAAAAAGACGCTCAGCATTGGGATAAGGTAAAGGAGCAACGAGCAACTGATAATTCAAATTAAACATGGCGACTAAAACACCCAAGGTAATGCCAAGGGTGATTACAATAGTTGCCACATAGCCTTTTGCGCTGAGCAGTGATTGAATGGCAGTTTTGAGATCGCGCAGGCTTATCACAGCGAATTCCCCAAGTGTTGGGAGTCGATAATTTTTCCATCCAATAAATGCAATTTACGTGTTGCCATATCAGCATAGCGCGGGTCGTGCGTTACCATACAAATGGTGGTACCCTTAGCGTTGAGCTGTTGCAGCATATCCATCACCGCATCGCCATTGCGCGAATCTAAGTTACCTGTGGGTTCATCCACTAACAATAATGCAGGCTTGCCCACCAAGGCGCGCGCAATGGCAACCCGCTGTTGTTGGCCGCCGGATAATTGATTGGGTTTGTGTTGGGCTCGATGGCTCATATCCACTTGTTGCAAACATTCTTTCACCCGCGCCTCAATATCTTTTTCACTCACTTTGTGACGACGATAACGCAAGGGCAAAGCCACATTATCAAATACAGAAAGCTCATCAATTAAATTAAATGATTGAAAAATAAAACCCACTTTTTCATTGCGAATAAAGGCCGCTTCGCTGAGCGTGAGATGACTTGCATCGACATTTTCAATCACGTAACTGCCACTGGTTGGCATATCCAACAAACCGAGCAGTGAAAGCAAGGT
>Ga0075019_10001397_pt1 | contig 13672 bp, 13 predicted proteins | sample ColStrG_CSR_2013_FD_71473 | JGI IMG/M metagenome (GOLD analysis project Ga0075019, IMG submission 71473) | Freshwater sediment microbial communities in response to fracking from Pennsylvania, USA - Cold Stream Run_MetaG_CSR_2013 | ecosystem: Environmental > Aquatic > Freshwater > Creek >...
CCCGTCCAGCGCCGCCCGGATGAGATGGCCGGTGGGATTTTCGGTGAAAGTTTTGGACGTGATGTTGGAGATGACATGCCCATCGTGGTCGATCTGCATCACCTGTCCGGTGATTTTCCGTCCGAAGCGGGCGGCTTGGGACAGTTTGAGGCGCGTCACCTGCCGTAGGGGTTTGCCCAAATGCTTGGCCTTGGTGCCATGGGCAAGTTGGGCCGCCGCGGTGGCGAGTATTTCACGAAGGGGAAGGTCAGCCGGGCCGGCTTCAGGAGTCAGATCCAGCACCCGCTCGACCCCTTCCCGTTCCATGGCTTGGGTGAAAATTCCGTTGTCCGGGCCCAGATAGAAGCGGCCTTGGGTGGTTTCCAAAAGAATCGGTTTTTCCATAGAGTCGGTCAGAACGAGAAAAATACTGCCGGAGGGAAAGTAGCGGGCGGTTTTATCCACCAGATAAGCGGATTCATTCAGGTTGCCGGAGGGCAGGCTGTGGTTTAGATCAACAATTTCCACCTTGGGATTGGCGGAAAGGATGATGCCCTTGATTTGAGCCACCCCGGTGTCCTGCCAACCCAGATCAGTCATCAGGCCGACCATGGGCTGTTTGCCGCCGTAACAACCTTGTAACACAGCCAGACACAGGAGTCCCAGAATCTGTAAAGAGCGGCAGGCCGGGGAGCGATGGAGGGCGACTCTAGTCATCGTCATCCTCTTAACCTTATTAACTTGGAAATACAAGACACCTTATTTTGCTTTGCGTGGATGCTTAATGTCGTTAATATACGTCCCAAGGCTTTCCTGGGAAAGCGGGGAGAAGACACTCACAGCGGGTGTGGAAACCCTTTCAAGACCAAAGCAGATGAGTATTTCGCAGTTGCCAGAATATTTGCAGTTTCATGGCCAGTCCCGTGACACGGGCCGTCTGGCTGTACAATCCGTGGAAAAATCGGGTTACATCTACCTTCTGGATGGCGAAGTGGTTTATGCCGAAGCCGGCTCCAACAACGGCATGCTGGCCTTGTTCTCCTGCATGGTCTGGCCCGACAGCGCGGTGCGTTGGGAGCCGCGGCAGGTCGCACCCAAAGTCATGTTCCATCTTTCGATCGACGAACTGCTTTTTCAATTTGCGCAAATCGAGGACTCCAACCAGACCGATGAGGCTTCACTGGCGGCTTTGTTTGCCGAGAGCGATCAGGACTCTGGCGTGAAGCTGATGGATCTCAGCCGCTACGATGTTTCCTTCGAGGTGCTCAACACTTCGTTCAAAGGTTTTGAGTTTGTGCTGGAAAAGGAAAACACCCTGGTCGGCCGCATTGAAGACTGCGATGTGATCCTGCCGGAAGGCTCGGTTTCCAGCCACCATTGCCGTTTTTCTCTCGAAGAACATTGCGTGCGTGTCATCGATCTCGGTTCGACCAACGGCACCTTCATCAATGGCGAACTGGTCAGCGACCATCTGTTGCAGGTGGGGGATCGTTTCCAGATCGGTTCGGTGGCCCTGGCCATGCATCTTAAAATGCGGCGCAAACTCAATCCGGAACCGGCCCTGGCCAATATGGCCAACGCCTCCCCGCCGCCCCGGCCGGAGCATCAGGTGCCGTCTCAGGGGTATCAGACCCAGAAGCTCGATCCCAAGGTGCTGCACAGCAAAACCTCGCGCGTTTCCGGTCCCATCACCTGGAAAAATCTGGTCCAGGATGCGAAAACGAAGACGAAAAACCCCAATTCGAGTCTCTTCGGAAAAATGTTCGGGAAAAAATAGCCCGGGTTTTGACTGGCCGTTCAGAGGCCTGCGGCAGACCGGAAAATTTCAATCCGATTTGGGTTTCGGGGAGTCAATCAACTCCCAAAAAGCCGGATTGGTCTGCAACGCCTCATCCTCGGAGACGGGCAGTTTGGAACGGAACAAAAAATCCTTGAGCGAATTTTTGTTGAGCACCCGGTGGATCAAAAGGCCTTCGTCCTTTTTCTCAAAATAAATCCGGTAATCCCGAGTGCGATAGCGGTAGAGGCTGCGCTCGTTCTGCCGGATGACGCCGAATTTCTCCGGATTTTCATCCACAAAATTCGGATTCAAAAACTGGAACTCGCTCAGGATTTCCAGTTGCAGTGTTTTGGGCAGGGCCGACATCTCGGCCGAACTCACGGTGGTGAATACAATCTGGAACATGGTTGCCGACACTTGCCGGAAACCCTATTAGATACGACACGACCAATTCTTGTAAAGCCGGAACCCTCGGAAAAGCCGTAAAAAAAGTATTCTTTTGACGGGATTCCACCCATCCGTAATCATCGTTTCATGATTTCCAATCGCTCCACCGGGCAGCCCATTATCATGGGTGTTCCCGGCCCTGTTCTGACCGAGGGTCTCCGCGCCCTGATCCGCAAGGTGCAGCCCGGTGGCTTCATTCTTTTCGCGCGCAATCTGGAGTCCCCGCAGCAGGTCTTCAACCTCATCCGCGAATTCAACGATCTTTGTGAAATCCCCCCGTTGGTGACCATCGATCAGGAAGGCGGACGCGTTTCCCGGCTGCGCATGATCGGCGAGGAGCCGCCCAGCGGTCTGCAGCTTGGCCAGACCGACCGTGTGGCCTGGTGCCATGAACACGGCGTGCTCACCGGTCGTTTGCTGGCTCTCTTCGGGTTCAATCTCAACCTCGCCCCTGTGATTGACTACTCGATTGACGAGGAGGCCGACAATTCACTGCGCGGTCGTTGTTACGGTTCCACGCCGGAGGAGGTTATCGCCAAGGCCGGCGCTTTTTTGTCCGGTATGAAATCTCAGGGCGTGCTCGGCACGGCCAAACATTTTCCCGGCTACACCCATTGCGGGATCGATCCCCACGGGGAACTGCCCCGCATCAACCGCACCCGCGCCCAGCTCGATGCCGAGGAACTCAGGACCTTCCGCGCGTTTTTGACCGAGGCGGATTGTTACATGATCGGCCACGGCCATTTTCCCGCCTGGCATCGTGAGCCGTATCCCGCCTCCATGTCCCGCCCGATCGTAACCGATCTGCTGGTCCGGGAACTGGGTTATCAAGGTGCCATCATGACCGATGATCTGGAAATGGGTGCGATCGCCAACCGTTTCGGCAGCCGCCAGGCCACCCGTCTGGCGCTTGAAGCAGGCGAACATCTGTTGTTGTTCTGCCACAACCCGGCCTGTGTCGAGATAGCCTGCGACACCTTGGGAGAAATGGAACCGGAACTCTTGCAACCGGCGCTTTCCGCCATTGCGCAGTTAAAAATGAAACTGCTGCCGGCTCCGGAAAAATTCAACGCCGGGGCCTTTACGGAAGTGAACCAGGCCACAGGCGATCTGCGCGAGCGTGTGCGCCGGGCGCTGGCCTGAAGCCGACGGTAATTTTTTAAAACGTATGGATAAAAAGACCTGAGCGCAGCTTGGGTTCAAACCAGGTGCTTTTGGGGGGCATGATCTGTCCGGCGTCGGAAATGGCCATTAATTGTCCGACGGTTGTGGGATACATGGAAAACGCCACGGCGGCCTTGCCGGAGTCCACCAGCCGGACCAGTTCGTCCGTGCCGCGGATGCCGCCCACAAAATCAATGCGCTTGCTGGTGCGCGGATCGTCAATCCCCAGCAGCGGGGCCAGCAGTTTGTCCTGCAGTACGCTCACATCGAGGCGTGACACCGGATCACCCGAGCTTGCTTCCGGCCAGGCCAGGCCGTACCAGCGCCGGGCCAGGTACATGCTGACCTGTCGCGGACCCGCAGGTTTGGGCGGGGCCTGTTCCGTCACCTGGAAAAGGGTTCGCACACGCTCCAGAAATTTTTCTTCGTCCAACCCGTGCAGATCCTTCACCACCCGGTTGTAGGGCAGGATCTGCAGTTGCGATGCAGGGAACAGCACGGCCAGGAACCAGTTGTAATTCTCGGCGCCGCTATGCCGGGGGTTGGCTGCCTTCCGTTCCAGGCCGACACGAGCCGCGCTGGCGCTGCGATGATGGCCATCGGCCACGTAAGCCACGGGAATTTCCGCAAAACAATGAATCCAGGCAGCCGTATCCGTGATGCGCCAGACGGTATGGCGGATGCCGTCAGGTGCGGTGAAGTCAAAGAGCGGTTTTCCGGCCTCGATCGCCGCGGCCAGCTTGTCCACTTCAGCGTGGTCCTTGTAGGTCAGAAAGACCGGTTCGGGATTGGCGCTCAACTCATGGGTGATGCGTGTGCGGTCGTCTTCCTTGTCCGGGCGCGTTTTTTCGTGTTTCTTGATGACGTCGTTGAGGTAATCCTCGACGTGGCATACGGTGGCCACGCCGCGCTGGATGTGGGAGCCCATTTGCTGGCGGTACAAATAGAGGCAGGGTGCGGCCTCCCGATGCAGCACGCCCTGTTTTTGAAAATCCTGAAACGCCTTGACGGCTTGGGCATAGACCTGGTCGTCGTAGAGCGAAATTCCGGCGGGCAGATCAATCTCCGGTCGGATGACATGCAACAGGCTGCGGGGTTTGCCTTTGGCCAGTTGGGCGGCCTCCTCGCTGTTGATGACATCGTACGGCACGCAGGCCACTTCTTCGACTTGCCCCGACGTCGGGCAGAGCCCTTGAAACGCGCGAATTCTCATAGCCGCTAAGCAACACGAGCGTTGCCCAAATGCAAGAATTGCTTTTGTCCAACAAACGGCATGAGCATGAAACGGCCGGCAAATATCCGTGGCCATTCGTGTCATCCGTGGTTAAATGGGTTCGTATCATTTTTATGGCTGTGAATGATTTACCGCAGACGTCGAAACAGATTCTGATGGGCCTGGAAAAGACCTGGCACATCGGTGCCCAGCTTTATGTTTCGCGCCCCGGTCACGCGCCGCTGAACCGGGTTTGGGGTGAAGACGGTCGCGGTCGGCTCATGACGCCACAGACGCTCAACCTTTGGATGTCGGCTGGCAAACCCCTCACCGCCACGGCCATTTTGCAACTCCAGGAAAAAGGCCTGCTGGACATTGAAAGTCCGGTCAGCCAATACATCCCCGAATTCGCCGTACATGACAAACAGTCTTTCACCCTGCGCCAGCTTCTGACCCATACCGCCCCGCTGCGCCAGGGGGATCTTGTGCCGCCGCAACCCTGGCCGGAATTGATCCGCGCCCTGTGCCGCATCCGGCCCGAACCGCGCTGGGTGCCGGGTGAAAAGGCAGCCTACCATATCGGGGGCACGTGGTACCTGCTGGGTGAGGTCGTTCACCGGGTCAGTGGATTGTCCATCAGCGATTATTTGCGCCGTCATGTTTTTGATCCCCTGCACATGAACCGCAGTTTTCTCGGGTTGAACGATGCCGAATGGGCCGAAGTTGAAGAGGGTGTCGCCGTCATGCAGCAGACGGAAAAAATGCCAGCCGCGCCGCACCCGATTTTTGGCCGGCCGGAAGTCATCCGCCAGCCCCGGCCCGGCAGCAATTGTCTCGGCCCGGCCGGGGAGTTGGGGAAATTTTACGAGGCGTTGCTGGAGGAGGGGCGCGGCATTCTCAAACCCGAGACCGTGGCCCTCATGACGCGGCGGCATCGCCAGGGGATGAAGGATCACACGTTCGGTCATGTTCTGGACATGGGGCTGGGTGTGATTGTGAATTCAAACCGTTATGGTCCCGAGACGGTGCCTTACGGCTACGGGCGTTATGCCACGGATTACGCTTTTGGTCACTGCGGCAACAAATGTTCAGCCGGTTTTGCCGATCCGCCGCACGGGCTGGTGGTGGTGCTGGTGTTCAACGGCATGCCCTCCGAGCCGGTGCACCAGTCGCGCATGCGGGAAGTGCTTTCAGCGTTGTATGTGGACCTGGGTCTGGCCTGAAAATCAACGGCCTTAACGCAAGGACGGAAAGTCTCAAAGAAAGCCTGGTGTGGCATGGAACACGCATGCGCACTTTAAAAAAATTGAATTTAGCGCCTTAAGTTTCCGGCGACTTGGCGTTAAAATCGCCGACCTTAACCTCAACTGTTTTTTTAAGGGGCGGGGGTATGGGCTCGCGATAGGTGAAGTTGACGAAGCATTCCGCAAAGCGCAGCACGATGATGCCGCCAAAAACCGCCGGCAGTCCGTAGATGAAATATTCCACGGAACTCTGGTCGTTCTCCGTTCCATTCAGGAGCGACAGCAGGGTCGGATAAATATAGCGGATGGCAGCCAGGGTGTTCCAGAGGCCCCAGACCAAAATGCTGGTGGCCAGACTGCGCAGGATGATGCCGAAAAGGTCGCGTGGTTTCATGATGTTGACCACCCCACACTTACCGGCAACAGGGTCATGGTGTCATTACTAAAAATATCGGCCGTCTTCACGGCGAGGGTGTAACGGCCCCGCATCATAACTTCAGCCGGGCCATTTTTTGCGGCCCTTGGGTCAGCGCCGCAACAACGTCTGGGCCGAACGGCACGTTGTTTAGCGGGGCTTCAATGGCCCGGTGACGTCGCGCACATGCCGCAGGAATTGATCTGCTGGAAGAAATCGTTCCCCTTGTCGTCCACCAGGATGAAGGCCGGGAAATCGACCACTTCGATTTTCCAGACGGCTTCCATGCCCAGTTCGGGATATTCCAGCACCTCGACCTTTTTGATGTTGTCCTGGGCCAGGATGGCGGCGGGGCCGCCGATGGAGCCGAGGTAAAACCCGCCGTATTTTTTGCAGGCGGCGGTCACGGCCTGACTGCGGTTGCCCTTGGCCAGCATGATCATGGAGCCGCCCTTGGCCTGGAACACTTCCACATAACTGTCCATGCGTCCGGCGGTGGTGGGGCCGAAGGAGCCCGAGGCCATGCCCTTGGGGGTTTTGGCCGGCCCGGCGTAATAGACCGGATGATCCTTGAAATATTGCGGCAGATCCCCCGTCTTGTCCAAGCGCTCCTTCAGTTTGGCGTGGGCGATGTCGCGCGCCACCACGATGGTGCCGGTCAGGGACAGCGGGGTGGTGACAGGATGACGGCTCAACTCGGCCAGAATGTCCTTCATGGGCTGGTTTAAATCGATTGGTACAATCCGGCCGCTGCGGCTCAGGCGGCGCTGGGATTCCGGAATGTACCTGCCCGGGTCGGCTTCCATGCGCTCGATCCAAACACCGTCGCGGTTGATCTTGGCCTTGATGTTGCGGTCGGCCGAGCAGGAGACGCCCAGTCCGATGGGGCAGGAGGCGCCGTGACGCGGCAGCCGGACCACCCGGACATCGAGGGCGAAATATTTGCCGCCGAACTGGGCACCGATGCCACAGGTGCGGGCGGCCTCGAGCATTTTCGCCTCCATTTCCAAATCGCGGAAGGCCTGGCCGTGTTCATTGCCGTGGGTGGGCAGGGAGTCGAGGTATTTGGTGGAGGCCAGCTTGACGGTTTTCAGGCAGGCTTCGGCGGAAGTGCCGCCGATGACAAAGACCAGATGATAGGGTGGGCAGGCGGCGGTGCCGAGGGTGAGCATTTTTTCCGTGAGGAATTTTTCCAGAACGCCCGGTACGATGGTGGCGCGGGTCTCCTGATAAAAATAGGTTTTGTTGGCCGAGCCGCCGCCCTTGGCCACGCAGAGAATGCTGTATTCCATGCCTTCCGTGGCATAGAGATCGATTTGCGCCGGCAGGTTGGTGCCGGTGTTTTTTTCCGTCCACATGTCGAGCGGCGCATTTTGCGAGTAGCGCAGGTTTTCTTCGGTGTAGGTTTTATACACCCCGCGGGACAGATATTCCTCGTCGTTGGCGCCGGTCCAGACCTGCTGGCCTTTCTTGCCCATGATGATGGCGGTGCCGGTGTCCTGGCAGAAGGGCAGAATGCCATGGGCGGCGACCTCGGCATTGCGCAGGAGGGTCAGGGCGACGTTGCGGTCATTTTCCGAGGCTTCCGGATCATCGAGAATGGCTGCGACCTGTTTCAAGTGCGCCGGGCGCAGCATGAAGGAGGTGTCCTTGAAGCACTCGGCGGCGATGAGGGTGAGGGCTTCGGGATCCACTTTGAGTACGGGCTGGCCGTTGAATTCGGCAAGCGTGACGTGGTCTTTGGTCAGGAGCCGGTATTCGGTTTCGTCTTTGCCCAGCGGGAAGGGCTTTTGGTAGTGAAAGGGGGGAGTGGCCATAAGTTAATCTATCCAAGAGTGCGTGGGTTGGTTGGGAAATTCAATCGCATCCAATATTAGCCCGTAGCCGGAAAAAATCCAGAAATATTAGGGCCGGTAATCCGCAGTGCGGGCCAGGCCGGGCGGACGATAATGTCGTTGCCAAGCGGGGTGGGGGTGCTACCATGATTTCATGAATCATTTGTTTTTTGGTTTTATTCCATCAGCACCGGATACGTTCTGGATTTTGCTGATTGTACTGGTTCTGTTCGGCGCGAACAAATTGCCGGAACTGGCCCGGGGTCTCGGCCGCAGCATTGGTGAATTTCAAAAGGCCAAGAATGAATTGGAACGGGAAATTCACAAGGCGGCCAACGAATCGGCCCAGCCCAAGCTGGAAAGCCGTCCCGACACCGTGGCCCACGTGGAAAAGCCGACCGAGACCAACAAGACGGTCTGAGTTAGCGGAAAGATAGTTTTGGAAAAGCCGGTCCTCAGGGTCCGGCTTTTTTATTGTCTGGAGTGAATGCCCGCTCCCGCACGGGCTAAAACCGGACCTTGTCGGGAAGCAGGGCGCGGATGAGCAGCAGCAGGGCCAGGCATAGCAGCCCGTAGAGGCTGAGCCAGAGGCCCCAGTTCAGGTCGATTTGCATGGCGAGACGGTTGACGAGATTGGCCTGCAGTTTCCAGCGGACGAAGGTGTAGAACCCCAACTGGCCGAATGCGACGGCCAGCATCCAGGTGCGGGCGTAGCGGCTGGAGCTCAGCAGGATGGCGCCGGCCAGGGCCAGCAGCGGGGCCAGAATTAACCCATAAATCTGCCAGGACCCCTTGTCGTTATCCACCAACGTGTCGAAGACGGCGCGTTTGATTTTGGCGGCGAGGTGATGGGGATGGGAGAGCGCCAGCAGTTGATAGGCAGAGATGCCGTCGGCGGGACTGTTCCAGAGGGCTTCGAAATCCTCCCCGCGCATGAGCAGGTAGGAGTGGGTGAAATCGGATTTGTCCTGGCCGAGGCTGCGGGCGATGCCGAGGAGGTTATTGCCGGAGTGATCGGGGTTGAAGCGGGCCCAGGGAAGGAAGAAGGCGATGATGACGAAGCCGGCGCAGATCCAGCCGGTGATAAGGGATTTGGAGGATTTCATGAGGGGGGGTGATGAGTTGGGTATTCATGAAATATGCGTGTTGCGGGAGATGCGCAAGGCCGATTATGAAAGCATTGAGGGGAAAAACACCGCGACCGGACAATAGTAAGCTTTTTAATATTAGTATTAAACAATATAATAATAATTATCTATTAGCCATAGTTCTTGTTTAATTGAGCTGTTTATTTCTAATATCAGGATCATGGATGTTCTGACGCTTACCATCTTTGTCAGTTTGATTCTGACGGTGGCTTTTGTGTTGGGCTTCATTTATCAGCGCCGCGACCGCTGGAGCAATCCCGAACGGGATTCGCTATTCCCCCTCGAATCCGAGCAGTCGCGCCCGGCAAAACCCTGCAAGCACATCTGAAACGGCATTTGATATGAGTACCCAAACCACGACCGGTAAAATAGAGATTGAATTCAACGATGCGGTGGTGAGGGCCTTTATGCTGGCCTCCATTTTTTGGGGGGCGGTGGGCATGCTGGTGGGGGTGGTGATAGCCGCCCAACTGGCCTATCACCCGTTGAATCTGAACACTTCGTGGCTGACTTTTGGCCGCATCCGGCCCCTGCATACCAATGCGGCCATTTTCGCTTTTGTGGGCAACATGATGTTCGCCGGCATCTATCATTCCACGCAGCGCCTGGTCAAGGCGCGGCTGCCCTCCAATTTTCTGGCCTGGCTGCATTTTTGGGGCTGGCAGGCCATCATTGTGGCGGCGGCGGTCACCCTGCCGCTGGGTTTGACTCGGGGCAAGGAATACGCCGAGTTGATCTGGCCCATCAACATCATGGTGGTGCTGATGTGGGTGCTCTTTGCCGTGAATTTTTTCTGGACCCTGGCGCGGCGCCATGAGCCGACCCTCTACGTGGCCCTGTGGTTCTACATCGCCACCATCCTGACCGTGGCCATGCTTTACATCGTCAATCATCTGCAAATTCCGACCAGTTGGACGCATTCCTATCCTTTGTTCGGCGGTGCGCAGGATGCACTGGTGCAGTGGTGGTATGGTCACAATGCGGTGGCCTTCTTCCTCACCACGCCGATCCTGGGCATCATGTACTATTACATGCCCAAGGCAGCGGAGCGGCCCGTCTATAGCTACCGCCTTTCCATTGTGCATTTCTGGTCCCTCGTCTTCATCTATATCTGGGCGGGGCCGCATCATTTGCTCAACACCTCGCTGCCGGTCTGGTTGCAGTCGCTGGGCATGGTGTTCAGCCTGATGCTTTGGGCGCCATCCTGGGGTGGCATGCTCAACGGTCTGCTGACGCTGCGGGGCGCCTGGGACAAGCTGCGCACGGATCCGGTGTTGAAATTTTTCGCCGCCGGTGTGACCTTCTACGGCATGGCGACCTTTGAGGGGCCGCTCATGGCCATCAAATCGGTCAACGCCATTTCCCATTACACCGACTGGACCATCGGCCATGTGCACAGCGGCACGCTGGGTTGGAACGGGTTCATGGCGGCGGGCCTGTTTTATTGGCTGGCCCCGCGGCTTTGGAAAACCAAACTCTTTTCCGTACGGCTGGCGGACATCCATTTCTGGACCGGCATGACCGGCATCTTATTATACATCGCCTCCATGTGGGTGGCGGGCATTTCCGAGGGGGTGATGTTGAACGGGATCACGCCCGACGGCGTGCTGGCCTATCCCAATTTTCTCGATGTGGTGACTTCGACCCACATGATGATGGTGACGCGGGTGATCGGCGGGGCGTTGTACCTGTCCGGCTACCTGTTGATGATTTACAATCTGACCCGCACGATCTGGGGGGCGGTGCCGGTCAATGGTGTCATTGAAGTGGTGCCGGAACCTTCACACACCGGGAGCTTGAAGTTCGGCGGCACATTTTTCAATGCCCCGGTCCTGTACAGTCTCCTGCTGGTGCTGTTCGCCTGCCTGTGGATGCTGGGTCCGGAAGGGGTGATGCTGGTGGCCTTGCCCGGGTTGATTTTGACGGTCATCAGTGCGATTGTGCATTTTGAAAGCAGCGGCGCCAAATGGGGGCAGTGGTATGAACAACTGCTGGCCAGTTACATTCCATTTTCGGCACTGACCCTGGTTGCGGTGTTGATCGGGGGGATGGTGCAGATACTTCCGACCCTGACCCTGGAACGGACCACCGGCATCGACGGCATCAAACAAAAATTATACACGCCGTTGGAACTGGCGGGGCGCGACTTGTACATCCGCGAGGGTTGTTATCTCTGCCATTCGCAGCAAATCCGGCCCTTTGCCAGTGAGAGCATGCGTTACGGGGAGCCGTCCAAGCTGGGCGAATCGATGTACGACTATCCCTTCCAGTGGGGTTCCAAACGCACCGGCCCGGATCTGGCGCGGGTGGGCGGCAAATATCCGAACATCTGGCATTACCGGCACATGAACGATCCGCGCTCGACCTCGCCCGGCAGCATCATGCCGCGTTATCCGTGGCTGTTCACGCAAAACACGGACTACTCGGTGCTGCCCAACCGGCTGCGCGTGCAACGTCGTCTGGGTGTGCCTTTCCCCCAACAAACAGATGCGGAAATTGTGGCCGCCGCCCGGCAGCAGGCCGAAGGCATTGCGGCCGACTTGCGGACGAACGGCGTGCAGGCCGTGCCGGATCGCGAAATCATCGCTCTGACCGCCTACTTGCAAAAAATGGGTCAGTCGGAAAAAGTCCCGGCGGCCACCGCCAATCCCTGACATGTTCGACCAAATTCAATACGAAGTCCGGATGAACTGGTGCCCGATTGCGGCGTTCCTGATTTCCTTCGGTGTGTTTCTGGCCTGTCTGCTGCGCGCCTGGCGTGCGCCGGAGAAAGAGATGGGGCGACTGGCCGGTCTGCCGCTGGAAGACGCCAAAACTGTGGAGGCAACGCGTGAAAAACAACGATAAACGGCATTCAAAAAACCAGATCGATCCGTTGCGTGAGCATGTTTTCGACGGGATTCAGGAGTATGACAACCGGCTGCCCAACTGGTGGCTCTGGACGCTGTACGGTGCAATTATTTTTGCCGTGGTGTACTGGTTTTATTACCACCAGTCCGGCCAGGATCTTTCGCCTGACCTGAGGCTGAAAAGGGAACTGGCGGAAATCACCGCCCGCTCGGCGAGTCTTTCCAAGGGTCCCTTGAGTGACGACCAACTCTGGGCGCTCAGTCAGGATGCGGCCACGGTGGCGGCCGGACGAGCCACCTTCAACACCACCTGTGTGTCCTGTCACGGGGAAAATCTCAAGGGCAAGATCGGACCGAATCTGACCGACACCAAATGGATTCACGGCGGACGTCCGACCGAGGTGGTGCACACCATCACCACAGGGGTGGCGGCCAAGGGCATGCCGACCTGGGGCCCCATCCTCGGGCCCAAACGCATCAACGAAGTGGCGGCCTACGTGTTCAGTTACCACACCAAAGGCGAGCCGATCCTGCCGGATCCGCGGTGAAAGAGCCGCTCAAACAACCCAGTCGCGACACCTTGACCACGGTCAACCGGGACGGGTCGCGCTATTTTTTACATCCGGCGGATACGCGCGGCCTGTTTACCATGTTGCGGCGTCTGAGCGGCTGGGGTTTGATTGCCTTGTATGTGGCTCTGCCCTGGATTCCGGTGAACGGTCACCCGGCACTGTTTCTGGATGTGGCCCGGCGGCAGTTTCATATTTTCGGACTGACCCTGGTGCCGCAGGACATGTGGCTGGCTTTTTTTATTGTCACGGGACTGGGCTTTTTTCTTTTTTATGTGACGAGTTTGTTCGGGCGTGTCTGGTGTGGCTGGACCTGCCCTCAGACCGTGTTTCTGGAGCATGTCTTCCGCCGCGTGGAGCGTTTGATAGATGGGGATGCGCTGGCGCAGAGAAAATTGGAGCAGGCCCCGTGGACACCGGGCAAAGTGATCCGGCGCGCGGTCAAGCACGGCCTCTTTGTACTCCTGGCCTTGCTGGTGGCGCATATAGCTTTGTCGTATTTTGTTTCGCTCTCCGGCCTCTACGCCGCCATGCAGCAGGCGCCGTGGCAGAATGCGGGATTGTTCGTGCTCGTTTTTACACTGGCGGGTGCACTGTATTTCAACTTCGCCTGGTTCCGCGAGCAGTTTTGCATCATTCTTTGTCCCTACGGGCGCTTTCAATCGGTGTTGATAGATGACCATTCGCTGGTCATCGGCTATGACGAAAAACGGGGCGAGCCGCGCGGAAAGGAAGATGGGTCCGGCGACTGCGTGGATTGTTTGCGTTGCGTCCAGGTATGTCCCACGGGGATTGACATCCGGCAGGGGTTGCAGATGGAGTGCATCGGCTGTTCCAATTGCGTGGATGCCTGTCATGAGGTGATGCAGCGACTGGGCCGGCCCGGGAGACTGATCCGCTACGATTCCTTAAATGGTTTGAACGGGCGACCCACGCGCTGGTTCCGTCCTCGCACCATCATCTACACGGTTTTGCTTTTGGCGGGAGCGACAGCCATGACGCTGTCGTTTTCAACGTTTCGTACTTTGG
>Ga0075019_10001407_pt1 | contig 13622 bp, 10 predicted proteins | sample ColStrG_CSR_2013_FD_71473 | JGI IMG/M metagenome (GOLD analysis project Ga0075019, IMG submission 71473) | Freshwater sediment microbial communities in response to fracking from Pennsylvania, USA - Cold Stream Run_MetaG_CSR_2013 | ecosystem: Environmental > Aquatic > Freshwater > Creek >...
ACCGTTGCCGACCCCCTGACTGCGGTAAATGCCGGGAATGCCATGATCGTGCATCAGCTTGCCCCAGGTGCTGTTGGCAAAAATCATCAGCTCGGCAACGATTTTGTCGAGTGGCGAACCACGTTTCCTGGCGACGATCGAGACCACGTCATCGGTGACATGAAAGTTGTAATCAGTGCGGTTGTGTTGTTCCGGTTTCAATCCAAAGCCAGCGCGCTTTTGATTGCGGCCTTCTTCCAGATGCAGCGCCCATTGCCACAACTGTGCAATTTCTTCTTTGTGCGGATAGTCGCCTTCGTTGGCGGCCAGTGATGCTTCGGTGATGATTTCGTCGAGTGTGTTGTTGCGCAGATTTTCTGAAATCGGCACGGCTTCAATTTTTGAGACCGTGCTGATCAGCGACCAGTCGGCCGGATTGACCGTGGCATAGAGTGACACCGCCGGGCGGGTCTGACCGGCGCCGAGCGTATACACCGATACCAGCTCTTCCGGCAGCATGGTGATTTTATCGCCTGGCATATACACGGTAGACATGCGCGCACGGGCGATCTGGTCGATGGCATCGTCACGCGCAATGCCCAGGCCGGGAGCGGCGATGTGGATGCCGATCTGCAGCAGGCCGTCGGGAAGAAACGTGACCGACAGCGCATCGTCAATTTCAGTCGTACTGGCATCGTCGATGGAAAAGGCGCGCACGGCAGCGACCGGCAAATCTTCCGGCAGGGCTGGCGCAGCCACGTTGTGCATCAGATGTGCGAAGCCGCTGCCTCGCGGAAAATACTGAAACAGAAATTTTGATAAATGCAGTTCTCTGGCGCTGGCCATGCCGCCTGTAGCGATCATCAGGCGTTCGGGACTGGAATGCAGTTCCTGGCAGGCGGTGTTCAGAGCCTTGTACTCGATTGAATTCTTGTCGGGTTTGTACAGCAGCTGTTTTACCATGGGCTGCATGCCGGCCGGCAGCGTTCCTGCCTTTAACTGCTCAACATACTCAGCCTGGATGAGGCCCTGCTGCCGTTTCTTTTCGATCCCGGCCAGCGCGGCCTGCACCGATTCCGCCGGCGCTGCCTTGTAACGTCCGCGACCTTTTTTATAAAAATAGATGGGCGCACTGTGCAGGCGGAAAATCAGCCCGGCACTTTGCGACGGCGTGATCATGCTGCCGAAATATTCCTTGCCCAGATCGGCAAAGGCGAACTCTTCCTGGCCGGCGACTTCCCATAAAAAATCCAGATCGATTTCTTCGGCAATGGTTTTCGCTTCGTGCACCAACTGCTCGGCTGACGGCGCAGCGAACTGCAGCAGCACGTCGCGCGCTTTGATTTTGCTGCGCTTGCCGGTCGGCAGTTCGACCTGAAATGAATCGGGTGTTTGTGACATGACAGCACCAGCTTTAAAGTCACCTGATTCTTCAAAAAATACATTCATAGTCTTCTACTTACTCTTGTCTGGTTAATTGGGCCACGGTGGGCAAAAACATTTCGGTTACCAGCATCACCCCGCCGCGCCGGTAAAACAGCGAGCGGCGCGCGAACAGATGTCCGTTGGAAGGGTGCAGGTGTTCCGGCTCCGCTGCATGGCAGGTCAGTGTCCGGGCGCGGCGCATGGCAGGATGATTTGCGTGCAGACGGGCATACTGCATGACGCCACGTACCACCTGCGGATCGCCAAACAGCGTGCTGCCCAGTGATCTGTTGCCGAGACTGCGAATCAGCGGCCACTGCGTGGCATTGGCTTGCAGGGACAGCACCGTATGGGCAAAAACCGCGGGCTGATTGTCACAGTGCAGCAAAACTTCGCGTGCGTGCACCTTGCCGGCTCGGTGCAGGCCAATTGCTGCGTAGTCATCCGCCCAGCAAAATGCGCTGCGCTGAAATACGCGTTCAACCCGAAACTGGCTGCTGTGCGCAATCAGTTTGGCGGTCAGTGAACCCGGATCGGTGAGCCAGTGCTGCATCTCCCGGGGCGCATGCACGTGGTTGACATGATCATGCCAGCGGGCCAGCCGAGGCGTGTGCCGGATCAATTTATCCTGCATCACAAAACGCCATGACCTGATCGATGTAGTCCGGGAATTCGCTGATGCCATGATCGCTGCCCTGGATCACCAGCTGTTTTGCGCCCGGGTAGTACGCGACCATTTCGCGCCAGTCGAGCACTTCATCTCCGGTGGCAGCGATCAGAAAATAACGCTCAGGTCGGGTAATGGCGGTCAGCGAGTAGTGCGGCAGTTCGTGCGCATACTCATCTGTGAATTCAAATACTTCGTTGCTGTGATACAGCGTGCTGACGCCAACATACGACGCCAGATCGCGCGGCGGTTTGGTGGCCGGATTGAGCAGCACGGCACGGCATTGCCACTGCTCGGCCAGCCAGGTGGCATAAAATCCACCCAGCGAGGAGCCGATAATCGTCGTCTCGCGGCGATCCCAACCGGCGGTGAGCTGCTGCGCCAGTTCGATGGCCAGTCTGGGGGAGGCTGGTAATTGCGGGCATACGAATTCATCGGCGCGACCGGCGCGCTGCATGGCTTGGGCCATCAGTCGTGCCTTCATGGAAGCCGGGGAGGAGCGAAATCCGTGCAGATAAAGAATCATGTCAGCGCACGGCGGCCAGTTCGGACAGACGATTGATCACTTTCTGATGGATGCCGCCGAATCCGCCATTGCTCATGACCAGAATGTGGTCACCAGGCCGCGCGGCATGAACGATAGCTTCCTGCAGTTCGGTCAGATGATGGAAGCTCTGAACCCGCTCGCCCAGTGGCGCCAGGGTCTGTGCCAGATCCCAGCCCAACGCATCTTTGCCGCTGGCAGCACCGTAGGCAAATACCAGATCGGCCTGCACCAGACTGCCCGGCAGAGCAGCTTTCATGCTGCCCAGTTTCATGGTGTTTGATCTCGGTTCGAGCACCGCCAGTATGCGTGCCGATCCGACTTTTTTCCGCAGGCCGGCGATGGTGGTGGCGATGGCAGTGGGGTGGTGGGCGAAGTCGTCATAGACAGTGATGTTGTTGATGACGCCGAGTACTTCCATCCGACGCTTGACGCTTTCGAATCGGCTCAGTGCTTCCAGCGCCAGATCTGGTGCGACGCCGACATGGTGTGCCGCCGCAATCGCAGCCAGTGCGTTCATACGGTTGTGTTCACCTTGTAATTCCCACACCAGCGTGCCGAACGTCTGTTGTTTGAAACGGACCTGGTCTTCGTGAAAATGCCAGCCGTGGTCCACACCAAAAAAGCGTTGCTCGCTCCAGCAGCCGCGCTGCATAACGCGTTGCAATGCGCTTTCCTGGCCGTTGATGACAATTTGACCGATACCGGGAATGGTGCGCACCAGATGGTGGAACTGGGTTTCGATGGCAGCCAGATCCGGAAAGATGTCGGCGTGGTCGTATTCCAGATTGTTCAGAATCGCCGTTTTGGCATGGTAGTGAACAAATTTGCTGCGCTTGTCGAAAAACGCGCAGTCGTACTCGTCAGCTTCGATCACAAAAAAATCGGACGGTTTGGCGGGGTCGGCACCGAGACGCGCCGAGATGCCGAAATTGGTCGGCACACCACCGATCAGAAATCCGGGTTCATAGCCGGCTTCCTGCAGTATCCAGGCCAGCATCGCCGAGGTGGTGGTTTTGCCGTGCGTGCCGGCTACGGCCAGTACCCATTTGCTGCTTAAAATATGGTCGCCCATCCAGGCCGGTCCGGAAGTGTAGGGCAGACCGCGGTTGAGAATTGCTTCGATCAGCGGGTTGCCGCGAGTGAGAGCATTGCCAATAACGTACAGATCAATGTCATCGTGGATCTGTTCTGGCTCATAGCCTTCGACCAGAGTGATCCCCTGTTCGCGCAACTGGGTACTCATCGGCGGATAGACGTTGGCATCGCAGCCGGTGACCGTGTGGCCAGCCTGTTTGGCCAGCACGGCCAGTCCGCCCATAAAGGTGCCGCAAATACCAAGAACGTGAATATGCATGGAGGCGGAAAAGATCAAAAAAATAATCCCGCCATTTTACCTGTTGTCGCGGCTGAACGGGGTATCATGAGCGACGTCTGACCAGAGTACGATTTATGAAGCCAAACCCATCGCCGCCAGCTGACACGCCTGTGTCCCAAATCCGGCAAATTCGCCATGAGATAGCGACAATAGCCGCCCGATATGTGGCCAATGACGGCGCAACTTATGCAATTGCCAAGCACAAGGCCGCCCAGCAGGTGCTGGGATCCGACAGGTTCAGTCATGATTTATTGCCGGATAACACCCAGATCGAGCAGCAGGTACATGTGTATAACCAGTTATTTCTGTCTGATATCCAACCGGCGCGCCTGCTGCATCTGCGCAGGCTGGCGCTGGCGGTGATGCAGGAAATGGCCCGGTTCAATCCGCATCTGACCGGTGCCGTGCTCAACGGTTCGGCGGGAGAGCATGCCGACATTGTGATTCAGCTGTATGTCGATAACAGCAAGGAAGTTGCCATTTACCTATTGGATAAAGGCGTGCAGTTTGAGGTGTCGGCAGCGCAGGATGAGACGCACAGGCACGCTGACCCGATAGAAACCTGCAGCTTTATGCGCGACAACGAAGGCATACATTTAGTATTATTGGCGCCTGACGATTTACGACGCAGTTCGACCAAAAAATCACCGCGTGCCAATATCGCCGCCGTTCAAAAATTAATTGAAGAGAGTTCGCCATCATGAAATTTAAATTTGTTGTGACCACTGTTGTTGCCATCGCTTTCGCCGGCATGGGCATGTTTTTTTCCAGTCTGTATGCCGCCAAAGCCCCGCAGGTCAGCGAGGGATTGTTCACCAGCAAACTGCCAACCGTGCCTGCCCAGGCTGACGGATCACCCCAATCGCTCGAAACTTTTCGTAATCAGGTGTTGGTAGTGAATTTCTGGGCGACCTGGTGCGGACCCTGCGTCAAGGAAATGCCGGAACTCTCCGCGCTGCACACCGAACTGGCCGCAAAAAGAATCAGCTTTATCGGCATAGGCATAGACAGTCCGGATGCATTGGCTGAGTTTGCCCAGAAATACAAAATCAGTTATCCGCTGTTTGTCGGCGGCATGTCAGGCACGCAGTTGTCGACCGATCTGGGGAACAAGGCCGGTGGTTTGCCCTTTACCGTGATATTGAATAAATCCGGAGAAGTGGTGAAAACTTATCGGGGCAGTCTGGATATGGTGCAGTTGCGTAAGGATATTCTTGCGGTGAAATAAATATTGCCGCTGTGGTTATGCGTGTGCCCATGCGGTGCAATAACTTAAGCATTTTGTGCAGGGTGCAATAGCATTGCACCATTGCCGAAATTGTTAGGGCCGGTGCAATGCTATTTCACCCTGCTTTTTAATCAGACTTCACCGGATTCGGTCGCAACACCAGCCACAGCGCCACCGCGATCAGCAATCCCCCCGTCAGGTGCGCGAGCGTAATCTGCTCATTCAGAAATACCGCACCCCATAACACGCCAAACAGAGGAATCAGAAAGGTGATTGAAAACGACTTCACCGGTCCGATATCGGCGATCAGACGGAAATACATCACATAAGCCAGGGCTGTGCATCCCAGTCCCAACGCCGCCACGGCCAGCCAGACCGTGATATCACCCCACGACGCCGGCGGATTGGTTGTGACGCTGAATAGAAACGGCGGCAACAGCAGCAGCGCGGCGCCCAGCTGAGAGCCGAAGGCGACCAGCTTGCTGTCAAGCCCGCCGCGCTCGCTCACCCAGCGTCGGGTTAAAAATGCCGCCAGGGCATAGCAGGTGGTGGCCAGCATGCACGCCGCTGCGCCGGTGAAAACCTGCATCGTCATCGCCACTGGTCCGGTATGGGTCAGCACGGCAACGCCGCCAAATCCAAAAAACATGCCGGCGATTTTGGTGAGCGTAATTTTTTCTGAAAAAAACAGCGAGCCAACCACGATGCCCATCAATGGAGTGGTCGCATTAAAAATCGCTGAATAACCGGCGGGCAGGTATTGCGCCGCGATGTTGTACATCAACACCGGAATGCCGGAACTGACCGTGCCCAGCAACAGCAGCGATGTGAACTTGCCATGGAAACGCAGCGGACATTGCATCAGCAGCAGGATTACCAGCAGCCCGAACGAAGACAAGCCAACCCGGATGAATGAACTGGGCAGCACCCCAAGCACCGGCACGATGATGCGCATGAACAGAAAACTGGCACCCCAGATGGCTGAAAGGACGAGGAGGCGGATGAGGTCGGCGGTTTTCATGGTGGTGAGCTGGCATTGCGAAGTGCGCCATTCTGACAGATTTCAATGAAATGACAACTAACGGGATTGCATTGAATACAGAATTGGTAAACCTACGAATAGGCAGTCAGATTGATCGAACTGAAAATTGCGCCCAATTTGTGTTTCAACTTTGTGAAGGCTTCATTCATGACCCCGATCTCTCGAACAAACTCACCGACTGTTATCCCCTCCCCGGTAACCGTACCTACCACTGATCATTTTTTCGCCGTGCTCAGTGACCGGCGTGCCGACAGCAAGACCGTTGCGACCTTGCTCAGGCAGGCGCTGGATCTGAACTGCCAGCCCAGCCTGGACGAAGCCATTCAATCCATCATCGATCGATATGGCTCCTTTACCGTCACCGACCAGGTCAGTGCAATGCTGCTTGAATGGGGAATTGATTTGCAGCAGCTCGCCAGTGGCAGAATTACGATGCAGCGTTTTCCGCTAATCCTGCATGCCAGCAGCCAGCGCCATGCGATCGTCACCAGTGCGATGGAAACTGTATTACCACTGGATTTGATCAGGCTCGTGAATTCTTACGATGTCGAGGTGATTGGATTGAACAGACGCTATGAGACGGTGATTAAAAAAATATTTATGGCGGATGAGCCAGGCGCGAAGGCAACAATAATCACGACGGCCGTCAATCGGCGTTGCGACGCCTGGCTGGAGCAAATATTGCAGTCCATCCGATCTGAAACCGGCGACGACCTGAATTTGTCTCACGTAATTCTGAATGGGCTGGTTCCGGGAGGTCTGAGCTTTAGCCGGGCAAATCTGAGTGGAGCGCAGCTGTCGCTGCTTGATCTGGGCAATTCCAATCACGTAATGTATTCAAATTTTACTGGTGCCAAACTGATTGCTGCCAGGCTGATTGGCATCAATTTTTATGGCGCGTTGCTGGTGAATGCTGATCTGACCCGCGCAGATTTGTCGGGCTCGGAACTGGTCAGTGTTGATCTGACTGCCAGCATTCTGGCGGGAACAAAACTGAAGAAAGCGCGCCTGGATCAGGCACGCCTGATCGGTGCAAACCTGACGCGCGCCAATTGCGACGGTGCGAATCTGAGCGGCGCAGATCTGCGCGGCGCAAAATTAATCGGCACGAACCTGCGGCAAGCTGACCTGACTGATGCTGATTTACGTGGGGCGGATCTGGCTGGCGCAGATTTGGCCTGGGCAAATCTGACTCGCGCAAACCTGATTGACGCAAATGTGTTGAACGTGAAATATCACTATACAAAAATGGATTCGGTCAAGTGGACAGGCGACGGTCAGTCGGTAATGCGGGTGAAACCGGTAAAACAGTCCGGGGGGTGCAATATCAGTTAGCTGATTTCAGGGCAGTTCAGAATATTGCAAGTCATCCTCGTCGATTATATTGCTCAGTTGGTGCTCAGTTTCAGAAATCAGATTTTTGGTGTCGGCGTCCAGTTCGGCACCGTTGATGCTCTGCCCGAAGTAGCCACTTTCCAGATCGACGTCAACCAGACTGATGTGTGCCAGGTCCATGACTTCCAGATCGAATCCGCTGATGTCGATATTGTCGTTGCCCAGTTCCCGCTGCGTGATCAGATAGCGTTCAAACACCACGCGTGGCTCGGCATGGGCGGTAATCAGTTGCAGTGCGAGATCTTTGGTATGGATGCGGGAATCGGCAAGGCTGAAATCGCTGACCGGGTCGCCCGTTTCCCTGGTGTAAGCCAGCAGTACTGTTAACCTGAGCTGGTTGAAAGTTATACCGGTCAGTTCTTTTTTTCTGGACGGTTTTTTGCTGTCGACCAGAACCAATTGCCCCTTTTCCTGTGTGATGATGAACTCATGGCCAACTTTGAACCGGCATTCTCCGACCAGGTTGCCATGGACATCCGTCTGTGCATTGAGCAGCTGTGAAACCATGTTGTAGCCATCGATCACCAGCAGGCCTTTGGCGTCGATGATCTCCTTTTTTTTCTCAATGCTGTGCTCACCGTCGGTAATCAGGTCCAGAATCCAGTCGAAAAACCGAAACACCAGCATTTCCTGATATTTTCTGTCACGGTTGGCACCATCGGAAATTTTCTGATTGTTCAATGCACACTGGAAGGTGTTGTGCATGGTGTCAATTGAGATGCAATCGCGCATGATGAACAAATGGTTCGTTGAAGATTGGCAGATACTCTTCAGTTTTTTGCTGTGAGTCTATCGGTCAAAATACGAGTTTGCAAAGCTGTGAAAAATGTGTTTCGCAGGTCCTGAAAAATTACTTTTCGGTATCTTTGCTATAATCCAACAATTCTAAAAAGCAGGGAAGCCAACCAAGATGTGGATTGTTAATATCGCACTCAGACGCCCGTATACATTTATTGTCATGGCGTTGTTAATTCTGCTGGCCACACCGCTAGTGCTGTTCAAGATGGCGACCGACATCTTCCCTGAAATTGATATTCCGGTCGTTAGTATTATCTGGAATTACAACGGTCTGTCCGCCCAGGAAATGGGACAGCGCATTACCGCCACGACCGAGCGCAGTTTGACCACCACCGTCAACGATATTGAACATATCGAATCCCAGTCACTGGCCGGGATTTCGATTACCAAGGTATTTTTTCAGCCGAACGCAAATATCCAGACTGCAATTGCCCAGGTAGTGGCGATTTCTCAGGTCATGGTGCGACAGCTGCCTCCCGGCACCACGCCGCCACTGGTCATCAAATATTCCGCCTCCAGTATTCCGGTCATCCAGCTGGGTCTGTCGAGTGCCAAGATGACGGAGCAGGCGTTGAGCGATACCGCACTCAACTTCCTGCGACCTCAGTTGATTACCGTGCCGGGTGCGGCGATTCCATACCCATACGGCGGAAAAATGCGCGTGGTGTCGGTTGATCTGGATACCGAGGCATTGCTGGCCAAGGGCATGACCCCGAGTGACGTGGTCAACGCGGTCAATGTGCAGAATCTGATCCTGCCGTCCGGCACGGTTAAAATGGGCAGCAACGAGTATTTTGTCAGTATGAACGGCTCTACCGATACCGTACCCGAGCTCAACAATCTGCCGGTGCTGGCCAAAAACGGCACGACTACCTATCTGTCTGAAGTGGCGCGGGTGCGGGATGGATTTATGCCGCAAACCAATATCGTGCGCCAGAACGGCGAACGCGGCGTGCTGGTGTCAGTGCTCAAAAACGGCAATGCCTCGACGCTGGAAGTGGTCAATAAACTGCGTGCTTTGTTGCCGACCGCGCTGCAAAGTCTGCCCAAAGAACTGAATGTCAAACCGCTGACCGATCAGTCGGTGTTCGTGAAAGCGGCCATCAGCGGCGTAATCCACGAAGCGCTGCTCGCAGCGGTGCTGACTGCGGCAATGATTTTGCTGTTTCTCGGGAACTGGCGCAGCACCTGCATTATCGCGATCTCGATTCCGTTATCGATTCTTTCTTCAATCATTGTGCTGCATGCCATAGGCGAGACGATTAACATCATGACGCTCGGCGGTCTGGCGCTGGCTGTCGGTATCCTGGTCGATGATGCCACGGTCACGATAGAAAACATCGAACGCCACATTCACCTCGGATCTGACCTGCATAAAGCGATTCTGGATGGCGCCGGTGAAATCGCCATCCCTGCGTTTGTTTCCACGCTGTGTATCTGTATCGTGTTTGTGCCGATGTTTTTCCTGACCGGTGTGGCGAGGTTTTTATTTGTGCCGCTGGCCGAAGCGGTGGTGTTTGCGATGTTGGCGTCGTATGTGCTGTCGCGCACGCTGGTGCCTACCATGGTGATGTTAATGATGGATCATGCGCACGCTTCTGCTTCAGATAAGCCCAGTCTGCTGCAGCGCGTGTACCGTCGGTTCGATGCGGCGTTCGAGCAGTTTCGCGGCGGCTACGTGATTATTCTGGCCAGGCTGCTCACGCACCGCAAGGCATTCGGCAGCGTGTTCCTGGGATTTTGTGTGCTGTCGCTCGGGCTGGTATTTTTCCTCGGACGCGATTTCTTCCCGAGTGTGGATTCGGGTCAGATTCGCCTGCACATGCGTGCGCCCACCGGCACCCGGATTGAAGAAACGGCGCGCATTGCGGATAACGTGGAAAAGGAAATCCGCAAAATCATTCCGGCTTCCGAACTCGAAACCGTACTGGATAATCTAGGCCTGCCGTACAGTGGTATCAATCTTTCGTACAGTAATGCGGGTACCATCGGCACCATGGACGGCGAGATTCAGATTTCACTGAACGACAATCACCGCCCCAGCATCGAATATGTAGACAAACTGCGCCGCGCCCTGCCTGCGTTGTTCCCGGGCGTGGAGTTTTATTTTCAGCCGGCCGATATCGTCACCCAGATTCTGAACTTCGGTTTGCCGGCCGCGATAGACGTGCAGATTTCTGGTGCCGATCTGGCGACCAACAATCAGTTCGCCAGCAAACTGATGAAGCAGGTGAAACAGATTCCGGGCGCAGTCGACGTGCATATTCAGCAGAAACTGGATCTGCCGACCGTGGCGCTGGACATGGATCGTACCCAGATCAAACAGCTGGGGCTCAATCCGGTGGATGTGGCGCAAAACGTGCTGGTTTCCCTGTCCGGCAGTTTTCAGACCGCGCCGGCATTCTGGCTCAATCCGAAAAACGGTGTTGTCTACAGTGTGGCGGTGCAAACGCCGCAATATCAGATCGGTGATCTGGACACGCTGCTGCGCACCCCGGTCAAGTCGCCGGCCATGCCGAACGCCACACCGCAGCTGCTCGGCAATCTGGTTCAGGTGCGCCCGGCCCAGCAGATGGCGGTGGTATCGCATTACAACATTGCGCCGGTCATTGATCTGTACGTCAGTGTCGAGGGACGTGATCTGGGCAGTGTCGCCGCACAGGTAGAAAAACTGGTCGATCAGGTCCGCGCCGAGCTGCCGCGCGGCACGCACATCACGATACGTGGTCAGGTGGAAACGATGAAGTCGTCTTTCGTGGGCCTCGGCATCGGGTTGCTGATGGCGATTGTGCTGGTGTATCTGCTCATTGTGGTGAACTTCCAGTCCTGGGTTGACCCGTTCATTATCATCACTGCCCTGCCAGCTGCGCTGGCCGGTATTGTCTGGATGCTGTTTTTGACCGGCACCACCCTGAGCGTGCCGGCGCTGACCGGTGCCATCATGACCATGGGCGTTGCCACGGCCAACAGCATTCTGATGGTGTCGTTTGCCCGTCAGCGACTGCACGACGGCCTGGCGCCACTGGCTGCAGCGCTCGAAGCCGGCGCGACCCGGATACGTCCGGTACTGATGACGGCGCTGGCCATGATGATCGGCATGATACCGATGGCTGTCGGTCTGGGCGAGGGCGCTGAACAGAATGCGCCTCTTGGCCGGGCCGTGATTGGCGGTTTGCTGTTTGCGACCATCTCCACCTTATTTTTTGTGCCTGTGGTTTTCGCTGCGATACATCGCCATCTGGCGCATCGCAAACAGGCCCACTCTGCACCTGCTGCTGAACAAGGAACCATGTAAATGTCTGAACAACACCGCTCCCACCTTGATCTGCCGCCTGGCGATCATTCCGTCTCCCATGGTGCCATCATCAAGCGCGCCAGATCGGCCAGCATCCTGTTTGTGGTGCTGCTGCTGGTTGGTGCCGGCATCACCGTCGCAACGCGGATAATGCACAGCCAGGCTCTGGCCAGCACGACGGATCAGAATGCGCACATTTATGTGCGCACCATTCATGCCGATGGACTCGGCAAGGCCGAATCGGTGACCTTGCCCAGTACGCTGATGGGCATTGTGGAAGCGCCGATCTACGCGCGCAGCAGCGGCTATGTGCTGCGCTGGAAAAAAGACATCGGCAGCAAAGTCAGCAAGGATGAAGTGCTGGCTGAAATCGACACGCCGGAGGTTGATGCGCAGCTGGCGCAGGCAACTGCTGCCAGGGCACAACAGGCTTCCAGCATGGAGTTGGCCAAAACCTCGGCCGAACGCTGGGAAGAACTGCGCAAGAAAGACGCGGTCACCCAGCAGGAACTCAATGAGCGGCGCAGCGCCTACGCCCAGGCGCAGGCGAATCTGGCTGCTGCCGATGCCGAGGTCTTGCGGCTGAAAAAAATGGAAAGCTTCAAGAAAGTCAAAGCACCGTTTTCCGGCGTGATCATCCGGCGTGACGTGGAAGTGGGTGATCTGGTTGATGCCGGCAATGGCGGCGCAGGGCGCGCACTGTTCACGCTGGCCAACGTCCATCCGATACGCCTGTATGTATATGTGCCGCAGAATTTCGCGCAGCGCGTGCAGATTGGCGATCCGGTCACGGTTGCGCTGACGGATCATCCCGATCAGCCGTTGCAGGCGTCGATCAAACACATCGCCGGTGCCATCGATGGCGCCACCCGCACCCTGCAGGTGGAAATCAATCTGCCGAACCACGAAGGCAAACTGCTGGCCGGCTCCTATGCCCAGGTGACGCTGTCGGCAAAAGGTGGATCAGACAGGCTGGTCGTGCCATCGAACGTCTTGCTGTTCCGTCCGGAAGGCACCCGGATTGCCGTGGTTGACGGTTCCGGCAAGGTTACGCTGCATACGGTCAGGTTGGGACACGACCTGGGTAATTCCCTGGAAATTTTGAGCGGCATCAGCGCGCAGGATAATCTGATCGTCAATCCGCCTGATTCGCTGGCCGACAATGACATGGTGGTTGTGGCTAAACCGGACGCGACCGAGAAAGCCCACTCATGATGCGGCGCATTCCCCTGTCGGCAGCTATGGCGGGACTGGCGCTGCTGACTGGCTGTGCCGTTGGCCCGGACTACAAAAAGCCGGAAGCCGCGCTGCCTGCCAACTGGCACAGCCTGCCTGATTTCAAGCTCGCGCAGCCTGGCGACGGCCAGCTCAAAGGCAACTGGTGGGAAATGTTTGGCGACACGCAGCTCAACGAACTGGAGCAGCAGGCGCTGGCGCATAATCAGTCACTGGTGGTCGCTGCCGAATATCTGAAACAGGCGCGCCTGCAGGTGACGGCAACCTCCTCCATCCAATTGCCCTCCGCCGATCTGCTGGTGAGCGACGCGCGTTACAAGACCTCGGCCGGTCGGCCGCTCGCCGCGTACAACCTGTCGAACAGTTCAGTGGTGCAAAATAATCCGCAACTGGGATTTGCCGTCAATTACGAAGCCGACCTGTTCGGCCGGGTTCGTCGGGTAGTGGAAAGTGCGACTGCCGCAGCAGAACAGGCCGAGGCGGATTTTGGCAATGCCCGCCTGGTGTTGATGGCTGATCTGGCGACCAGTTATTTCAATCTGCGTGAACAGGATCAGGAAATCGCCATCCTGCAAAAAAGCGTGCTGCTGCAGCAGAAGGCGCTGGAATTTATCCGCGTCCGGCATGCGCTCGAC
>Ga0075019_10001408_pt1 | contig 13617 bp, 13 predicted proteins | sample ColStrG_CSR_2013_FD_71473 | JGI IMG/M metagenome (GOLD analysis project Ga0075019, IMG submission 71473) | Freshwater sediment microbial communities in response to fracking from Pennsylvania, USA - Cold Stream Run_MetaG_CSR_2013 | ecosystem: Environmental > Aquatic > Freshwater > Creek >...
GTATGAGAGCTTCCGCCAGCGTCTTGCAGTCGTCCACGAAACGCCGGTTTGCCGGATCGAGCGCCGAGAGGGGATTGAGGCCGTGGCTTTCGCCGAGCCACGGATGCGCCTTGACCAAATGAGGGTAGTTCGTCGGCAGCATCCCGAACGGGTCGATCACCAGCACCGAGCCATGCTTTGCCCGGTGCGCCGCCGTATGCGCGGCAAGCTCGCCTTTGGTGTCGATCACGACGGTTGACCAGTCCGTGAGGCGGAACAGATTGACCATCAGCACCCGGCGGGATTTTCCCGATCCCATCGGGCCGAACAAAATCAGGTGCCGGTCGCGGTTGTAGCCGATGACATTCCCGTTTTCCTGCCACTGTCCGGCCAGGAGGTTAACGGGCGCATCGCATGGCGGCGGCGGATCGGCCGGAAGGTTTGCCACGCCACAGCCCACATAGACCCCGTTGTTGTAGTTCCATATGTCGCTCATGGTTGCCCCTATGCGTCCTCATGCTGGCCCGCGGCGACCGGCGCCGCGGGGCGGGGCGGCGGCGTTTGCGGGATGGATCGCGTGGCAGGCGCGTGACCGCGTGTGTGCCAGACGGCGACACCGAGACCGAATTCGAACAAGACACCGACGAGCGCGTAAAACACCGTGCCGCCGTTGAACCCGGCGACCGCCACCGTAGCGTAAGCCATGCCACCCCAGAACAATCCCGCGATGACCATGCAGAGGATCAACAGATTTCGCATCTACGTGCCTTGTGTTCGTAACATCTGGTCCGGCGAGGGGTGGCGTCTATTCGTTATGTCGTCCACAACGGACCAGCGCCACCAAACGACAATTGTACGCAGCGGGGATTCCAAGACCGCAACCGTTGTTTCCTGAGCTTCATTGCCGCGTCGGCGAGTTTGTTTTAACTTCGGACTGCCGACAACGCCACAGCGGAAGCGCAGCGCATGACGCGCGAACAGGACGACGGACCGCGGGTTTTGCTCGATCTTGGACAGGCAATCGGGCCGGAGGCCGACTTTTGGACAGAGGCCCGCGAGGGTGACCACGCAACAGGCCAGACAGCACAGCAACCGGAGGAGCAGACCGCCATGAGCGACACCCCTGACTTTGACGGCAACCGGGCGACGTTCCAGCCTGGCGGGCAGGATTACGCCGCGCTCCGGACCGAGACGGCGGCGCGGCTTGAAGTGAGCGACTCAGCGCTGCCGACGGAGAACGCCGCAGAGCTACCGGCTCAGGTTGCCGAGAACCGGGCTGAGATCGGTGCGTTCATGGGGGCCGCTCCGGGCGGGACATTCATCTACACTGGCCAGACTCACAGTCCAGCCAACACGCCAACCGACTACGAGAATGGCCCACACCGGCCTGGCACGGTACTGGAGGCCGATCCGTTCGAGAGCTTCCTGTCAGAGGCGAGAAGCGGCGGCGTGGCCGACCCGGCTGAGATTATGGAAGCCGAGATCGTGACAGGACCCAGCACGGCCTCCACCGATCGGCAGACCGCCGAACTTGCCGTACTGCAAGGTACCGAACCGACCGGCAATGTATCCCGTGCGCTTGAAACAATGGACGAGTTCGATAGCTTCCTGAGCAGCGCCCGAGACGACTACGGCACGGCGGCGACCGAAATTACGGGCCGCGAAGCGGATCATGCCACCTCTATGGGCGGCCGGGGTATGTAAGCTTTTGCATGGACCGGACGCCAGGGAGCCAGCCCGGAGGTTCAGGTGATTGCACCTGCCGCCCTGCGCAGGCGTGGCACTCCGATCATCGACGGGCTTGCGGGGCTTGCGATCTATTTCTGGGATCAGGACGGCAATCTATAGGAGCTCATCGCGGCGGATCGGCGGGCTGTTGGGTGACGGCCGGAGCTTCGGTGTGTGAGCCGAACCTCCCACAGCCCATTGAAATAATGCTGGAAATCCACCCCAGTTAACATAAGATATATTCTGCAGCAAAATTTGCGATTTTGCACAAGTTAAGACTTTCGGCGTGTATGCCCGTTAACCTTTCGTTAACGCGTTCCGCGTAGGCTGCACCGCCTTGCCGAACACGGATACCGCCCATGCAGCCGATCACCTTCGCGCCCGGCGCCACTATCTTTCGGGTCGGCGACCCCAGTCTCGCGGTTTATGTCATCGAAGATGGCATGGTCGCGATTACTGTGGACGGCCACCAGGGTGCGATCGAGATCGCGCGCCTCGGTGCCGGAGCTTTGTTCGGCGAGTCCGGCGTTCTGGAGAGTCGCCCGCGCGCGGCTACCGCGACGGCGATCATCCAAACAAGCCTACTGGTGACCGAGGCAGAGACCTTCATACATGCCTTCGGTATGGACAATGATCGAGCCTTGGCTCTGGTCCGGCTCCTGTGCGGCCGTCTGCGCAGCACCAACCTACGCGCCGTCCAGCCTTACCCCTCCGAGCCGGGACCGCCACCGCTGGAAAGCGCGATCCGCTTGTTCCCAAGGCATGAACGCCTGACCGCCGAGTTCGGCATGAAACCGGTCGACGTCCGGTTCCTTCCCTTCCAGGTCGGGAACCGGTTTGGCGGGGAGGCAATCCCGCTCGCCGCTCATCGAGGTTTCAGCATTCCTGCCCGCGGGGAGAACCAACTTGCCGCCCCCCACTTCGAACTTTTGCGCCGCGACGGGGTGCTTGGCGTACGTGATCTCGGTAGCCGCGATGGCACCATCGTCAACGGCGTCTTGCTGAACCGTGCTTCTGTCCATCCGGTCGCCCCGCTGCATATCGGCGACAACGACGTCATCGCGGGTCGGCCGCACTCACCGTTTCGCTTCCAGGTGCGCGTTTCGCCCTTATGAACCCCATTGTGCCGATGCGCCGACTACGTTGGGACGCTGGGCATTGTTGTCGCGGGCAATGTTCAAAACTCTCTAAAAAACTGCCAAAAAAAATCAAGATATAGACATTATGGCAAATGTATGACACAACATAGCGCTTGCGCGACCGGCTTTACGAACGGGTCAAGTCAGGCAATATTTTGCCATTTTCTGAAAAGAATAAGTATTAAACGAATTATTGTAATAGTTACGACAATCAGTTTCGTGTTTTTTAAGTCACCGACGCCGTTCATTGATTCAGATCATATGTTGGAACAGCAAAAGGCGCATTATTCGCCGATGTCGTGCCTCAAAAAAGAGAGGAAAAGGATCCCCCAAAAGGAGACGAAACACATGTCATCTGCTAGCCGTCGGTTCGCTTTCGAACATGACAACCATCAAGTCTTCGACGGTATTTATCATGATCAGGACGTTACCCCGGATGACCTTGCCGTGCCGGGAGCGCCAATTGTCTGGATTGATTTGGCCGAAGACGCAATCCGCGCAGGCCGTCTCGAACAGGCCGAAGTCCTTGTCGAGACGGCGTACCAGTGCTTCGATTTAGCCTTGATCGATCAAGCAATCGACAGATTATGCACGGCCGAAAAAGAAGCGCAATTTGACACCGAGGATTCTGCTGAATTCTATTAAGTGTGCGGCGCGTAGGCGTTCCTGTCCGGTCTCATAGAACTCGATCCAGACGGGCGGCATACGAACGGCCGCTGCCAATGTCTCTTGGGAGAGGCCCAAGGCTTCGCGCCTGCTGCGAAGCCGTTCTCCGACGATAAGGTCAACAGGCTTAGATCCAACCTCACTGTGTGCGGACTGACAAGGAGATGTTGACAGGAGCGCCGCGATTAAATCCTGTGGATACTGATTATCCGGCATTTGTGATCCTCGAATGGACGCTTGGAATCTATATAACTTTCAATGGAGTCTATACAACTCTTCACAGTTGGCGCCAAGAGGAGCTATGCGGCATCTTACTTGAACCCCACTTTCCGCTACTTAAAATGGGGCCTCCGCGGTTTCCGACAGGCCAATCCTGCCGTTATTTCTTTGCCCGGTCGAGCGCCCGTAGGTGGGCAGGTTCCTCCCATATCCGCGTGCAGACTGACTCCCTCTAGCAGGCTGCTGAAAAAGGCCGGCAGCTCCGCAACGAGCGACCGAAAAGAATCGGTAGGCCGAGCATCGCGAAACAATATTCTGCCCGGCGGTGCTTCAACGAAGCAGAATTACGTCGCCATCTGACGAAACTCCTTTTTCAGCAGCCTGCTAGAACTTCGCCAGCCCGCCGAGGATGGTCAGCATCGTGAAATGGGGCAGCTCTCAATCGGATGGTGTCTCATATTCAAGACTCACGCAAGAAATCCAGGCGTTTGATCTGATTGAACTTTCCGTGTGCATAGGTCTCGTACATAAAGGTGACATGACCTACGACTATGCAGAGATACCTGCGGACCACTTGGCTGTCCGGGCGCAACCGACGGGTGGGATTACCGGTGCAGTCAGCATCATGTCGAGGAGGTCGCTCAAGGATACCAGTCGGGCTTTGACGTTCTCTTGATTGTCGAGAGGCAACTCGGGTAATTGCTCCTGCCGAATTTCAGAAGAATGGAGCCGATCACAGCGCGATCGTCGGAGATCGTAAAATAAATCCAGACCGCGAACCGTTCCACTTTTGACCTTCTTTGTACGATAGCGCCATTCTGGCGCAATCCTACATATCGCTTTATATTTCATTTTCAGGATTACGTTGGGCGGAGTACCGTAGGCGAACCTCCTGATATGCGGGCGACGGTTGGCCGGCCTCCACACCCTCGCCATGATGTGCTCCGACACCGAAAGCGATCCGCCCATCGAGCGGTGCAGTTCGGTGGTTCGGTTATAGCCGAACGACCACGCGATGTGGAGCAATTAAATCTGGGGCGATAAGCGTGACCGACAGAACGAAACCCGATCCGAGTTCTTATCGGGCTACTGGATCGAACGGCGGGCATCAGCGTCGCAGTCACCGATGATGATGAAGCCGCGGTCTTTGAGGCTACCAGTGATGAACTGGTTTGACGCTGTATTCCCGACTGGCATCATCCGATCACCCAATTTGGACCACGGCCCTTTATCGGGGGGGAGATTTTGTCCCGTTCCATCGGTCGTAAGGGCAGTGATCTGCTGGCGGGTGGATTGAAAGAGGTACATCGGCATGGGCTGCTCTTCCTTTGCGGACTCGTCCGGCGTACGCGCCGAACGCGCGGTCCGGATTCATATTGGGTATGACGACGGTGTTTCGGTATGCATCCCAATCCGGGTCGGTCAGACATGCCAGAGACCGGTCGACCGATATCGACGCAAGCGTCTGTTTGGCGTAATTTAGTGGGCGGACCGGCTGTGCCAGCGTCAACGGAAAATCGGCCTTCAGGCGGATCGGGGTATCTGATTTGGTGATGCGTAAATTTATAAACAATGGTCCAAACCAATGGTCGGTTTCGACGATGCCTTCATATTGAAAGATGCCGCCCGGCAGTGGCAGGTTCGCAGGTGGGCGCAACAGCAAATGCCAGTTCGGTTCGGTGCGTGCTATGAGACCGGTCCAGATTTGGAGGATGCCGGTATCGGGTATCGCAGTCAGGAAGGGAGGAGAGAAGCCTTTCAGGTCTTCGGGCGCGGCATTGTCGAACGCTGCGGCAAATCCAGGAAACTGTGCCGCTGGCGCTAGTTTCATCCAATCCTCGGATCCTTCGTAGCACCAGAATATGTCGGCCCCATCCCAAAGTATTTGCATGTCCATGGGTGGGAAAATCCACCAGCCGTAGCGCGAGGCGCTTGTCAGTGCCTCGCAATACTGAACAGCGCGTGCCGGTAAGGTGCCCATCGCAGAGCGGTCTGAGGGTTGCGGCGGAAGTGCGTGATCGATTAGCGCAATGAATCTGACGATAGAATCCGAGTTGGGCATGTCTGTGGTTCTTTCCTTACCAGATATTGGCACGCCGCCATTCCATGCCGGCGGACCGGTGTCTGTTCGGAGGTTACCGGCGCTCGAGTGGCAGGCGCCCGGCGGCGCCCATTCGAATCTTGCCTGGATCGGCGGTCGGTGGCCTGGCGCTTCTGAAGCGTCTGGCAGCGCCTAATTCAATCTTACCTGAGTCGGCGGTCGTTAGGTTGTTCGTTGCAAGGGTCACTCTTCTGGTGACGCCATCGGAATATTGAGTATTTACGGAACTAGAAACGACGTTCATGAGATGCCTCCTGAGTTACCAGTCAAGGCCTGACACCTGCCAGACCATATAACGATCTGACCCCTCTCATTTTTTAACCGCCCCGGACCGCTTTTGAGCGAGATCACAATAGCGTGATAATTCACCAGGGTGCGTCCGTATGCAATACCACAACCTAGGGTGGATAGAGATTTTTTTGCATGCCTGGATTGTGAGATGTTTTGTGGGTCATCACCAATGATAACGTCCTTTATCATATGTGATTGGAGTGGTATCCAAGCCCCCATGGCCCCGTCCGATTACCCCCGCATCGACGTCGACAGGCCCGACGGCTCCGCACCCGTCCATCTCCCGGCGCTCATCCAGCCCGGCACACTGACGCCGCTGCCGAACGGCAGCTCGATTCCGACGCTCATCGCTGGCGCCGGCGCACAAGCAGCCTGGCGCTACATCGATTTCTTCACCGCGAACATCCGCAACCCAAACACCCGCCGCGCGTACGCCCGCGCTTGTGCCACCTTCTTCGCCTGGTGCGAGAAACGCGGCCTCTCCCTCGCAACGATCCGGCCCTACGACGTCTCCGTATATATAGAGAGTCGCCAGCAGACCCATTCGGCCCCGGACGTAAAGCAGCAACTTGCTGCCATGCGAATGCTGTTCGATTGGCTGATTGTCGGACAGGTACTTTCCGCCAATCCGGCGGCCGCCGTCCGCGGGCCGAAGCATGTGGTGAAGACTGGCAAAACGCCCGTGCTTGAGAGCGGGGAATGGCGGAGACTGATCGACGCGATCCCAACCGACACGGTTCGCGATTTGCGCGACCGGGCGTTGATAGCGACCCTCACCTATGCCTTCGCGCGGATCGGCGCGGCGTTGAAGATGAAGGTCGAAGATTACCGCCCGCGCGGTGCTGGGTGGGAGATCCGCCTGCACGAGAAAGGCGGCAAGGAACACGTTATGCCATGTCATCACGCTCTTGCTGAGGCGCTTCACGCCTACATCGAAGCGGCCGGCATCATAGGAGATCGCAAGGGTTTCCTGTTCCGCACCGCCCCCGGCCGTGCGGCTGCGATACTGACGGTCCTACCCATGGCTCAGGCAGATGCATGGCAGATGATCCGTCGTCGTGCCGTGGCGGCCGGTATCTATGCACCGATCGGGAACCACAGTTTCCGTGCGACCGGGATCACTGCCTATCTAGGCAATGGCGGTACCTTGGAGCACGCCCAGGACATGGCGGCACACGAATCACCGAGCACCACGAAGCTCTACGATAGGACGAAGGAGCGGCTTACTCAGGACGAGGTCGAGCGGATCCGATTGTAGCCGAGGGGATCGCTACCGTCTTCGATTATGTCCCGTGATCGCTCTGTATAACTGATCCTGGGACGAAAATGTTCGCGGTGCTGGTGGTTCGATCCGTGGTGGTGGCCAGTCTCCCGGACCGCCAGGATCATGGTTTTCGATCAGGATACGGATATCCTTGAGGGCGTAGTGGAATTGGTGTCCCTGAATATGAAGAGAAATCTTGGCCAAAATCATTTTGATATCCTGTTTTGTCGCTTGATTTATTAAGTCCTCGACATTCGCAAGTATTTTATTGACGGTTTCGGCCTCCTGGCATTGATTAGTAACAAATACCTGTTGGAGATCGTGGTATAAACGGCGAAAAGGCGATGTCGCTTGGACCGGTTCAATGATCTGCCGACCGATCAGTACCCGAGGGTTGGCCGCTACAATCACAAGCTTAAGACATCCGTTGTCCCCTTTGCGTTCGATTCGTACCCTTGCTCCGTTGATGACGATCAATTCTCCGATTTTCAGCTGGAAAGAGAGTGTCTTGTGGTCCTCTCCCACTGGTTCGATCTGGTTTACCATACACCCGCACACGCCCTCGGAAAAATGAACGACGCCCCGTTTCGCAGACACAGGGAGGTCTTACCTCCCTGTGCGCGCGACCATACAAACCTCCTCTTAATGAGGTGGCTTCAAACCGGACTGGAGGCTTTTGCGTGACCACTCCTGGTGCCTTTTCAGCAATCTTCATGCCAATCGAGATTCGACCAGCGATACACGTCAAACTCCCGATTTCGGTTCTGGTATCAGCGAAGCATGGGCCATGCTCGCGCATATGCCTCGGCAAAGATTGCCGATAGGGCATGTCGTGCCCGGCTTGGGTATTTTCCCAGCGGCAGGATAGCTACCTGAGCATCACGACGTGGCTTGGAGCGCATGCATACATTCGCATCGATGCTGATCGGGACATACGTATATATGGAAAAATAATTCGTTGATTCGGACTTTTTCTCGAATCGCTTAACGTTTTGTTAACCATTATGTGACCACGATGCGTGTGTTGGTAGCCTGACCATTACGGTCTCAGCGGGCATCGTTCCCGTGGCATATCGCCTGAATTCCGCCAGGACGCCGCGCGCCCTGTTAGCGTCGCGCTTTCGTAGTTCTGTCGTGCTTGTAGCACTGGCAGGCTGCTTATCCACATCCCCCGGTCACGCGCAGGATGGGCCGGACACGGTGCATAGGTACGATCTGTGGGATTTATTCTCGCATGACACAACGATTATCAACCTACCTATTTCGCTCGATGCACCGGTATGGTGTGCGACCGCAAAGTACTGTTTTGCTCTCCCCGGATTTAATACGACACGTAACCTGGATTTGGATTTATCAGATTTACCTGCTGAGCAACTGAGGGTTTTGAATTCCTGTACCGATATATCTGGCTGCCCTCGCAGAATATCTGGAAGTTATACCCACGAGGCTGGATCTGATTATTTGAGGGTCACAGCGGCCATACCCATTGAGGCATCTTCAACTCCGAAGACGGAATGCCGCGGGATCGCGAACGATCATAGTGAGGAGCCTCAAGAGGTGCTCGCAGTTCACAGATTCCAAGCTTTGTATCACCCCAGTCCTCCTGTGAAATCGTACCCTTTGGCTGTCTTCAGATCGGTGTCCGTTCTCAATGGTACGTTGAGGACGGTGCATCGAATAGGCTGCCGAATATCGAAGTATTTCTGATTTTCAAAAGCGCCACTTAGATTGGAAGGTTCTTCCCGTGTCCAGCAATACGAATGCGTCTTCCAATACAACGTATGATACAGTTCCAACCGGCTCAACGATTCTCGGTGTCGGGGATTTCACGGCAAATGGAATCGACGATATATTGTTTGCTAATCAGGGGACGCTTTACACGCTCAACCAGCCGGGCACCCGCTCCATCCGGACCACTCTCGGCACGCTTGCAGCGGGCGAGACATTCGTCGGTGTGGGAACGTACATTCCAGGTGAGAACGACGTCCTCATCGAAAGCAGCACGGGTTTGATAAGCTACATAACCGCGCAAAGAGGAACGCTTTCTAGCTCAAGAGGAACTTCGGTTGCAGCGATACAATCAGATCAGATATTTGTCAGTGCCCTCAACTACGACAACGATCCCTTCGGGGGTACAAACCCGCCGCAGCCGATCTTTGTATCGGAAAACCCGACGGTTGGACGGTATTTTTACAATGGCACGATTCCGGTCGCCATTCCGGCTGGTTTCACCGTAGTCCCCAACTCCGCCGGAAACTACCTGGATACCGACGTATCGTCGCTGCTGATTGAGAACGGAAACGGCACAGTCAGTGCGTTCGCGGCCATTACCTGGAACAACACCGTTCTTGGCACTGCCGCCGTGGTGTCGCTGGGAACGCTGACCGCTGGCCAGAGCATTATCGCGGAAAGCAGCAGAAACCTCGATGGCTCAACCGACATCCTAATTCAGCAAGGTGACGCGTTGACTGAGTGGGCCGTTAACCGGGGAAGTGTCATAGCCGCAACCAACCTAGGAAATATCCCAATCGGTTTCACCGTGGCTGGCATGGGTAACCTAAGTGGCAACGGGGCTGCCGATGTGGTCCTCGCCAACGCCAGCGGGACCATTGAAACCATATCCGGGCCTGTACCTCTCGTAGCAAGCGGAGCGCCTTTGGCGGCGCAAAGCCCTGTTATCATGCAAAATTACTCATATAACGGTCAGGAACCGTCACAGTCCCAGCTATTTTCTAATATACCTTGGCTTGATGGTGCTAACGGCCTCTTGACTATTGGCAGCCCTTGTTATGCGTCCTATGAGGAAGTCGGCGCCGGGAATGAGACCGAGGCTGCTTGGGAAGGAAACGTTGCCGCCCTTGAGGAAATCGGCCAGTATTGCAACGCGAATGGGATCGGGGTCCAACTTGAAACCGCGATGGGAGGTGGCGAGCCAAATGGGGGAAACGGCAACGTAAACATCGCAGCGCCACAGATTGAGCAATTTCTTTACCCCCTGGTTGCAGCCGGGGTTCCAGTCGATTATGTAAATTGTAATAACGAAATAGAAAGTAATTACCTGAATCTCTCAAACGGTTACGTCCAGGTTATGAACATTAGCGATCAGGAGTTTCAGAGCCAGTACTCGACGATAGCGGCCATGATGACAACGTGGGCACAGGCGCTGCTACAGAATTTTGCGATTATCCATGCCGCTTACCCAAATGCGCAGTTCGGTGAATGGGAGCAGATTGGCCAATGGGAGACTATGCCTGAAACCTCGAACAGCGCTCCAGGATCCGGGGAAGGGGACGTACTGAAGCTGTGGCTTGAAACGATCAATTCTCTCGCGGCATCCGAGAACCTTCCTGGAATATCATACATTATCATTGATCAGTTTATATCTCCGAACTATGGCACCATAGCCCCAGGTCAGCTGGGTGTGTCTGACAGCGGTATCGCGACGGGAGGGACAGCCGACTTCCTCCCCGCCAACGTCGGCGGGCTTATTCAGGCGGTTGGCAGCCTCGGCGTAAAAGCAATCATCTCATCCCAGATTTTAGCCGAATCTCTAAACGGCCTACAGGGTGCGGCCCAACAGGAGTTGGAAATCTCGCAGGAGGCGTCGCTCGGGGCCGCCGGCTTCCAGTTGGATCCGTCGTTTTCCACGCTGCCTTTCAGCGACGCAGTAAACGAGCCTGGGGCGACATATAACACCGATGCGTTGGCATCCGGGATCATGCCGCTCTACGCCGCAGGGGCAATCAATGCGACGGGATCGGTCGTGCTGGGCCTTCCGTCTCAGTTGGTGGTGGCGCCCGGAGGCGTCGTATCTCTTGGTGGCCTTAAACTGACAGCGACCGCCACTGATCAAAACAACAAATTGGCGGTGGTCCTGATCGATCAAACCGGCACATTGTCTGTGAACATTGGCGGGCAGGACGCACAGGCCTCTGGAGACGGGACCAACGATTTGGTTCTGGACGGCACCCCCGCACAAATAGCAGCCAGCCTTGCGTCGTTAAAAATACAGGAGGCTGTATCCGGTCCCGACCAGGTGGATGTCGAGGTGTTCGGCGCCAGCGGTCGGATCGGGGGCGGGACCATCGCGGTTTTGTCAACGAACGGTAGCCTCTCCTTTTTACCCGCAGCTGGAGGCGCTTCGCCCGTCATCTGGACATCGGCCTCCGCCACGGTAACGGGTGGAAAGATCAGCACAGAAGCCCTGACCTGGAACACTAGCGACGGTCTCAGTACCTCGCTCGTCGGAGGATCGCTCGCACTGCCGATCGACCAAATCATGGTGCAACAGCCGTTGGTTGAGGCCCATGCTGGACACGAGACCGATACACTGGGCGATGAGAGTGCTCCGGTCATGGTCTCCCAGTCCGTCTTGGGATTCGACCTGAATACAGGCAGTCTGCAGACCCAGACGGATACGATCGCGCCAGTGCCGTCGAGCATGGTCACCCATTACAACACATCGTACGGACAGTACTATTTCACGAACGGTGGATCCGCCGTCACACAATATAATACGGGAAACAATCCTAATTGGCCGGGATCTACGAGCGGTTTGTACGCGAACGGCGGGACGACAACGCTAGGCGATGCTCTGGTCGCCAGTTTCACGGGCACCACGCTGACGGTTTCCGATGGTTCCGTTAATCCCATGGTCGTTGGATCAATTCAGACAATTTACGGCAATGTTAATGGTCAGTCCAAGGTTGTCGAGGTCCGCTATATTGGCGGACCCAGCAACCCCTATGACGAAATCGATGAGGTCTTCGATCCCAGTGCACCGACACCCACAGTCTGGCAACTTCTCAACACTGTTGGCGTTCCAGCGTCTATGATAGGCGCCAACAGTGCCCCGCTGCCGGTACCATCGGCAACCACGATTGTTGAATACAACACGGGTGACAACCCCAATTGGACATTTGGCGCAACTGCGACCGAAGTCGCAGATACATATCAGGCCGGGCTCTTGATCACGAGTACGACGGTATCAAGCAGTTCCATCAACTCCTACAGCGGGCCTGGCAGTACATTGGAAGAGGGCAGCATCATAGCGAATTATGACTTATCGGCCCCACCCAAGATAACATCGGCCGTCTTTAGCACGTCATCTGGAATGTTTATGATAGATGGGACAGGCATTGCTGGGAATTGGATCGTCGTCAAGAATTCCTCCAATGGCTTGATGGTGACGCAAATCGGTGCGGACGGCCGATGGGCGGTTTCGGTTTCCTATTCGGAAAATCCAGCAGGTCTCTCCGTTCAAGAATACGATTTGCTGGGAGATTGTAGTAGCGTTGTGCCTGTGTCAACGACCGCTGTTTTGGGTCCGCCCGCCATAGCCGGCACGGTCGCAGGCCAGACGACAACAAATGCAGTAGCGCTGGCTCCATTTGCGCTGGTGGTGATCACCGATCCAAACGCCAGTCAGTCCGAGTTGGTGAGAATTTCCTTGTCCTCCCCGGCCAACGGCACATTTGGTAATCTCGGCGGAGGCAGCTATAATGCCGCGACAGGCACATATACAATATCGGGCTCGGCTGCCGCGGTCAGCGCCGCGCTTCATGCGCTGATCTTTCAACCTGCCCAGCCTCATGTTGCGTTGGGTCAGACATTCGCTACCGGATTTACGATCTCGGTAACCGATACGGCGGGCATGTCCGCGAGCAACAATACAACCTCCGTCGTGACAACCGCTGTTACGGCCTCGTCGGTCAGTGGCATCAGCCTCGTGCAGTCCAGCGGTCAATATATCCTATGGAACAGCGGCGGCACGTGTCCGCTCCTGACGCTGTCTGGCAGCGCGGTCACGGTTGGCCAGTTCGGCTCGGTCGTGCCGATCGCGGCGGCGAGGACCGCGACGGGTTATGAGGTCGCGTGGGCGGCGCCGGGTTCCAACACGTACTACATCTGGAACACCGACGCGAACGGTAACTATGTCTCGACCATGCTCTCCGGCGTCTCGGGCAGCAGCCCGTCATTGGAGGTACTCGAACCCAACTTCGGTTTAGATTTGAACGGAGACGGCACGGTCGGTCTCAAGGCCAATCAGATCATCGAAACCAACGGGACAACAAGTCTTTGGCTTGTCGGCGACGAATATGTGATCGCCGGCGGCGGCGGCACGGGTCCGCTCCTGACGCTGTCTGGCAGCGCGGTCACGGTTGGCCAGTTCGGTTCGGGCATCGTGCCGGTAGGTGCGGTGAAGACCACCAATGGCTACGAAGTCGCCT
>Ga0075019_10001410_pt1 | contig 13603 bp, 8 predicted proteins | sample ColStrG_CSR_2013_FD_71473 | JGI IMG/M metagenome (GOLD analysis project Ga0075019, IMG submission 71473) | Freshwater sediment microbial communities in response to fracking from Pennsylvania, USA - Cold Stream Run_MetaG_CSR_2013 | ecosystem: Environmental > Aquatic > Freshwater > Creek >...
AATCTTTTAAAGGGAACCAAGAATTTACCCCGTTTGACCTTTGGAAATTGGGTTGGAGGTGATCGAGATGGGCATCCATTGGTAACAGCAGAGGTAACAGCGGAAGCCTTGGAGCAATTAAGGAAGGCTTCTTTAGCCCTCATCAAAAAAGACCTAATTTACCTGATCAATAAGTTTAGTATTTCCTCCCAGCATGTTTTGGTTCCCCAAAAATTAACGGACTGGATTTCGGAGACCATTGTATTATTAGGGCAAGAATTGAACGATTCGGTCAGTGGAAGAAATCAGTTTGAACCTTGGAGGCAAGCTATACGTATTATTTATTTAAGAATTCCTCTTTCGGAATCGGGGGAATTAATTCGAGACAAGGGCCCACGGTTTTATAAAAATTCTAAAGACTTGTTAATGGATTTGGAAATCATTTCCGAAAGCTTTAATGAATGTAATTTATCAAGAATCGCTGATGGAGATTTGGAGCCGATTATCCGAAAGGTCCAATCCTTTGGATTTGGTTTAGCCAATTTAGATGTTCGTCAAAATTCCGGTTTTTACGAAAAAGCCGTATCCCAGTTGATGACCGTAGCAGGGCTCGATGGAGAAGGCTATTTAAAAATGGGCTTTTCTGATAGATTAATTTTTCTAAATAGGGAATTAGAGCAGGATCGTCCATTTACGCGATTGGAAGTTCAGGCTGGGGCAGAAGCGGATGCCGTGAGGTCCTGTTTTTCAGTCTTAACGAATCATATAAACGATTTTGGAATGGAAGGATTGGGCTCTCTAATCGTGAGCATGACCCGAGATGTGACGGATTTATTAATGGTTTATATATTGGCGAGAGAGGTTGGTCTTACCCATAAAAAGGATGGGTTTTTACGATGCATGTTGCCGATTGTACCTCTTTTTGAAACCATTGATGATTTGCATCAAAGTCCTTTGATCATGTCTGAGTTTTTGGAACATCCGATTACTAAGAACAGTCATGAATACCTTTCTCAATACGCAGAATTGGATAAGGGATTGCAACAAGTAATGATTGGATATAGTGATAGCAATAAGGATGGGGGCATCTTTGCTAGCTTATGGAATTTACATCAGGCCCAAACCGCCTTGGTAAAAACAGGGAAGGAAAACCAAACCCGAATTGGATTTTTCCATGGAAGAGGAGGAACGGTAAGTCGGGGGGCGGGTCCAACCAATCGATTTATTCATGCCCAACCTTATGCCTCACTTCAGGGATATTTCCGATTAACCGAGCAAGGAGAAACCATTTCCCAAAAATATGCCAATAAAGCAACCAATGCCTATAATTTAGAGTTATTATTAGCTGGGGTTGCCGGTACGACCATTTTGGAAAAACATTTGGTCCCTGTACCGGATGGTGCCGAAAATATAATGGATAAACTTTCTCAATGGAGTCGTGAACATTATGAGGCTTTAATTCAAAAGGAAGGCTTTATTAATTTTTTTTCTGAAGCAACTCCAATTGATATTGTAGAAAGCAGCCGAATTGGTTCGAGGCCTGCAAGAAGAACAGGGTCTAGAAGTTTAGGGGATTTAAGAGCTATTCCCTGGGTTTTTTCTTGGTCTCAATCTCGATTTTTTATTTCAGGATGGTATGGTTTGGGCCATTCAATTTCCAAACTTGAAAATGAAAGTCCTGAATTATTTAAAAAACTATTGGAGATTAGTACTACATTTTCTCCCCTACGTTATATACTTACCAATGTGACTTCTAGTATGCTGATGGCGGATCGGGAAATCATGATCCAATACGCTTCCATGGTGAAAGATTCTAGGATAAGGGAGAATTTTTTAGAAATGATATTGGAGGAAAACCAAAAAACGAGGCGCGCCCTTGAAACCATCTATAAAGAAACGTTAGAAGAAAGAAGGCCAAGAACTTTTCAAATGTTGGAGATTCGAAAAAATAAATTGGATCGATTACATAAAATTCAAATAGAAGGTATTCAGGAATGGAGAAACTTGAAAGCCGAGGGAAAGACCATAGAATCAGGAGAAATGTTAACCGAAATGTTGCAGGTATTAAATGCCATCGCGAGTGGGTTAAGGACCACGGGTTAAGCAATTAAATCCTTACCTTTAATTTTAGAAAAGCCTAAGACAATGGAATCAAAGAGGCAGCAAAAGTTTGCAAGGGTCATACAGAAGGAATTGGGGGAGGTTTTTCAAAGAGAAGGGAGTCATTATCTTCCTGGAATCATGATTACCCTTACCAAAGTAAGAGTTACGAGTGATTTATCCATTGCTAGGGTATATCTAAGCTTTTTCAAAACACCGAGTCCGCTCCAAGCCCTCAATACCATTCAATCCCAGACCCGGGAGATTCGATATAAATTGGGTGAAAAAATTAAAGATCAAGTTCGAGCGGTTCCCCAATTAAGCTTTTTTCTGGACGATACGAATGAGTATTCAGAAAGGATGGAAGCTATATTTTCCCAGATCAATAAGGATAATACCCCATAATCGTCTTATTAAAAAGGGATTAGATTTATAGTTCCAGGATATTTTCCCTTTATAGGTGCTATATCTTTGTGGGGTCATGCCTTATGAATGTACTTGATTTTATTCGATCCTTATGAAATTCATAGAAAATTTAAAAATTTGGGGATTTTTCCTTGTCCTTTTCTTTTCTCAACCTGTTTTTGGGCAAATGGACACTATTTATTTATCCGATCATAAAACCCCTTGCCTGGTTCGAGAAGTTGGGCCAGAGGAAATCAAATACAATTTACCAGGAGAGGATGTGGTAAATTCTATATATAAATCGACGGTGAAGAAGATCGTCTTCAGAAGTGGTAGAGTAGAAACCTATGCGAATCCCGTTCCAGATATTGATTGGTCTTCTCCCCTAGACTTTGAAAAGATCTATTTAACCAAGTCACCCAATGACCCCTTAGGATGGTATAGTTTAAATAATTTAAAAGTTTTTGCGACCGGAGGAACGATTTTTTCGAAGGGAGAAAGTGTGAGAAAAAGAGCCTTAAATAAATTAAAAATGCAGGCTTCTATGTTAGGAGCAAAAATGGTAGAAATTACCCGAGAGGATAATTATAGTCATGAAGAAGGTAATTTAGAGTCGAATCAAAAGCCAAGTACTTATTTGGATGGGACTGCTTATACGGATAAATTATTGAATCTGGAGGAATTCAATAATATCATGAAGGGAAAAAGGGACTTTTTAGTGATCCATTCTTTTACCTTAAGAAATAATGCAAACCAGATTCAAGAAGATACCAGTCTTATTCCTTTCCGAATTCTCCAGATAAATCAAGAGGATGGAATTATCTATTTGGAGGGGAACCTGGAATATGTTCGATCTAAGGCTAAATACCAATTAATCAGCTTCAAGGAGAATGAATTCATAATCTTGTTCCAAAAAGACCATGATTTCTATGATTATAGAGTGCGAATTCAATGATTTAACCTTTTGAAATCGGCCCTAAAATGGGACCCGGTTTGATTTCCAGATCATTGAGTTTAAATAATAGATTATTCGCATCCGTTTCTCGATTTAATTTCTTAAAAAGAGCATATAGCTTGGATAGGCATTCAAAATTATATGCATTATAGCCTATGGCTAATTGATAATGTTTAATGGCATCCTCAGGATGATTTTGTTTTAGCGATAAATCACCCTTAATTTCCTCCATTTGACTTTTTCCATATAGTTCCAAGGGGATTTTCAAGGAATACAAGAGTTTTTCAGCTTTTGGGAATTCCCCAAGGGCCATTTCCTCTTGAACTTGTAATAAGCTGGAGTCCTCGGTTTTAGGTATATAACGATCTTTTAATTCCAAGGCCCTGGATAGGTTTCCAGAAAGGGCAGAGATTAGGATAGTCTGAAGGATAAATTCATGGTCCAAAGGGGATATTTGATGAATTGGCAAGGATTTTTCAAGGACTTGGTTTGCTAAATTTAATTTGCCTAGTTTTTGATAGGATAAAGCTAAAGGAAGGGATATATCCAGATTTTCCGGATCAGACTGGTGAAGTTTTTCAAGACCTATAAGCCCTTCATCATAGCCTAATTCTAATTTTAGGAGGGCTTCTTGAGCGAAAACATGATTATTCCTGATTTGCTCCTCTAAAGTCCTTGGATTTTCATTTAAATATTGATCCATGGTCCTTATCTGATCCGGCGCATGCGCATTATTCTGATAAAATTGGATAAGTTCCTCCATCCAATTTCTTCGGAGCCTAGGCTCTTTTTCCAATGAAACGGCTTTTAATAAATAGGACTTTTCCAGTTCATATGCAGGACTATATTCTAATAATCCTGATTCATTCAATGCTTTATTAAGTTCATAATTTCGTTCAAAGATGGTGGAATTGTTGGGGTCTAAAACTTCACCTTTTTTGAGAAATTGCTCAGCTCCATCTAGATCTCCAGAATTTAAGCCCCTGTCAGCTTTCGCAATGATCAAAGGCAGATAATCCGGATTATACTGGGCCGCGGTATCTAAAAATGACCAGGAAGGAGATTTATATGAAGTAGCATGGGGTAAAATGCTTTCGCTTAAATGGATATAGGCCTCTGCCCAGTTATCTCTCAAACTTGACGAAGAGGACATTGGAGATTTATGCTGGATCTGGTTTAGGGAATCCAAAAACCCAAAAAGTTCTGGATCCTTAACTTTTAGCTCCTCTTTTTCATTTGAGAAATAGGGTTTAAATTTACCCAGGCTTGATTTGGAGTATATGGAATAGGCATTTGAGAAATATTGGGGAATTTCATTTTCAGAAGGGAGTATTCTTTTGTTTTTTAAACATGATTTTAGCCAAAGAGAATGAATTCGATTTTTTTCTTTTTCACTCAATAGGTATTGATAAATTTTTCTAGAATTAGATTCCAATAGAGCATTTTTCCCTCCCAATGCGGGGATGATTAAGTCTCCTATATTTAAGGTATCCCTTAGCTCTACAGGTTTAAGCCCTGATCTGGGTAAATTTAGAAGAGTAGAGCCATCCCATAAGAGGAATTCTGAGTTTAATATGGGTCGATAAAGGGGGGCCAAGGTATAGGAAGATCCCAATTTTTGAAGAAGAGGGAGATATTCTTTTATATTTCGGACACTTAAAGAAAATAAGCGGCCAAATCGTTCCGGTTCCTGAGCTATATAGCTGAGCAAAGCTGGATCGGGCTTCTCCTGATTAAATAAGGAATCCGATTTCCCTAAATAGGAAATATGTTGAGATTCTAAGGCCATCGCATAAGACGCATGGGCATAGCCATTTTTAGGATTGAGATCTAGGGCCTTTTCAAAATAGAATAGGGCTGAATCTAAACCAGGGGATTTTAAATTTGAGCCCATATAATAGGCCGAACCCATATAAAGCGGAATAATAGAGGATTTCGGAAATTGAATAAGGAGCTTAGCGGATGAATATATTTTTTGAAAATCTTGATGGCTCATATCCTTTTCCCATCCTGATAAAATAGGATTTAGGGATGGGTTTACCTCTTCAGGGGGACCCAAGGCTATAGAAATCAAACGATGAGTTTCTGATAAAAAGGGATTGATTTCTAAGGCTAAAAACCATTGGTCTAAAGCCTTATTTCGGAGCAATATGGGATCCTTTATCCATAGTCTATACCCGAAAAGGGTTCTTAATTCTGGATCCAAAGGATTCAATAACAAACCCGCTCTAATTATAGAATCCGCCTGCCGTCCGTTTTGGTTTTCTAGGGCAATTCTTGCCAAGACCCGATAACCCAGGGAGCTTGAAGGGAATTTTTCTTTAAGAAGATTTCCAAAATATAGGGCTTGCTTTAGGATTCCCTCTTTTAGAAAATTTCTCGCGAAATCATATTTGGCCTCCATATTTTTTGGATTCCGATTCATTAATTCCAAAAGATTCAAACTCGCTAGTTCAAATTGTCCTGATTCAAGGTATAAACGAGACTTTAGCTCCAAGGCTTTATAATTGGATTTTTGATTTTCCAATACGGAGTCAACGAGGACTTGGGAATGGGTATAAGATTTTATCCAAAAAAAATATTCTGCTTTGATTAATCGTGAAGCATTATTATTTCCAATCAAGGCCAGGTCTTTTTTGGCTTCCTCTTTAAGCCCTGTTTCTATTTGGCCCTGAATTCTCTCCTCTGGATTCTTAATATCTTGAATTCTTAATCTTTCGGTTTTTAAAAGATTTCGGGCTTCGGGAATATTCTCCGGGTCTATTGTTTGGGCAAGGGTATTAAGGGCAATGGAAAAGCTTAGAAGAATTAGAGTAATTACCCTTTGAATCATTTTATTTAACCTTTTTAATGGTTTTTTGCCCTAAATTAAATTCAAAAATTGGCTTTAATTTCGATTTAGGAACCAGGATTGAATCAAATAATTGAACGGAGTTTCCTCTCCATTTCAAGGCTTTTATATAATGATCTGGGAAGTCGGGGACATAAATCAAATAGCTTTTGTTTTGGCTTTTATTAAAGCAATAAACAGGGCCTTTAACCAGGGAAGAAATTCTATACTGCCCATTTTCAATTACGACTACATTTTTTTTATAAACGGAATCGATATTTTGGTAATCTATTTTTTTGGGCCCAATATCGCCCGTGCTTTCCTCAATATTTAATTGAAAGTTATGTCCCATGGTATTGGTTTCATCATATACCCGATCATTGAGCATGACCCATCGTTTGATATAGGAATCCACGGATTTTAAAGTGCTTTCATTGGGGCTTATATAATTATTGCCCGTTTTTACAGAACTTTCTTTCACGACCCCCGATTTGCTTTGAGAAAAGGCGCCTGCTTTTTTTTCCAATTCAGCAATTTGAATCGGAAAAGCTTTCATGGAGGCATCCATTTGGTAATGGGCCGATAAATTGGTTTTTTCTCCAGAAAATCTATATCGAATCGTATAAACCTTTTTCGTAAAGGGGTTTACTAATGAAAAATAGAGATTCGATCCAGGGTATCGATTGCGAACCTGATAAATAACCAATAAATAAATGGAGTCTTTAATTCTTCCGGTATCTGCCTGGATAATGGATCCCATATTTTTAAACCGAGACTTTCCCAAAAGAGTCCAATGGTTCCCCTTCTCCAAATGGTAATTTTCGAAATAGGTACTGTCTTTGGCTGAAAAAAGGCCTAGATGGTAAGATTCTTTATGAAAGGTATAAGGAGATTGAAAAGCTAAACTATCCTTATGGTTTTGGTTTTTTAAATTTAAGGAGGGGATTATAAGCTGGCTGATCTTATGCACGGTGCCGGGATTTTGACATGCGTAGTAAGCCAAAAACCCAAAACCAATGAATCCATTCTTAATAATCCTAAAGGGTTTATGGAATAAATTCATCATATGAAGGAGAGCTTAATCGTATTTTAATCCTTTTACTCGATAGCCTAAATAGCCATAATATGCAATATAAGCAAAACAAAGGAGTGGAATCCATAAAGCATTTCTTAAACCCCCAAAATCAACAGAAATTTTACCGGCTAGGATGGGAATAATAGCCCCCCCTACAATGGACATAATGATAAGAGAGGAACCTAATTTTACCTGAGTCCCTAAGTTTTTAGTTGCCAGGGCAAAAATGGTAGGGAACATAATCGAATGGAAAAAATATACCCACATAATGGCGATTACCGAACCTAAACCCGTTCCAAAAATTCCGTAACCCATTAAAATTACTGCGGCGGTGGCAAAAACACCGAGGATCCTGTTCGGCTTAAACCGAACCATCAATAGGGTGCCTACAAATCGACCCAGCATAAAAAGAACCAGGGCAAAGGAGGCATGAAAAGCCGCTATCTGGGATGGGCTATAAAGGGTTCCGGCCCTATTTAACCAGGTTGCAATATGGGTAACTAATCCCCAATGTTCATTTGCAGCAAATTTTAGTTTTATATCGACAAAATAGGCCCATAGGGTAGCTTGGGCCCCAACATCAAAAAATTGGGCGAGGGCTCCCAATACCAAATGTTTATGCTTGAAAATGTCCAAAAATGAACCCTTATCTAGATGTTGAGGGTCTTCCGAATTGGATTCAATTTCAGGCATCTTGGTGATCATAAATAGGATCGAAAATAAAATCACGGTTAAGCCAATTACCAAATAGGGCATTTGGACGGAATTGGCTTCCGCAATTCGGACAGCCTCTGCCTGAGCATAAGGCATTTTATCCAAGCCTTCTCGGGAATATTCCTTGGTTCCGAAAATAAAAAGTCCTCCAATAATAGGGCCTAGGACAACGGAAATTCCATTAAAGGATTGGGAGAAATTAAGTCTTTTTTCAGAATCTTCTTGGGGGCCTAAAACGGTGATATAGGGATTCGCAGCGGTTTCTAAGATAGCTATCCCACAGGCCATAATAAATAAGGCCATTAAAAAAAAAGGGAAAGCCCTCATAGTGGCCGCAGGGAAAAATAAAAGAGCCCCCAATCCATAGAGTAATAAGCCAATAATAAAGCCTCTTTTATAACCGTATTTCTTGAGTAAAAAACCGGCAGGAATAGCCATTACGAAATAGCCCATATAAAAGGCAGAATCTACAAAGGCGACTACCGAACGATCCAGATTTAGAGCTGTTTGAAAATGATGAATGAGGGAGCCATTTAAACTATTGGCTAAACCCCAGAAAAAGAATAAGGAAGTAACTAAGATAAAAGGAATCAGATAGCGCTTATTGGGATCCCCATTTTTGGTAACCATAGGTTCATCAGATTTTGCAAATGCCATGGATATAGGTATTAGAAATGATTGAGATTAATCAATATTGAGTTCTGTTTGAATCTTAACCCGATCTAAAGGCTTTACAATAAAACCTTTAACCAAGCTATAGTTTTGAGATTTTTCAAAGTCCTCTGGATAAATTGAAGAGGTTAGCATGAAAACCTTTGGAAAATCAATTTTCATTTCCATCATTTGATCTAAGACGGACCATCCATCTAAATGGGGCATATTGATATCCAAGAGGATAAAGTCGGGGAGATGGGCCACCTCGGTATTCCTTAGAAATTCCAAAGCGTCTAAAGGATTCTTAAAATCCTGAATAAATCCTAGGGTCTTAAATTGTTTTAAATGTCGAACGGTTACAAAATTGCTGATAGCATCATCATCTACCACCCAAATACGAAATTTACCTTCGGTCATTCAATCAAGAGAGTCAAAAAATTGGTGCCTAAATCAGCAATAGGGATGAAAGATAGAAATTTTATGCAAATTAAATACAAGAAAAATCTTCCATTCACCAAATTTTAAATGGGCATTCAATACCCATTGCTAGTCTTTCGGATTTAGTCCAAAATTGACTCGATATCGGCCAGGGATAAGTCCTTGGTAAAGGAGGGATCAATACTTATCAAGGATTCTGTTAAATGGAGTTTTCTCCCTTGAAGAGCCAATATTTTCTCTTCAACTGAATTTTTGGTAATAAATTTATAAATAAAGACGTTTTTGGTTTGGCCAATTCGGTGGGTACGATCAATCGCTTGTTTTTCAACGGCGGGGTTCCACCAAGGATCCAAAATAAATACATAATCGGCCTCAATTAAATTCAGGCCTACTCCACCGGCCTTAATTGAAATCAGGAAAATTCGAATACTTTCTTCTTCTCTGAATTTCTTGACCACTTCGGACCGATTCTTAGTGGAACCATCCAAATAAGCAAAGGGCATGTTTTCCGATAATAGCCGATCTTTTAATATACTTAAATGCTTAGTAAAGGAGGAAAAGATCAAGACCTTATGACCCTCTTTTAAGGTATTGTCTAATAATTCAAGAACATCATTGAATTTTCCGGAACTTCCTTCATACCCAGGTTCAACCATTTTAGGATGGTTAGCAATTTGCCGAAGTCGGCTGATTCCTTGCAAAACGGCAATTCGACTTTTTTGGAGACCTCGGGCATCAATTAATTTTAGCAATTCTGTCCGATAATAGGATCTGTTTTTTTCATAAAAATCTTCTTGATCCTGATCCATATCGGAATAAATTACTTGCTCGGTTCTTGGAGGAAGTTCACTGGCCACCTGCTGTTTTGTCCTCCTAAGGACAAAGGGTTTTATTAAACTTTTTAAACGTGAAAGTCTTTCGGTATCTCCTTTTTTCTCAATTGGGATTTGAAAATTATCTTGAAAATAGGTTTGGGTTCCCAATAATCCTGGGTTTAAAAAGGACATTTGGGACCATAAATCCATTAAAGAGTTCTCTAGGGGTGTTCCGCTTAAAATCATTCGATTTTGGGATTTTAATCCTCGAACCACTTGGGCTATCCTTGATTGGGGGTTTTTTATATTCTGGCTTTCATCAAGAATGATATAATTGAAATAAAAACCCTCCAATAATTTCTGATCAATCCTGGTAATTCCATAGGTCGTTAAGATGATATCGGAAACAGGAATTTGGTTGGGGTCTTTTTCTCGATCTCCTCCAACATGAACATAAATTTTTAGGTCTGGGCAAAATTTTAAGCTCTCGGAAACCCAATTGTGAATTAAGGAGGTGGGTACGATAATTAAATTGGTTGGCGGATTTTCCTCGGTTTCTTCCTTAATTTTTTGCAAAAAGACGAGGGTTTGAATAGTTTTCCCTAAACCCATATCATCCGCCAAGCAACCCCCAAATCGATAGGTTTTTAAGAAGCAGAACCAATCAAAACCCGCTTTTTGATAGTCTCGTAGTTTTCCTTTAAAGTTTTGAGGAATGGTGCTTGGTTCAATTTTTTCGAAATCCAATAGCTTGTTAAGCTTTTGGGATAGGCTTAGTTTGGCTAAAGAGTTTTCAGCATATTGATTTAATAAACCAGCATAAATCCTTTTTAAACGTAATTCTTTGGTGCCTTCTCCAATGGTAAACAGAGAACCCAAATCAAAAAACCATTTATCGGGGATTAAGGCAATTTCCCCAGAGGGTAAAACAAATTCCTTTATATGATTTAGAATATGATTCCTTAATTCGATAAAAGGAATTAAATAAGGACCAAATCGTACATTTCCATGGATATCAAACCAGTCACCGCTTTCTTTGACTTCTAAGTTTATCTCTTGATGACCTAAGAAATAGACCTTACCGCTTCCTGTTTGAATAATTTTAAAGCCAAATTCTTCCAATTCTTTAAAATGTAAATTAATCCAATACAGAATATTTATTTCGGAGTCCTCTTCATTTGGATTGATTGATTTTTCCAAGGTAAAAAAGGAGGAGTCAAATGCGCTTAATCCTAAGCTTTTTAATTGTTCAATCTTTTCCGATTCCCAGGATGGCGAGCGCTTTACCCGAATAAAGGTAAATTGATCATTGATTTCAGATAAATAAACGGAAAGTGAATTTCCGATGCCTGGGCTAAATTCATAATCCCCATAGCTGAAAACCAATCCAAGATGTTGGACTCCATAAGCTTCTGGATTAATTTTTAAAACCGCCTGGCCTTCTGGTTTAATCGTCGTAATATCAAAGCCCTCCGCATAAACGGAGTGTTTTTCAATTAAGGGCAATACAAATTTCTTAAAATACACCCTTTCAGAGGATCTAGGGATTTCAATATATCGCTTATTTAAAAATGGGGTTAACTTTTTGCCGTCCAAGGAGCCTTCAAAATAATAGAGCATCCCATTTAGTTTAAGCCAGGCTGGAGTTCCCGAAATCACCTCAGCATCTTTGTACATGAATTCAATTCTCTTGTCCAGGTACTTTATCGTAGGAAAATACCTCGTTCCTTCCTCGTTCCTTCGAAAATGAAATAAAACAGTCGCCGGCTTTTCGGCGAGGATTAATGGCTTAAAGCTAGGGTTACCATCCTTCCCCATTTCGAATAAGGGCTTGTTTTTTAGCCTAGGCAATATCTCATTTAAAATTTTATCTAACCGAGGTCTTAAAAAGGCATAGGTCTTCTCATCAAATTTTTCCTTGAAAAACACCGAAGGGCGTATAGGCTTTTGGGTGTATTGTCGAATTAAAAATTCCTGTTCTGTTTGATCTAATCGTTTCAGAATGGAAAAATCGTCTTCATCCAAATATCGGGCAAATTCTGAGGCGGTACTCGAAAATAAACGTTGATGGGTTAATAATAGAGACCCTTGAGTATTCAATTGAACAATATGGGGCTCCAATATATAGCCCAAATATTCATGCTTACAAAGCGAGTATACCAATTGGCAAGGCTTATGGCTTTCTACTCGGATCACTTTTGGTCTATTTTATTCAAAAAACCCTCGAATACAAATTGAGTGGGACCTTCTAGATAAACATCCTTTATTTGATTTTCAACATCCCGATGAAAGATGACTTTTAATAGGCCCCCGGGTGTATGAAGGGTCTTATGGATATGGCCTAATTGATGATGTAATTGAGCGTGGACAATGGCTGAAGCGGTTACCCCGGTTCCACAAGAAAGGGTTTCATTTTCAACGCCTCTTTCATAGGTTCTTACCCATAATTCATTTTGGCTTAATTCCTGGACAAAATTGACATTGATTCCTTTTTCTTGGAATGGTTCCTTATTCCGAATGCTTTTCCCTAAGTGAAAAACATCCAAATGCTGAACCTCCTCCACCATGGAAATTAAATGAGGAGACCCAGTATGGATCGTATAATATTGTTCAAACTTTAAGACAGGACTTGGATCGACCATTTTTAAGATCACCATCCCGTCTTCTGAAATTTTGGCAGTATGAAGACCATCAATTGCCATAAAATTGGCTTGGTCATGTATCAAGCCCAGAAATTTAGCAAAGGCTACGATACATCTTCCCCCATTTCCACACATAGAACTTGGATTCCCATCGGAATTGACATAGTACATTTCAAAATCATAATCGAGGGACTCTTCTAAAAGCATTAATCCGTCCGCCCCAATACCGAAATGCCGATCACATAATAGCCTAAACCATTGATTTTGATCTTTATTCAGGATATTCTGACGATTATCGATTAAAATAAAGTCATTCCCTGCTCCATGATATTTATAAAAAGGAATCCTTGCCATAGAAAATACTTCACCTTTGGATTTGGGCAAATACTATCAAATGTATGAAGACTAAAGGCTTTCCTATAATTAATTTTTAGATTGAAGAACTATTTGAAGTATTGATTCGTTCTTCCTTTGGTATTATTTTTGATTTGTTGAAAAAAAATGTATTTAAATATGAAAAGGATAGCCTATAGTTTTTTAATCGCTGCCACTGGAGGACTAATTGCCTTAGGTGGGTATAAACTTTTAGAACCTAAAAAAATCGGATCATTTGAAGATGATCAAAAAGTAAATTATGTAAAAGTTGCAGGCCATAATGCAGGGTTGAGTTCTGCGGGTCTTCCAGACTTTACAGCCCCTGCGGCAATCGCCACCCCGGCCGTTGTTCATATCACAACGACTTTCCGAGCGAAGAAGAGCGCAGATAATTTTATGGATCCTTTTGAGTTTTTCAATAATGGGGCTCCAATAAATCGCGGACCACAAAAGGCTTTTGGTTCTGGAGTAATCATTTCATCGGATGGTTATATTGTAACCAATAACCATGTGATTGAAGATGCTAATAATATCCAAGTTGTTTTGGAAAACAAGCAACAATACAAAGCCAAAATGATTGGAACGGATCCAACTACCGATATTGCTCTTTTGAAGATTCAG
>Ga0075019_10001414_pt1 | contig 13593 bp, 12 predicted proteins | sample ColStrG_CSR_2013_FD_71473 | JGI IMG/M metagenome (GOLD analysis project Ga0075019, IMG submission 71473) | Freshwater sediment microbial communities in response to fracking from Pennsylvania, USA - Cold Stream Run_MetaG_CSR_2013 | ecosystem: Environmental > Aquatic > Freshwater > Creek >...
GGAATGACATGGGTTTATAAACATCAAAAGCAGCTGTCATTCCCGCCCTTGAGGCGGGAACCTCCGTCAAGGTGTGGCGCTCAATCCTGACCAAGGTTCCCGGGTCTTCGCCCGGGAATGACGATCAAATAAATGTATTTTATAGATATTTGTCATTCCCGGCCTTGAGCCGGGAACCTCTGTCAGGCGTCCCTCACCCCCCCAGCGTCCGGACGAAGAACGCCACCACCTCGCGGTTGAAGGTCTCGTGGAAGGCGGCGCGGTCGAAGCCCGCGGGGCTGGGGCAGATCACCGGCGCGCTGCGGCGCAGGATGTCGTTGCAGGGCGGCAGGAAGTCGTAGTGATCCGCGCCGCCGACCACATGATACTCCGGCGGCGTCGGCAGGGCGTCGCGCACCGCCTCCGCGTAGTCCGGATTGGGCAGGACATGGTCCAGCTCCGCCCGCCACAGCTGCACCGGCTGGGTCACCGACGCCAGCCCGGCCTTGCCGAAGGCGAAGCCCACCGCCGGCGCGGCGCTGACGACGGCGCGGATGCGGCGGTCATGGACCCAGACGGGCCGGCCCCGGGCGATGGCCTCCGCCGCCCCCGGGAAGCGCTGGATCAGCCGGCAGTCATAGACGTCGGGATGGGCGGCGCAGTGCGGGCCGATGGTGGCGAGGTCGGGCTCTCCCCCCGCCAGGGTCAGCACCGTGAACCCGCCCGCGCTGAAGCCGAACGCCCCGATCCGCGCTGGATCGATCGCCCCGCGGCCGGACCAGGTGTCCAGCATGTAGTCCAGCAGCAGCTTCAGTTGCCGCGGCCGCTCCGGCAGATGGACCGCGCGGCTCTGGTCGCGCCAGTTGTCGCCGGTGTGGGTCAGGGCGGCGGCGACGAAGCCCGCCCGGGCGAGGGCGACCGCCGTGTCCCAGTGGCCGCCGAAGCCGCCGCCATTGCCGTGGGACATGACGACAAGAGGCAGATGATCGCCGCGGACCGGCGCGTCCTTCGCCAGCTGCAGCGGATAGGCGCTGATCTGGGTCGGGACCAGCGGCGCGTCGGCGGCGGCCGGATACCAGACGCCGACCTCGACCGTCCCTCCTGCGGGGTCGGGCATCTGAAGTTCCTGATAGCCCACCCCGGGAAAGCGGGGGGGCGCGACCGTCGCCGGCGCAGAGGGCGTCTGGGCCGCCGCGGCGCCGGCCAGGGCCGCGATCAGGCCGGCGATGAGAAAGGACCGTCGGAACATGGAGCCTCCTTGGGGATGAGCGGCGTCCGTTCTGGCGCACTCGTCCGGCGTGACGGAAGCGGGGACTTCGCGAACGGGCGAACGGGTTCGCCGGCCGGCGAACGGCACACGGCCGCGCCTTTTTCGCCGCCGGTGTCTCCCGCTCCGGCCGCGGGCGGGGTTATAAGCGGGTCATGGGTGCGCCGCAGTGGCTGGGACAGGGCAGGGACTGGCGTCGCGAGATCGCGGCGGCGCTGGCCGTGGGCGCGTTCATCGGCGTGATCGGCCCGTTCGGCACCTTCCTGTTCGGACCGGTGTGGCTGAGGGTGGCCTACTGGGCGGGCACGTTCGGTCTGGGCCAGCTGATGTACGGCGTCGGAATACGCGCGACGGTCCAACTGGCGCGCCGGGTCCAGTGGCCCGAGACGCCGCTGTTGCTGGCCGCCAGCGCCGTGCTGGCCATGCCGATGAGCGTCCTGTGCGCGGTGACGGACACGACCCTGTGGCCCCGGGCGGCCCATTACATGCGACCCGCCGACTGGTACCTGCAGGTGCTGTTCGTGAGCGTACCCCTGAACTTCGGACTGCTCTGGCTGCGGCGACGGTTCGCGGTTCCGGCGGCTCGGCCGCCGGGGGCTGCGGACGCGCCGGCGGGCGAGGCGGCCCGCATTCTCACCGGCGACCTCCGCGACCGGCTGCCGGCGCGCCTGGGGGACCGGATCGTGTGCCTGCAGATGGAGGATCACTATGTCCGCGTCCATACCGACCGGGGGTCGGAGCTGGTCCTGACGCCCCTGAAGGACGCGCTGGCGGGCCTGCCCGGCATCGACGGCCTGCAGACCCACCGGTCCTGGTGGGTGGCGCGGGACGCTGTGGCGGAGGTGGTCCGGTCCGGGCGCAATCTGCGCCTGAGGCTGGTGAACGGCCTGGAGACCCCGGTGGCGCGCTCGGCTGTCGCCCGGCTTCGGGATGCGGGCTGGCTGGACGGCGGCACGCCCCCGCCTGTGCAACCCGGCGCAAACGGTGCATAAAGGCGCATGAGCCCCCCGTTCCCCCTGCGACCCCTGGCCCTCGTCACGGGCGCCTCCTCGGGCATGGGGGCGGAGTTCGCCCGACGACTGGCGGCGCGGGGCCACGACCTGGCCCTGGTGGCCCGCCGCGCGGACCGGCTGGAGGCCCTGGCCGCCGAACTGGCGGCGGCGCATGGCGTCCAGTCCCTGGTCATTCCCCTGGACCTGTCCCGACCCGACGCCCATGACCAGATCCTTGCGGCGCTGGACGGGCGCCACGTGGCGGTGCTGGTGAACAATGCCGGCTACAGCCTGGCCGGCGTCTATGCGGACACCGACTGGCCGACCCAGCGGGACTGCGTGATGACCCTGGTGATGGCCGTCTGCGCCCTGACCCACGCGGTGCTGCCCGGGATGCTGGCCGCGGGACAGGGGCGGATCATCACCACCGGCTCCCTGCTGGCCCTGTCCCAGGGCGGGCCCGGGCATACGGTCTATCCCGCGGCCAAGAGCTTCGTGCTCAAGTTCATGCTGTCCCTGCACGCCGAGGTGGCTGGCCGGGGCGTGCGGGTGACCTGCGTGCTGCCGGGCTCGACCTCCAGCGAGTTCCAGTCCGCCAACGGCACCGAGGACGCTATGCGCGGCATGCCCTCAGCCTTCATCGCCACGCCGCAGCAGGTGGTGGCCGCGGCCCTGGCGGCGAGCGACCGGGGCCGGCTGGTGGTCATTCCCGGCTGGTACAACCGGCTGGCGGCGATCCTGTTCCGGCTGACGCCGGACGGCCTGCAGCGCTGGGCCGCGGCCCGCGCGGCCCACAGCTTCGCCGGCGGCGCCACCTGACTCGAGACGATCACGGAGACCGACACATGCCCGCCCACTATGACCTGATCATCATCGGCTCCGGCGCCGGCGGCGCCACCCTGGCCCACGCCCTGGCCGACACGGGCAAGTCGATCCTGATCCTGGAGCGGGGCGAGATCCTGCCGGTGGAGGACGACAACTGGTCGCCGTCGGCGGTGTTCATCAAGCGCAAGTACCGCACCCGGGAAACCTGGCTGGACAAGGCGGGCAAGCCGTTCATTCCGAACACCCATTACTGGGTGGGCGGCAACACCACCTTCTACGGCGCGGCGCTGATGCGGATGAAGGCCCGCGACTTCGACGCCGTCCAGCATGTGGGCGGCGTGTCCCCCGCCTGGCCGATCTCCTATGCCGAGCTCGCCCCCTGGTACCAGACGGCGGAGGCCCTGTGGGAGGTGCGCGGGACCCGCGGCGTCGATCCCAACGACCAGCCGGACGATCCGCCCTTTCCCTATCCGGCCCTGCAGCACGATCCCGGCGTGCTGGAGCTGAAGGCCCATTTCGAGAGCCTGGGCTGGACTCCGTCGCCCCTGCCGCTGGGCATCCGCCGCAACGACTTCGACCCGGCGCTCGCGCCCTGCATCCGCTGCAAGACCTGCGGCGGCTATCCCTGCAAGGTGCTGGCCAAGGTGGACGCCCGCACTGCGGTGCTGGCCAAGGCGCAGGACCGGGCCAACATCACCCTGCTCACCGGACGGCTGGCCACGCGGATCGAGACCGACGCCTCCGGCAGGACGGCCACGGGGGTCCTCACCACCGGCGAGCACGGGGAAGAACGCTTCACCGGGGACATCATCGTCACCGCGGCGGGGGCGGCCAATTCCGCCGCCCTGTGGCTGAAGTCGGCGACGGACCGGCATCCCAACGGGCTGGCCAACGGATCGGATCAGGTGGGCCGCAACTACATGTTCCACGCCACCTCGGCGGTCATCTCCCTTGCGGCGGAGAACTTCGACTCCACCTTCCCCAAGACCCTGTGCGTCAACGACTTCTATTTCGGCGAGCCCGACGGCTCCTATCCCTATCCCATGGGCCAGATCCAGCTGCTGGAATACATGTCCGGCCAGACCCTGGAGGGCCAGATCTCCGACTGGCTGCCGCCGGCCCTGATCCCGGACGCCTTCTCCGACGCCCTGGCCCACCGGATGGTCAGCTTCCTCGCCATGTCGGAGGATCTTCCGCATCCGGACAATCGGGTGACCGTGGAGCCCGACGGCCAGATCCGGCTCAGCTACACCTTCGGTGACCTGTCGGCCCATGACCGGCTGGTGAAGCGGCTGCGGGAGGGCCTGTCCGGCTTCGTCACCCATCACCACGTCTTTTCCGGACATCACTTCGAGGTGGACGAACTGCTGCCGCTCTATGGCACCGCGCACCAGAACGGCACCCTGCGCTTCGGCGCGGACCCGGCCTCGTCCGTGCTCGACGTGAACTGCAAGGCGCACGAGCTGGACAATCTGTATGCGGTGGATGCGAGCTTCTTCTGCTCGTCCTCGGCGGTGAACCCGACCCTGACCATTGTCGCCAACGCCCTGCGGGTGGCGGAGCACCTGCGGACCCGGCTGGCCTGACCGGGGCCGCCGACCTCAGTTCTGGGTCGTGTCCGCGTCCGCCTTCAGTGGGCCCAGCACCGCGCCCCGGTGCGGGTCGAGGGTCGCCGGCGCGCCATTGGGGTTGATCCGGTCCAGGGCGCCGGCCACCGGATCGAGCACCGTGCTCAGACCGCCGCGCACTCGGTCGAAATTGCGGGTGGGGTCGTAGGCCTTGCCCCCGGTCCCGAGAGCGGCCACGTCCAGCCGGCCCACGGCCGCCAGCAGGGCGGCGTCCGCCACATAGGCGTCGTGCCGGGCATTTACCACCGACAGCTCCGCGTCGCGAACCCCCTGTTCGGCCTGCACAAATTCGAAGACCGTGCGCAGGCCGGCGCGGAATTCCTGCTTCACCCCCTCGAAGGCCAGGGCCGCGGCCTGCTTCTGCTCCTCGCTGGCCGAGAGGCTCGCCCGGGCGGTGAGGATCTGGTTCCAGGCCACCGAGACCGCCTGGACGGTGTTGCGCCGCGCCTGCTCCAGCGCCTGGCGGTCGGCGTTGTCCTGCTCCAGCGCCGCGCGGATCTGCGAGCTGACCAGCCCGCCGGAGAACAGGGGCTGGGTGAGGGTGACGCCGGCCACCACCGTGTTCTGGTTGTTGTTGTCCGGATAGGCGCCCAGGCCTGCGCCCTGGCTGTAGGACGCGCTGGCCGAGACCGTGGGCATCCGCGCCGCCCGGGCCTGGGCCACCAGGGCCAGGTCCGACTGCTCCTTCAGGCTGGCGGCCTGCAGGGTGGGGTTGCGCGCCTCCGCGGCGTCGAAGGCGTCGTCCAGGGACTTCGGCGCGCCGGGCAGGGGGCTTTCCGCCTCGAGCGTGCCGGGGGGGCGGCCGATCACCGCCAGATAGGCTGCGCGGCTGGTCTTCAGCTGACCCAGGGCGCCCGCCAGGTTCGCCCGGGCCTGGGCGTACTGGGCGCTGACCGTGGCCACGTCCGTCCGGGTCAGCTGGCCGACATTGAAGCGGGCCGTGGTCTCGTCCAGCTGGGCCTTGATCACCTCCACATTGGCGCGGCGGATGTCGACGATCTCGGTGTCGCGGCGGACGTCCACATAGGCGCCGATCACCTGCTGCAGGATGGCCGCTTCCTGCGCGCGCAGGGTCTCGCGGCCGGACATCACCTGGGCCTCCGCCGCGCGCACGGCGGCGCTGACCCGGCCGCCGGTGTAGAGGGGCTGGGTGGCCGTCACCGTGGCCTGGGCGGTGCGCGAGGTCAGGCTGGAGGCGAAGCTCGGCGAATAGCGGTCGTAATAGGCCGTACCCGACAGGCCCAGCGTCGGTCGATAGCCGGCCAGCGCCTGGACATAGGTCTCGTCCAGCGCCCGCAGCTGGGCCCGCTGCTGCTGCAGGGTGGGATTGCTCTCATAGGCCAGCGAGATGGCGTCCTGCAGGGTCTCCGCCCGGGCCCCCTGGGCCGCGCCGAGCGCCAGCGCGCCCCCCAGCAAGCTCCCCAGCAAGCTCTGATGTCCGAACCCGCGCATGTCCCACCCTCCATCCGGTTCCGACCGACCTAGAGGCGCGGGCCACGGATGACCAGTTAATGTTTGGACAGGATCGGCGCGGGCCGGCGCGGCGTCAGGGGCGTTCCCCCGCGGCGATCCGGCGGGCGATGTCATCCAGCACCGGCAGGAGCTCGGCCACGCTGTCGGCCACATAATGCGCGCCCGCGGCCGAGAGCGAGGCCGCCGCCCGAGCGACACGGGCCGTCCGGTCGTCGGGCGCCAGGGCCTGAAAGTCCGGCAGGCCGAGGCCCACGCCGTTGCCGGAGGCGGAGAGACCCACGGTCCAGCAGCCGGCAAGGCGGCCCTCCTCGATCCCCACCTCGGCGTCGTCCACCTTGACGCAGGCGCCCGCCGGCCACACATCCAGCTCGACCATGGCCTTCCACGCCATCAGCGGCGCCGGCCGCCCGGAGGGGGTCTCCCCGGCGCAGACCACCACATCGGGAGCATAGCCCTGCTCGGCGGCCCGGGGCAGGATCCCCGACATCATCTCCCGCGTATAGCCGGTGCCGGAGCCGATCTTCACCCCCCGGCGGCGCAACTCCGCCACCAGGTCCGCCGCGCCGGGAATCAGCACCGCATGGCGGGTGGCGGCGGCTTCCATCAGCGGAACGAGGGCCGCATAGATCCGGTCGCGGTCGGCCAGGGTCGGCGCCGCGCCCTTGGCCTCGCGCCATCGCGCGGCCACGGGCGGATGCTCCAGCAACGCCCAGACGTGGTCCAGCTTGGCCCGGCCCATGTCCCGGCGGGCCTCCTCGGCGGAGACCGGGACCCCTTCCGCCGCAAAGGCGGCGATCAGGGCCTCGATCGGCGCCACGCAGCCGAAATCGACCATGGTGCCGGCCCAGTCGAAGATGACGGCCTTGAGGGCGGAGGTCATGGGGCGGTGTCTCCCGAAGTCTGGAACAGGTCGGCGAGGGTCGTCTCGGCGATCCCGAAGGCGGTGGAGGCGCCCGTGCCGCTGGTGACCATCACCAGTCGCACGGCGGGGTCCGGGGCGTCGATGAAGAAGGTGCGGTCCGGGGCGGTGGCGTAGTCGCCGGTCCAGCGCTCCACCACCGGCGGGGGCGCAAGGCCGGTGGCCTTCTCGAACTCGTCGAGGATCAGGGCCTCGGCCTCCGCCGGGGCGAAGGGCCAGGGCTGGTCGCCATAGTGGTGGCTGTCGCCCACCACCAGGGTGCCGTCGGCGCTCTGCACGGCGATCAGATGCACCCCGTGGGCCAGATGGGCCGCCTGCTCGACCTTCAGCCGGGCGCGCAGGGCCTCGGCCTGCGGCAGGGCGGCATAGCCCTCGTACCGGGTCAGGCTGAGGTCCGACATGACCGAGGCGGGCCAGGCAAAGCCCGGCGCCGCCAGCCGCAGCATGGACAGCCGGCAGCGCTGGACCTGATAGGCGGCGATCCGCTCGGGATAGAGGGTCGCGAAATCGTCGCCTGGGCATACCACGCAGGCGCCCGCCGCCACCGGCCCGCGGGAGGTGGCGATCTCCGGCGGCTGGGCGGAATAGGCGGCCGTGGCGTTGAGGAAGGTGACGCCCAGTTCGGCTTCCAGCCAGGCCGCCAGCTTCGGCAGGGCGGTGCGGGACTCCACCCGCAGGTCCCGGGTGGAGCGCAGGGCGCCCAGAGTGTCCGGCGCGGCGATCTGCGGATGCAGTTTGCGGTACGCCGCCGCATCCTGCAGGTCGCAGCCGGCGGCCATCTCGGTCTGCAGGAAGGCGTCGGCCACGGCCACCGCCTCGGGCCGGCGCAGGGTCAGCAACAGGCCGGTATGCTCCACTGCAATGCCCGCCTGCGGGGCGATCTCCGCCCAGACGTCCCGGGTGCGGCTGGCCAGGCGCCAGCTCTGGCCCCGGGCCTGGCCGGTGACGGTGACGAAGCCGAAATTGCGGATGGAGGCGCCGTTGGCCCGCACCGACCGCTCGATCACCACCACCCGCTTGCCGAGGCGGGCGGCGACATAGGCGTGGGCCAGCCCGACGATCCCGGCGCCGATGACGGCGAGGTCGTAGACCGGGCGCGGGGAGGGGGTCATCGGCGACGCCTTTCGGGCTTGACCTCGGGACGGGCGGGGCGCGGCGGCGGCCGCGGCTCCGGAGGCTTCCCCGTAGCCGATTTCCCGGACCCTGAGAACGGGCGACGGCCAAGTCGTCCACCGTCATATTTCCGCGATAGAACCGTCATGCCGGCGGGGCGTAGACCCCGGTCCGCGGGGACGGATCGTCCGCCGGGTCCCGCGCTTTGGAAAGGATGTCCGCCCGTGATCTCCCACCTGATCGACCGGGGACTTCGGGCCCTGTTCCTGGCCTGCGGGCTGCTGGCCGCGACCGGCGCCCAGGCGGCGTCCACGCCCGTGGTCGCGCGCTATCTGGTGCTGGGCGAGGACGGGGCGCGCGTCGCCCGGGCGGTGACCGAGGCCGCCGCCTGCCCGGTGGTGGACGCCGTCGCCGCGGACCGGCGGCCGGTCGCCCTGCCGATGACCCTGCGCGCGGCCCCGGCTGTCCTGCCGCCGCGCGGGATCGGCGAGTCCGGAACCCCGGGGAAACCCGCCGCCTTCCCTGTCCGGGTCTGCGAGGCGGTGCTGTCGCCGGATCTTGTCCGTGCACGGATCGAAGGCGTCGACCTTCCGCTGCCGGCGGCGCGCCTCGACCGGATCGTGGTGATCGGCGACACCGGTTGCCGGATCAAGCAGGCCGAGCGGGCGGTGCAGGACTGCAGCGATCCCGTGGCCTATCCCTTCGCCGAGATCGCCCGCCGAGCGGCGGCGTGGAAGCCGGACCTGGTGATCCACGTGGGGGATTACCTCTATCGCGAATCGCCATGCCCGGAGGGACGTGCGGGGTGCGCGGGCTCCCCCTGGGGCAATGGCTGGGATGCGTGGAGCGCCGACCTGTTCACGCCGGCGGCGCCCCTGCTGCAAGCCGCCCCCTGGGTGGTGGTGCGGGGCAATCACGAGGACTGCGCCCGGGCCGGGCTCGGCTGGTTCCGGCTGCTGGACCCGCGCCCGCCGGCCGCTGGCCGCGACTGCGCGGATCCCGGGCTGGACGAGACGGCGGATTACAGCGCGCCCTATGCCGTGCCCCTGGGCGGGGGCGCCCAGGTGATCGTCCTCGATCTCACCGCCGCAGGCGAGAAGCCGCCGGCCGCGGGATCCCTCCGCGCCCGGCAGGCGGCCGAGACCTGGGACGCCATGACCGCCCTGTCGCAGACGGCCCGCTACAGCTTCATGGCCAATCACAAGCCGATCCTGGGCTTCGGGGCGCAGAAGGCGGACGGCGTCAGTCGCCTCCGGCCCGGCAATCTGGGGCCCCAGTCGGTGTTCGCCGCCCGCAACCCGAACCTGTTCCCCGACACGGTGCAGGTGCTGCTGTCGGGTCACATCCACATCTGGGAGCAGCTCAGCTTCGCCACGCCGCAGCCGACCCAGTTCGTCACCGGCTTTTCCGGCACGCTGGAGGATGTGCCGAACATTCCCGAGCATCCACCGGCGGACGCGACCCCGGCGCCCGGCGCGGTGCTGGACCAGTTCAGCGTCTGGAACGGCCAGTTCGGCTACATGACCCTGGAGCGGCGGGCGACGGACCGCTGGACGGCCACCGTGCATGACGTTCGCGGGACGGCGGTCCGCCTGTGCGAGATCACCGGGCGGCAGTCCGTCTGCAGACCACCGGGCTGACGCTTTCGTCCGCTGACGCAGCAGCCTATACCCGTCGTCTCGCCGTGCGCCGACCCGGTGCGCGCAACCCCGCCGGAGCCGCCCATGCGCCTGTTGAGCTCGCCCACCTCCCCCTATGCCCGCAAGGTCCGCATGGTCCTGATCGAGACGGGGCTCTCCGACGCCGTGACCCTGGCGCCCGGCGCGCCGATGGGAAGCGCGGCCGAGGCTGCGGCGGTGCGCAGCGTCAATCCCCTGGGCAAGATCCCGGCCCTGGTCCTGGACTCCGGCGAGGCGCTCTATGACAGCCCGGTGATCTGCGAATATCTGGACCAGCTGGGAACCGGGCCGCGGCTGCTGCCGGCGGAGGGCGCCGGTCGCTGGACCGCCCTGCGGCGGCAGGCCCTGGGCGACGGGATCGCCGACGCCGCGTTCAACCTGGTGATGGAGCATCGCCGGCCGGCGGAGCAGCGCTCGGCCGAATGGCTCGGGCGCTGGACCGAGGCCGTGCACAACGCCGCCGCCGCCCTGGAGGACGAGCTCGAGGCGGGCGCCTTCGCCGTGGATCTGGGCGCCGTGGCCCTTGCGGCGGCCCTGGGCTATCTCGACTTCCGGCTGCCGCAGATCGACTGGCGCGCCGGCCGTCCGCGATTGTCCGCGTGGTTCGCGGATTTCTCACAGCGAGCCTCCTTTGCGGAGACCGCCCCGCCCCGGAGCTGAACCGCCGCGGCGTCCGGGGTGTGGCAGGATGGCCGCTATCCTGCCTCGAAACCCTAAACCCGCCTCGCGCGCGCGCCTTTCTTGATCCGCATCAACGTCGCCTGCGACCGATGGCGAGACACCTCCCCTGACCCCGGACAGACCGGGTTACGGGAGGATGATGATGAAACGGTGGATCGAGAGGCTGGCGCGTACGGGCGCCCCGCTGCTGCCGGGCCTCGCCTCGGCCGCGGCGGCCATCGGAGCCCTGCTCCTCGGCGGCGCGCCGGCCCAGGCCGTGCCCGCCTTCGCCATGCAGACCGGACAGGCCTGCCAGGCCTGCCATGTGGGCGGCTTCGGCCCGCAGCTGACGGCCTTCGGGCGCGACTTCAAGCTGCACGGCTATACCGCGCGCGCCAGCGCCGGCTACACGGTCCCGGTTTCGATCATGGCGATCGAGAGCTTCGTCCAGACCCAGCAGGCCCAGGCCTCGCCCCCGGCGGACGGCTTCAAGCGCAACGACAATCTCGGACTGGACCAGGTCAGCATCTTCGTCGCCGGCGGGATCGACAACCACTTCGGCGGCTTCATCCAGTCCACCTATGACGGGATCGGCAAGACCTATTCCTGGGACAACACCGACCTGCGCGCCGTGACCACCATGGACATGGGGACGCACAATGTTCTCTTCGGCCTGTCGGTGAACAACAACCCCACCGCCCAGGACGTCTGGAACACCCTGCCGGGCTGGGGCTATCCCTATACCAGCTCCGCCCTTGCGCCCTCTCCGGCGGCGGCGCCGCTGCTGGCGGGCGGACTGGCGGCCAATGTCATCGGGCTCAACGCCTATGCCTGGATCGACAGCCACATCTATCTGGAGCTTGGCGGCTACAAGTCCGTGGGGGCCCAGGTGCTTCGGCGGCTCGGCGGCGACCCCTATGGCACGGGGGACATCGACGGTGTGGCGCCCTACGCCCGGCTGGCGGTGCAGCAGCAGGCCCTTGCGGGCAACCTCGAGCTGGGCGCCTTCGGCATGAAGGCCGACATCCATCCCGGACGCGACCGCAGCACCGGCCAGACCGACGGCTACACCGACCTGGGCGTGGATGCGGCCTATGACCGGACGCTGGGCAATAGCGACGTGGTGACGCTGAACGCCCGCTACACCCACGAGGACCAGTCCCTCGACGCCACCTGCAGCCTGGCCGGCGTGACCAGCGGCTGCGCGGGCAACAGTCTGGACGACGTGCGGGTGGACGCCTCCTACTACTGGCGCAACAAGATCGGCGGAACGGTCCAGCTGTTCGACACGACCGGCGGGTCCAACGCCGTGATCTACAGCGGCAACCGGACCTTCAAGCCCGACAGCGCCGGCGCCACGCTTCAGCTCGACGCCACCCCCTGGGGGGCCGGCGGCTCTCCCCTCGGACCGCGCTTCAACGTTCGGGTCGGGGCCCAGTACACGGTCTACGCCAAGTTCAACGGCGCCAGCCACAACTGGGACGGCGCGGGCGGCAACGCCTCCGACAACAACACCCTGCGGGTCTTCCTCTGGGCGGCCTACTGACCGGGGAACGGTCCGGGCGGGACCCTCCGCCCGGACACCTCCGCGGACCGGGATACAACAACGCCGCGGCGGTGAGCCTCACCGCCGCGGCGTTCGCATGTGCGTTGGGCTACTTGCCCTGCAGCAGGTCCATGACCGGCGGGAAGGTCAGCAGCAGGCTGACCCCCAGGAGGGCGAAGGCGACCAGGGTGATGCGCCGCAGGTCCACCGTGCGCGCGCTCCACCGGCGCTCCAGGCCCCACCAGGCCGCGAGCCAGATCAGCACGGCGCTGGTGGACACGCCCGACAGCGCCCCGGACGGTCGGTAGACGCTCATCAGGTGGTTCAAGGCTGGACTGGCGTCTGCGGCCAGGGCCAGCACGCCCAGGGCGCCGCAGCCGATCCCCGCCGCGAGGATCGCAGCCCCGCCCGACCCGTTGGTCAGGCCGTCGGCGGCCTCCGCAGCAGGGGCGGCGGCGTCAGGGCCGGAGGGGGGGAGCTGCGTCATCGGCCTTGCCTCGTTCTCCATCCACCAGGTGGATGACCGTGCCGCCGCGGACGGGGGCGTACTTGTTCAACAGGGCCCCGAAGCCGCCGGCGACGCCGGTGGCCACAAGGGCGGTGAGGACGAAGCCCAAGGCCGCGAGCCGCAGCTCCGGAAAGCGGGACATGGCGCGGCCGTATCGCAGGAAGACGAAGGCCACCATGCTCATGCCGATGGGCGCAAGCCAGGCCACGTGTTCCTTCCATTCCATCCCCACCGTATGCCAGGCGGAGGTTCGGCGGGTGGAGACCAGCAGGGCCTTGGGATAGTCCGCAAGGTCCGCCCCCGCCGGCGGCGCGGCGCGGTACCAGGGATAGACCACATAGGCGCCCGACAGCACCGCCCCCCAGGCCAGGGCGACCATGGCGCCGAGATAGAAGCGGAAGAGCACCTGCTCCCGGGGGCTGGGCTGATAGCCGGCGCCGGGGGTGGTCATGCGGTAAAGCTCGGCCAGGGCGCCGGAGAAGGCGAACATGAACAGGGCTCCGAAGCCCATGCCGTGGACCACGGTCCACAGGTCCCGGGTGGTGATTTCCATGCATGGCTCCGCTGATCCCGCCAGACCAGCTCGCACGCCCCGGGGAGGGACGGGTTGAGACGACGCAATTTCCGGAAAAAAGATGCGGGTTTCCGGCGCCAGATTGAGGCTGATCAAGCGGCGGTGCGCCACCAGGGCCTAGGCTTGCCTTCGTCGCGCCGGACCGACGTTTCGTCGCCTGGCTCTGCGGAGGAGGATGGGCCATGGGCCTCAAGACACGCTTCAGGGGAAAGACTCCGGTCGGAGCAAGGACTCTGGCTCGACGACTGTCGGCCGCCGCCGGGGCTGGCGCCCTGCTGTTCGGCGCAACGGCGGCGCTGGCCCAGGCCCCGCCGGACGGCACGGAGATTCCCCAATCGGTCGCCCTGGGCCACCGGGACACCCTGTCGCATCTGGAGGCCCTGGCGAAACATCCCGGACGGGTGGGCGCGGTCTCGCGGGAGACGCTGGA
>Ga0075019_10001416_pt1 | contig 13578 bp, 10 predicted proteins | sample ColStrG_CSR_2013_FD_71473 | JGI IMG/M metagenome (GOLD analysis project Ga0075019, IMG submission 71473) | Freshwater sediment microbial communities in response to fracking from Pennsylvania, USA - Cold Stream Run_MetaG_CSR_2013 | ecosystem: Environmental > Aquatic > Freshwater > Creek >...
CGTCTGCCCAGTACGAGTGCAGGACGGATGTTCTCCGCGAGAAGCGGGGAGGTGGTGATGCATCAGCAGTGAGGCCTCGCAGCCCAGCAGTTGAAGACGTCCGTGCCGAAGGACTTCAGGCCGGTCTGGGCGGCGAAGCCGATGTGACCCTGACCGTCGATCCCGGGTGAAGCCGAACTCACGCCGAAGATGTCCTCCATCGACCGCAGCCACGAGTAGTGGTTGTAGAACGTCGAGTCGGTGGAACCGGGCTTGATGTACTTGCTGATCAGCACCGCCCCGACATCACCGCCACCAGTGGTGGCGTTGGTGGCGTCGAAGAGCGGGTCGGTGGCCGAGGTTCTGGCCGACATGACCACTCCGGAGATGGGGCCGCTCGGGACAACGGGATTACCGCCAGAGTCCACCAGCGTGAACGAACCAGTGTCGGCAAAGCCACCGAAGCCCTTGGCCGTAGCCACCTGCGGGTTGCCGTTGGCATCCGGGTTGACCGGAGTATCCGTCACTGTGCCGACGAAGGTCCCGGCTGGAATGTTGGTGCCGGTGACTCCGCGCCCCTGGTCTGTGATCACAGCCGAGTTGTCGTTCACCACGTTGGTGGTCCCGTCACTGGAGGCCGAGGCATCGGTGCGAGGACCGGCAATCGGGCTACCGCCACCCAGGACCAGGCCAGGGATGGAGGGGTCACGGTCGACGAAGGCGTTGAAGCCCGGACCGGGAAGCAGCTGGTTCCCGCTGGCATCCTGCGCCAACGGAGCGTTCGGGCCGGTGGGCTCCGAGTTGACGTTCACGCCGTTCACGTTCTCGCCGGCAGAGTCCGCGGCGATCGAGGACGCCGCGTTTGGCGTATCTGTCGTCGAGTTGTTGAAGCTATTGCCGGTGAAGGTGAACGCAGGGAAACCCTCGTCGAAGGTGATGTCGATCAGCCCACCCTGCTTGAAGGCCGGAGAGGCCTCGATCTCAGGAATGACGTGCTGGAGGAAGAGGTCCGAAGCGTAGAGGCCGCCGGTGTAGTTGACCGGGGGCTTCGGCGTGTTGGGATCCGACCAGCCGCCCGACAGGTTGTTGCCGAAGCACACGGCGTCATGGGCGTCCGAGCAGTTGTTGGGCGAGATCCAGCTGAACGCCGGCGTGGTCTTGGCGTGCTGGAGGTCGTGATACAGCCCGTTGTAAGGATCGAACAGGTTGGCCACATGGGCCGAGTTGCAGTTGGTGGGATTGTCCAGGAGCGAGTGGAACCATGGGAACGGGAAGTGCTTACCCACGAACTGGTCCGTCGCATTGGCCGATCCAGGGTTGGTTACCGGGAAGGCCGTCGGACTGTTGCTCGGGGCACCGCAGTAGACGTCGTGCACCTGGCCAGGAGCAGTACCGGTGGAGTTGGTGTCCACGTTGCCGAGGTCCTGGGCGTAGCCTTTCCAGGGCACACCGGCCGCACTCAGCTGGTTGAACAGGGTCGGTACCGAGTTGGGGTACACGCAGCCCTGGGATGTGTAGGGCGAACCCGCAGCCACGAACTGGCCGTAGTTGGCGTCCGACGGGTTGGTATCCATCGAGCCGGCCATGTCTTTGTAGACCGGGCAGTCGACCTGCTGGTCGTACTGCGGGCCCTGGCCCGATGCCAATGCGGTGTAGTTGTCCAGACTGAAGTGGCCCGTGCCGTAGTAGTGCGTCAGCAGCGTGCCCTGGGAAGGCAACGTCTTCCAGAGGTAGGAGTTGTTGTTCAGTCCGGTGAACGAAGCGTCGTAGGACTTGTTCTCCAGGATGATGAACCAGACATGCTTGATGGGCGGCAGCGCCGCTTTTGCGGCTTGCGGCTGTGCGCCGGGCGCAGCCTGCGCCTCGGGGACGGCCACCATCGAGAGGAGAGCTGCGCACAGTGCGACGCCGCCGGCGACCAACTTCAGTCCTCGACGACCCGACGACGTGCGAACTGCACGGACATGACGTTGGGCATTCCTATGGGGGTTCATCGCCCCAAACTAGGAAGCGTCGGTAATCGGTTTCTTACGATTGCCGAACCATTGCATGAACCTTTGCAGGAAGAAGTGTGGCACTAGCGTGACGCCCGAGTGGCGCTGACGTGACGGTCGGTTGACAATCCCTGCTCCTGATCGGGGGGCACCAGCCCCATCCCGCGTGAACTGGTCCTGGCCGTGCGATCCGCAGACGATGGATCGCGCACGATGTCCCACGCGTGCTGCCGGTCGGTGGCAGACGCGATCCACGGGCATTCCGTGCGTCGTGCTCACGGCTACTACTTCGAAGCGATGGGATTCAGCGCACGGCCGGCTGAGCCAGCGTTGCCACCACCGCTCCGGCGGCGTGCCATCAGGGTCCGTCGGCCCGGATCGACCTGCTCAGTCCTTGGTGCGCGGCCAGTCGTTGCCCTCGGCGTCGATGGCCGGGGCGCGGTCGGGGGCCGGGGCGAGCGCCCAGGCCCGGCGCCAGGGTGCGACATCGGGTCCCTGGAGCGACGGGGTCTCGCCCCGGGCGGCCAGCTTGCGTGCGGTCCACCAGTCGGTGGTCGACTCGTTCGCCAGTGTGGCCACGGCAGCCTCGATCCGCTCGCCGAATCGTCGGGCGTCCTCGCCCTCGGCCGGCCAGAGCGGTGTGCCGAAGGTGACGGTGGTGCGGGTGCGCGTCACCATGCCTCCGCCCTTGGGCAGGATGTGGCGCGTGCCGTCGAGGTGGACGGGCACCACCGGCCGTCCCGTCCGCGAGGCCAGGTAGGCGGCACCGCCGCGGAACTGCTGGGCCCAACCGTCGGGTGACCGCCCTCCTTCGGGAAAGATCACCAGGTTCCAGTCGTCGGCCAGCAGCTCGGCGGCCAGGTCCGCGGACCGGCGGTTCACCTTGGTCCGCTCGATGGGGATGGCCCCGAGCAGGAACGAGAAGGTGTCCGCCTTCCACCGGCGGTCGAAGAAGTAGTCGGCGGCGGCGGCCACGACGGTCCGGTGGCGGAATTTGAGGGGCAGGCAGGCCAGCAGGAGCGGTGTGTCGATGTGGCTGGCGTGGTTGGCGGCGAAGATCACCGGCGTGTCGAGGTCGGCCAGGTACTCCTCGCCCCGCAGCTGGGGCTGGGCCACGACCCGGGCCAGCGGTCGGGTCACGTTGTCGAGCACCATGGCACGGGCCAGACGGACCGGGTACTTCCGTGACCAGGCCGTGTCGTAGTGGACGCCGAGCTCCGGTTCGGGAGCCGGGCGGGGGACCGAGCCGGGCCAGGTGGGAGCGGCGAGTGGGAATGTGGATCGGGTCACCCGTGAGGCCAGTGCCGACGGCCCCAGGCGGCGCGGGGTGGCGGCGTCGTCGCCCAGGGTGGCGTCGGTCCGGACGGCGCGTCGGGTCCGCAGCGTCCGCGAGGAGTCGCGCGCCCTGCTCACTGCACGTCGGCCATCAGGATCGGGGGCGTGTGCAGGTGGGTGAGGGTGGGGGAGGGGCCGACGACGTCAGCGGCCATCTCCAGGGCGTCGGCCAGGGTCGATGCCGCCCGGAACCCGAGCCGGTGCACCGACTTCGGGTCGCCGCCCACGATGATCACCGAGCCCAGGTGCTCGAGGGCGTGCGCGCACCAGTACCACATGTAGAACGGGTGTACGCCGTGGTAGGCGTGGCCGGTGCGGTACAGGTGGATGTACCACGGGTCGGTGGCGAAGCCGTGCTCGTACTGCTCCGACATGACGTTGGCGTCGGTCGTGTCGCTCAGGACCTGCTCGAAGAAGTCGATGTAGCTCGGGTGGTGGACCGGGTTGAACTCCCACGGGGTCGGGTGGGTCATGATCAGCACCCCGCCCTCGCGCACCAGCGGCTTGTTCCGGTAGAGGTTGAAGAAGTAGCCCAGGCCGAGGCAGGCCACCAGGATCGGGTTGAGGATCGAGTTCACGTTGTAGGGGCTGATGTAGGGCAGGCCCATGGTCAAGATGTCGGTCTGGCCCTCGACGACCACGCCCTGCTGATCCCAGACGTTGGCTGTGGTGATGGCGTGCACCGCCTCGACCTCGCCGGCCTGGACCGACGTCATCCGGTGCGGCGCCTTGACCGAGTGGAAGATCTGCCGGGCGTAGCGGGGTGGCACCCGGTCGAGCGCCTTCGACATGCCGAGGTAGCCGAGGCGGTCCTTGGCCTTCCACTCCCACTCGCGCTTCTGCAGGAACTTGAACCCGTCGGGGAAGGTGTCGGTGTTGAGGGTGGTCTCGATCTGGAAGACCTTGACCCCGGCGTCGCGGATGAGGCGGCCCATGCGCCAGTTGGCCGTGTGGAGCTCGGACTTGTGCTGGTCCATGAACGACTTGGACTTGCGCATGGTCGCCGGGTTGTGATGGTGGCGGAGGCTCTTGTAGCTGGCCAGGCCGGTGGCGACGCTCTTGTGGCCGCCGTCCATGGCCACCAGATTGATGTTGACGTACACCAGCAGGTCCGATTCGGCGGCCCGCTTGTTGATCTCGACGTCCTCGCCGTGGTCGGTCACCCCGAGGTGGATCAGGTTGTCCGGGTCCTCGGCGTCGTGCTGGGTGAGCAGGCCGTTCGGGGCGAAGGCGTCGTAGACCCGGTCGCCCACCGCGTGGCGCAGCTCGGGTTCGGTCATGCGCCGGTGGAGGGCGAGGGCCACGATGAGCTCGACGTCGTCCACGCCGGCCTCGGCGGCGAAGTCGAGGACCTGCTCGATGACCAGCTGGCGGATGTCCGGGCGCTCCATGGGCGGCAGGGGCAGGCTGATGTCGTCGAAGGCGATGGTGAGGCGCATGCCCGGGAACAGCAGTGCCGGCAACGGCTCCTGATCGCCCTCGGGATGGGTGAGCGCGTGGCGGATGGCGGCCTGGGGGTCCGACAGTGCGTCCATCGGCTCGGGCGCGTAGATGACCCGGCTGCCCTCGGGCAGCTTCTCGAGCGAGAAGCGCTCGCCGTGCCAGAACAGGGTGGGGGGCGTCGAGCTGTCGACGTCGAGCACGAATCCGGGCCTGGGGCTCATCGGGTGCGTCCTTTCGGGTTGCGGAGGTCGAACGCCACCTTGACCGCACCCCGGCGGCCGGCGGACCCGGCGTGGGCCAGGGCCTCCTCGTAGCGCTCGAGCGGGTAGAGGGCCGACACCAGTCGGCCGAGGCCGGCGGTGCCGACCAGGTCGATGGCCAGCTCGAAGCTGCGGCGGTCCGACCCGGACGGGTCGGGGGCCGCTTCGTTGCCGTAGGCGTAGGCGCCGACCAGGGTCAGCTCGCGGTGCCACAGCGGCGCCAGGTCCACCGTGACCTTTCCGGGCATGCCGACCAGGACCACGCGGCCACGGGCCCGCACCAGCGACAGCGCCTCGGTGATGGAGGCGGCGCTTCCCACGCAGTCGAAGACCACGTCCGCACCCTCGGTCAGTCGGCCGCCCAGCACGAGGGAGCCCGCTGCCCGGCGCACGGCCCGCGCCAGCTGGTCCGGCGGGACGACCTGGTCGGCGCCGAGCGAGGTGGCCAGAGCGCGCTGGCGTGCGTGCTTGGCCCCGACGACGATCGTGCACGGCCTGGTCGGCCGCACCAGGCCGTCGAGCGCGGCCACGGTGGTGAGGCCGAGCGTCCCCGCACCCACCACGGCCACCAGGTCGCCGTCGGCCACGTGGGCGGACAGGGCGGCATGGACGGCGCAGGCGGTCGGCTCGATCAGGACGGCGTCCTGGTCGGACAGGATGTCGGGCACCGCATGCAGCTGGCTGGCGTGGGCCATGAGCGGGGCGGTCGACCAGCCCCCGCCTGTATCGGTGCAGAAGCCGGTCTGGAGCCCGGCGGCCAGGCGGCCCGAGGCGAGGTTGCCGCACAGGCCGGTGTGTCCGGAGCCGCACTGGGCGCACACCGGGTGGATGTGGCGGGGGGCGCAGCCGAGCACGGGCTCGATGACGGCCCGGGTCCCGGGGGCGAGGGGTCGGCCGGCGTGGTCGGTGCCGCCGTCGTCCAGCACGCCCACCACCTCGTGGCCGGGCACGAAGGGGAACGACACCATGTCCTCGAAGTAGCGCGAGGTGCGTCCGTCCAGTGTGGCCAGGTCGGACCCGCAGATGCCCGACAGGAGGGGTCGCAGGGGGAACCAGTCGCTTCCGGGCCGGTCGGGGGTGTCGGCGTCGAGCAGCTGCAGCGGGCCGATGCCCGCACCGCGACCGGAGCCGAACACCGAGGCCACCCGGGCCGCGGCGAACCTCGGGAGGTTCCGTTCGACGACCAGCGCCTTCATCGCCCGCCTCCACCGGTGCGGCGGGCCTGGCCGGCGAGGGCGGCCGGCGCGGTGCGCCCGCGGGCGGCGGCCCCACGGCGGTCGAGCGGACCGAGGGGCAGCAGGGGCTGGGCGCCGCCGTCGGCCTTGTGCCAGGTCTCCACGTGCCAGCCCCGCCGCCGGGCGATGGCAGCCAGCTTGGCCTCGGGGTTGACAGCCACGGGGAAGCCGACTGCCTCGAGCATGGGCAGGTCGCTCGCCGAGTCGGCGTAGGCCATCGACTCATCCAGGCGGAGGCCTTGGGACTCGGCGTACTCGGCCAGCACCAGGGCGCGTGCCTCGCCGATGGGGGGCAGGAGTTCGAGGCGGCCGGTGAACTTCCCGTCCTCCTCGCCGAGGCGGGCGCAGACGATCTCGTCGAACAGGGGTCGGAACGGCTCGACCACGAAGTCGAGGGCGCCGGTGATCAGGATGGTCCGGTGGCCGAGTGCCTGGTGGGCCCGCACCCGGGCGATGCCGGCCGGGAAGGACTTGGCCAGCAGCAGATGGTGGAAGAGGTCCCAGCCGTCGTCGCGCAGCCGGGCGACCGGGGCGCCGTCGTAGCGGCGGTAGAAGGAGCGCAGGAAGTCCCCCCGGTCGCGTCGGTCGAGGGCGAGCAGCGCGGGGGCCTCGGCCACCAGGTCGGCCACGAAGGCGGCCCGCTCGCCGGCCGGCAGGTGGCGCGAGGCCAGCCAGGCGTACGAGTCCACCACGTTGGACGCGATCAGGGTGTTCTCGAGGTCGAAGGCGGCCAGATGGCGGTCGGGGGAGAGGATGTTCTTGCGGGCCCGGTCGGCCCGGTTGGTCTTGACCGACTTGCCCGGTGTCGTCCGCACCCGTGCGTGCTCGATGATCGAGGGCAGGTGGATCTCGTTGACGTACGTCGCCCAGTCGACGGCGGCGGGGTCGAGGCAGAACGTGGCCCGGTCGTCCTCGTCCATGCGGTCCCACAGGGCGATCAGCCGGTCCACCCGGTAGAGGGCGTCGGTCTCGGTGTAGGCGCCGTAGAGCTCCACGTAGCCGAGAGCCCGGTCGGCCAGCAGGTGCTGCTCCTCCAGGGCGGCCATCCACTCGGCCTGCCTGCCCCGGATGGGGAGCGATCCGACGACCCGCTCGGCCAGCGACATCGCCTTCGACGCCCGGGTGAGCTGGCGCTGGACCCGGCCCCGGCCGGGGAACGACCACTCGGGCACCACGATGGGCTGTCCGTCCTGGTCGTAGAGCGGGTGCTCGGTGAACCAGGCCGTCACCAGCTCCACCAGGCGCCCGTAGCGGAAGGGGTTCCGCACGCCGGAGGCCACCTGGTAGACGGACGGACCGGTGTAGGCGTCGGCCGGGTCGTCCGAGTCGGCCTGGAGGAGGGCCTCGCCGGCCACGGCAATGATCGTCGCCACCACCAGGTCCACCGGGATCACGTCGGTGACCCCTTCGGGTACGCCCGGGAACTCCCGCAGCAGGCCGCGGGCGTAGGAGATGATGATCGGCTCAGCCATCCGGAACCCGCGGATCCAGCCCGGTCGGGGTTCGGCCAGGGCGGACTCGATGATCGACGGCCGGATGATGGTGATCGGGACGGTGTCGCCGAACTGGGCCACGAGCGCCCGCTCGCCCAGGGCCTTCGTGTACGGATAGGCGTCAGGCCACCCGAGCGACTGGGCCCGGGCCTGTCCGATCGAGACCATCTGCTTCTTCACCCAGTCCTCGCGCAGGCGCTCGGCCCGCTCGGCCAGCAGGTGCAGCCCGGCCCCGCCGAGCTCCTCACGGGCCTCCTTGTGGAACCGGGTCAGGCGCTCGGGCTGGCGGGACTCGGCCTCCGAATCGCCCCGCTGGCGCCGGGCGGCGTCGACCTCGGTGCGCCAGTCGACGTCGATGGTGAAGGGGTTGGCGTCGAGCAGCTCCTCCTTGGCCTCGCCCTGGTGGGTGCTGGCCACGTACGCGGTCGACACCGGGAGGAAGTGGACCGGGCCCCGCCGGCCGTCGGCACGGGCGAGGTCACGGGCGGCCACCAGTGCGGCCGCCACCCGGGACGGTCCGAGCAGGTTGACCTCGACGGCGGCGTCGAGCGGTGAGTCGAAGCTGACCGACGCGGCCGAGTGCACCACGATGTCGCAGTGGGACAGGGCCTCGAGGCCGGCGTCGTCCAGGCCCAGCCCGTCAGTGGCCACGTCGCCGGCCACGGCGGTCACCCGGGCGGCCATGTCATCGTCGAACCGGTCGCCGAGCTCCTCGCGCAGCCGGTCGAAGCAGTCGTTCTTCAGGATCTCCTTGGTGGCCCGCTGCATCGGCGTGGCGCGGCGGCCGGGTCGGATGAGGAGGACGACCTGGCTGTCGGGGACGCTGCGCAGGATCCGCTCGACCAGTGCGGTGCCCAGGAACCCGGTGGCGCCGGTGATGAAGAAGCGCCTACCGGCCAGGGCGTCGCGGACGCGGGTCACCCGATCTGTCTACCATATGGTAAGTGACCGGGTCGACCATGCCAGCGGGGGAGCCGACGAAGCGTCCGGCGGCCGGGTCGGGGGAGCGCGGCGCACCCCGGGCGGCGGGTCGGGACCGGAGTCGCCCCCGCCCGGTGCCCGAAGGCGGGCGCACCGACGCCGACGGGGTCAGCACGTCGGAGCGGATCCTGGACGCGGCTCTCGTGTCCTTCGCCACCCGAGGGTACGAGGCGTCATCGCTCGACGCGCTGGCGGTGGGCCTCGACATCCGCAAGCAGACCATCCTGTACTGGTTCCCCAGCAAGGAGGTCCTGCTCGAGGCGGTCGTCGACCGCAGCGCGGTCGAGTTGTCGGCCGCGCTGGAGGCGTCGCTGGCCGGCGCCGGCACCGGCTGGGCCCGGGTCGAGGCGGTGGTGCGATCGGTCTTCCGACTGGCGGCCCGCAGGCCCGAGCTGCTGGGCCTGGTCCGGGAGATGGGCCGTCTGGGCACGCCGGCGGCCACCCGGTTCGTGACCGCCGTGGAGCCCCTGGTCCAGCGGGCCACCGAGTTCCTGGAAGCCGAGATGGACGCCGGGCACATGCGGCGGCACGACCCGCGTCTGCTGCTGCTGGCCATCTACTCGACGGTGATCGGCATGCTGACCGAGGTCGAGGTGCTGCGCGCCTTCGGCGAGGAGCCGACGGCCCGGTCGCTGGTGCGCCGGCGCAACGAGATCCTCGAGCTGCTGCGCTCGGCCCTGGTGACCGACCCGTCGTAGGGCCGGGCGCCGTCCGTGCGCTCGACCGGGACCGTCAGTCGGAGGCCTTGGCCGCCCGTCGCTCGCGCCACGAGGGCTTGGGCGCCGGGATCGGCTTGGGCGGCGGCTTCTTCGGCGTATAGCGCTTGTTCGATTCGGGCGTGGCCGGCCCCTTCTTCGCCGTCGTGCGTTGTTCGGCCGCCTTCCGGCCCGAGACCGCGGCACCCTTCGGTGTCCGGGCGGCCGGAGTCCCCCCCGAGGTGGCCCGGTCGGCGCGCAGCTTGGCCGTGGCCTCCTTCTGCACCTTGTAGGAGCGGTAGAGCAGCCAGCCGGCCAGCACCAGGAAGGGGATGCCGATGACGAATGCGGAGTTCTCGAAGCCGAGGAAGGCGAACAGGGCGACGAATCCGACCAGCGCCCGCCGGCCGATCCAGGTGGTGAGGGCCAGTGCGACCGCACTGCCCAGACCCACCAGCAGGGCGGTGGTGGGGGAGAACTGGTTCTTGATCGGGTGGAAGTTCTTCTGGGTGGTCTCGCCGACGTAGATGAGGAGGGCGAAGACGACGGCCATGATCGCGGCGACGTAGCAGTAGAGCCGCTCCCGTCCGTCGAGCCGGTCCACGGACCACTTGGTGGGCGCCCCGGGCGTACCGTCCTTGGCGGGCCGGGCCACGGCCGGCTTGGGCGCGAGGCGCCGCTCGAGTCGGGCCATGCGTCCCTCGGGCCGGGGTGCCGGCGGGACGCCGGGGCCCTCGGCGCCGTCCCCGACCGCGTCGGTGGCGTCGTCGTCGGTGGTGTCGTCCTGCGGATCTGCCATCGGACTCAGGCTACCGGCCCGGGGTCGGGTGCTCCGGAGGTGCCACCGAACCCGCTCAGCACCATTGCGAGGCCGCAGTTCTCCTCCGCCGGGACGAGGAGGCGGGCGCGCCCGGCACCGAGCGTGGCGATCCCGGGCGCGGCCGGGTGGGCCCCGGTGACACCCTCGGGCTCCTCGGTCTCGAGGGCCACGTGGTGGACCCGGCCGGCCAGGCCGCCCAGCCAGTCGCCCACCGGACCGGACCCACCGGGCGCCTCGGCGCCCACCAGGCGCAGCCCGAGCGGGCCCGCCCACCGCAGGTCGACCCAGCGCATGCCGTCCTCGGACCCCTCGTCGGTCACCTCGCCGGCAAGCAGGCCAGCGAACAGTGCCAGTGCGGCGTCCAGGTCGGCCACCACGTGGCACACCCGGGTCAGGGTGGCCGGGGCCGTCGGGCCTGAGCCGTCGAGTCGCAGGCGCAGGTCGCCGGGGTAGTCGTCGGGCGGCGGGCTGCTCCACGGATGGGCCGCCTCGGCCAGCTGCACGACGACACCGCCGGCCCGCTTCGGGTGGAGGAACGCCTCCATCCATTCCGGGTCGGAGCGGTCGATGTTGATGGGGTCGATGCCGAACCGCCGGGCCTCGTCGATGGCCAGACCGAGGTCGGGCACCTTGAAGGTGAGGTGGTGGGGTCCGGGTCCGTTGCGGGCCAGGAAGCGGGCGAGGAAGTCGTTGACCGCGACGTCCCACGGCATCAGGAGCTCCACCCGTGCGCCGTTGGCGAACCGCAGCTGACCGGGGGCGAAGCCAGGTCCGGGTCCCCCGGAGGCCCAGACGGCGCCCAGGTCGGTGGCGTAGCGGTCCCACACGTCCTGCCAGCGGGGGACGGCATGGGCCACGTGGTCGAGGACGGTGCCCGCCACACGGGGGCTGTCGGACGGGGGCGTCGCCATGCGTCCAGCCTGCAACGGCCCGGGCACTCCTGTCGAAACGGCCGCTCGTCGGGTGCCGTGACGGTCGTCGTGCGGGGGCCGGGTGCCATGGGTCCGGTGGTCGGGGTCACCGTGTGTGCCGGAGCGTCCCTTGTCCGCAGGTGGGTGCACCGGTACGGTCGCAGTATGGACTTCTCCACGGCATCGGTGGTCGACCTGGCGGCACAGGTCCGGAGCGGCCGGCTGACGGCGTCGGCGCTGGTGGACCACGCCCTCGGGCGGATCCGGGCGGTCAACCCCACCATCAACGCCTTCGTCGCCGTGGACGAGGACCGGGCCAGGGCGGCCGCTGAAGCAGTGGACGCCGTCGTGGCGTCTGGTGGCGACCCGGGACCGTTGGCCGGGATCCCGCTCGGGGTGAAGGATCTGGAGGACGCTGCGGGGTACGTCACCACCCATGGCTCCGCCGCCTACGCCGACAACCCGCCGGCCACCGCCGACTCGACGCTGGTGGCCCGCCTGGTGGCGGCCGGATGCGTGGTGGTCGGCAAGACCAACACCCCCGAGCTGGGGTGGAAGCCGGACACCGACAACCCGGTCTTCGGGGCCACCCTCAACCCGTGGAACACCGACCACACCCCGGGCGGTTCGTCCGGGGGGAGCGGCGCGGCCATCGCGGCGGGAATGGTGCCGTTGGCCACCGGTTCGGACGGGGGAGGGTCGCTGCGGATCCCGTCGTCGTGCTGCGGGCTCTCCGGGGTGAAGGCCTCGCTCGGGCGCGTGCCGTCGGGAGGCACCCAGCCCCCGGACTGGCAGCACCTGTCCACCAAGGGGCCGATGGCCCGGCGGATGGAGGACCTGGTGGCCGCACTCGACGTGGTGGTCGGGCCGGACCCGACCGATCTGCGGTCGTTGCCGCGGCCGGAGGCGTCGTGGCCGGCTGCGCTTGTGGGGGCCCGACCGCCGGCCCGGGTGGCGTGGTCGCCGACCCTCGGGTACGCCGAGATCGACGACGAGGTGCTCTCCCTGTGCCGCCGGGCGGTCGACGTACTGTCCGACCTGGGCACCGAGGTGGTCGCGGTCGACACCGTCTTCGACACCGACCCGGTCGACCCTTGGCTCACCCTGTCCGGTGCCTACAACCTGCGGACCCACGCCGGACTGGTCGGCACCCCGGACTGGGAGCAGGTCGACCCGGTACTGCGGATGATCCTCGACGGGGCAGCCGGGACCAGCGCTCTCGAGGTGGTCCGTGCCGAGGACGCCTGCCACCTCCTGAACGTCCGCCTGGTCGACCTCTTCCACGACGTCCGGCTGCTGGTCACCCCGACCATGGCGGCGCCCCCGCCGCCCCGGTCGCTCGGCGGGGCCGGGATGATCAACGGGACGACGGACTACAACTGGGTGAAGATGACCTATGCGTTCAACATGACCCGGTCGCCGGCGGCCACCGTCTGCGTCGGGCTCTCGTCGGCCGGGGTGCCGATCGGTCTGCAGCTGGTCGGGCCCCAGCACGCCGACCTGGTGGTCATCCGGGCGGCGGCCGCACTCGAGGCCGCACTCGGATTCGACGCGGTGGCACCGGTACCCGCCTGACTCCTGGCAATGGAGACGTGGCCGCCCTGCACCTGCCTGGCCCCGGCAGCCGGCCGGGCTAGGATGCACGTTCTGCCGTGGACAGCGTGCCGCGGCACCCGGGCGCTTAGCTCAGTTGGTTAGAGCGCAGCCTTCACACGGCTGAGGTCGGAGGTTCGAGTCCTCTAGCGCCCACCAGAAGACCCTTACTCAAACCATCGCCAAAGAGAACTTCGGCCAGGGTTTCGGAGAGATTCTCCGGACCGGCCTGGCCGAGGCTCCAGTCGTAGACTGGTAGCGCAGCCCGCCGTTCGTAGGTTGGACTGCGCTTGCCGATCTCCTGGGCGCCCAAGAGGTCGCCGAATGGAGGGTTGAACATGACCGCAGTCACCTCACCGTCGAATACGTAGATCTTCTCGAACACTGCCTGGTTCATCTTCTGGCGACCCTCAGGGGGCATCCTGAGGTACATGTCGGCTGCATAGCTGAGTAGCTGCAAGGCACTCTCGATGAGCTTGACGCCGATTTCCAACTGCTCAACCTGGCCATCCAGGCGGCTGGCAGCAAGGTCACGCTTGCGCTTGATTTCGGCCAGTCGCTGGCGGACCTTGGTTACTGCCATTCCTCCTTCGGCCGCAAGGTCGATCAGGTTCTCCTCCTGCTTGTCCAGGCGACCCAGTTCGGCCTTGAGTTGGCGAGCCAGAAGCTTCTGTGCCTTCTGCCGCTCATCCAGGGCTTCTCGCATAGCCGTTCTCAGTCGATCAGCCAATTCGGTGTCGAACCGAATGCTCTGGTAGACCCGCTCTACGGCTGCTTCCACGGCGTCGCCTTCGAGGTAGCGGGAGTCGCACTGGTGTTGTTGTCGACGTCGACAAAAG
>Ga0075019_10001417_pt1 | contig 13577 bp, 10 predicted proteins | sample ColStrG_CSR_2013_FD_71473 | JGI IMG/M metagenome (GOLD analysis project Ga0075019, IMG submission 71473) | Freshwater sediment microbial communities in response to fracking from Pennsylvania, USA - Cold Stream Run_MetaG_CSR_2013 | ecosystem: Environmental > Aquatic > Freshwater > Creek >...
CTGTGGGGGATCGGCCTGCTCGTCGTGCCCGGGGGTCCGTTCAACGTGCACTACGCCATGGTGGTCACATCCGTCACGACCATGATCACCTTCCTCATGGTGTTCATCATCCAGTCCACCCAGAACCGCGAGAGCCGGGCGATGCAGACCAAGCTCGACGCCCTGGTCATCGCCAAGCAGGGCCTGGACGAGTCGGAGCTCCTCGGGTTGGAGGACAGGCCCGACGCCGCCATCAAGGACGTGCAGTCCGTGGTGCACGACGCCGAGCGGCGCGACACCGACGGCCGGGCCCGCATCGTCATCAGTCCGAACGTCGGGGTGCGGCCGTCGGAGCACCGGGACGGGGGCTGACCGGACGGCGGATCGATCGCGGGCGTCGGGTCAGTTGGCCATCTGATGGGTCTGCGGGTAACGGACCGCCCCGGTGGCGCGACGCACCTGGGACCGGATCACCAGGCTGCCCAGTTCGTCCATGTCGACACCCAGGAACTCGGTGAGCACGTCGAAGTTCTCGGGCCACGGGTCGAGCAGGTCGTCACACCACAGTTCGAGGTTCGCCCGGGACGCGCCCAGCAACAGGGCGATCTCGGACAACGGCCGTCCGTCCGCGGCGATGGCGGCGACCAGTGTCTGTCCGAACGTGAGCCGCACGGCAGCTCCGTCGTCGACGGCCGACGGGGCCGACCGGCCGGGGCCCGTCCCGCCGTGCGCACCGCCGGGACCCAGTGACCGGGTGCCGACCGTCCACCGCGCCCGTGACCCGGGGAGCGGGTGACCCGGGTGCCGGCGGAACCACCACGCCGCTGCGTTCGTAGCCATGTGTCCATCGTCGGTGATTCCTGGACAGGCCGCAAACAGCGGCGCTCCGGCAGCTCTCCCGATACTCCCTGCTCAGGGGCGGTTTCATGCAACCGCCATCCAGAGTTATTCGAGCGTTCATCGTCCGGGGTGCAGGGACGGGCCGGTCGTGGCGTCGGCGGGTCGGCAGCCCCGCCGCGCGTCGACCGGGAAGGAGCCAGGTGGGAGGCGTCAGGTGGGAGCCATGCAGCTGCAGCCGGGTGCGGTGCACACCCAGTTCCCACCGCTCGGCGTCTTCACGTGCTCGCGACGGCAGCCGCATTCAGGGCAGCTGGGGCGATCGCCGAGTCCGACGACCTCGAGGAGATTCGATCGCACCTTCGCAAGAGCAACCTGCACACCCACAGGGTACGCGACCGCGACACGCGGTGCAGGCGAGGTGGGCGAACTCCAGCGCAATTCTTGGTGACACCGGCGCGAACCCTCCGACCGGGTCTTGGGCACCGGCCGTGCCGCGCCGCCGTCCGTTCGTCCCTACCCCCGGTAGTAGGTGCCGTCGCAGCGGAACCCGTCGTTCAGCCCGTCGACCGGCGGGTCGTCGAGCCGCTGCCAGGTGCCGTTGGTGATCTGGCCCAGCAGGTAGCAGGTGACCGGCACCTTGCCCGCCGGGTCGGTCACCGGGATCAGCTTGCCGCTGTCGAACGCGGTGATCTTCCGCAGCGCCTGCAGCAGCGATCCGCGGCTCGGGTCGGTGCCGGCGTTGCGGAGCGCGGTCACGAACAGCTCGGCGCACAGCCACCCGATCACGGTGAAGTAGTCCGGGGTGAACCCGGGCGACACCTTGTGGACCCAGGTGTTGAACGTGGCCACCGCCGGGATCTGTGCGGCGTCCTCCCCCAGGTAGAGCGACTCGGCCTGGGCGAGGTAGGCGCCGTCCACCGCCCCCTGCCCACCGGCGTTGGCGATGAGCTGCGGGTTGTAGGACGGGGCGCCGAGCACCACCACCGGGTGGAAGTTCTGCTGGGTCATGTCCCGGAAGATGGCCGACGCGTAGTTCTGCGGCTCCTGCTCCAGGAAGAGGATCCGCACGCCGGCGTTCTTCATGGCCACGATCTGCTCGGTGAAGTCGGTGGTGGTCGGGGGCAGCGCCGGGTCCAGCAGCACCGAGTACCCGAGGTGCACCATGGTCTGCTTCTCCTGGGCCCAGGCCAGCTCGGTGGTCGGGAGGTTGGCGATGATGGTGGCGGTATGGGCGATCCTGGTCGGGAACTTCTGCTTGAAATAGAGGAGCGGCCCGGTCGGCCACCCGTTGGAGGCCGGGAGCGGGCTGAAGTTGTTGGCGAGCTTCTGGGTGGTCGGGTCGAGCGACGCGGTCACGTCCGGGAACCCGGGGGCGGCCGCCACCAGCGGCTCGCTGAAGCTGTCCTCCAGGGTCACGCCGCCCACGCTGGCGAAGTCGGTCTGGATCACGTCCTGGGTGGCCTGCCGGTTGACCGCCCCCTGGAACCGGTCGTCGGCCCCGGACACCACGATCCTCCGTCCGTCCACACCGCCCTGCGAGTTCACGTAGGCGGCGTAGGCCTGGGTACCGACCAGGCCTCCGGTGAACAGTCCGGCCAGCTGGGTGGTGACGTTGCCGATGGTCACCGAGGTCGGCGTGACCCCGGTGTGGTCGCTGAACGCCGACTGCGGGACGGCGGGGACGGTCGACCCGCCTGACGCGGTGCCCGACGAGCCGGACGACGAGCAGGCGGACAACAGGCCGGCCACCAGGGCCAGGCTGAGGCCCACGGCGGCCAGTGGCGCCCGTCGACGAACGGTCGTGTCCTCATGTCGGTCCATGATCCCCCCGGATCCTCGTCCGCCACCCAGGTCCCCCGACCCGACGGTGTGCGCCGTGCGCACGTCCGCAACCTACCCGCGTGCGCCCGGCGGGGTCGGCTCACCTCCGGTCGACGGTCAGGCGTCGCCTTCAGCGCACGGCGCGGTTGTGCTCGCCCGTCTCGTAGACGTCGCCGGCCCGGCCGACCAGCAGGGGGTCGAGCAGGCCGACGGCGTCGAGGTCCTTGCCCGCATAGGGCATCCGGTGCAGGACGTAGCGCAGTGCGTTCAGACGGGCCCGCTTCTTGTCGTTCGACTTGATGACCGTCCAGGGGGCCTCGTCGATGTCGGTGACCGCGAACATGGCGTCCTTCGCCTCGGTGTAGGCGTCCCACAGGCCGAGCGAGGCGAGGTCGACCGGCGAGAGCTTCCACTGCTTCAGCGGGTGGCGCTCACGCTCGGCGAAGCGCCGCTTCTGCTCGTCCTGGCTCACCGAGAACCAGAACTTGATGAGGTGGATGCCGCTGCGGGTCAGGTTGCGCTCGAACTCGGGCACCTGGCGGAGGAACTCGGCCACCTGGTCGTCGGTGGCGAAACCCATGACCCGCTCCACCCCGGCACGGTTGTACCAGGACCGGTCGAACAGCACGATCTCGCCGGTGGTGGGCAGGTGCTCCACGTAGCGCTGGAAGTACCACTGGCCCCGTTCGGCGTCGGTCGGCTTCTCGAGTGCCACCACCCGTGCACCCCGCGGGTTGAGGTGCTCCATGAACCGCTTGATGGTCCCGCCCTTGCCGGCCGCGTCGCGTCCCTCGAACAGGATGACGATGCGTTGGCCGGACTCCTTCACCCACGCCTGCAGCTTCAGCAGTTCCACCTGCAGGTGGTACTTCTGCTCCTCGTAGGACTTGCGCGACAGCAGGTTCCGGTAGGGGTACACGCCCGACCCCCACGCGTCGACCAGCTCGTCCTGCTTGCTCATGGGCGGGGTCCCGTAGACCGGCTCGTCCTGGGCCAGGAGGACCCGGCGCAGCGCCGGCAGCTCGTCGGGCGCCGTCCCGGCCAGCACCGCGTTGAGCCACTCGGCGACGGCGACCCGGTCGGCCGGGTCGACGTCCTCCAGCACGCCCCGCACCACCTCGAGGCGCTCGGCGGTGGAGTCCTCGACCGCGCCGGTCACCACGTAGTCCTCGATCCCGTGGGGGGACAGGTCGGGGGGGACGTCGCCGGACGCAGCCGGGCGCAGGGCGTCGCTGTTCTCGTGGTCGCTGGTCATGCCGTCCTCAGGTCGTCGTCGCGGTGCGGGGCCCATTCTGCCAAGGCGTGCCGGCGGCGCACCTGTGCCTCAGCCGGCGGGCGACCCGAGCGGCGCCCGGTCGCGCAGGAGGTGCTGGAGGTCGGCCGCCCCGATGTCGGCCGGCTCCGTCGAGTCGAGGAAGTCGAGGAGCACCTCGAGGAACCGTTCCGGGGTCTCCACGTGGGGGAAGTGGCCGGCGTCGGCGATGATCTCGAGCCGGCTGTGGGGGATCGCCTCGTGGGCGGCACGGGCGTGCGACACCGGGATGATGGTGTCCTGTTCGCCCCAGACGATGAGCGTCGGCAGCCGGGCGGCCAGGTAGAGGCGGTCGCCGGCGCTGACCGACTGGCCGCCGGGGTCGATGACCGCCCGCAGCGTCCGTACGAAGGCGGGCCGGTTGTCCGACTCGGTGAGCGACGCGTAGGCGTTCCACATCTCGGCCAGCCGCCCCATGCGGATGCCCCGGGCGTGCAGCTGCCTGCTCAGCTCGTTGCCCTTGTGGCGGACGAACGACGGGAAGATGAGGGGCATCAGGTACTCGGAGCCGGGCAGGGTCATGAACCGGAGCATCCAGCTCACCTCGCGGCCCAGCCCGCCGCTGTCGACCAGCACCAGGCGCTCGCAGCACTCGGGATGCTGGTAGGCGAGCTGGAGGGCCACCCCGCCGCCGAACGACTGGCCGACGATCGAGGCCCGCTCGACGCCCAGGGCCCCGAGCAGGTCGCGCATGCCGGAGGCGTGGGCACCGAGGGAGTAGTCCCCGAGCGGCTTGGCCGAGTGCCCGTGCCCGAGCAGGTCGGGGGCGATGACCGTGTAGCGCTCGGCCAGGGCCGGCATCACCTCGCGCCAGGCTGACGAGCTGCCCGCGATCCCGTGGACGAGCAGGAGGGCGGGACCCTCGCCCGCCATCCGGTACCGGACGTCGTGGCCGTGGATGGAGACGTGCCGCAGGGCGAAGGTCATGGGCACAGTCTCCCCCGGTTCGCCCTCGGCCGTGGCGCCGGTGCGATCAGCCGGCCCCGAAGAACGGGGCGTCGAACGCGAACACCCCGCCGTCGGACGCCACCAGCCAGTAGCCGCCGGTGGTGCTGTCGGCCGCCATGCCGGTGATCGGCTGGTTGAGGGAGCTGCCGCCCATCGACCCCCGGAACGGGGCCCCGAAGGCGAAGATCCCGCCGTCGGACGCCACCAGCCAGTAGCCGCCGGTGGCGCCGTCGGCGGCCACCCCCAGCACCGGTCGGTTCAGTGTGGCCCCTCCCATGGAGCCGCGGAAGACGGCGTCGCCGAAGGCGAACACCCCGCCGTCGGACGCCACCAGCCAGTAGCCGTGGCCGTCGGCCGTGGGGGCCATGGCCACCACCGGGGCGTTGAGCGGGACGGCGCCCATGGATCCGTAGAAGCCGGCGTCGCCGAAGGCGAAGAGCCCGCCGTCGGACGCCACCAGCCAGTAGCCGTGGCCGTCCGGAGTGGCCACGACGTGGGTGACCGGCGCGTTGAGCACGGTGCCGCTCATCGAGCCGTAGACCGCCGCCGACCCGTGTGCCGACACGGCGCCGGAGGCATCCGCCAGCCAGTACCCGTCACCGGCCGGCGTGGCGGCCAGGCCGACCACCGGCGTGTTGACGTACTCCAGGTTGGGACTGGTCACGAGGGACCACGAGTTGCCGTTCGACACCTGGACGAGGGTCTGCACCGCGCCGGTGTGGGTGACCGAATCACCCACTGCCGTACAGTGGGAGGCGTCCAGGCAGGACACCCCTTGGAACCCGTCGTAGACGCCGGGGTTCGGGGTCCCGGGCCGGTAGGCCGCGATCCCGGTCCAGGTCTCGACCAGGGTGACCTGGCCGTCCGATCCGAAGAACGACCCGACGGCCACGCAGTCGGTCGTGCCGGTGCACGACACGCCGGTGAACGCGGGCCCCACCCCCGGACTCTGGCTCGGGGTCACCGACCAGGCGGTCCCGTTCCACACCTCGGCGAGGGTCATCTCGTCCCCGAGTGGGGCCGTGGTGAACCCGACGGCCATGCAGTGGAGCGGCCCGGTGCAGGACACGGCACGGAGTATGTCGTTGCTGCCGATGGTGGGACTGGGCTCCACCGACCACGTCGACCCGTTCCAGGCCACCACCAGCGTGCGGTCCTGGCCGGTGCTGTCGGACGAATACCCCGTCGCCCGGCAGAACGTGGCACTCGGGCACGACACCCCGGTGAGCCCGGAACCGGACCCGGGCGCGGGGCTGGCCACGAGGGACCAGGTGGTGCCGTTCCAGGCCTCGATCAGGGTGCGGCCCATCGACGACCCGTCCGAGGTGGACCCGACGGCCACGCATGATGTCGGGCTGGTGCACGACACCCCCTGCAGGTAGTTCACGACCCCGGCGTCCAGACTGGGGACGACCGTCCAGGTGGTCCCGTCCCAGGACTCGACCAGCGTCGACTCCCCGTTGGTCGAGTCGCCGGTCGAGCCCACCGCCGTGCAGTCGGTGGCGGACAGGCACGCCACGCCGAACAGCAGGTTCTGCGCAGTGCCCGGACTCGGGCTGGGCGTGACCGACCAGGCCGTCCCGTCCCACGTCAGGATCAGCGTCTGCTGCAGGCCGGTCCGGGTGGTGTGGGCGCCCACGGCCACGCAGAAGGCCGAGCCGGTGCACGCCACCCCGTTCAGGCCGTTGGTCGCCGGGTAGGGCGGGCTGACCGGACCGCCGCAACGCGGGTGCACCACCGCCATGGTCACCACGTGCCCCGGTCGGGGTACCGCCCGTTCGGCGGCGCAGTTGGCCGCCAGGTGTGCCGACGTGGCCGCCGTCACCGTGGCGGTCGCCGGTGCGCGCCGTGGCGCCGCCGCGCCCACCGACAGGACGCCCGCCAGTACGACCAGCGACGCCAGCCCTGTGGCGATCCGGACCGGGTACCGTCGGTGCGGCTGCAGATCGGTCATGTCCCAAGCGTCCGCTTCTCCCGGGTCCCTGGCTAGGGCCGAACGTCCACAGCTCAGGCGAGGTCGGCCGCTCGGGACGCGGAAGTCCCGGGTCGAGTTCCGGGTGCGGTCCGATCGTGGTGCGGGTGCGGTCCCGGTGCAGGTCGTGCGATGGAACACGTTGCAGGAGTACGCTGGAACCCGCTGGTCACGGCGCCTTCCGCCCGGAACACCAGCCGGGGGGAGTGACCGGATGAAGCACGTCAGCCACGTAGGTGCGCCGTCTCGCGCACTGCTGTACACCGAGCCGACCCGGGCCGCGGTCGAGTTCGGGGCGTTCCTGGCCGCGGCGCCGCTGCTCAAGCGGGCGCCCCACGGCGACGGGCACACCGTCGTGGTCCTCCCCGGGTTCCTGGCCGACGACCGCTCGACCCTGGTGCTGCGCAGCTACCTCGGCACGCTCGGCTACCACCCCTACGGCTGGGGCCTCGGGCGCAACGTGGGCCCGACCTCGGAGATCCTCGACGGCATGCGGACCCTGGTGGAGCGCCTGGCCATCTCGGCCGGTTCCCCGGTCAGCCTGGTGGGGTGGAGCCTGGGGGGCATGTTCGCCCGCGGCCTGGGGCACGAGCGGGCCGGCAGCATCCGGGACATCGTCACCCTGGGCAGCCCCTTCCGCAGTGACGCACCCATCGGTAGCCACGCCGCCCGCAGCTTCGAGCGCTTCGCACACCGCCACGTACCCCACACCGAGCTGCCCGACATCGAGGCCGACCGGGGCCAGCTGCCCATGCCGGTGACCGCCGTCTACACCAAGGCCGACGGTGTGGTGGCCTGGCAGACCTGCCTGCAGGACGACGGGGTCCGGCGGGAGAACGTGGAGGTCCCGGGCAGCCACTGCGGCCTCGGCCACAATCCGGCCGCACTGTGGGTGGTGGCCGACCGCCTGGCCCAGCCGGCCGGCACCTGGGCACCGTTCGCACCGCCGTCGTTCGCCCGACACCTCTACCCCACCCCGGCCCCGGCCTCGATGGCCGCCTGACCGTGCCGCCGGGTCCGCCCGGCCCCGACCCGGCCGACGACCCGGTCAGGACGCGCCGAGCAGCTCGGCCAGCCCCTTCTCCACCCCTCGGCAGAGCACGTCGATGTCCGGCGCGGCGTCGTAGTCGCCGGTCACCCCGTAGTTGACCTGGCCGTCGTAGGAGAAGATGGCCACGGTCACCCGCATCTGGGCCCCCAGGGGCACGAACGGGAAGGCCTGGAGCATCCTGCGTCCGAGCACGTAGAGCGGGAGCTGCGGTCCGGGCACGTTCGTGGTCACCGTGTTGATGTTGCGCTGCGACCCCTTGGTGGCGATGCGGCCTCCGAGGGCCAGCAGCAGGGGCGGGGCGAACCCGGACAGCGAGGTCAGCGCCTCCCCGGCCACCGCTTCCTGGCTGTCCTTCAGTCCGTCCATCTGCCGGCTGATCCGCCGCAACCGCTCGACCGGGTCGGCCTCGAACACCGGGAGCTCGGCGAACATGGCCGACACCCTGTTGGCCGGCACCCCGTCGCCCACGGCCACGCCGTCCGTCCCCCGGGGACGCACCGACACCGGGACCATGGTCCGCACCACCCGATCGGCGGACTCGCCGCGGGACACCAGGAGCTCCCGGAACCCGCCGGTGATGCAGGCCAGGACCACGTCGTTGAACGTACCCCCGTGCTGCCGGCGCACCGCCCGCACGTCCTCGACGGTGGTCGACGCCCAGCTCCAGTGGCGGTGGGGCCCGATCGGCCCGTTGAGCGAGGAGGCCGGGGTGGGGCGGACCATGCCCAGCATGGCGGACATCCCCCGGCCGACGTCCAGCAGCTGGCCCACGGCGCTGCGCGGGACCCGCAGTGCCGACCGCGCCGCCCGCAGCTGCTCGTAGGGGCTGCGGGCCATGTCGGCCACCGCCCCCACGGCCAGGCCCAGCGGGCTCGGGCGGGGCTGCGGCTCCCACTCGACCGGCTCCGGCGGGTGCACCTCGGGCGTGGCGTCCATGATCACCGACAGGAGTTCGGTGCCCGACACGCCGTCCACCATGCAGTGGTGGGTCTTGGACGCCATCGCCCACCGGCCGCCTTCCAGACCGTCGATCATCCAGATCTCCCACAGCGGCTTCGCCCGATCGAGCTGCTGCGACATCAGCCGGCCGACCAGCTTGCGGAGCTCGGCCTCGCCCCCGGGGTCGGGCAGCGCGGAGTGCCGCACGTGGTACTCGATGTTGAAGTGGGGGTCGTCGACCCACACCGGTCGGCCCAGGTCGGCGGGCACCCGGTCCACCACCTGGCGGTAGCGGGGCACGAGGCGCAGCTTGCCGGCGATCATGGCCACGAAGTCCGCGTACCGTGGGACGGGGCCTTCGAAGATGCCGATGGACGCGATGTGCATGTGGCTCACCCCGTCCTCGATGGCGAGGAACGAGGAGTCCAACGGGCTCAGCCGGTCGTGCACGCCAGCGACGCTACACCGGCGGCCTCCCGTCGGCCCGGGGCCGGCGGCCTCCCACCGACCGGCCCCGGGGCGCGGACCGAGGGTGCCGGGGTACGTACCCCGGCACCCTCGTGCCCTCCGTGGCCGGCTCCGGTCGCACCGCCCGACCGGGCACCGCCCACACCGTGCGCCCACCCGGGCCGCCGGTCCGGGGACCGTGGCGGCCCGGATGGCGTCACGAGGCCAGGCCCACGATCCCCGTGGCCCCGCTGCCACCCAGGCTCCCGGCGAACGGGGCGTCGCCGTAGGCGAACACCCCGCCGTCGTCGGCCACCAGCTGGTAGCCGTGGCCGTCGGCCGCCGCGTGCATGCCGGTGATCGGCGAGTTGAGCTGCACGTCGCCCGCCGAGCCGTAGAACCCGGCGTCGCCGAAGGCGAACACGCCGCCGTCAGCGGCCACGAACCAGTAGCCGTGCCCGTCCGGCGTGGTCGCCATGCCCACGATCGGCTGGTTGATCGGGGCGCCGCCCATGGAGCCGTAGAAGGTGGCGTCGCCGAAGGCGAAGACGCCGCCGTCGGCCGCCACCAACCAGTAGCCCCTACCGTCGGGTGTGGCGGCCATGCCCACGATCGGCTGGTTCAGCAGGGTGCCACCCATGGAGCCGTAGAAGGTCGCGTCGCCGTAGGCGAACACGCCACCGTCGGCCGCCACGAACCAGTAGCCGTTGCCATCGGGTGTGGCGGCCATCCCCACCACGGGCTGGTTGAGGTGGATGTTCCCGGTCGAGCCGAAGAACCCGGCGTCGCCGTAGGCGAACACCCCGCCGTCGGCGGCCGTCATCCAGTAGCCGTTGCCACCCGGCGTCGTCGCCATGGAGACCACCGGGGCGTTGAGCGCGCCGTAGCCCGGCCCGCCCAGGTAGGACAGGAACGAGTCGTTGCCGAACCCGAAGGTGTCCCCCCAGGTGTCGTAGGCGTAGTAGCCCTGATGGGGCGTGGTGTTGGTGATGTCCATGGCGATGGTCCCGTTGATCTGGACGCTGTCGTTGGTGCAGGACACCTGTGCCGCGAACGCGGTCAGGGACCCCCCGTAGGTGAACTGGTCGAGGAGGAGACCGCCGGTGAACTGCGGCGCGTCCAGCCGGAACACCCCGCAGATCTGCCCGCCCACGTTCAGACCCAGGTCCCACGACGTCGACGTCGAGTCGAACGACTGGCCGGCGGCCAGCGGTGACGACGACGTCAGGACGAAGTGGTCGGCGGTGCCCAGCGACAGGCACTGCGACGTAGGTCCGTTGGCGCACGCGGCGTTCGGGCTGACCGTGTCGTCCACCACCGCGGTGGTCACCCCGGTCGTGAGGTCGGTCACGTTGAACCGGGCCGAGGTGATGGTGGGCCCGGAGCCGTGGGCCACCGGGCGACCGGTGCCGTGCGACAGGGCGCCATGGGCCGCCGGCGCGTGGGTCGCCGCGCCGGCCGGTACCGCCGGCGCCACCAGTGCTCCGACCGCCAGCACCCCCGCCGCCAGCGCCCCGGCCACGGCCGACCGCCGGACCGGGGACGGTCCCGCGCTCCCGGGGACGGCACCGTCCGGTGGCGCCTCCCGCATCCTGTTCCGCCTGATCAGTGTCATGTCCCGCTCCTCTGCTCGTCGCCGGCCCACTGCCGGCATCGGGGTGGTCCCCGCCACCACGACCGTACGGAGCACCGGTAACGGGCCGGTAAGGCGGTGACGCCCGGGAGGCCAGGGGTCCGTCCGACCCCCCCTTCCGTTTTGCAACCGCTGGGTGCAGACTGGAGGGACCATGGCCCGCTCCCGACGCACACGTGAGGAGCTTCGCCAGCTCCTGTTGGCCGAGGGACGGGCCGTCATCGCCGACGAGGGACTCCGCACCGAGTCGAGCAACCTCACCTTCAAGCGGGTCTTCGACCGGCTCGACGAACGGACCGGCGAGCGGATCACCAACGCCTCGGTCATCCGTCGGGTGTGGGAGAACCAGGCCGAATTCCAGACCGACGTGCTGGTGTCCATCGCCCACGACGACACCCGTCCCGAAATAGGCGGCACCATCACCGCGCTCCAGGAGCTCCTCGGGAGCATCGACCTGTCGACCCCCGCGTCCCGGGAGCGTGCCGTCGTCGACGTCTGCCGGGTGGGCGGGAACGCCTTCACCGGCGTCATCACCGACTCGGCCAACTGGGCCCTGTGGATCAACATCGTCGCCCTGGCCGCCGGTTCGACCGACCCCGAGCAGCAGCGGCGGATCAAGGACGCCCTGACCGAGAGCTACGACTCGGCCTCCGGCTTCTGGAACGACACGCTCGGCGCGCTCGCCTCCTCGTTCGGCCTCCGCCTCCGTCCCGAGTACACGCTCCCCCAGTTCGTCATGGCGGTGACCGCCTACTCGGAGGGGTGCGCCATGCGCCAGCGGACCACCGACCGGATCGAGACCATCGACCGGCCGACCGGTCCCGGCGGGGAACTCCAGCCGTGGGCGCTGTTCGCGGTCGGACTCCAGGGTCTCGTCCACCAGTTCCTCGAGCCGGACCCGGCGGTCGACTGACCCGTCCGGGCCCCGTGGGCGGGACGATGGACCCGCCGGGTCAGGGCTCCGGCGACGGCGGGCGCTCGTGCAGGGTCCGGCGGCGCCAGCGCCCGTCGGGTGCGTCCTCCAGTTCGGGCAGCCCTGCCGGAGCCCGTGCCAGCCGTCCGGCGTAGCGGGCGGCCAGCGGGCCCGAACTCAGCCCGTGGGCCACGACCGACAGGAGGATCGTCCAGGTGGCCACCCGGCCGAGAGCGAGGGCGGCGGGACTCCCGTGGAGCCCGTCGTAGACCAGCAGGGTGAACACCACCGATGCCAGGCCCCGGGGACCGAACCAGCCCATGAAGGCCACCGTGTCGCGACGGAGCCCGGTGCCGAGCAGCGCCAGGGTCACCGGCACCATGCGGACCACCGTCAGACTGAGCACGGCGTAGAGGATGGGAGCGCCCTGGAACCCGGCCCGCAGGGTCGGACCGACGAACACCGCGCCGAACACGATCCACACCGCGAACGATGCGTAGAGGCCCACGTCCTCGGTGAGCTCGGTGGCCGGCGCCAGCTCCTGACGGGCGGCCGTGCCGAACACCGACCCGGCGACGAACGCCGACACGAAGCCGTTGGCACCGATGGCCACCGCCCCCTGGTAGGAGAGCAGGGCGGTCACCAGCACCACCAGGGCATCCGACAGCGGCGTCGTCCACCCGGCCCGGCGGGCGGCCGACGCCACCGCTCCCACCAGCCAGCCGAGGGCGGCGCCGAACGCCAGGGCCAGGACCAGCTCCTTGACGCTGGTCGCCACCCAGCGCTGGTGGTCCGCTTCGGCGGCGGCCACGGCGAGGAAGAAGACGACGAACGGGGTGGCGATGCCGTCGTTCAGGCCGCTCTCGATGGTGAGGGCCCGCCGGACACGGACCGGCACCGCCTGGTTGGTCACCACGGCCAGGCCGAGGGCGGCGTCGGTGGGCGCCAGCAGCGACCCCACCAGTGCCGCCTCGGGCCACGACACGGCGAACACCAGGTGGGCGAGCAGCGCGCCGAGGGCGATGGTCGACGGCAGGCCGATCCCGAGCAGCCGTCCGGGCAGGCTGAGGTCCTCCTCGGCGTCGCGCAGCCGGATGCTCGACGCGTCCGCGAACAGCAGCAGCGCCAGCGTCAGCTCCGCCAGCACCTTGATCGAGTCGGCCCCGGCGGTCACGTGCAGCACACCGAGACAGCTCTCGCCCAGCACCGTGCCGACGACGACCAGCACCAGCGGCGCGGTCACCGACCACCGGTCCAGCCGGCCGGCCACCAACGCATACACCAGGACCGCGGCCAGGGCGACGGCGCCGCCGGTCATCGGCCGGTCCCGAGGACGTCCCACCGTCGACCCCGTCCGCCCGTCGGAGCACCGAGGGGACCAGCCGCCAGAGCCGACCGATAGGTGGCGCCGACCTGGGCCGCCACCACCTCCATCGAGTACCGCGCCGACCACAGGCCGACGGCCGACCGGGACGCCGCCGCGTAGGCGCCGGGGTCGAACAGGGCCCACAGCGCGGCGCGCACCGGACCCGGTCCCGCCGGCACCCGCCGCACCCCCGCGCCGGTCAGCCCCTCGTCGAGCCATGGCAGGTCGCTGGCCACCACCGGGATGCCGCGCTGGAGCGCCTCCAGCACCACATAGGGCGTGCCCGAGTCGCACGCCGTCGGCAGGGCCAGCACGTCGATCCGGGGGTAGACCGTGTCCAGGAGCTCCTGGCGGGG
>Ga0075019_10001419_pt1 | contig 13569 bp, 12 predicted proteins | sample ColStrG_CSR_2013_FD_71473 | JGI IMG/M metagenome (GOLD analysis project Ga0075019, IMG submission 71473) | Freshwater sediment microbial communities in response to fracking from Pennsylvania, USA - Cold Stream Run_MetaG_CSR_2013 | ecosystem: Environmental > Aquatic > Freshwater > Creek >...
GATCTCAAAAGTTTTAAGAACGAATTAAATTCCAAAGGAATGGACTTGGCTCAAGTTAAAAGTCCAAACGGTGAATTTGGATATAAATACTTTCTACTCCAAAATGATAAAAGAATCGATAAAGGCATTCCAGGATCTAAGATCGACGCATCGCTATCCTACCAAATGGTCCAAAAAGCCTTTGAGAAAAGCAAAAAGCGTATTTCTTCTCCTATGGTTCACAAAGTCCAATCACGAGAGGAGATCACCAAAAAAGCGTTAGATATTTTTTCAAGGGCTCATTTTATAAACAGTTTCCATCAGAAATTGAAACTGGAATCTAATAAAACAGCACAAAAAAGAAGGGAGATATTCGAAGACGTTGTTTGGGATCATTATAAAACTAAATTCCACCAAAAAGGGGAGAAAATTACCCCAGGCAAAGCGATGAGTTATTTTGCCGAAAAATATTCAGATTTCCGCGATCTTCAAAATCTATTGGAAAAGAATAGTCAGGAAGGTTCACCCAGTAGCGCTACTTTATCAATAAGGGAAGAACCTGAGCTTAAAGAGAAAAAACTTATTTCCCTTCAACTATATGAATATCCTCCTGATAGGCTCTATGACCGGGCACTTCTTTTCATGGCTGAAGTTCAAGCCAATCCTGAGAAACTAAGCGCCAAGGAATTTTCCCAAATGGCCGAAAAATATAACCTTCAAATCGATTTTAATAGGCTTGGGGGAAAGATCTACGACTATACTATAATAGACTCGATTGCCCACGAGAATATTCCTTCAAAAAATTTACCTTTTGGGTGCTCTTGGGACGATCTTCGGTATTTTATCCAAGATTCAGAACACCTCTCAGGGCCTCTAAACCAGGTTTTTCAAAAACTAATGGCAGCCCCCTTCTGGACAGGCAGCGAATTGCTCCGCGAGCTAAAGCCGATGGGAATTGGCGCCATAATTGAAAATAATATCCATGGTAGCATAATTGGAATACGATTTCTTGATTTGAAAGACCCATCCGTTCACAACGGTAGCCAGGTCCTTAAAAATATTTCATGGGAAAAGTTAATGAATCATTACTTAGACCCCAAGTATCCTGAAAAAATACTGGACCCTCTGATTACTAGAGTCCAAGAGCAGCTTCAAACGCTTAATCACCCTTTCAAACATGATCCTAATTATCAGATCCTAAGCTTACAACGCTATGGGATCAATTGCAAATGGATCGAAGGGAAACCTTATTTCCAAATAAGGAACAATAAAACCTTTTTTAGAATCGACCTATTAACCAAGAATGGACCATGGCTAGAAAAGATGATGCGATCCCCTAAACTTACCCCAAACCTTAAGCGTTTTTTACAATCCAATTCCAATTACAAGCATTTTAATGGCCTCGAATTGGAACTATTAGAGGCCTACACAAAAGGAGATGCCAAAACTATCTACGAAAAAGCGCTGAAGACCCCTCGGTTAGAGTTACATCCGACGGAGAGGGCCACCCATCAACAGTCCCTTCAATTGGACCTACTTTCCCGAGACCTCAAGGAAAAGTCCCGAATCGTAACCCATATCCTGGAATACGTACAATCTCGAAATCCCGGATCAAGGTTTTTTAAAGACCCTACCTATATCACCCAGCTCTTCAATGAAAGAGGTATCGGCGTCTTAATCCAAGGGGAGGGCCATCAAATGCGGATAACTGTCTATAACAGGCATGAAAAAACAGAAATTGAACGATTACAATATCGAAATGAATTCATTCACCGGTTTATCGAAATGACGATTATGGATAAACCTAAGCATTATGAAGACTCCCAAAGCACCAAGCTCTCCTTGTCTAGGTACGACATCAAATTAATAGTCCTGGAAACGAGTCCAACCATTCAATTTCAGCCGATTAACTTTAACCCAAGCGAGAATGAAATAAAAACGATTCAAAATATCGAAAATGCTTTAAATGAGTATCCCTCAAACTCTATACAATATTTTGCCGAACAATGGAACGCCACACGCCGAAAACTATCCGATGGAACCATCACTAATATAGGAGGGGAGGCCACTTATAAATACGAAGAGATTCCTTTGAGATTTACTACCATCGATCTGCAGAAAATAAGCCCTGAATTATCCATCCAATATGAAAGAATCCTATTTAACCAGCATCAAACCGCTTTACAGAAAAAAGCAAGGGAAATAAAAGATCAATACGAAAAGGTATTAAGACCTCTATTCCATCGTAAAGCCAACTTAGTCGAGAATAATGGAGCTATCGCTTTATCCAACTACACCTGGGTAATCGGTCCCGAAGGAAAGAAAAGCCTAACTCCACTTACCAATCCTCAAATAGTAAATCCTCTCCAACCTTTAATTATGAAGGAAATAGAAGCCTATCAAAATGAATTACCTGAAAGCAGGGGACAAGCATTTATTGACCTATGGCAAAATAATAGAAAGTTTTTACCGGAAATAGATTATAAAAATCAGTTGGAATTTAAACCCGCTTCTTCTTACGAGGACTTTTTGAACATCCTGACTCGCCAATTAAATCCCCCACCTGGGGTCCATACCAAAAGCATTCTCGCTAGTTTAACGTCACAAGAAAAATACTTTGGCTTGCCCCAATTTTCTGATTTCTCCGAACACCTGGAAAACGAGAATGGGTTCATTAAAAACGTCACCGAAAGACAAGAGAAATATATTCATGCTTGCGATTGTCGAGACTCCGTCCAAATTGCCTCACTAAAATTAGGCGGTCATCGACCATATTTAGAAGATGATGAACACCAATATTTTGTGGACAACCATAATAGATCATATAAGGAAGGGTTCGGAGACTTTAATTTAATTCCTGAAAAAGCCGCCGACTTCTTCTCCGATTGGCTCGAAGAAGCTAGCAAACAACCCGTCGAAGAGGTACGCAATAACGGCGAGGAGGAATTAAAAAAGGCCAGGCAAATTCATCAAAGTTGGAAAAATAACTCTTCTGCCACATTAAAAAAATCCATAGGGGTTCGAAGATGGTAAAATTAATCATTCGCTTAAGTAGATTTCTATTTAGGTGACCGCTCCTCTATATCCAACTCTAAGGCAAAGATCGGCTATTCTTTATGGTAAACGCAAGGGACCAGCCCTAAGGCGCTCGCCGTAAAAGTTCCGTCAGTGACCTCTCTGCGGCTAGAAATTCAACTTTTCATTGGCCGAATAGTGGTGAAGTCTACAGCTGGAACATTTCCAAATAATCTGTAAAAAATATTTTTTAATTAAAGGACCAAATTATTATTTGGATTTAATTGATATATCAATTATAATTGTATCAATTAAATGATATGGAAAAGTTAGACAGCATACTTTTTTATTCTCTAGAAAAAGCTATAAAAAGTTATAGGCAATTTGCTCAACGAAACATGATGAAACACGGCTTTGATTTAACAATAGATCAGTGGCTCGTTTTAAAAGCAATTATTGACAATCCGGACTGGACGCAGCAGGAAATAGCAGAGGCTGCTTTTAAAGATTTTGCTTCTGTAACGCGCATTGTCGAAATCCTGGTTAAGAAACAATATCTCACTAGAACCATCCATAGGAATGACCGAAGAAGGTTTAACCTTAGTCCGACTAATAAGGCAAAATCAAATTTACAGGCTATGCATCCTATAACTGAAAGAAACCGAAAACAAGCACTTGACGGAATAAGCAAAGAGGAAGTAGCACATCTTCACAAATATTTAACCAAGATTATAGAAAATTGTAAATCCTAATATGAAAATCTTTAAAACAACATTGATGCTTATCACGATTTTTTCTACCGGAATGGTCTATGCTCAAACAGAAAATCTCACAAAAAAAGTAAAATCCGAAACGGTAGCAAATATATCTGCGAGCCTGAAAGCAAATTATATTTATTTGGATACAGCTATAAAAATGGGCAGTTTTCTTCAACGCCAACTTAAATCAGGGAGCTATGATAATATTCAAAAGGCAGCGGTGTTTGCTGCTATACTTACGAACGATCTATCATCCGTGTATCACGACGGCCATTTATCTATTAGTTACGATCTAGTTTCCACAGCTGCCAATGGCAAGACTGATACAACAATGGAAAAAGAAAGAATGTTAAAGTTCAGAAAAAGGGTGAATTTCGGATTTGTTAAAGCAGAAATTTTGAACGGTAATATCGGCTATTTAAAAATTGATGGGTTTTTTGAGCCAGATTCTGCCGCTAAAATAATGACGATAGCTGCATTTCGTTTTGTTAGTAATAGCGAATCATTGATTATCGATTTAAGGAACAATATGGGTGGTGATCCAGGGATGGTGAGTTTCATTTGCGGTTTTTTGTTTAACCAAAAGACGCATTTGAATGATTTGTATTCCAGAAAAGACAAAACCACAACGGCATATTGGGCAATTCCAGATACAATTTTAAAGAGATTTCACAATATGCCTATTTATATTTTAACCAGTAAACGCACCTTTTCAGCTGGAGAAGAGCTAACCTACGACTTACAGACTCAAAAACGGGCTGTTATTATTGGTGAGACTACCAGCGGGGGCGCCCATCCGGTACAGCCATTTACCGTTGGTAACGGATTTGTAGCTAATGTGCCTTTTGCCCGAGCTATTAATCCTATCACAAAATCAGATTGGGAAACAGTGGGCGTAAAGCCCGATAAGGCTGTTCCAGCGGATCAAGCCCTCGATTTTGTTCTTAGGATGGTGAATCACAAATAAAACCGCTGTGTGGCATGAAATTGATTTCAAGAGGCTCTTTGATAATTCTCAACCTACATTTCGCCTCTTTTTATTAGCGAGAACATTCTGAGAATTAATTTGAGTTTTACGTTGTTTAAAACAACTGGCTAGCATTTTTTTTTGTTTTCGCACAGCATAGGCTCTTATTTCTGGATCATGCACAATAGCCACCTTTGCAGCTTGATTTAATTCTTGTTTTAGATCTCTGTTTGAAAGGATATGAATATGGTGGCAAAACTATTCACTGGGCAACGAAGAAAATTGAACAAATCGGTCGTTTTTATTTTTAGAAAATTCTTTGGCGTAACTCTCATAAGTTTTTTTAATTCACTGATGAAATAAGTCTGGTCGTTAAAATTTTGTTAGGGTAAAAGTTTGCCTTCTTTAATTTGTTGGAATGAAGCCCTGAATCGTAGAATATTGCAATAGGCTTTTAAGGAAAGACCAAAAGTTTGGTTGAAATAACGATTTATTTGCCGACTGCTCCAAAATACTTCTTCTGAATATGCTTTGACAGTTAAAGAGCCATTGGTTGTATAGATTAAGTTGGATAATTTTTGATTCCGATTGTAAGACCCCCTAAAAAATGGAGAGTTTAAAAGATTTATAAATGGGAGGACCTCAATAAATTGAAAATTAGATCTCGAAAGCTGACCTAATTTGGGGGGTATTAGACTGTGATGATCAAAAAAGATTTTATAGATAGCAAAAATCGAGGAGTTTTTAGCTTTGATACCCTTTTGATACAAATTTAAGTCCTTTAACTTCTGGTACATGTGATACCTTACCCGACGGAACTAAAATATAGAGGTTAAGGATATATGCATATGAGGGGGCCTCTTCCATAAATTTACAATTTGATAAATTTTTTCTTCCAAAAGGTTCTAAATTGTTTCTTTACTCAGAGGATACAAAGCTAGTAATCGGCGCCTTTACTAATCAAAATAATAAAGTAGATATGTAAAACCCCCTAAAAAATAGGACCGTTCTAGTCCATAAAATTCAATTTTTAATGGGCATAAATTTATGTGAAGAATACACCTTAGATTATTTTTCGGAAATCGTGACAGATTTTTTGTTGTAACGATTGTCTGACAGTTGTGAAACTAGAAACTTTGCAGTATTTTTTCTGCTTATTAAGAGCCCTGGTCTGGGATTATTGTTTATTGTTTCCAGAATAGTTTGGATTCTTTCGGAGTTGGTAAGCCCAACTGGTCTAACTATTATAAAATTTAAGTTTGAATTGAAGAGGATTTCTTCTTGCCTTTCATGATCCTTGTACGCAGTCCCAATATTACTATTGGCTATAAGCCACTTGAACCACCAAGGAATGTCTTTCCTTGTTTCATTTGTACCCCAGGCAGAACAAACGACTATCTTTTTAATGGCTGTTGGATCAGCTACGGCCAAAACAGTCGATAACGTGTCTGATAAGAATGTTTTGGAAGTTCGCAAATTCGCCCAAGGAAAGTCGGAGGTTCTTGAGACGTTTAGTACACTGATAACATTTTCACAATTCAAAATTGCCAAAGAAAGTGTGTCAGCATTAACTACGTCCCCCTCAAATATGGTGAGTTTCCCCGACCGGGAGCGCACTTTTTTTCTGTCCCTAACCACTATATGCACGTAATGTCCCTCCTGTAGAAGCCTTTCTAAAGTGAGAGATCCTGTTCTACCGGTCGCACCTAAAAGAAGTGTTGTCATATGTTCTAGTATTCGGTAATCATTCGACCATCCTTTCTTGGTTTCCGAATTATTAGGGCCTCCATATGCAGATTTATTATGTTAAACGATCCTTTTTATTCTTTAATATAAGGAATAAAATCCCACTTTTTACTTAATTGGAGATTCCGAATTTCAACCTTTTAGTATCCAGAAGTATTTTTTTTGATAAGAATAGTTTATTACCTGTTAATCCTCCAACCCCAGATAATCTGAATCCCAACTTTAAAAATAAACTAGGTCCATCAACATAGGTTACACTTCCAATAGGAAGGATTAGCGAATTAAATTTAATTGAATCATCGGTTTTAACTGAATGTGCATACCAAGTTCGCCCCCAACTATTCAAAGGAAAGTCTTGGCTAAAAGAGCCTTTCTTTTTCATCTTTATCCAGCTTTCCTTATCGGTCATTAGCTCAAATGCGCTAGTTCCTGTATCAAAAAAAATATTCTTTTTCTCCCCATTAATAACAGCAGGAAGCAATACTTTTCTGAAGGAAAACTGTAAATCAGATAATTCGGTCCTTGAAAATAATTTTGATGGAATATTATCATTTAGATAAATGGTTTTATTTGGATAATCAATTACCAAAACTTTATTTTCTATAAAATCACTACCTATAGTCCCTATTATTATTTTTTTCTTTTTATCTTGAAAATCTATTTCTGTGGTACTGCAGTCCATAGGATATATCTCCTTTACTATTATGGTTGATTCATTCAATTTTAAGGATAATTGATGTAGAATGGCTTTTCCAAATTTTTGTTTAAAGGGAATTAAAGGGTACCTAATATTAATTTTATCTAAAACACATTTATAAAGGACGGTACTAGGAGTCCCAAGGTCGAATTGCATAAAGAACTTTTTTTGGCAGCCTTTTAAGTATACGGGTACTACCATTGCCCCATTACTGTCCATTCCATTACTTTTCTTAATACCTACCCATTCAAAAGGCGTTTTTATAGACTTATCCTTTATAACCAATTGACTAGGGTCAGGAATTATTCGAAATAAAAGAAATAGGATGCAAGACACAATTAGAATAAAAATACAAACAAAAACTGACAAGTAAAATCAGGACGAGACACTTCGGAATGGTGGTAAAGTATGTGTCGGAATACGCACCATATCTTAATTTTTAGAAAATCTAGCCGTATTAAAATCAAATATAGCGCTTTGAAATAAGCACTAGAAAACCATCTTTAGAGGAATTTTTTCAGGAAAAAATACTGGAATTGCAATTTTTTAGTGGACAATTTTTAAAAGCAACTTGCGGGTTAATTAATTATTTAATAAAGTAGAGGAGAAATCAAATGACGCCCGTTTCGGCCTGCTTCAAGGCAAAGGCGATCTGGGCATCTTTAAACTTACTTTTTTGGGAGGCACTATTAAGTTATTATGTTCTTAATTATGCCTGAATTTTCTACTTTAGAAATGTCCTAATTTTTGGGGGGAGGTCAATGAAAAAAAACAGTTTTATTTTTTGGGCTAGTGACTCCTGTTAATCTTTATAAATATCTATTATAAAATTTTCAGTTTGTGCTCTTCCATTTCCGGATTTTATTACTAGACCTAAAATTTTTATAGGTATACTATCAGGGACAGAGAAATAAGTCCTTGGTCTCAATCGGATACTCCATAAATTATTGCCTAGATAGGTCAATTTTCCTTTGGGGTTTGGTTTTGAGAATTTTATTTGATCCTTTGGACTGAATTCAAATGGGTTTCCTTCAGAATTACTGCCTGCCCCTGACCATAAATAAACATCATCAGTTTTTCCTAATAGCTTTTTTGCTCTAGGGTCAGCTGATTGATTTAAATCAAATATTAAATTGAATTCTTTATCCGAGGTAGGCCTGATAGGCTCAACTTTTACAACTTGTCCTTTTATTTGATAGGAAAAAAGGAAAGTAAGCGCTAGAATTAAATATTTCATAATTATTGTTCTTAAAAATTAGAGAGGACGCGTTGTAAATTGCCAAATTCAAAATAATTATTTTTGAGACTTTCTAGTTGGTTAGGCAGATTTCTTATAGTTTACTGGCCTGGATTAGTAAATAATAGTGGCATAGCAACTTGGTTTAATATCAAATTTAGTCCATTTGTCTTGGCTAGCTGTTCTTGAATAGCAGTTACTCGAAAAAGGGGTAATCGCTACTGGAATAATCGTGGTAGGGTTTTTATTATTTTCTGTAATGCCTTCTAGCCATTGTAGGGTAACGATAACTTCTCCATTAATATGAATTCCATATTCTTCCAGGTTAATTCGGCTCCACCCAGTTTGAAAATGTTTAAGGGTTATTGTTATTTGATTCCTACAAACCAATGTATCAGGAAGATCATTTTTTACGGAATAGACGTTAATTCGGAACTTTATGCTTTTGAAATTATTATTTGAAATAAACCAATTGAAGTTTTTCAGAATAGCAGACGAGTGTTCAGATTTTATTTTAATACCAAACTCCGATCCTACAGTTTCATTCGCTGCGCCTTTTTTGTGTAAGGAGACCTGAGTTAACATACTAGATGATTGCCTACCAATTATTTCAGTTTTCATTTCCTTATCGCTTACCCTAACCTCGGCAAGCATTTGAATCTTTTTATTTAGAAAGATTTCTTTGATGGATGTTTTAAAAAACTCCAGGCAATCTATTCTTTTGATAACATACCCTAATAAACTAATTTGAATAGAATCTCCTGGATTGAATTTTTCAACTTGGAAATTATACCTTCCCAAACTATCCGAAAGGGTTCCATAGGGTGTATTTAATAAACCAATACTGGCATAAGGTAATGGATTCTTGGATTCTTGATCTTTTATCAAGCCTTTACATTCAATATTTTGAATGATCTCTGAAAGTTGACAAAAGCCAGAATAGGGTATAAGGTTAAAAAGGAATATTAGAGTTAACCAAGATTTCTTCATTTATAAGGTGTTTGATATAAAAAAAATATCCATAAAATTAGATATCAGAAATTCTTCCAGAAATATGGCTTTGGGCCCTAGTTTTTATTGGATGGACTGTATATCTTTAATAGGACAATAAGTTAAGGCAGATTTAATAAAAAATCAATTTTATTAAATTTAAGTCTATGAGAAGAAAGTATGATGATCCCTACAAAATGATGGCGATAGAGTTATCGGAAATAAAGGGCCCCGTAAAAGTAGCTGCCGAAGAGCTAGGCATTACTCCAGGATTGATAACCCAATGGAGAATTCGGATGAAAAAAGGAGTAGCCCTGAATAAATCCACGGCTACCTTGACGGAGGAGCAAATGGAAAACAAGCGTTTACGCAAGGAATTGAAAGAGGCTCTTTTAGAACGAGACATCCTAAAAAAGGCGGTCACCATCTTTTCCAAGAGAGGCGAGTAATTTTTGAGTTTATAAAAATTCATACCACTGAATTTCCCGTCGAAAAGATGTGTCAAGTATTTAAAGTGAGCCGTAGTCAATATTATAAATGGATCCACATGACCTCCCCCCCAAAAATAGGACATTTCTAAAGTAGAAAATTCAGGCATAATTAAGAACTTAATAACTTAACTGCGCTATGAAAAAAATTAAGTTTACAGAATCCCAAATAGCCTTTTGCCTTGAAGAAGACAGTGACGGGAGTTAGCGGAGAGCAACGGCAAACTAGGGGTCCCCTCACGGAATGGAACTTAAAGCACGTTAAGAGACAATTGAAATTTGTTTTAATTTAAAAATAATTTAATAAAGCCCCATGGTTGCCATAGTTTCAATGTATTGGCTAAAGCGAGGTCAATTTATTATCTTGTATAGTGGAAGCGGAGGCCTCGCCTTCGCCAATACGAGGGCGTTATTGGAAAGTTTTCTTGTTTATTCAAAGCTTTATCAATGATTCGCCCCATCAACGATTTTCTAATCTACCCGGTTAATTGTTTTTCATTTTCATTTTGAATTAAGACCGGAACGGCTCTTTCTCCGAACTAGAGGAAGGGTTTTCAACGTAAAAGCAACAAAAAAATATGAATTTCATATTTGACACAGAAAAAGAAAACGAATTTTCTGAAATATATGACCTTGTGAAAATTGCATTTCAGACTTCCGAAAATGCGGATGGTGACGAGCAAGACTATGTAAAAAATTTACGCAAAAGCAATAATTACATTCCAGAACTTGCATTAACAGTTAAGGACGGAATAAAAATAATAGGACACATAATGCTGACAAAAACTATAATAACAAGAGGAAATGAAAAATTGGATTCATTATTACTTTCTCCAGTATGTACGCAACTTGAATATCGGAATAAAGGAATTGCATCAACGCTAATCAGACACAGTTTTTCATTAGCAAAAGACTTAGGTTTTAAGGCAGTATTTTTAGTTGGAGAACCTGAATATTATGGCAGATTTGGTTTTAAATCCATCACAAATTTCGGAATAAAAGACACAGGTGACATTCCAGAACAATACACAATGGGACTTGAACTGGAAGATGGATTTTTAGAAAAAAAAGGTGGAACAATCTCTATTTGCTGACAATTACAACTAAGTAATTAATACGACAAAGTGAGACAAAGGGCTGCCACTAACAGCGGTTTTGCAAAAGTGGGGCTTCAGTGCTAAATTTGAACTTTAGGAATTCAAATGTATTGGCAAAAGTGAGGCATTTTTCCTATCTTTTCTACCGATTAAGGAAGCCTCGCCATCGCCAATACGAAGACGTTGTGGATCACCTTTTTTGCTGACACCCTTTCAATTATGAAATGAAATTTAGATTACCTTTTTACCAAGCGCATCCAATTCATTTATTATTGTTCATAGCAATATTTATTTCCTTGAGTGTAAGTGCTCAATCTGACAAAACATTCAAATACCCGCCATTAGGTAAGCTTATTGATGTAGGAGGTTGGAAACTAAATTTAAATGGACAAGGAGCAGATAAAAAAGGGCCAAGTATAATTTTGGAAGCAGGTGTAGGTGACTTTTCTTTTGACTGGAGCTTGCTTCAACCAGAAGTTGCCAAATTTGCCCATGTCTATTCTTATGACAGGGCTGGCTATGCATGGAGCGATATGGGACCTAAACTTCACACCATGCACCAGGACGTATATAATTTGCACACTTTGTTACAAAAATCGAATGCCCCTAAACCTTACATATTGGTTGGTGCATCTTATGGCGCTTTTTTGGTAAGATTGTTTGCGCAAGAATATCCGAACGAAGTAGCAGGTATTATTTTAGTGGATGGTGGTTATGAAGATTACCCAATGTTCATCAATGGCAAAAAATTACAGCCGAGCATTGATGCGAAAGGGATTTCTATTCCGCCAGTAAAAACTATTGCAAGAGATACTGACAACGTATTAAAGCCAGAAACGAAAAAATTTATTCAAGACATTTTATCTCAACAGGGCTTTCCACCGACACAGCTTGACAGCCCCTATCTAAAATTACCTTCTGACATCCAAAAAATTCGTTTATGGGCACTTGGACAAATAAATTATTATGCTGTTAATGACAATGACTATTACATTGAAGAAGCCGCATTGCTGCTCAATGCAAGAAACAAACATCCGTACATGTTTAACGAAATACCTCTAATTATTTTGACCCAAGGCATATCAAATGACACAGACAGGATAAACAAACAAAAGGAATTGCTTTCACTTTCTCATAACAGCAAACAAATAGTAGATTTAAAAAGCGGACATCACATGCAATTAGAAGACCCCGATTTATTGGTGACCATAATAAAGGAAGTTATTGACGCAACTAAAGAGCTAAAGAATTTAGCTCGCTGACAAGGTGAACGCTCAACACGAACTGTGTAAAAAAGCAAGGATTTAAGCAAATATTTTCCGAAAATCATCCTGGTATAAAATCCCTGATTTAACGTAAGAACTTTGCCTACCTCTAAATTTAATTGGAAATTGCCTTATTCCCAAATTTCTCCATCATTTTAGGGTGGTTGGGAAGTAATTCATGAATCTTGTTTGCCGGATACTCTTGAAGTATAAGGAACATTTCTTTCAGCCATGCATAAGGTTCCACCCCATTCATTTTACAAGATCCTACCAGAGAATAGAACAAGGCAGCCCGCCCGTCACCCTCATGGGAACCGGCAAAGAGGTAATTTTTCCGTCCTACAGCGTTGGGCCTGATAGCGTTTTCGATCAGGTTATTGTCAATTTGGAGAAATCCTTCCTCGGTATAGGCCATGAGTTTCTTCCATCGTACCAGGGAATAGTATAACGCCTTTCCGATTCTACTTTTGGGAAGTACCTTTTTATACTGCTCCTGCAGATAGACCTCTAAATTCAGAAGGATGGGCACCGCTACAGACTGCCTCTCCTACCGAATCGCTGCCAGCTCCAGACCTTTTATCTCCCTTTCCAGGGCATATAACTTGCCCATTTCACTGAGTACATATTCTGCTATTTCGGGATGATTATCCTTGGCCTCAAAAAATTCCCTTCGGGCATGAGCCATGCATCCTACGGCTTCGATCCCCGGCATTTCGGCAAAGGCATCGTAGACACTATATCCATCCGTTTGGATGTATCCCTGAAAATTCTTTAATAAGGCCGCTGGCACTTCTCTGCCTCTGGAGAGCTGGTAATCGAAAAAGATCAATCGGGTCAGGGGGGCATGAAAGGCCCAGAGATATCCTCGATGGGTCTTCCCATAACCCAGTTTTAGAAGAACCTGCAAGGTGGTTTCGTCAATCTGATTATACCGCTCCCGGAGAACCTGTATTATAAGGACCCGGTAAACCGGATCTAACCATTCCGCTGCTTTTTCCAACCATCCGCAAACGGTTCCAGACTTCAATACCATCCCTTCCCGCTTAAATCGTTCGATTTGTCGGTACAGAGGAAGACTATCCACATATTTATCGATGATGATTTGAGCCAGTAATCCCGCTCCTACCATGCCTTTCTCGATGGGCTGGCAAGGAAGGTCTGCCATCCGGACTCCCTGATTTCCTGAAAGGGCATATTTAGGGCGTATATACCGGCGAACAAACGGTTTACCCGGTACATGATCCAGGATTTCGGTGATCTCCTCTCCGATGCATTTCATCCCTTCGGTAATCCCTTCCGGCTCGAGGTGAATGATTTCCCGGGGTAGGTG
>Ga0075019_10001420_pt1 | contig 13566 bp, 14 predicted proteins | sample ColStrG_CSR_2013_FD_71473 | JGI IMG/M metagenome (GOLD analysis project Ga0075019, IMG submission 71473) | Freshwater sediment microbial communities in response to fracking from Pennsylvania, USA - Cold Stream Run_MetaG_CSR_2013 | ecosystem: Environmental > Aquatic > Freshwater > Creek >...
GCCGGGTTCGCCGGGCTGTACATGCTGCACCGGGCCCGCACGGCCGGGTGGCGCGCCCTGGTGGTCGAGGCCGGCGGCGGGGTCGGCGGCACCTGGTACTGGAACCGGTACCCGGGAGCGCGGTGCGACGTCGAGAGCGTCGAGTACTCGTACCAGTTCGACGAGGCCCTGCAGCAGGAGTGGACCTGGTCCGAGCGCTACGCCACCCAGCCCGAGATCCTCGCCTACCTCGACCACGTGGCCGACCGGTTCGACCTGCGGCCCGACATCCGGTTCGACACTCGGGTGACCGCCGCCGCATTCGACGAGGGCCGGTCGCGATGGACGGTGACCACCGACGACGACGCCGAGCTCGATGCCGGCTTCGTGGTGCTGGCCACCGGCTCGCTGTCGTCGGCCGCCCTCCCCGACCTGCCCGGTCTCGACAGCTTCGACGGGCCGGTGCTCCACACCGGCCGGTGGCCCCACGGGCCGGTCGACGTGACCGGGCGGCGGGTAGGCGTCATCGGCACCGGTTCGTCGGGCATCCAGGCCATCCCGGTACTGGCGGAGCAGGCCGGCCACCTGACCGTGTTCCAGCGGACCGCGGCGTACGTCGTGCCGGCCGGCAACCGCCCCCTGACCGCCGAGGAGGTGGCGGAGGTCAAGGCCGACTATCCCGCCTTCCGGGCCGCCAACAGTCTGATGACCCTCGGGTTCGGCTCGCGCCGTCCGGCCAGCGACACACCGGCGCTCGCGGTCGACGAGGACGAGCGCCGGCGTGTCTTCGAGGAGCGGTGGCAGCGGGGTGGACTGTCGTTCCTCGGCTCGTTCGCCGACCTGCTGGTCGACACCGGAGCCAACGCCGCCGCCGCCGGGTTCGTCCGGTCCAAGATCGCCGAGACCGTGCACGATGCCGACGTGGCGGCCCGGTTGATGCCCGACACCCTGATCGGGTGCAAGCGCCTGTGCGTCGCCTCCGACTACTACGCCACGTTCAACCGTCCCGACGTGGAGCTCGTCGACGTGTCGGCCACCCCGATCGAGGCGGTCACCCCGGGCGGGGTCCGTGTGGGCGACCGGCAGGTGGACCTCGACGTCCTGGTGTGTGCCACCGGGTTCGACGCCATGACCGGGTCGGTGCTGCGGATCGACATCCGGGGCCGGGGAGGCGTGACCCTGGCCGAGGCATGGGCGGAGGGCCCCGGGACCTACCTCGGGCTGCAGGTGGCCCGCTTCCCCAACCTGTTCCTGGTCAACGGCCCGGGCAGCCCGTCGGTGCTCTCCAACATGGTGGTCTCCATCGAGCACCACGTGGGCTGGATCGCCGAGTGCATCGGGTGGGTGCGCGACCGGGGCCTGGCGACCATCGAGGCCGAGCCCGACGCCCAGCGGACGTGGGTGCGCTACGTCAACGACGTGGCATCGTTCACCCTGTTCCCGACGTGCAACTCCTGGTACCTGGGGGCAAACGTGCCCGGCAAGCCTCGGGTCTTCATGCCGCTGATCGGCTTCCCCCCCTACGTCGAGCAGTGCGCCGAAGTGGTCGCCGACGGCTACCGGGGCTTCACCAAGGCCTGAACCGCGATCCCTGCGACCAGTCGGGACCCCGGTCCTCCAGTACGGGACGTGCCGTGCCGATGTACCCCGTGTAGACGAAACGGATCGGACCGAGCCGCCCGAGGAGGCGCTCCATGGTGATCGCAGAGCTGGTGGCGCGCACAGGCGGATCGACGGAGCACGCCGGCCCGCGCGACCTCGGCGATGCGATCCTGGTCGGACCCGATCCCTCCCTGGTGCGGCCCGGGTCGATGGTGGCCGTCCCGGTGGTGCCCGGCGAGCTGGTGGACCACGCCTGGGTGGACCGCATGCGCGGTCCCTACACCAGTCTCGCCCGCCATCTGCTGGAACGGGCCCTGGCCCGTCCGGCCACCGGACCGCCCCTTCCGGCCCGACACGACCACACCCCGGTCCCGACCTGGGTCACCGAGGCGGCGGCAGGGCAGCGCGGCCTGCTGGACGCCCTGGGGCTCGACGTGCCGGCGGCGCTCGGCGCCCCGTGCAACGGATGTGGCACGGTACTGGTCCAACACCTGGTGCCGGCGATCATCTTCGGCTGGCACCTGGTGACGACGGTGCTCGCCACGGCCGACTCGGTGGTCCTGGTCGAGGGGAGCTACGCCGAACACGAGTCGGTCGAGGCGCCGTTTCCGGTGCGCTGGACCCGTCCCGACCCGATCTGACCTGACCTGCAGCGGGCTGACGTGTGACTCAGAGCGCGTCGGGGCCGCGCTCGCCCGTGCGGATCCGCACCAGGTCCTCCATCGGCTGGACCCAGATCTTGCCGTCCCCGATGGTCCCGGTCGCCGCCTCGTCGACGATGGCATCGACCACCGGGGACAGCTGGTCGTCGTCGACGACGACCTCGATCCGGATCTTGGGCACGAAGTCGACCTGGTACTCGGCGCCCCGGTACACCTCGGTGTGCCCGCGCTGGCGGCCGAAGCCCTGGACCTCGGTGATGGTCATGCCGTGGATGCCCAATTCGCCGAGGCGCCGCTTGACGTCCTCCAGCTTGAACGGCTTGATGACAGCGACGATCAACTGCATGGTTCCGGTTCCCCCCTCGCGGCCGGTTGTGCCGCAGGGACAGTAGCGGAATCCCGGGCCTCAGTCCGCCGGGGGCGGCTCCAGCGTGGCGGCCACCTCGATGAGCAGCTGCTCGGCGGTGGGGAGGCCCGGCACGTCGGTCAGCAGGCTCGGGTTGAGCCCCTCGGCGATGGTGGCCCACCGGCGCTCGGCCACCTCCACGAAGTCGGGGTGCGGGAACACCCAGAACCGCAGGTCGCCGATGGCCTCGGCCACCAGGTCGGCCACCGAGCCCGGTGTCATGCCCTCGTCGATGGCGCGGCGGACGTGGCCACCCATGACGTCGGCGCCGAAGGCGTCCGGCGGGCGCTCCCCCAGGCGGGCGGGCCAGTTCCGGTCGGAGTCCATGATGCCGGTCCGGACCCAGCCCGGGCACAGCACGCTGACCCCGATCGGCAGGCCGGTCATGGCCAGTGTGGTGTACAGGTCCTCCGTCAACGCCACCACCGCGTGCTTGGTGGCGTCGTAGGCCGGCGTGAGCCCGGGCAGCAGCCCGGCGATGGACGCGGTGTTGACGATGTGGCCTTCGCCCTGGTCGACCAGGACGGGGAGGAACGTCCGCACCCCGTGGATGACCCCCCACAGGTTGACCCCCACCACCCATTCCCACGAGGACAACGGCCCCGTCCACGGGTCGGCCATGGTCGCCACGCCGGCGTTGTTGCACACGACGTGCGCCGCGCCGAACCGGTCGAGGGTGGCTGTGGCCAGGGCCTGGACCGCGGCCTCGCTCGACACGTCGGTCGGCACGCCCAACGCCTCGACACCGTGGGCGGCCACCGTCTCCACCGCCTGCGCCAGCGCGGCCTCGTCGACGTCGGCCAGCACCACGTGCATGCCGCTCCGGGCGAACCGTTCGGCCAGCGCCAGTCCGATTCCGCCGGCCGCGCCGGTCACGACGGCGATCCTGCCTGGTGCGAGTTCCATCCGTTCCCCCTCGGGCTCCGCCGGGGCCGGACCCCGTGTGACGGCCAACGCTACCCGTGCGGTCCACCCCGGCGACGGGACGACAGGACGGATTCCGCTACGGCTGTGGACGGGCAGGGGGTGCGCTCACGCCAGGTCCCGGTGGCGGGGCGCGACCAGTTCGACGGCGGTGCCGTCCGGGTCACGCAGCTGCAGCGACGGGTTCCCGTTCTCGGGCACGACCCCTGCGTGGACGATGCCCACCCCGGTGAGGTGTTCGGCCCAGGCTTCGAGTGACCGCCCGTCGGGCACGCCGAAGGCGAGGTGGTCGAGCACGCCCGCTCCGTGGTCCACCGGTCCCCCCTGGCGACGGGTGAGCACCACCACCAGGTGCGCCGCCCGGTGGGTGAGGGCGATGCAGCCGACGTCCGGATCGGCGGCGAACGGCTCGAGGCCGAGCGCGGCCGAGTACCACGCGGCGCTCGCCACGGGGTCGGTCACGTTGAGCTGCACGTGCGACAGCCCGGTCAGGGGTGCGGCCGGAGCGGCGTCGCTCACCCGTCCCCGCCCGTCGACGGTTCGAGCGGGGCAACCGGGACCAGGATGGCCGGTGCCTCGGTACCCCCGTCGATTTCGAACACCTTGCCGGTCACCCACGACGATGCGTCCGAGGCCAGGTAGAGCACGGCGCAGGCGATGTCCTCCGGCTCGCCCGGCCGCTGCATCGGGGTGCCGGCCAGGAACTGGCGACGCAGTTCGTCGTCGGTCAGCACGATCTCGAGCGACCGGGTGGCCACGCCACCGACGTCGAGGGCGTTGACCCGGACCCGGGGTGCCAGTTCCGAGGCGATGTTCCTGGTCAGTCGGTCCAGCGCGGCCTTGGCCGCCCCGTAGGCCACGAACATCGGCTGGGTCATGCTGGCCGACCGCGACGAGATGTTGACCACCGACCCGCTGCCGACGGTGTCGACCATCCGGCGGGCGGCCAGCTTGGTCAGGGTCAGCGGTGCGGTCACGTTGAAGGCGAACGTCCGGGCCATGAACCCCTCGCTGGTGTCCATCGCCGCCCGGGGCATGGCCCCGCCGGCGTTGTTGACCAGGATGTCGAGGCGGCCGAGCTCGTCCACGGCCCGGTCGATGAGCCGGGCGCACTGGTCCTGGTCGACCACGTCGGTCGGGACGACCACGGCGCGCCGACCGAGGGTCCGGACCGTGTCGGCCACCTCCTCCAGGTCGGACTCGGTCCGGGCGGCGACCACCACGTCGGCCCCGGCCTCGGCCAGTCCGATGGCGATGCCCCGTCCGATGCCGAGCCCGGCGCCGGTCACGACGGCCACCCGGCCGCCCAGGTCGAACCGCTCGAGGATCATCGGCCCGCCCCGGCAGGCTGCCACCGGACGGCGGGCGGGTGGGCGTGGATCCGTCGACGGTGCATGGCGTCCTCCGTGCGGAGGGCGTGGTGCTCCTCCTCGTCCCGCATACTGCCACCGGGACCCCACCGGAGGTCGCCGGGGCACAGACGGCCACCCGGGCGGGACGCCTTCCGGCGTGCCACACTTTGGACGGCGGCCGCAGGGCCCGCCGGGGGAGGGAGAGCCATGGGGAACGTCCGCTACGGGGCCCGTGCGGTGGAGCAGCGCCGCAACCGCGAGGTCGAGGCCACGCGCAGCCCGATCTGGTCGAAGGCGGTCACGGTCGTGTTCCGCACCGACCCCGACGCCATCGCCGCCGTGCTGCCGCGACCGCTCGTGCCCGCCGCCCCGACGGCCCGACTGCGCATCGCCGTGGTCGACATGGGGACCGGCCTCCCCACCTTCGGCGCCGGCTGGTTCGGGGTGCGGGCCCGCCACGGCGAGGTCGAGGGTGAGTACGCCCTGTTCATGCCCATGAGTACGGAGCAGGCCACCACCGGAGGTCGCGAGACGTTCGGCGAGCCGAAGAAGATCGCCCAGCTGTCGCTCGTCACCCAGGGCGACACCCTGAGCGCCGAGGTGTCCCGCATGGGCGCCAAGGTGGCAGAGGTCACCGGCACGCTCGGCCCCGAGCAGCCCGGGTACGAGATCGACAAGCTCGACTTCTACTTCAAGGCCCTGCCGAACCCCGCGGGCGAGGGCCTCGACGGCGACCCGGCGCTGGTGTACTGCCACCGCCACGAGACGGCCCGGATGGTGCGGCCGGTGACCGGTGAGTGCAAGCTGCTCGAGGCGCCACTGGACCCGATCGCCGACTTCCCGATCACCGAGGTCCTGACCTTCGAGTACGCCGAGCTGTCGTCGTCCCAGCGGGGCGAGATCGTCGAGCAGGTGCCGGCCGACTGGCTCGAGCCGTTCATGCACCAGCGCTATGACGACCTGAGCGTGCTGGGGGCGACGTCGTGAGCGACGCCGACGTCCCGGCGGCAGCCGACGACCACTACATCGTGGTGTCCGCCGACGGGCACGCCGGCCTGGCCTGCGACGACTACCGCCCGTACCTCGAGTCGAGGTTCCACCCGGCGTTCGACGAGTACGTGGCCGAACGGGACGCCCACCGGGCCGAGTCCCTCGAGATGAACTTCGAGTACATCATGGGGTGGGAGAAGGACAACGAGGAGGGCCTGAAGGGCGCCTTCGACCCGGCGGTGCGCGACAAGGAGCTGGACGCCGACGGGGTGGCCGCCGACGTCCTGTTCGCCGACGCCGATGCGGTGACCGGTGCCGCATCGCCGCCGTTCGGCGCCGGGCTGTTCGCCGGGGCCATCGTCGACCCCGACCAGGCGTTCGCCGGCGCGCACGCCCACAACCGGTTCCTGGCCGAGATGTGCTCCCACTCGCCCCACCGACGTGGCGGCATCGCCCTCGTGCCGATCACCCACGACATCGCCCGAGCCGTCGCCGAGATCGAGTGGGTGGCGGCCCAGCCCGGCATCCGCGGGATCATGATCCCGACGATGTGGCGCGACCACACGCCGTACAACGACGCGTCCTACGACCCGGTGTGGGCGGCGTGCGCCGAGGCCGGCCTGCCGGTCCACACCCACTCCGGCGAGGCGCCGATGGAGGAGTACGGCGAGCACATCGGCGCCTACCTGGCCGAAGTGGTGTGGTGGACGGTCCGTCCGGCCTGGCACCTGCTGTTCGGCGGGGCGTTCGAGCGCTTCCCCGACCTCAAGTTCGTGGTCACCGAGGCCGCCGCCTACTGGGCCCCGGACATGATGTGGAAGTGGGACCAGTACATGGGGGGCGGCCACACCACCAAGAAGATGGCCGCGCTGCTGCAGGGCAAGATCTCCAAGCTGCCCTCGGACTACTTCGGCACCAACATCTTCATCGGTGCCTCGACCATGTCGAAGGAGGAGATCCGCCGGCGCTACGTGATCGGCACCGACGTGGTGATGTGGGGCACCGACTACCCGCACCCCGAAGGGACCTGGCCGCAGACCGCGGCCAAGCTGCGGGCCGACTTCGCCGACGTGCCGGTCGACGACACCGCCGACCTGCTCGGCCTGACCGCGGCCCGGGTGTACGGCTTCGACCTGGACGAGCTGCGACCCATCGCGGCGCGCATCGGTCCGACGCCGGCGTCGCTCGGCCAGGACCCGACCCTGCGCGCCGATCCGGCGGTCACGGCCGAGGCCCGGTGGTGGAAAGCGGAGTACGGGGTCCGGCCCCCCGTCTGAGGGCGGCCGGTCGCCGGTTCCCCTACGCTCGGGGAATGCCGATCGATGGAGAGTACGAGCCGAGCTCGTGGGACTGGGTCCGCGACCAGGTCGCCGAGTACGAGGCGTCCGGGGGCGAGCGGGCCAACACGCTCATGGACACCGGGTTGCCGATCATCGTGCTCACCACCCGGGGGAACAAGAGCGGCAAGGTCCGCAAGATGGCCCTGATGCGTGTCGAGCACGACGGCGAGTACGCGCTGGTCGCCTCACAGGGCGGCATGCCGACCAATCCGTCCTGGTACCACAACCTGGTCGCCGACCCCGAGGCGTTGGTGATCCAGGACGGCCCCGAGCCGCACGACTACATCGCCCGCGAGGTGACCGGCGACGAAAAGGCGGTCTGGTGGGCGCGCGCCGCAGCCGCCTACCCGCCCTACGACGAGTACCAGGCCGCCACCACCCGGGTGATCCCGCTCCTGGTCGCCCGTCGGGCCGACCGCTAGCCCTGGCGGTGGCGGTGGCGGCTCACCAGGAGCGGAGCACCTGGTGCCGGTCGAAGGCGTTGCAGGTCGAGTTCGTCGGGTAGTCGTCGACCTCGAGCGGGGTGGCCACCTCGGCCACGGTCGGCCCGATCCGGTCGCCCACCGACCGCAGGGCCTCGAGGTCGAACCCGTAGACGGATGCCACGTTGTCCTCGAGCATGGCCTTCGTCTCGGCCGGGTCGCAGGTGCCGAAGGCGGCCCGCAGGGCGAGCGTGCTGAGCGGGTAGGACCCCTCGGTGTGCGGGTAGTCCGAGCCCCACATGATCCGGTCCACCCCCACCTCGTGGCGCACCGCCGACTCGGTGGCCCGCAGGAAGCTGGCCCCCACCCAGACGTTGCGGGCGAAGTACTCCGACGGGGTCATCGACATGCCCTGGGCCGCCACCCCGAAGTAGGCCGCCTCGGCGGCCCCGCCCATGGTCATCCGGCCGTAGAACCAGTCGAGCGTCTCGAGGCCACGCGGCAGCCAGGCCAGCCCCTGCTCGGTCAGTACCACCTTGAGGGCGGGGTGGCGCTCGAACACCCCGCCGAAGATCAGGTGCCACATGGAACGGTGGGAGAACCACGGGAGCTCGACCAGCATCATGGCCCGGGCCACCTCGGAGTCGCCGTAGTCGGGCAGGCCACCACCACCGTGGATGTTGACCGGCACGCCGAGCTCCTCGCACAGCGACCACAGGGGCTCCCACGCCGGGTCCCACAGTCCGGGCAGGTCGGCGCCGGGCGGCAGGCTCGGCAGCAGGATCCCGCCGAAGGTGTCGAAGGTGTCCGCGGCCCACCGGACCTCGGCCAGGGCGTCGTCGATGTCATTGGCGAAGATCTGGGCCACGCCGGCCCGACGGCCCGGCACCAGGGAGCAGAAGTCGGCCAGCCAGCGGTTGTGGGCCTGGACGCCGGCCCACCGCCGCTCGTAGTCGGCCGCCGTCGGGGGGAGGGCCAGGAGGCTGCCCTCCTCGAAGAAGGGCGGCACCGTGTTCGGGAAGAGGACCTCGGCGGCGATCCCGTCGGCGTCGTTCTCGGCCAGGCGCCGGTCCGAGTCCCAGCTCCGGTAGGCGGTCGGCGCCTGCAGGTCGGCGTACGGGTTGACGTAGGCGGCGGCCCAGGCGTCGAACTCGTCGTGCCACCCCGACGCCAGGTAGGGGCGGTAGTCGCCGATGTCCCCGCCGGCGTGGGCGTCGGCGCTGATCACGGTGTAGCGGCTGTCCGGTGCCAGTTCGATGGTCATGGGGTCCCCCTGGTCGTGGGTCGTCGGTCGGTGACGGGGTTCGGGCTCGGGCGCAGGTGCGCTCAGGTCAGGCCCTCGAGGGCCGAGGGCGGCAGTGTCCCCTGGGCGATGGCGTCGGCGCGGGCGTGCAGCAGGGCGCCGGCGGCGGCGAGGTTGTGGCTGATGACGAAGCGGCCGTCCTTGACCCCCTGCACCGCGAACCGTCCGAGCTCGTCGAGGTCGACGACGTCGGTTGGCTGCCCGGCGGCGGCCAGCGCCTCCTTGAACTCGGCGAACGTCGTGCCCGGCGCCGGCGGCCGGGGTCGGACACGGGCCAGTCCCTCGGGGCGGTTCCGCTGGGCGGTCCACAGCCCGGTGTCGAGCAGGCCGCCCGACGGGTAGAACACCGCCGCCGACAGTTTGGTCTTCTGGGCCAGGAACTGGTGGGCCAGCGCCTCGGTGAAGCAGCTGATGGCCGCCTTGGACGAGGCGTAGACCGAGGCGTAGGGCACCGGCGCGATGCCGCCGTCGCCCGAGGACGTGGTGACCACCACGCCCGCCTGGTCACCAGCGATCATGCGGGGCACGAACTCGAGTACGCCGTTGGCCGTGCCGAACACGTTGACCCCGAAGCACCACCGCCAGTCGTTGGGCTCCTGCTCCCACGGGTTGCCACCGCCGCCCGAGGTGACCCCGGCGTTGTTCCACAGCACGTGGCAGGCACCGAACTCGCCGTAGACGGCGTCGGCCAGTGCGGCGATCGAGGCGGGGTCGGACACGTCGGTCACCACCCCACGGACCTCACCCCGACCGGACAGGTCGGCCACGGTGGCCTCCAGCACGGGTGCCTCGATGTCGGCGACCACCACCCGGCAGCCCTCGTCGAGGAGCGCCCCGACGATGCCCCGGCCGATGCCGGCCGCGCCTCCGGTGACGACCGCCACCTTGCCCGAAAGATCTTCCATGACGTTCCCCCCGGAGTCGCCTCCGGGTGGGCCCCGGACGCCGTGCGCTCATGGTGGCACACGCTGCACGGTCGTGCGCCCCGGCCCGGGTCCCGCCGGGTGGGGTGGTCCCGACTCGATCAGGCGTTGGGCCCGTCGGGCCCGTCACCGTTCCGCGTCGGTCAGGACCAGCTCTCCTCCCAGTAGGTGGGGGAGCCGGGGTCGCCCAGTGACATGGCGTGGTCGCCGTCGTGGCCGATCGGCCGGGTGCAGCAGGCCAGCGTGCCGATCCAGGGTCCTTCGCCGACGTCGCGGATGCAGCCGCACCGGCGTAGTCGTGGGGCCGGCGGCAGGGCCAGCTCGTGGTCGTCCGGGGACGCACCGACGCCGACGCCGCCGTCGTCGTCCCAGTGTCGCAGTGGGTCCGTCGTCATCACGCATCGCCTTTCGTGATCTTCCCCCCACTGCCTCCTTCGGACATCCGGGGCCGTATCTGTAGCGCCGATGCCGGATCGGGGTCGTCCCTCAACCGGGGCGGTGGTGCGGGCGCCAGGTGGCGGGGCGTCCACCGCCCACGACCGAGGGGTCACGTGGCCGATCGCCGGCGAGCGGGACCGATGGGCCGGTGCCGGGCGACCGAGGCGACGTATGATTGCCCATCAGGCCGCCCGGCGCCGTCCGGTGTCCCGGGTGTCCAGGCCAGGAGTGCCCATGGGTGATCTGCGACAGATCAAGAAGCGAGCCGGCTCCCTGCTCGACGGCCTCGGCCGGAACCCCGAGGAGGTGGCCGCCTCCCTGCGGGAGGCGGGTGTCCAGGGGGTGCCCCGCAGTAACTCGTCCTGTGCCGTCGCCCTCTACACCGCTGTCCTCATGCAGGCGGACCGCCGCATTCGGTCGGTGGCCGTCGGCCCGTGCACCCTGGTGCTCACCCTCACCCGCGAGGACGGCGCCCGTCCGGGTGGCCGGCTCGTGGTGCAACTGCCCAAGGCGGTACGCGGCTTCGTTGCCGGATTCGACGCCGAGGCCTACCCCGAGGTCGTGCGCGGCGCAGTGCCCGAAGCCCTGGCCGTGCCCGGGGACGGTCCACCGACCACCCCCGGCGTCGGTCCGGTCGACGATCTGATGATGAGAGCCACCACCAGCTCTGACGAGGAGTCGGAAGCGATCCCTTCCGTGTAGCGCGGGCCGGTCGCAGCCTCCCGCCTGATCCCCCGAACAATTCACGCAACGTCCCGACCGCCCCGGGCGTCGTAATTGGTGATGGGTGAGACAGGGAGCATCGTGGACGAGGTCGAGGGGATGGACACGGCAGCGGCCCCGGTGCGTCTGGTGGCGCAGTCCGTGCCGGAGGCGGCGCCGGGCGAGTCACCGACGCCCCGGCCGACGGTGATCCTGGCCGACGGCCCTCCGCCGACCTTCGGGGACTTCTACGCCGACCAGTACGCCGGCCTGGTGCGCCTGGCCGCGCTGCTGAGTGGCTCCGTCGACACCGCCCCCGACCTGGTCCAGGACTGCTTCGTGCGTCTGCACGGGCGGTGGGCCTCGGTGCGCGAGCCCGTGCCCTACATCCGTCGCAGCGTCGTCCACGCCTGCGCCTCCCATCACCGCCGGGCCGCGATGGTCCGACGGAATCCGCCCCCCGAACCGCAGGCCGCCGAGCTCGGTGCCGACGAACTCGAGGACGCACTCGCCGCGCTGCCCGCCCGTCAGCGGGCGGCCGTCGTGCTCCGTTACTACGGGGACCTGCCCGACGCCGACATCGCCCGGGCCCTGCGCTGCCGCGAAGGCACCGTGCGCTCGTTGATCAGCCGGGCCCTCGCCGACCTCCGAAAGGTGATCCACCCATGACCGACCCACTCGAGGACCGACTCCGCTCCCACCTGGCCGACCGGGCCGCCCAGGTGACCGTCGCACCCGACCCGTCCGGCGTGGTGGAACGATCGGCCGGACGCCGCCGCGTCGGTGCGCCGCTGGTGGCCGGCGTGGTCGCCGTGGCGGCTGTGGTCGCCGGTGGCAGCTTCGCCACCGGCCTGGCGGTGGCCGGACCGAGGTCGACGTCGACGTCGACCAGCCAGCGAACCGCTCCGGCACCCAATGTGGGCGGCGCGTCGACCACGGTCGTCGGGGGAGGGACCGCCTTCCACCCCGCCACGGCCACCGCTCCGGTCCTGACCCACCTGGTCACCCGCACAACCGATGCAGGGGTGACCGTCCGGGTCTACACGTCCGCCTCCTACGCGGTCACCACCTGCACGCCGGGTGCACCCTGCGTCCCGGGAGGCGGTCTCCCGCCGACCGCAGGGTGCCCGGCCGGGGCGATGTGCGTCCAGCCGGTCACCACGCCGGCATCGGGCCCTGTCCCGCCATCCGGCACGGGAGCGACCACCGGGTCCGGCGGATCTTCCGGGTCGTCCGGCGGCGCGGTGACCGGCACATCGGTGACGGGGACCGTCCCGACGACCACCACCGTCACGACGACGCCCGGCTCCACCTCCACAACCACGTCGATTCCGCCCACCAGCGCCTGCCAGCAGCTGACCCTGGAGCTGTCGACGGCCCAGGCGGTGTGGACGTCGTCGATCCCGTCGCCGACGACGGCCGGGCTGGCCCCGAAGACCGTCCAGCTGGTCGACACCGGGACCTTCGGAGGACCCGAAGGCGCACCGGTGGGCTACGCGGTCCTGATCGTGTCACCGGACGTGGCGTCGGTCCGCCTGTCGTCACCGTCCGGTGCCGTGCTCGACGCCATGACCCCGGCCTCGGGGGTGGTGGTGCTGGCGACCACGGACCCCAACGGGCTCGCGGGCACCGTGGTGGAGGGTCTCGACGGAGGAGGAGCGACGACGGCCGAGGCGCGCGGCGACCAGGGGACGACGACGGCCGCCGGGGGTTGTGCCGTGCCGATGCCGAGTCCGTTGACCACCGTGCCGAGCGGGTCCGGGACCACCTCCACCACAGGACCGATCGCGCCGTCCGCCGCGCCGCAGGGCAGGCCGGTGAGTGCTGCCACGATCCCCGTCCGGGGCTGACCGGCGAGGTCTCCCCAGGGCCGTTTCCCCCGCTGCGTCCGTCGGGGGGGAGACTGGCCGGGTGACGACCCACGAACGTGAGCTGACCACCCCCGTCGACCTCTGCACCCCGGACGGCCACCGGCTGGATCCCGGCGCACGGGGCTGGTCCCGGCTCCCCCTGCACCGGGCCAACCTCGACGGACTGCCCGGACGGAACAAGAAGTGGGACTACTGGGCGGTGCTGGCCGGAGACGTGGTGGTCTCCTGCGTCTGCTCGAACATCGACGTGTTCGGCCTGGCCGACGTGGGCTGGATCGACCTCGGGGCCGGCCTGCAGGGTGGTGCGGCCATCGTGACCGACCCGTCGGTGATCCGACTGCCCGAACGACCGGGCACCGCTCCGCTCACGGTGGCCCAGGACGGGCTGGACCTGTCGCTGACCGATGACGACCTGGGCACCCGGTTGGTGGCGTCGTGGACCGAGGCCGACGGCCGGCCGGGCCGGTTCGACCTCTTCGTGGCCCTGCCCGTCGGGCACGAGTCGCTCAACGTGGTCGTCCCGTGGAGCGACGACCTCTTCAATTTCACGTCGAAGCACCAGGCCCGGCCGGCCACCGGCACGCTGACCGTGGGCGACCGCACCTGGGTGGTCGGCGGCCCGGGCCGACCCGGGGCGTGGGGGGTGCTCGAC
>Ga0075019_10001422_pt1 | contig 13560 bp, 26 predicted proteins | sample ColStrG_CSR_2013_FD_71473 | JGI IMG/M metagenome (GOLD analysis project Ga0075019, IMG submission 71473) | Freshwater sediment microbial communities in response to fracking from Pennsylvania, USA - Cold Stream Run_MetaG_CSR_2013 | ecosystem: Environmental > Aquatic > Freshwater > Creek >...
GTTTAAGGCTTTCAGATGGAATTATTAAGATTCAGATTCAACCACCCTTGCGGGCCTAGTAAAATTACAAAATAATCAGATTCAAATGAGATTCAAAATCTGATTCAATTGATGTAAATCAGATTCAAAGAGCAAGACTTTACTTTTTACAACATTACAGAGAAACGGAGTGAGCCATGTTGCCACGCTATCTAGTTACAAACATCGCCAAAAACAAAGCCTACCCAGCACTCAAAACGAGGGCCGAAGCCATAGAACAGGTGCTGGCCATTGCCGACATAATCGGAGAACCCGAGCTGTCAATTTCTGTGCAACCCGTGTTGTACGATGGGTTGGCAGATATGGTAATAACCCTGCTAGGAAACAAAGAAACGTTTTCTATTAAGGTTGTACGACACGTGCGCAAAGACACTTTGTTAATAACGCAAAGAGCCGAGACGAACCCGTTAGGGTGGTTAGGTAAAGTGCGCACCGACGGGTGGTACGGTAACAAGACTGCTGTAAAGGCAGACCCAGTAATAGACAAAACGTTGCCAGATGGGTTAAAGCCAAGAACGTTCCTGATAGTCTACATGGATATAGACAGTGCTGTAGGCGTGGTAGCAAAAACTTTGTTTACGGAAGCCTACAACCTTACCAAGGCAGCTACAGCCAAGATGGGCGCTAAGAAAGTAAAAACGACCAACGACACTATCCTAATAAAACAACACCTAGACCACGCTAACGTATGGCCAGAGTTCCCCAGTGGCAGAGGTGCTGTGTATCTGTACAGCTCCATCCACGGCGTATGGCAATTGACCGCCAAACGCTACATAAACTAAGGGTCTTGGAAATATTTGGTGCAGCTATCAAATATTCCTTGCCACCCCAAAAGATTTAGATAACAATAGTAGCACTGGCCCGATAAGCCAGTTTAATTCAACCACAACCACAACCACACGGAGCGTTTATTATGGCAACAGCACAATTCAATAAAGATCAACAAATTTTCCTCTGCACAGACACTAACCCAAAACGGGCGGGCTCTGTAGCGCACAGCATGTTCCAGCACTATTTTAAAAGCCGTACAGTAGGGGAGTTCCTTGCTTACGGTGGTAGCCGGGAGGCCGTACTGTGGGATGCTAAGCATGGTTTTATACTGCTGGATTGGGATTCAGTTTCTAGTGCTCCAGCCTCCGTTAAGGTAGATGCAACAGCCCCTAAAGTAACGCAAGTGCGAAACGGTGTAAAACGTAGCAAGCCGGTGGCAGATGTGCCCTCCAATAAGGAGCGTAAAGTAGCTAACTTCTTTAATGCAGCGGAGCAGCAAGCCAAGCTGGCCGGGGCAATAGCTGCCAAAAGTGGTGTACGCATGGAAAACCTTGTAGTGCGGGTGGCAAAATGAGTACCGATAAAGTAATAGACAAAGTCCGGAAGCTAATGGCCGTAGCACATGGTACAGCAGAAGGTGGCGAGCACGAGCGGGACACAGCACTTAAAATGGCACTTAACCTGCTAGCTAAGCATAACCTAAGTATGGGGGATTTAGCACAGCCAACCGAGGATAGGTTAGCCGGTAAGGACGAATACCACTCCACCCCCTGGATGCGCTTTGTAGGCCATGCCATTGCGGATTTATTCTTCTGCAGCTTTTTTAGCAGCCAAGTAAGCGGCAAAAACAAGCGGGTCTATACGTTTGTCGGGTTGGAAGGCAACGTAGCAACAGCCCGGGAAATGACAGCCTACGTAATAAAGTCTATCCAGGCAGAGTCAAACAAGTTAGCTAAGGCAGCCGGGCAAGGGGAAACGTGGGCTAACTCTTTCCGCAAAGGTGCAGCCAGCAAAATTAGCCAGCGCTGCGCAGAACTCCGCAGGCAAGCGGAGCGGGACAATGCAGGCCAAGCCAGCTCCGGGACTAGTCTGGTTCTGGCCAGCTTATACGGCACCGAGAGCTTAGCTAACAAGGCGTACATAGCAAACGCGTTAGGCATAACCCTAACAACTAAAGCCGCCGTAACCCGGAACAACAGAGCAGACGGGGTGGCAGCAGGGTTAGACTTCGGGTCTAAGCTTAGCCTTAACAAACAAGTAGGCAGCAAAGACAGCGCAAAACAAGCGAGGTTAGCATGAGAGTAGCCGAGTTAGATAATTTAACGATTCGGCTGAACAAAGCTTGTGGACGGCCAATTGCGGTGTACCCGGCCATAGTGCCGGAGTACCCAGCTCGTGCACCTGCGCACATCGGCTGCATACACGTCCGTGGGCAGCAGGAAGGCAACGTAGTCCGCTACAAACTGGTAGTAGTGGTTAACGAGGCCGGTGGAGTAACGTCGCTCACGGGTCCTAAGACCGCCGCTGCAATGTTTAATTACCTTAACCACCTATGCATAGGAGCGGAGCTGGTGCGTGCACTGCCAACCAAAACAGGAGTAATAACATGAGCCTAGCCATATTCACCCGGCACAAAGTAGAAGTGAACACAGACCCTCAGCGGCGTTGCTACAATGGTTTACATTTTTCATCTGAATTTAGGTACACCCCTTGGGAGGTGTTAGAGTACGTAACCGTGACAGAGTTACCGAGACGACTGGAGTTCTGGAAAGAGTTAAATGACTATGCCGTAAGCCAGCGTGGAGAAAGTGCCAGACGGGAATTTAAATTAGAAGAGGTTGCATCATGACCGCCCAACTGTTTACGCTGCACAAGCCCAAGATAGGACCGCGCTACATACATGTAGTAGTCGGTAATGGGGTAGACATGCCCATCATTTACCAAGCTAGGCAGCTTATTAAAACGTCTAAGCTGGAAGAGGGTGCGGGTTATAACAATTATAGCTACATTACCACCTCTGGGCATATCTTGTTCGTCCGTAAGTACTACGGTATATTTGGCTGGAAGAAAGTAGACCACCCAGACATATGGGCAACGCTGCCAATAGCGGCCTTGGTAAAGGCCAGCGCACGGGGTAGAGTTATGCAGGCCATTATGGGCAGCCCGTACTGCGTACTCTATGGGCGTATGCGCCATATGTTTCCAGCAGATAGGGAAAACCAACTTCGGTGCGCAGCTCTGTGCCGCCTAACACTTAAACAATTGGGGTTATACACATAATGGTTACGTTTATAATATCTAACAGCTTAATATTAGCTAGCGTGTTCTATGTGCTTAGTTGCATATTGTTCGCGACCGGGTTTGCAGCCGCAGTGCTGGTAACTGGCAAAACAACCGTGGGGGATTATATAGCAGGCGCAATTTTAATGCTACTGCCTGTGGTTAACTTTGCAACTGCACTCTGGATATGGGGTCATGCCATATACCACATAGACGTAATTGTAATAAGGAACAGACCATGATAATTACCGCCATAGCGCTGTTGCTAGGTGTGTGCGGCTGTAAAGAGCTTGCACATTTAATTGTAAAACTTTGGGAGGAGTTATGAGCAGACCAATTACAGGCGGTGCAGTGTTTCCAAGCCCGTACTCTTTGCCAGAGCACCAAGGTTTAACCCTGCGCCAATACTACGCAGCTAAAGCGATGCAGGGATGGATGGCAAATGAATTTGGTCGCGGCTCACCAAATGATCATGCCAAATGGGCTTTTGAAGTTGCCGACGCGATGATTAAATTTGAACAGGATGAATCATGAACTCAGACAAAGAGCTACTTGAACTCGCTGCACGGGCAGCGAACATGGGTAAATTAGATTTTGATTACCCTGAACGTGAAGGACATGGCTGGCATATGGGGCCGCGTCTTCCTATGCCTACTGGAGTGCTTATGGCGGCTATGCACTCATATTGGAATCCAGACACCGACGATGGCGACAACAGGCGCTTGCAGGTGGCGCTGAAAATATCGCTGGATTGGCATAAGGATATGTGGACTGCATCGCACTATGTCGATGGTGTACTGACCGATGCTGACCACACCGATCCCAAAATGGCCATACTTTTAGTCGCTGCTGAAATCGGAAAATCTATGAAAGAGGGTGTATGAGACTAATACAGTACAAGATGAAAAATGTTTTCTACTTCACCCCGACATTCTGTGGATGGTTTGAAGGTGAATTTAACAATGATCTTGTTCTATGTGCCGCATGGCTTAACCGCGCAGCAGAACTTAAATTTTAGGATAAACCATGATAACCAAAACTGAACTAACGCCCGAACTGAAGCAGGAAATTATCGGCTGGCTTAGGGGCTCTATGCAGATTGAAAAAGAAATAGTCTATCGCGGCTACATATCCATAAAGGTGTTGAAGCTAAAACTGGATGGACAGTTAATTACGGAGGTTAGTGTATGAAAAAAGGTGAGAGAGTTCCAGTAAATCCTGACAGAGCCGAATGGCCTGAGAAGGTGTATGGATGCAGCACAGCCGGAATACGTGAAATTTTAAATTGGCAGCAAAGCACACCGAATGTCGAATACATCCGCGCCGATATAGTAGCCGCTAGAGAGCGGGAACTGAACTCGAAAATCAGTGATCTGGAAATTCTGCTGGATAACTGCAAGGTCAGTTCACAGTATTCTGAATACTGCTGGGAAGCCGAGAAGATTGAGATTATCCGGGCTACGCAAGTATATATCAACGAAGAACTTCAAGCGGAAGGCGTGTCTGTGTGTATCGCATTCGACCCCGCAACGATACTTTCAGGAATGGGGAAGAAATGATACTCGCAATTATCGGATTTACTGTTTTAATGCTTTTGGGTATTTGGCTTTTAGTAGTAGCGGGTGCTGTATTAATGGGCAGTGCATTTTTTGGCGGTAACGGAGTTGAGTCCGTAATTCCATTTGTCGAAGCGGCATTAGTCATCTGGTTCGCATGTCACATAGCGCCATTCACAATTAACTTTTCTGGAGTCGTTCAATGACCAACACCAATAAACCCGATAGTGAGCCTGTGGCGTGGATGACTGGCGGCGACGTAATTGAGTTTGAAACTGCCGAAAGCATCCTGACTATCCCGCGTGAAGATCGGTCAAATTATCGGCCACTCTACACCCACCCAGCCACCCTATCTCAAGCTGATCTGAAGCAGTTGCTGGATATCTTAGTCGCAATAAAAAAGTTTGGATTAACGAAATTGACTGTGAAGAATACCCGCATACAGAAGATAAATTAAATGCAGCCATCACATTAATCGAAGGGGCAATCAAATGAACAGCGTAATTGATTTTATCTTCCACAAAGAACTCTATGCAGCATGGGAATTTGCTGTTGTTTATCTTTGTGGCGTAGCTGTCGGACTTCAATGGAGTAAAAGAAAATGAGTGGATTTGAGTCAAAAATAGACGCGCTGAAAAAATTACGTTTTGAGCCTTTCAGTGCTAAGGTAGTCGATGTCGTAAAGATGATTCAAGTTGAAAGTACGATCGTGGCGCTGGGTGCGAACGGCACTATCTATTCAACAGCAGTAAAAGAGAGACTTTGGTATTGGTGCCATGGGGACACCGGCGCACTGTCGCACACTCTGGACGGTTGCATCAAGCTCGGTGTTCTTACTGCTTTAGCTGTTAAAGAACACAAAGACAGCGTGACTGCGTGGAATAAAAAACGCACCGAGAAATATCAGGCTGAGTATGTTCTGGAAAACGCAGAAAAGCTCAAAATAAAACTTACAGCGGCTCAACTCAAAAAGCTGAACGCACTGAAGGAGCCAGTATGAAAACTCATCCGCACGCAGCATTCCTCGCAGAGGCTTTGAATAACATGGATCGGGAGATTGAGGGAAAGCATCGCACTGATGAGTGGGAACCTTCTAACATAAATCATGTGATTGCTTGCGCTGAGTCATGGCAGTTCCGATTCAAACCCATCAAGCCAGCGATAGTTTCGACTCTGACGAATGAGGAATTGGAAAGCATTTGGCACGGTCTTTACATGGACAATACTGAAAGACGCAGAGCCATCGCTAACGCCGCCAGCGCTGCCGAAAGAAAGCGGATTGCGGAGCTGCCTGCGGTGACGAGTTTGGACAAAGACGAACTAAGCCTAGCGTATTACCCGCCACACACAGGCATGGCTATGTCTGACATGAACCGTCAGTACAGTTTAGCGATAGCTGCCATCGCACAATTTCAGCGGGATTTGATGGAGGGGCTATGACGCTCAAGCAAGCCATAAAAGCAGTCAGGAAAGCTATAGAAAAAGACACTAAACAACCCTGGAAACTTAGCCCTTACGGGCCGGGGCCAGACTCTATAGTCCAAGTAGAGCGAGAATCCGGAGAAGCTTAGCTCTATCTTTACGCAATAGTACTTGCTTTATTTCAAACTTAGATGCACAATACGGTCACATCAAGGGAGCTGGATAAAATGACAGATAAATTAGAACGAGTAGCAGAGTTTAGCACCCTGCTAGCGTTAGTTGTAAAAAAGTGGGGACAGTTAATATCAGACGGGCAGAAACACCCGCCAGAGCTTAACAAACAGTTAGAGCTGCTTAGCAAGCTGGGTAAGCTAACTACCGCCAGACTCACTACAATTATCAACGGTAAATTTTTAGAGGCTAACCCAGATTGGGGAAAAACGCCAAAGAAAACCATAGACGTAGACGTTTATGCAGTGTTCCAGGATGCGCAGCGCCACACATGTATTCGCGTAGCCCAGAGCAGCAAAATGGTTACGTTTATACCGATGGCAACAGAATTAATGGTGTACGATTTATCCCATTACGAATTTGAAAAACTGTACACCAAACAGCTTACGGATTATCCCGTAAAAAAGGCCGCCCAGCTCTATTTAGAAGCGAAGTGGTTGAACAGTTCGCCACTGGCGAAGCGTCATTTAGACTTTATATGTGGCAACACATTCACAGACCCCGTAAAAGGGGAACCACCAAAGAAGGAGCCCACCATGGCAACCGCAGCACAAACAGCAGGCAAAGCGCCCGCAAAAGCACCAGTTAAGGTAGTTGCAAAACCACCTGCTAAAGCAGCACCAACTAAGGCAGCCCCAGTTAAAGCAGCCCCAGTTAAAGCAGCCCCAGTTAAAGCAGCCCCAGTTAAGGCCGCTAAAGCCCCGGCAAAAGCAGAAAAGAAAGAATCTGCAGGCCGTACCAACAAACACGCCGGTAAGAAAATTACAGTAGTAGCTAAAGAAAACCCAAAGCGCGAAGGTACAGCCGCGCATGATATTTTTAGCCTCTACAAAACCGGACAGACAGTAGAGCAGTTTTTGGAAGCCGGTGGCACCGTAGTAGCGTTAGACTACGACAGCAAAAAAGGTTTTATTAAGTTAGCATAAACAAGTTTGGCAACACCAGTGCAGTAAGAAACAGCTACCTAGCCAACTAGGTAGCTGTTTTGTTCAACAACTTAACCAGCTAGGGAGCTGTAATGAACATAGGATATTACGTACCATCCAGGGCCAGAGTGGGCAGGGTCCATACACTAGCCTACCTACCCAAAGAAATTTTGAAGCACACTACTGTGGTGTGCAGCCACACGGACAGTCTTGCGGCATACGCAGATGCTTACAAGGGCGTGTGTAACGTGGTGCAGGCAACCAAGTCTGTAGATACAATCGGTAAAAAGCGGGACTGGATTTTAAAACAGGCCGTAGCAGCCGGGCAAACTCATATAGTAATGCTAGATGATGACCTTGTATTTGCAAGAAGGCGCTCTGACGACCCCACCAAGTTCACGGACGCTGGCAGCAAAGATATGCAGGATTTGTTTAAAGAAATTACGGCGCAGCTTAAAAAGTTTGCACACGTCGGCATATTGGCCCGAGAAGGTGGTAACCGCATTACGGATGAATTTAGATTTAACATGCGCACCATGCGAGTGCTGGGTTACAGTGTAGAAGTACTGCAGATGTTAAAGTTCAAATTTGAACGTGCGGATTTAATGTGCGACTTCGACGCGACGCTAACGCTGTTGCGCAACGGTTTCCCTAACGTGGTTATCTGTGGTTGGGTGCAAAACCAGAGTGGTAGTAACTTGCTAGGTGGATGCAGCATGTACCGCACAGAGCAGCGCCAAACAGAGGCAGCCGAGCTGCTTAAAAAGCGTCATTCAGATTTTGTAAAGATAGTGCAGAAAGAAACTAAAACTGCATGGGGCGGCGGTACGCGTACAGACGTAGTAGTGGCGTGGAAAAAAGCCTATGAGTCGTCTTCTTTGAAAGGTGCATAATGTTAACTTCTTTCTTTGCGCTGCCAGAGCACAGCCTTATGGTTAGCGTCTACACCGACAGCAAAGTGACGCGTAAAAACATTTTAGCTAGGCTGGTTTGCACCCACCCTGTGATGACTACTTATCAGCTTATAGACCATAACGCAGGGCCGGGCAGTTTTGCAGACAATTACGACGGAAAAGTTTGCGTAGAGTGCGGAAAAATTTTATCCAGTTTTTTAACAAATTAGAATCAAGGAAATTCACCATGCACATTATAAACGTACGCAACGTGAACGACGCGCTGCGCGTAGGTGTAGCCTACATGAAAAACGAAGGAACCTTAGACAAGAGCCGCAACGGGGATGTGTTAGTAGCGCCCGGCCCCGTGGTAACAATTTACAAACAGCCGTGCCAGCGTGTGTTGTTCAACCCAGTGCGGGATGCTAACCCATACTTCCACCTAATGGAGAGTTTATGGATGCTGGCAGGCCGTAACGATGTAGAATTCGTAAAGTACTACGCTAGCCGCATGGATGAATTCAGCGATGACGGTAAAACTTTAAATGGTGCTTACGGGTTTAGATGGCGACAAGCGTTTGACTTCGACCAGTTACCAATAATAATTGACGAACTAAAAACCAACCCTAAAAGCCGCCGTTGCGTATTACAGATGTGGGATGCAGCTCCAGCGTATGATGATATACACAGCGAATCCTCGGATTTAATCCAGGCCATATCCGGCGGTAAAGACGTACCCTGCAACACCCATGCCTATTTTGACACCGTTGGTGGGAAGTTGAACATGACCGTCTGTTGCAGAAGTAATGACGTAATCTGGGGGGCTTATGGGGCCAATGCAGTACATTTTAGTTTCTTGCTGGAGTACGTAGCACGGAGTACGAGTTTGCCAATAGGGGAGTACCGCCAGTTTAGCAACAATTACCACATTTACGTAGACCGGCCAGACGTAGTTAAATTGTTGCAAGCGGATGAGGCTTACTACAAAGCATTTCAAACGCAGCCCGATATTTACAGAGACGAATATGAGCATTCTGTAACCTCTTACCCAATTATGGAAAATGGGGAACAGGGCCGGTTTGATGCAGACCTCGCCATGTTCTTCCGTCTGTGGCGGGCAAGCCCAAACAATCATATTCAGGCCCCGCATTTCCAAGAGCCCTTTTTTAAGCAAATAGTAATACCCTTGCATGAGGCATACCAACGCTACAAACGAGGGGATTTATACGGAGCCGAGAGAGCAGCGGCATTAATAGAAGCGACAGACTGGAAACTGGCCTGTACGCAATGGTTAGAACGCCGCATAGCCAAACGGGAGGGGAAATGAGCGCCTTAGAAACAGCTTTGCACCAGCTAACGTTCGTACGAGACGGCGGCAGCGTAAAACGGATGCACACAGTGCGCACCCTGCACACCCAGAACGTAGCAGAGCACAGCTACGGAGTGGCGTGGTTGTGTTGGGTATTGACAGACGGCAAGCCGAGCGCGAACTTACTTATGGCCGCGTTAGCGCATGATGTACCGGAAGTAGAAGTAGGGGACGTACCCAGCCCCACAAAGCGCGCGCTAAACAGTACAGTCTTGCAAACGCTGGAAGACTTAGCGATGAGTAACAATTTTATGCCGGTGTTCGAAGTAACAGAGCACGAAGCGTTGGTGCTAAAAGTAGCGGATATGTTAGACCTTGCGTTTGCTTGCGTGGATGAGCACAACCTCGGTAACCGCAACCCACGCCTACACATGATGTTTGAAAACATAATGACGTACTTAACTTTTGGCATGTTAAATTCAACCGGGCTGCTGGCCGTACAAATACATAACTGGCTACCCGCCGCATGGAGAGCTGCAAATGAGTAACGCCAACACAAAGCAAGTAGGTGGCAGCCACTACCAAACGGGCGCTGTACAACACTGGGATATTGCAGCCATGTTGTACGGGGAAGCGCATTTTAAATGCACGGCCACCAAGTATGTATCCCGCTGGCGCAAAAAGAATGGTGTGCAGGACTTGGAGAAAGCAAAGCACTATTTAGAGAAGTTAATAGAAGTGTTAGGACAAGTGGAGTTAGACGATAGGCTGAGCATACGCTCCGAAGATAGTATTAATGACGATATGAATCTCGACCCCATGGACTCCGAGCTCATAATCCGCATTTTTGAAGCTGGCTCTGCAGCAGATTTATCCGATTGTATCCAGTCTATAGACAGCCTTATAGCTGGCCAAACGGCGGCAAAACCGGCATAATACAGCTTGCCGTGCTGTTTTGGTGGCTGGTCTTATCAACCAGTTGTGGGTTACCTCCGTGGCCCAGTGGTCTGTTTAGCTCCCGCAGATAAACCACACCTTAATATGCACGGCATTGTTATCTGCAAATTCTTAGGGAGCCTCCCACGGAGCGCATAGAATAATGACAAAGCTAGCTACCATAGCTGCGGTTAAAGCCGCTATGCTGGAGAAGTTATCCGGCAGTCTGTTAGACCCCGCCGATGCAACTAAGCTCAAGTTCAAACCGCTTACGGCTGCGGACACAAAAGCCTTAGATGTACCCATCCAAGCACCGGGCTTCTTACTACCTTATTTTACAATTGACGGCAAACAGTCTAAGTTCTGGCGGTTGCGGTATTTAGAGGACACCCGTAAAGGTTTTGACGTTCTTAATGGCCGCAAACCGTTGCGCTACGTCCAGGCTAAAGGAGGCGTTAACGAGGTTTATTTAGCACCGTTCGTAGATTGGCGCAGGTTGGCAGAGAACTCAGAGGTTCCCCTGCTAATAACAGAAGGAGAGTTAAAAGCAGCTTGTGCCACTAAACTAGGTCTGCCCACTATAGGGTTAGGCGGCGTATTTTGCTTTAAAGCCGCAAAAGCCAAAGAATTTTTACTACCGATGTTACGAGAGTTTAACTGGAAGAACCGGGAAGTGCTAATCTGTTATGACTCAGACGCGGTGACGAACCCCATGGTGGTATTGGCGGAAAACCAGTTGGCTAAAATTCTTACAGACATGGCAGCCGTAGTAAAAATAGTGCGCATACCACCAGCGGCAGACAATGGAAAACAAGGGTTAGATGATTTTTTAGCAGCAAATTCTTTAGACTCCCTTAAAGTTTTGCTAGCCGCAGCCGTAGAATTTAGCGAATGTAAAGCTCTGCACGAGATGAACGAATACGTAGCTTACATTCGGGACCCCGGCTTTGTGTACGATTACCAAAACAAAATGCGCCTAGGCTGTAAAGATTACACCGGCCACGCCTACAGTAATTACTGGTACGACGAACAACAACCTTTAGCCAGCGGCGGCACCAAAACAATTCATCATGCTACGGCGTTAAAATGGATGCAATGGGGCGGCAGAACAGAGTTAGAAGCTTGCACTTTTGCCCCCGGCCATGACACTATTTTTGAACGCAAACTAAACCTCTGGACGGGTTGGGGTGTAGAACCCGCCAAAGGGGATGTAAAACCTTGGAAAGCTCTAATGGACCATTTGTTTAGGGGGGCCGAGCCCGCAAGCAGAAAATGGTTTGAGCAATGGTGCGCTTACCCGCTCCAGCACCCCGGCGCTAAAATGGCTACGGCAGCGGTATTTTGGGGCATTGTCCAAGGTAGTGGTAAGACGCTGGTAGGGCATACGTTAATGCGAATTTACGGCAAACATGGCAGTGAAATTACCGACGCGGAAATAGAAGATGACCGTTTCGACTGGGCCGAGAACATGCAGTTTATTTTGGCCGATGACATTACCGCTAGCAATAACAGGAAATTAGCCAACCGGCTAAAGACCATGATTACACAGAAAACATTAAAGATAAACCAAAAGTACATACCCCGCTACAGTGTACCAGATTGCATTAATTATTACTTTACATCCAACGATCCAGACGCATTTTATTTAGACGACGGCGACCGACGCTATTTTATACACGAGGTGAACAATGATAAACTCGAAGTTAATTTCCGCAAGTCTTACATTAAATGGCGGGACGAAGGCACAGCAGGGATCCAAGCCCTGTTCGATTACTTACTCAACCTCGATACATCTGACTTCGACCCACAAGCAGAAGCCTATGTTACTGCAGCCAAAGCAGAGATGGCAGGGCTCACAAAGTCAGACATTGGAAGCTGGGTTGCAGACGTCCGCCAAGGCGCCATTAAACTCAAGCTCAAAGGAGACTTGTTTACTAGCACAGAATTGCTTGCCGAGTATGACCCAATGGGAGCCGGACGAGTTACTGCTAACGGTATTGCTAGAGAGCTCAAACGTGCAGGATTTCGCAGTCCGGGTCCGACAGGCAGTATGGCCAAAACAAAATTCGGAAACGTCCGGCTCTACGCTGTGTACAACAGGGAAGAATGGAAGGACGCTAGTATGAGGAAAATAATAGATCATTATGAAAACACTCGAGACATAGCCCCCAAGAAACCGCCTAAATTTTGAACAAGGAGCCAAGAAATGAAATTAATAAAACAACAGTCCACGTCTGATTGTGGCTTAGCTTGTTTAGCCATGGTACTAGGGTACAAAAGCCCTAGGGATTTAATACCTATGTTAGGCCGGGACCCAAGCACAGCAAAAGTACGTGGTATCTGGGATGTAGAAGTATTAGAGCTGTTACGTGTACACAACGTAGGGTACGAATACACGGTCTGTAGAATAGAAGATGACGATTTACGCACAGCTCTGCCAGATTCAGAAGAAATGTCTAGATATCTGCACCATTTAAAGTACTCTACTTTTATAGTAGGTGTACCGAGTTTAAACACGCAAGGGCATAGCCATTTTGTGCTAGTGCATAAAGGCGAGATTTTAGACCCTAGCAATGGGTTAGTTTACATAGGCGGCGACAGTAGTTTAACCCCGCAATGTTTAATAAAGATAGACTCTGCTTACATGGTGAAGAACCATGCGTAACCATTACATTACATTAGGCGTGTGCCGTGGGGACGCCGAGGACGAACTTAAAAAAGCGTTCCGTAAATTAGCCAAAGAAAACCACCCAGACCAATGCGGTAACGACCCCGCCAAAGCCGCCATAATGGCAGAGGTCAACATAGCTTGGGGAGTGCTGGGTGGCGGCGTTACCCGCAACGCTTATAACAAAAGACAGGCTGCTTTGTACGGCACCTGCGAGCCTTGTAAGGGTAACGGCTTTACCTACAAACAGCGCGGCTTTAATGGCCGCATATTAAGTAAATGCCCAGCCTGTAAAGGGGCTGGCACAGAGAAGGAAGAAAAATGAAAGCCAAAATTATTCGATTCCAAGAGTTGCCCCAACCCAACGACCCCATAAAAACGCTTAAGGGCATGGGAACACTAGGTGCTTTGATAGTAGAAGATTTACGCACTGGGGACATTATAGAGCTACATGAAGGATTTTTAGCACAGCAGCGTAAAGATATTTGGGACCATTGGCCAAAGTTTAGCAAGCTTATTGTAGAGTACA
>Ga0075019_10001423_pt1 | contig 13547 bp, 9 predicted proteins | sample ColStrG_CSR_2013_FD_71473 | JGI IMG/M metagenome (GOLD analysis project Ga0075019, IMG submission 71473) | Freshwater sediment microbial communities in response to fracking from Pennsylvania, USA - Cold Stream Run_MetaG_CSR_2013 | ecosystem: Environmental > Aquatic > Freshwater > Creek >...
CTCGGCGAAATACGGTCCCATGGCCGCCAATTCGGGGTTGCCCACCGGTCGCCGGGCCAGGTGCTGCTCCAGATACGCGCCCGATCCCCACAAGCCCTCTTCCTCGCCGGACCACAGCACGAAGCGCAAGGTCCGCCGCGGTTGCACGCCCAGGCTCGCCAGGATCCGGGAGGCTTCAAGTATCACCGCCGATCCCGCGCCGTTGTCGGCGGCGCCGTCGCCGGCCACCCAGCTGTCGAGGTGCGCTCCGGCCATGACGAAGCCAGCCTTGGGGTCGCGCCCCGGGATCTCGGCGACGATGTTGTAAGCCTTGGAGTCGGCGTCTTCGTAGTGCACGACGTTGTCGATGGCCAGGGTGACCGGGCCGCCCTTGGCGAGGCGCGTGAGCTTGCGGTAGTCCTCAGCGGCGATTTCAACGGCGGGCAGCCGGGGTGAGCCGCCCGTACGGAACATATAACCCTCGCCGTGCACGATATGGCCTTCGCGCCGGGACATCCGCGCCCATGCGAGCGCGCCTTCCTGCGCGAGGAAGGCGTCGAGCTTGGCGCCGAAGGAAAAATACTCGATCACGCGCTTGTTGGCGTCGGGCTCGAAGTGGGGGATCTTGAATTCGTCGAGCTTGCCGATTTCCGGATCCGCCAGCCGCTTGGTGGGAGATTCGGTCTCGTCCTTGGGCGGCTCGGGCCAACTCACCAGAACGATCTTTCCGGCAAGCTTGCCTTTCCAGTCGGCAAAATCGCGCTCCTTCTTGATGGGCGCGACGATCACCTCGGCGCTCAGCGTTCCTGTGGTCGGCGGCGTCCAGGCAATGGGAATCGCCCGCAACACGAGTGCGCGCGGTGCCGTCATGCGCACCTGCGAGGATTCGATCCACCAGCCGCGGCCGAACTCGAAGCCCTCGCGGTGGACATTCTTCAATCCCCAGGCAGTAAATCGGCCCATGGTCCACGACTCGGCCGTGCGCATCGCCGGCGAATTGGTGAGCCGTCCCCCGATGCGGTCGGCAAGGTACTCGGCGGTCTCGACAACCTGACCGTGGTTGAACCCTTCGTCGGTAATGCGCGCCAGGGTTGCCGGGTCTACGGGTGCGGCCAGCGCCCGCAAGGACAGCAGGGCCAGCACGGCCGGCAGGCCGGCGCGCAAAGTGGTGTGGATCACGGTGCGGACTCCCTATGCCAAGGATTTCAAGGACGACGTCCAGACCGCGGCATTGCGGTGCAATTTGCAGCCTTTCGGGCTGTGCCGCATGCTACCTGCCTTGGCGCGCGCATGCCATCCCGCCCGGCGGCACGATGGCCGGATTCGTTGCTGCGTCACGGCACCCACCGCAAGTGCAGCGAACGCCAGGCCCGGGGTGTCAGCCGTCTCTAATTCGTTTGGGCAGTTGGAATCCGCGAGGACGTACTGAGTGCCATTCACACCCCCAATCCCGACAAGGGAGATTTTCGGAAAGTAAGTGATTTCAGCGGCTTGCATTTAAAGCTTGCAACTTTGGAGGATCTTGAGTAAACGATGAGTGTCACAGTTACCGGCTAACTTCCGGTGCCCGAGTACCGATGGGAAGGCGAACCAGGCAGGGCCGATGCGTGTCTGATTGCAACTCTACTGCGCTGTTGGCCGGCGCCATGGATGCCTTGGGCGCGCCGACCTGTGTGCTTGACGCCGCCGGCACTGTAGTCGTCGTCAATCAGGCGTGGCGGGATTTTGCGGACCGAAATGGCTCGTACGAAAACGCATCCATCGGCCAGAACTACCTGGCCCAGTGCGAGGCGGAGAGTCTGGACGCAGCTCCCGGTGCGGCCGACCTCGCGCGTGGCATCCGCGCAGTGCTAAGTGGAGAACTCGCACAGTATTCGCATGATTATGCGTGCCACTCGCCGGCCCAGCAGCGCTGGTTCAGCGCAAGGGTCTATCCGTTCGACGGGCGTTACGCCGTCATTACTCACGTTGACATCACGGCACTGCAACGCACCGTGGAACGCCAACAGGAGCAGCAGAGGAAACTCCAGCGCCTGAAAGACCTGTATTCCGCTCTGACGGAAGCCGATCAGCTCATCCAGACATCGAACGACCTGTCCTGGCTGTATTCCCAGGTGTGCCGCATCGCCGTCGAGCTGGGCGGCATGCAGATGGCATGGGTGGCACAACCCGATCCATCCGGCCAGAAGCTGATGGCAATCGCCCAATATGGCACAGGCACGGAGTACCTCGAGGGCATCCATATTTCGGCATTGGCCGATGTCCCGGAAGGCCAAGGTCCCGCGGGTACCGCGTTCCGCGAAAACCGTACCACCATCAACCAGGCATCGCAGAACGAATTCAACATGTCGCCGTGGCGCGATCGTTTCGCGCTCTTCAATTGGCAGTCATCCGGAACTTTCCCCGTTCGGCAGGCCGGCCGCGTCATAGCCCTGCTCTCGGTCTACAGCACGCAGCCCAATGCCTTCGACGCGGGCGAGGTGGACCTCCTCGAGAGGCTCGCCGCCAACCTGGGCCAGGCGGCTGAATCCATCGACAGCCGCAAGCGCCAGCTCGAGGTGGAGCAGCAATTGCGCCGGTCTGAAGCGACGTATCGAACCTTGTTTGAAACGGTGCACCAGGGCGTGGTTTTCCAGGATGCCTCCGGGGCGATCCAGGCGGCCAATCCGGCGGCCCAGCGGATACTTGGCCTGTCGCTGGCGCAGTTGCAGGGGCGCACCTCGGTGGACCCGCGCTGGGGCTCGATCCGGACCGACGGCTCGCCATTTCCCGGAGATGAACATCCGGCCATGCAGGCGCTGGCGTCGGGCGAGCCGGTCATCGGCGCAGTGATGGGTGTGGTCAATCCGAACAGGGCGGAGCCGGTATGGATCCAGGTCAATGCCACCCCGGTCAAGAACCCGGAAACCGGGCTCGCGCAATACGTTTACGTTGTTTTCGACGACATCAGCGAAAACATGCGCCTGCAAAAGGAGTTGCAGGCTCAGGCCAACTGGGATTTTCTCACCGAGGTATCCAACCGGCGCCACTTCTTCCTGCTGGGCCAGCAGGAACTGGCGCGCGCCGCCCGCTACGCCAGCGAAACGGCCCTGCTGATGCTGGACGTCGACCATTTCAAGCACATCAATGATACGTACGGACATATCACCGGTGACCTCGTGCTCAAAAACGTGGCGCAGGTATGCAAGACTTCCCTGCGTAAAGTCGACATTCTCGGCCGCATCGGCGGCGAGGAGTTTGCCATCCTGTTGCCGCAGACCCCCCAGATCGTCGCTCACGACGTCGCCGAACGTATTCGCCGCGCCGTTGAGGAGTCCAGCATCGTTACCGGTTCCCCTGCAACCGACGTCCGCGTCACGATATCGATAGGCGTCGCCAGTTACACGTCCAGCCTGACGCTCGACGCCATGCTCAAGTCCGCCGACGCAGCCCTGTACCAGGCCAAGCAAGCGGGACGCAACAGGGTCTGTTCCGTCGTCAGCCGGTGAACGGCTCGTTTCCGCGGCATCGCCTGCACTGGGTACGATCACGTACAGATCGCTTCGCCTGACGAGCTTATAAGTAGTGCTGCTGCCGCAAGGGCAGACGTCATGGGCATGGGTCGCGCCTGCCGCGACCGATCCAGCCCATGGCCGAACACAGCGGGTACTCAGGTGGTGAATGTCGATCGTCGGCGCTTGCTTACGATAGCGCCGGGCGTCATCGGCGGCGCGTCTTTGCTCGCCGCGTGCGCAGCAGGATCGGACCAAAAGGATTACGAAGCGCTGGCGGCACAGATCCGGCACGAAGGCGCCGTGGCGGGCGGCGCGAAGTTGGCCGCCCAAATGGAGTTGGTGCGCAACGCCACGCTTGCACCCTCCAGCCACAACACGCAATGCTGGAAGTTTATGGTCGAGCCTTCGGCCATCACCATCTTGCCCGATCCCCTGCGGCGCTGCCCCGCCGTGGATCCGGACGATCATCACGTCTTTGTTTCGCTGGGCTGCGCCACGGAGAATCTCATCCAGGCGGCCCTGGCGAGCGGCCTCAAGGGTCAGGCGGTGTACGACGAGAATCGCGAGGCGATCCGCGTTGCGCTCGTACCCACAAAGGGCTTTGTATCGCCGCTGTTCAACGCAATTGCCGCGCGCCAGTGCACCCGCGGTGAATACGATTCCCAGCCGCTCAGTCCGGGGGAACTTGGACTGCTGGAGCGCGCCGGTTCTTCAAGCGAGGTGCGGATGCTGTTGCTGACCGAACGCGGCGCGCTTGAACAGGTGCTGGATTACGTCGTGCAGGCCAATACGGTCCAGATGGCGGATCCGGCATTCGTGAGCGAGCTCAAGAGCTGGATTCGCTTCAATGGCGCGCAGGCAGTTCAAAGGCGCGACGGTCTTTACAGCGCAACGACGGGAAATCCCAATATCCCTACCTGGCTGGGCGAACTTGCCTTCGGCGCGCTGTATCGGCCCAAGGCTGAAAACGACAAGTATGTGCGCCAGATGCGCAGTTCTGCCGGTATCGCGCTGTTCGTCGCCCAGTCGGCCGACAAGGCGCACTGGGTCGACGTGGGTCGCTGCTACGAGCGCTTTGCGCTCCAGGCCACCGCTCTGGGCATCCGCAATGCACTGGTGAACCAGCCGGTGGAAGTGTCCAGTGTCCGGCCACAGTTTGCCTCGGCCTTCGGCTTGGCCGGCCAGCGGCCCGACCTGGTCGTGCGATTTGGCCGTGGATCGGCAATGCCGCCCTCGCTGCGCCGGTCCGTTCCGGCCGTCCTGGTCTGAGGTCACGATGCCGCCATCGGCCCATCGCTGATCACCGGCGCGACGCTTCGCTTGTAAAATACGGTGGTCCACACAGGAGCGGCTCTCCAATGACAATTACCCAATCATTTGTCGCGGGCGCGTGGGTTGCCACCCCGTGCCAAGCCGGAGTTGTTCAATTTGCCAGGCGCGGGTGCTGGGTGTTCAAAGCGATAGCGATTACTGCCCTCGGTTTCTCGGCTTTGGCCCACGCGGCATCGGAGGTGTCCGCATGCGCCCCCACGCCACGAGCAAAGGAGGATGTTGTCGAGGTCGTACGCCAGATGTACGCCGCGCTCCAGAAGGACGATGCCGCGGCATTTGAGCGCCGCGTCACGCCGGACTATTTCGCATTTGACGGCGGCGCACGATTCACCGCCGCATCCCTGGTCGCGTTGATCAAGGACGCCCACGCGCAGGGCATGAAATTCGAATGGACCGTGGTTGCGCCCGAGGTCCATGTTTCCTGCAACCAGGCCTGGCTGACGTACACCAATTTGGGTTCCATCGAGACGGCCAAGGGCAAGAATCCCAGCGAATGGCTCGAATCCGCGATCCTGGAGTATGCCGATGGCGCCTGGCGGATCCGGTTCTTCCATGCCACCCGGGTGCCGCCGAAATCCTGATACGGCTGCCCCAGCGCTGCGCCCCTGCGTCGATGGGCGCTTCTGGCTGGAGGTAATCGGCAATAGTCAATCGGCGATAGTCAATCGGCGATAGTCAATCGGCAATACACCCGCATTTCCCGCCTTTGCGCTGTAACCGCCCGGCGTCCCCCAGCGAACTTACGGGGGAGACGGTGCTGTCGGCTTTTTATTTGGCACGCCGTGTGCTTTTCCCGCGGCCGCCGCATAAAAAGGGTAAGTCCATGAAACAAAAAAGGAATTCAACGGTGTCCCGCGCATGCATGATCGCGGCCCTGGCCTGGACGGCGCCCTTGAGCGTGTACGCCATACCGGCGCCCATGACCTGCCCGGCGAGCACGCACGCCCACCAGGTGGTCAGTAGCGGACCTGCAACGGCAGCGCTGGTCGAGCTGTATACGTCCGAGGGTTGCTCCTCCTGTCCCCCGGCCGACAAGCAGCTTGCCGATCTGCGCCGCACACTGGGTGCTGGCGTGCAGGCCATTCCCCTCGCGCTGCACGTGAACTACTGGGACGCCATCGGCTGGCGCGATCCCTATGCTCAGGCGGCCTTCGGCGAACGCCATAGCGACCTGGTTCATGCCAATGGCCACCAGACGGTCTACACCCCGCACTTTTTCATCAACGGCGCGGAACAGTCCCAGGACACAGAGGCGTGGCGCCGGACCGCACAGATGCTCAACGCGCAACCGGCGCGGGCCAACCTTGCCTTGGACCTGTCCGCCACCGGCGCCGGCACCGTACGTGTGGTGGCCGACGCCAAGACGGCACCGGATGGCACGTCGGTGTTCTATCTCGCGCTCTCGCAAAATGGCCTGGCATCGCACGTGACGCGCGGCGAAAATCGCGGTTCACACCTGACCCATGATCACGTGGTGCGTACCTGGATCGGACCGCTGGCACTGGATCAGGGCACTCTGCACGTGGAGCGCGAATTGCCGCTGCCGGCGGGCGCGGACGCGGCGGCGCTGGAGGTGGTCGCTTTCGTGAGCGATGGGGCCAATGGCAGGGTACTGCAGGCGGTGCAGGCGCCGCTTTGCGAACAAGGTGGCAAGCCATGATCAATGGCGTGATGGGCGTCGCCCGCGTGCCGCCGCCGCAGGCCGACCCGGACCTGCAAAAAGCCCGGCGCATGCTGGCGGATTGGGAAACCTGTCCCTCCGGGAAGACATCTGCGGGACAAGCCAAGATCAAGCAATACACGGCCCAGGTCAGCGAACTCGCGGCCCGCGATAACAAGGCCCAGTTGGAGAAATCGACTGCGCCTGCCTCGGACGCCTGCGACGGCACGCCAATTGTGGCTGCAGAACCGGCCAGGGCTGCTGCGGCGGAGAACCGAATGGGTCCGCGCGCCGGTACGGCCGGGACCGCGCTCGGTGCCAGCATCGACGTCTTCGTCTGAGCCCGATCTCCGGATTCAACATCAAGGCTTGATCGGCCCTCCCTGAAACGCTGCCAGAAACAGCAACGAAACGGCGCCCCGTGGGGCGCCGTTTCGTTGCCAAGGCGCCCGGTTTCCCGGGCTCCAGCGCGCGTGCGGTTCAATCCCGCAGGGAAACCTTCTTGCTGCCAGCGACCGGGTAGGGCAGGTCGCCCTTCAGACCCTTCCAGAGGATCCGGTTGAATGCGTCCGCATCCACGCGATCCTCGGCGCTGAAGTCCATGCCGCGCGTCTGTTCTGCCCACCATGCCGCGGAGTGCGTCGATCGCGGGATGGCGAACGACGCCACCTGCGCCGGCAGTTGCGCGGCAAGATTGGTGCCGTAGAGATAGGTAGACGGCGTCGCCTTGTAGGTCCACGCGGACTGCGCCAGGTCGAACACGTCGGTCATCGGCTTGACGCCCGCGTCATGCACGTTCAATTGCCCGATGCCAAGAACTTCCTCGATCGTGCGGATCATGTTGACCGTCGTGTAGTGTGTCGACACCGTTACGCCCTGCTTTACATAAGGGCCAACGATATAACCCGTGCTGCGGTGGGTATTGACGTGGTCCGGGCCGTCCTGCGAGTCATCCTCGAGCACGAACACCAGCGTATCGGCCGCATAGGGGCTGGCGGCGATCTTCTGCACGATGAGGCCAACCGCGTAGTCGTTGTCGGCCTGCTGCAATTCCGGCGTGTTGACGCCATCGATGGCCGTATCGAAGTTACCCATGTGGTCGTGCATCACGCGCACCAGTTCCAGTTGCGGCAAGGTCTTGTTGGCGACGAACTGGTCGAACTCGCGCGACCATTCCTGCACCCGCCAGTAATCCGGGAAGATGTTGTCGAAGCCGCGGAAATACGGATCAGTGCGGCTCAGCAGGTCGGGGTGGGTGGCAACGGCCACCGGTACCTTCGCGGTGTATGGGTCGCGGATCGGGGCGATGCCGCCGACTTGCGCCGGCAGGTTCTCGAGGGTCAGGTCAAGGAAGAAGCCGTAGTTGCGCACGCTCTTGCCGGCGCGCAGGGCCGAGTTCCAGATATAACCCGCGCCCGGCTCGCCGCCCGGACCATCCATGCCCACTTCATTGGCCGTGCCGGGCAGGGCGTCCGGATCGGCCAGCGATGACAAGGGGGCGCCGGTGAAGCCGATCAGTGCCAGCGGCAGCGGTGGCACGCCCGGCTGCGCCGCGCCTTGCGAGAGTGCTGCGGTGCGGGCCACGTTGTCGGGCAGGGCCACATTGATGCCACGCGAGGTGCCTTCGCTGTCATAGCTCAGGCCACGGCCGGCATAGTTGGCCGGGGTGGATTTTTCATTGGCGTCGATGCCGCGCGCCGCGGTGCTCCATTGCCACCCGTCCATGCTGACCTCGCCGCTGCAGTAGAAATTGTCGAGCAGCACGAAATTGGAAGCGATGGCGTGGAAGTTGGGGGTGATGGACTGCGGGAACTGCGTGATGGAAGCGTCGCCGTTGCCCTGGGGCAGGTCGCCCAGCACCTGGTCATAGGTGCGGTTTTCCTTCACGATGTAAACGACATGGTGGATGCGCTTGCGCAGGCCTTCGACCACTTCCTTTTCTTCACGGGAAAGCGTCAGCGAAAAGCCGTTGTTCTCGGCCACGGCCTGCGACAACTGCGCGAGCTCATGGTGACGGGGCGCTGGCAGGGTCAGCAGGCCGGCCTTGGTCTGCTGCAGCACGTACTGGTTGGCTGAACCATTCTGGTTGGATAGCGGGCAGCCCGGTGCCGTGACTGGTGCGTTGGCCGGGAGGTTGCCGGTTGGGCCGCTTTCAACAAACGAGCACTGAGCCGGCGCCGGACCGGAATTGCTCTTGCCATTGACGACGTACAGCATGCTGCCATCGGCGCTGAGGCTGACGGAGTTGGGATACCAGCCCGTCGGTATCAGGCCCGAGACCTCGCCGCGGGTCTGGTTGTCATTGAGTTCGATCACCGCGAGTGCGTTCGTGCCGGCGTTGGTCACGTAAAGCGTCTCCTCGTCGGGCGAGAGCGCCAGGCTGTTGGGGCTGCTGCCACGCCGCACCGTGGGTATGTCGTCCCCGGAGGTCGTGTCGATGCTGCCCACCAGGACGCCCGCGGCGGTATCGATGATGTCGACGGTATCGCTGTTGTCCGAGGCCACGAACAGCCGCGTCTGCGCGCGGTTCAGGATCATCTTCGTCGGGTTGCCCTTGAGCGCGATCCGGTTCGTGACGACCGGCGTGCCCGATGCCAGGCTCAGGACCACGATCTCGCGGTCGCGAACGCTGGATACATAGAGCGTGCTGCTGCCCTGGAAAACGACCCAGTAGGGGAACTCGCCGCCGGGCACGCCGGCCTTGCTGCTGTCGATCTTGCCGGGGCGCAGGTCGATGGTGCGCACGCTGCCGCTGGCCACATCCACCAGGCTCACCGAGTCGTTTTCGTTGTTGGCAACGGCCAGGGTCTTGCCGTCACCGCTGACGGCAATCCCGGCCGCCTCCGGCCCGACAAAAGCGCCGATGCGGAGCGCGGCGATTCCCTGCGTGATGCCGTTGCCAGGCCCGTTGTGCAGCGCTACAGGCAAGCCGCTTTCCGCCCAGCTGCCCTGAGCGAGACGGAACGTATGCACGTTGTCGTCGGGGCCACCGCTCACGTAAAACGACTTGCCGTCGGGTGCAAAGGCGATGCCGACATAGGTGTTGGCAACCGTAAGCACCTGCTTCTGCACGGCAGCGCCCTTGGAGATGTCGAACACGAAGACGTATTCGTTCGACTCGGCGGCGATGGTGCCGCCGTTGGCGTCATAGTTGCGGTTGTAGCCGCTGGTGAGCACCAGCAAGGTCTTGCCATCCGGGCTCGTGACCGAACTTACCGCCTGGCCAGCGGTGAAATCAGGCCGCGTTGCAAGACCAGGATTGAGCTCGACAAAGGTCGAACCGGGCGCCGCCAGCGGCGTGATCGATTGTCCAGTGGGCAGGAGCGTCGCGGTGTTGGGGACCGCCATCGCGGCGGTCGCCGCCAGCAGCGCTGCGGCAAGCACGGTGCACTGGAAGGGCAGGAGTCGGTTCATGCAGGGTTGTCCTTGGTTCGAGAAGCGATACACGGGTCAGTCGGGTTGCAGCGCTTCCGATGCGCGGCCCACGACGCCGAAGTTTGTGCAGGACGCGCGAATTGACACGCCAACCACGGATGGAACCTAACGGGAATAGATGGCCCGCGTGTGACCGCAAATTAAATGGCACCACATGTAGAAATCTGCCGTCGGACAGCAGAATCGATGAAACCATGCGGCGCAAATTGAATTGCCGATGGCTGCTTCACGGTCGAGCTGACCGAATTGCGGCCAATGGGGAACTGGTCTCGACTTTTTCAGGGTTGAGTTGCATCACCGCGTGCCGGTTGTTGGGGCTGTGCAAGCTTCGCCGTTGGCGGTTCCTGCAACAGGAGTACGCCGAAGTCCATGACAGCCTTCTTGATGGCAATCTCAGCGGGTCCCAGTTTGATGAAACGTGCCTTGATGTCCGACAGCGGGGCGAAATAGCCCACGCGCAGAGCGGCCAACTGCTTGCCGGTCTCGGCATCAACCGCCTCAATCTCGATTGCTGCGCCACCGCGGTCCCACGGCGCGACCAGCAGGAGCGTGCTGACGGCATTGAGCGCGGGAGACACGGTTTCCACCCGTGTTATCGCAGCGCGCAACACGACCGGGCGGCCGCTTGGCGCGGAGGGCAGATTGCTGATGCTCGCGCGCAGTTGTGCGCGCAGCAGCTCGACGAGTTGGTCTCGCTCGTCAGCCGTCAGATCCGTTTCAGGAGCGGCCAGCCACGCAACCTCGCCGACTTGCGCACGCGCTGAATCGATCGCCACGGTTGCGCGTCGTTCGCCCGAGGAGGCCTGATCACCTGAACCAGCGTCGACCTTGGCGCTCAGGAATTTCGGCTCCGGCGCCGGCATCACGGTGCTGCAGGCTGCCAATGACCCGACAAGGACGAGGATGCATAGGGCGAAACTTCGAGTGACCTTCGCGCGTGCGCCAGGCGGTGCATCCCGTGGTTCCTGGGCCGAGGGGGGCCTTCTGTGCTGATGCGTGATGGACATTTTCTACTCCTGCGATTGTGAACGTGAGACCTGCAGCTTAGGTATGCAGTGAAAGCATGTAAATTGCCGTAGACTGCATGAACGCCATGCATAAACGCATACACCGCGGTGCGGTTCTACTCCCCTCCACTGACCTTCCCGCCGTCAGTTGGGTATGGCTGCGTTCCTTTGTTGCCGTGGTGAACACCGGCAGCCTCACCGCCGCGGCGCGTGCCTTGAAAGCAACCCAGCCAACGATAGGTCGACACATCCGGGCGTTGGAGGGGCAGCTTGGCGAGACCCTTTTCGAGCGGCGGCCCGACGGACTGGTTCCGACTGTGCGCGCTACGGAAATCTACGAACGCGCCGTGGCAGTCGATGAGGCGGTTACCGGGCTCACTTCATCCATCGCCAGCCCGAATTCGGAGGTGGCGGGCGTCGTCCGAATCACCGCCAGCCTGAATTTCACGGTGGAGCTACTGCCGCCCCTCGTGGCCGATATCCTGCGCGACAATCCCCTGCTGCAAATTGAGTTGATTGCCGCTGATGAGGTCCGCAATCTGCTACGGCGCGAGGCAGATCTCGCGGTCCGGCTGGTGCGGCCGACACAACCCGAAGTGATTGCGACCAAGGTGGGTGACGTGACGCTGGGCCTGTACGCCCATCGTGACTATCTCGCGGAGCGCGGCCTGCCTCGCAGCCCAAGCCAGCTACTGACTCACGATCTCATTGGTTATCAGGATGTCGCCGAAACGGTTGGGCGCCTGGCGCAGCTGGGACTTGCCGTCAAGCCAGAGCAGGTCAGGATATGCAGCGAAAGCCTCGTGACCCTCGTAGCCGCGTTGCGCGCAGGCTGCGGCATAGGCGTGTGCGACGTTTGGTTGGCCGACAGGCATCCGGAGTTGCAGCGCGTCATGCCCCGCATCGATGTCGCGCAATGGCCTGTCTGGCTTGCCGCTCACGACGATCTGCATCGCAGCAGGCGCCTGCGGCTGGTCTTCGACGAACTTGGCGAGCGGCTGCGGCGCGCGCTTCGGGCGACGAGCCGTCCACGAATGGATGCGAAGGACTCCTAGGCCTGGTGGCCGGAAAGATGTGCTTTGCCGAAGCTCCCGGAATCAGCGTCGGCTGGCGTCGTGGGCAATGTAGCCGCGAGCCGGACCACGACGCCAAGTCCCGATCCTGCAATGCCTTCGACGAAACGTACCGAAGCGTCATGCGCCCTGGCAATGCGTTGGACGATGGCCAGCCCAAGGCCACTGCCCTGCGACGTCGAACCGGGAATCCGGTAGAAGCGCTCGAAAACCCGATCCCGCTCGGCGCTTGCAATGCCCGGGCCGTTATCACAAACGACGAACGCAATTTCGCGACCTTCCGACTCCAGCTTTACGGAAACGCAGCCGCCGCTCGGCGTATAGCGGATGGCATTGTCGACGAGGTTGTCGATGATCGATGCAAAGCCCGCGGGGTTGACCATCGCCTGCAGCGTCTCGGGGCATTCAAGACTGAGCGTAATGGCGCGCGCCCGTGCCAGGGCAGACAGTTCGGCAAGCCGGTCCCGCAGCAGGACGGCAATGTCGGTTCTTGCAATCTCAAATTGCATGCCCATCGCGTCGGCCCGGGCAATCGTCAGCAACTGTGTCAGCAGGTGAGATATGCGGTCCAGACCCGCTTCAAGGGTATGGCAGAGTCTTTGCCTTTCCGTCGCGTCCTCGGCCCCCATCAACAGGTGCGCCTGGGCGGCAATCGCCGCAAGTGGCGTTCGTAGCTCGTGCGCTGCATCCGCGAGAAATCCGCGTTCTGTTTCCAGCCGGCACGACTCGCGACTGAGCAGGGCGTTGAGCTCCTGGACCATGGGCCAGGTTTCCTGATACACGAGCGGGACCGAAATTGGCGCCGTGTCCCCCGCTTTTCTCTCGGAAATTCTCTTTGCCAGCAAGTTCAGGGGTGCCATGCCTCGGCGCGTCGCCCACCAGGTTATCAGCAGGGCGCTCGCCAGGATCAGGATCTGACCTGTGCCGATGATGCGCAGCATTGGAAGGATGGACGCCCAGCGATCGGACTCGCGTTCGCCGACGATGACGGTCATTTTCCTGTCGGAGCTCTGGACACGGGCAAATCGCCACTGCTCGCCGTCCCTTTTCGCTTCGGAAAGACCGGAGTACGTGGTCAACGGCGTTTCCGGAGCCAGTCCCGTCCGGTACAGCAGCGCCCCGTCAGCATTGAAGACCTGGTACGTGGGTTCGTAGGACTCCGAGTTCTCCAGGGTTTCGATGACACCTTCCACGTAGGTCTTTTGTGTGGCCCGTAGCCGTTGCGCGAGCAGTCCGGTGTCTTCGGCGTTGCCACTGGACGTTTCAGCGAGAATTTCCGCGAAGTATTTCATGCGTCGATCCAGGTCCCCGTCTTCGAACGTCGTCATGGTGTGCAACAGCCAGGCTACAAGAACCAGCCAGCTCAGGCTCATCATGAGGATCTGCGATCCGATGATCCGGCGGACAAGGGAAGGGTGTTTCATGTGTTTCCCTCCAGCAGGTATCCGACCCCGCGCACAGTTTCTATGCACGCGCTGCCAAGCTTCCTGCGCAGATTGTGGATGTGCACATCCACAATCTGCGCAGGAAGCTTGGCAGCGCGTGCATAGAAACTGTGCGCGGGGTC